>Ga0209723_1001098_pt1 | contig 44613 bp, 44 predicted proteins | sample BiotimSIPDNA_2_FD_185750 | JGI IMG/M metagenome (GOLD analysis project Ga0209723, IMG submission 185750) | Anaerobic biogas reactor microbial communites from Washington, USA - Biogas_R2 time_0 SIP DNA (SPAdes) (version 2) | ecosystem: Engineered > Bioreactor > Anaerobic > Unclassified | place... | reverse complement strand
TCCAAATGAAAAGATGATTCAGGGTTATTCGGGCCAGCCCGACAAAGTGGCTGTTATGGGAATGTCGGTAGCGATTCCCCTGAAGGTCAGGGTGATCTTGTGAATGTTGCCGGGAGCTATGTACCACAAGTTGGTAGGCACGGTCAATTCATCGCTGTTGGAAGTTTTGACTTTCAATATGAGCTGCGCGCTGCGCGAGGGGATCATCAGGTTCCCGGCGGGTGTGACTGCAGTGCCTATGGTCAGGGTTGCATTGTCTCCCAGGCTGGTGGGAAGTTCCTGTTCCAGCGGCTCGGAATTTTCGGTAAGGACATTGGCATCCAGATAGAGATCAAGGGACGTGGGAGCGGCCACTTTAATGTAAGTAAGCGTCCCCCAGGCATTGGCAGCAGCCTGGCTTTCCGCTATAACTTCAAAATCCAGCTGGGTAAGCAAATGGCTGAAACTAAACGTAACCGTGACAGGATTGAAGTAACTTCCTGCATTCCAGCATATACCGGACATAATATCCTCCTGGCCGGTGATCCTGAAATTGACCACCCCATCCTCCATGGACCAGGCTTGGGGCCGGAACGATCTGAAATGCACTGCTGTACCGTCGCTTTGGTAGTATTGCAATGCAGAAGGGGTCACCGTACCGTTGGATTGCACGGTTCCTGTAAAAGAAGGCTGGCTGAGCGAAGAAAAATCGGCAATGGATCCGTCGCTCCGGCATATGTAAATGGTGCCCATGTCTGTCAGGTTTGTGACAGGAGCCTTGGAGTACACGTTTACTTCGGTCCCCAGTTTAAAATGTGCTTTGAATGCGATCGGCACCGCTTCCGGAAGATCTTTCTGCCCGCAACCGGACAGAAACAGGAAAGTCAAAAACAATATATCCCAATGCTTTTTCATTGCAGTTCAATGGAATTGTCCTTGAAATAAAGCCGGATGGTATATACGCTTTGAGGGCCCACATACCAGATAGATGTGGTCACTGTTGTTTCTTCTTTATTGGCTGTTTTCACTTTCAATGCTATGGGATAGGTTGCCGTCAGGATCATCAGGCTGCCGGCGGAAGCATAGGTAGTGGTGATGGTTTGTGAGGCGTTGTCTCCTATACTTGTTGGAAGGTATTCGGTTTCGGGATCGGTATGGGGGCTCAGGGCCGGCCAGGTATTCGTATCCATGACCAGCGAGGTGGGTGTCTGGATCTTGATGTAGGTTATCGGTCCCCAGGCAGAAGCGGTCTGGGCATTCTGAGCACTGACCAGTACGCGTACCTGTGCCAGTAAATGCCTGAAAGCCAGGGTAACCGTTTTGGGGCTTTCTATGCTTCCCCCGTATACCACCTGGGCTGCCGTGATATCTTCCTGTCCCGTGATCTTGAAACGGACGATTCCTCCCTGGATGGAATGAGCCGCCGGGTAAAACGCCATGAAATTGGCCTGGTCGCCACCCTGGTCATAGTATTGGGGAACGGAAGGAGTGACCGTCCCGTCTGATGCAATGGTGCCGGTCAGATCGGGGGCCGTATGTCCGGAAAAATCGGTGGTGCTGCCGTCGGAGCGCAGGATCTGGATGGGCTCCATCTGGTCTATATCGTAAATGGGGGCCCGGGTGGATACATCCACCGAAGGCCCGTATGATGATGTAAATGCTATGGGGGTCTGTCGCTCAGTTTCAGTAACCGAACATCGTGTGAGAATAAATAATGAAATAAATATAATAAAGGTTCTGTACATGCATTGTCAGGGTCAGGGTCACTGTACGGTACCGGTCCCTGCCGTGCCCGTTACCCAGTCGGTCAGGGTGGCACTGAAGTTAATGGCGGTAGCGGTGAATGTCAGGTCTATCCTGTGTGCACTACCGGCTACGGTGGTGATGGACGGGGTAATGGTTACGGTTTGTTCCGGCACATTGGCAGAGGCTACTTTTATGGTCAGGGCTCCCGGGTACACCAGAATACTCCCAAAGGACACAAAATCGGTAGTCAGCGCCTGGGAAGGTTTTCCCGTTGATAGGTCTGTCACTGCAGGAGTGGCGTGTTGTGCCAGGCCTTGAGTGGATACGTTCAGGGTGAGCACCGTGGGGGAAGTGGCTTTAACTGTCGTAATGTTCCCCCAGGCCGATATGGCTCCGGCACTGGCTGCTTTGATATAAATCTGGACCTGGGACAGCTTGTGGGAAAAGGTTAGGGCTACGGGTATTGGATTGCCATTGCCCTGGGCAGAAGCAGATGGAGCAGATATGATATCCTCCTGTCCCGTGATGGTAAAGGTGGCCACCCCGTTGGACAAGGTAGTGGCCACTGCGTTTTCATTCACACCGGGATAATAAGCCGTAAAATGAGCATACTGGTTCTGCTTGCTGTTATAAAACTGTTTTGGAGTGGCGATAAAACTTCCCGTTGTAAAGAAAGAGGCGGTGGTCGTCACTGAAGAAACGGTATTCCAGGTAGGACTCGAATTTTTGTGGACGTCTTGTCTCAATACCTGTATTCCGTCAATTTGAACAGTGGGCACACCCGAAACCGAAACAATGGGAACTTTTGTATTTATGATACCTGCGTCAAAAGAAAGGGGTACCGGTACCTGGTTCTCAGGAGGGGTAGTCTTTTCGGGGGCTTCTATGGTGCATCCGAAAAGAAAAAGAAATGATATGAGGAAAACCTTTCTCACTATACCGGAAACAGGTACGTACACAATAAAATTACAAACTGCCTGTACCGGCGGTACCGGTAGCCCAGTCGGTCAGTGTAGCACTGAAGGTAATGCCACCCAGTTCGGTAAAGGTCAGGGTGATCAAATGGGCGGATCCCGCAACGGTGGTGGTCAGACCTGAAATGCTGACGGTCTGTTCCGGAGCATTGGCCGTAGTTACCTTGATGGTATTCAGGGCTCCCGGAAGTACCATTACCAGCCCGGCATCAGCAGCCGTCACGGTAGGTAAGGTAACGGGAAAAGTCCCCGAAGTGGTCAGGTCCGTATTCACGGGTGTGGATGCAGCAGCCAGGGCATTGGTACTGAGCGTCAGTTCCAGGGCTGTGTCTGCATTGACCTTGATGGACGAAACGGTTCCCCATTGCGTCACTGCCGTGGAAGAAGCAGCAATTACCCTAAACTGCAACTGCGTCAGTTTGTGGCCAAAGGCCAGAACGGTGGGATTGACCGGGGTGGTCTTGTTCCCTGCACTTACAGACGGGGCGACAATAATGTCTTCCTGTCCGGTGATGGTCCAGGCGACTTTGTTGGCAGACACGGAGCCGGAAGGATAGAAGGACATGAACCAGGCGTTCAGGGCCGGGTTGGCGTTGTAATACTGTGCCGATGACAATCCGGTGACACCTCCGCCGGCGGCAATGTTCGCCGTCGATGCCACCGAGGCGACAACAGACCAGTCAGGGGTGGTGGCATGGTCGGTAGCCCTCAGGATCTGAATACCTGTAAGGCCGGATGTGAGATTATTTATGGGGGCACGGGTGTTCACTGCAGAGAGGCCTGCATCGAACTGAATTGGGATGGGAAGATCCTCGTAGGGCAGGTCCTTGACGCAACCTGCGATGACTATCATCAAAACGGTTGCAAATAGCATTTTTTTCATAGCAATTAAATTTGAACAAATGTCGCTAACATGCAGGCACGTTAACGCATTTTTCAACATAAACTGCTAATTATTAAACAAAAAGGCTATTTTCTTCAACTAAACATTTAGACCTTTTTATAGTTGTGCTTCAAAAGAAGCTCCCTGCACCCAGTCGTTCAAGGAAGCACTGAACATTTCATTGGCCGGGTCGTATACCAGATCTGCCCGGTACGTCTGGCCGGCCTGTGGAGCTGCCAACTGCAATTCACTGGTAAAGGTGCCTTTTTTTCCTTCGATTTGCAATAACAGCTTTAAATCTTCTCCGGGAAAGACGTACACTGTTCCCAGGTTGGCAGGGTCCCGGGTAAGTGTCACGTTCCCCGGGATCATCCCGTTGTCAAGACGGCCGGGAAACAAGGTCTTGACAGCGTCTTTTTCCGGAAGCAATTCCCCTGCCCGTTGCCCGCCCAGTTCCAGTGATAGTTTATCATAACTGAATATTCCCGCCGAAAGGACTTTGAGCCCGGCCTCTTCGGTCTGTTCCGGGATCCTCACAGACAACTGTATGCGCGACATTTTATGCTGAAAATGGAATCCGAAATCGGGATTGGGATTTTCAATGGTGCCGGCATAGGCCACGGGGGCATAAATGATGTCTGATGAACCGTCGGATACAAAATAAGCAATGCCGTTGGTCAACCTGTCGGCTTTGGGATAAAAGCAGAGAAAGCGTGCCGGAAGACAGTCTTCATGAAAATATTGCAACACACCGGCAGTGATGTGTTTGCCATCTTCAGCAACCAATGCAATGAAATCTGATTTACTATGACCAGAGAAATCCACATGTGAGCTGTTGTCAGGAGCCCGGAGCACCTGAAAATTGACCGGGTTTTGTAAACCGGTTACGGGGACGGTAGGCTGGATGGGATCAAAGTAAATTTCATGATGATCCGTTGTGCATTGAATACATACAAACACAACGATCAGGATAAATAATGACCGCATAAGGATAAAAATAAATGGTTTTCTAAACTAAAAACTACATGGTAAATATAAATAAAAAAAATGAATAATCCTACATGTTGGCTATAATATCTGCAAATAAAAGTGCCATTTTATCGGCAGCGCCGTCAGCCGCAACGATGACATCGTCCCCGTCGTTTTCAAAATCATCGGCAAAACCGTGGGCTTCATTGGTAATGACCGACATACCAAACACCCGCATACGGCAGTGACGGGCCACAATTACTTCCGGAACGGTGGACATTCCGGTGGCATCGGCCCCGATGATCTTAAAAAAATTGTATTCGGCAGGGGTTTCGAAGGTTGGTCCTGTACTGCCGATATACGTTCCGTGACACAACGGGATGCCACGGATTTCTGCCATGTCGTCACAGATCTTGCGCAAGTCCCGGTCGTAAGTGCGTGTCATGTCGGGAAAACGTACCCCAAAGTCGGGATTGTTTTTTCCGATGAGAGGATTTGGCAGCAGGTTGATATGATCGTCAATAACCATAAGATTCCCGACCTTGAAGCGGGGATTGATCCCACCGGCCGCGTTGGAAACAAAAAGGGCTTTCACTCCCAGTAACTTGAATACGCGAATGGGAAAGGTAACCTGTTCCATACCGTATCCTTCGTAATAATGGAAGCGGCCCTGCATACAGATCACGTTCTTGCCTCCCAGGCGTCCCCATATGAGGTTACCCTGGTGTCCGGGAGCCGTTGACATAAGAAAATTGGGAATGTTTTGGTAGGGAATAACTACCTGATTGGTTATGGCATCGGCCAGTTTGCCCAGGCCGCTGCCCAGGATGATTGCCACCTGGGGACGTTCCGGGATCCTTTCCAGGATGTAATCCGCCGATTCCTGGTACACAGCTGTCTTCATTTCTTTTTTTTCTTTTTATAATCTACAACCCTGTCGGCCACTTCCTGTACTTTTTGGTAGATCTTATCCTGACCGGGTATGATTTGGTTTTCCATAATGATTTTTCCGTCACATATAACGGTGTCTATACATTCTCCGTTGGCCGCGTAGACGAGGTTCGCCAGAAAATAATGGTTGGGAACGAACGAGGGTTTGGCCATGTCCACCAGGGCAATATCGGCAAGGTATCCCGGAGCGATCTTTCCGGTGTTTATGCGCAAGGCTTTGGCCCCGTTTAAAGACGCTACGTCCATCAGTTCCTTGAGGGGAATGGCGCCCGGATCGTTTCTCCATACCTTTTGAAGCAATGCGGCGGCTTTCATGCTGTCAATCATATCCAGGTTGTTTGACGAGGCGCAACCGTCGGTTCCCAGGCAGACGTTGGCACCGGCATCACGCAATTCGTTGTATTTGAATTTGTACCCCGAGGCCAGTTTGAGATTGGAATTGGGGTTGTGGACCGTATTTACCCCGTTGTCTCCCAGCAATTTGATATCGTCGCTGCTCAGCCACAGGGAATGCGCGGCGATGAGCGAAGGGCTCAGCAGACCCAATTTATTCAGGTATTCGGTGGGACTCATGCCAAAATCGCGCTCCGCCTGGTCCATCTCTGATCTTGTTTCGGCAAGGTGGGTATGCACAATAATACCGTTATCCTTAGCGAAATTGTTAATGTACCGGAACGATTTTTCAGACACGGTATAGATGGCGTGCGGACTGATGGCAAAAGTGGTCAGGGGGCTCCATCGGGCACTTAATTTATGGGCCTCCTTCATCTGCTTTTTATTCTGTTCTATGATCTCGTCATTGAAATTGTCCAGCCAGGTAAACGACTGCACGGAGCGCATGCCCATTTCTTCGGCAGCGCGTAATGTCCCGTTCAGGTGCCAGTACATGTCGTTGAACGTTGTAGTTCCTGTGCGTATCATTTCCACGCAGGCCAGCTTGGCCCCCCAGTAGACCATTTCCTCGTCCAGTTTGGCCTCGTAAGGCCAGATTCGTTCTTTCAGCCACTGGTCCAGGGGAACATCCTCGCCTACCCCGCGAAACAAAGTCATGGCAGAGTGTGCATGTGCATTCACAAAGCCCGGAATGATGGCTTTTCGGGATCCGTCTATGATCTTGTCGTATTCCTGAACGGGTATAGTCCCGGCAGGTTCAACACTGTGGATCATGTTCCCCCGAATCAGGACATCTTTCCGTTCCTTATACAACAATACATTGGTAATTAGTATCGTTTTCATAAAGGTATATTTTGCCAAAGTTACGAAATTTTTCTTCTCCAGCTTATATACCCTATGACCGAAGATACGAGGTAGACTGTGTACAGACCGGTGGTGAACCACAACCCGGTCCGGGCGTACAGCACTATGGCCAGCCCGTTGGCTACAAAAAGCAACAGCCATTGTTCCAGTATGCTGCGTGTCAATAGCCAGGTGGCAACAATATTCAGTGTGGTGATGGCAGCATCCATGGCGGGAGCCGGATGATCTGTCAGGTACCTGAGAACGGCCCAGACCCCGCTAAAGACCACAATCAGCAGCCCTGCAGCCACCCACGCCGTGGAAACGTCTATGTGCACGGGTTTGAGTTTCAGGTTACGTTCCGGCATGGGGTCCTGCAGCTTTTTGGATCGCTGCGGTCTGTTGCCCCATTTGAACCATCCGTAGAGGCTTATGCCCAGGTAATACACGTACAAACCCATGGAGGCATACAACGTTTCCACGCCAAAGACTACGATATAGCACACAGACATGACTATGCCCACCATCCACATGGAGCGTCGGTGTTTGATCTCCAGCCAGACGTACAGCAGACCTGTGACGGTCCCGAATATTTCCAGTATCAGTTCCCCCATTCCCAGGCAATTTTGATCATGGCATTGAATCCGGCCTGGGGGTAAAAACCTTCCATTACCTCTATCGTGCCGGTATCCCTGAATGCGGCCCTGTAAGCCCAGGCACTGGCACAATAGGACTGGTTCAGCAGGTTGTCGGCAAAAAGGCTGATCGTAAAAGTGCCTGCCTTGCGGGTGGCGAAGGGTTGCGAGAGGGTGAAGCCCAGATTCTGGTAGGCAGGAAGCATGCGGTCAACGTCCGAAGTGTTGTCGTAATATTGTTTTCCTACAAAACGGGCCGTCAATGCGGCTTCCAGATTCCGGAACAGGGAGCGTCCGGCGGCAAAGGGCCTGACGGCAACAAGAGCGGCTGCCGTAAAAGAAGGCGAATACACCAGGTCTGTCAGGTCGTAATGTTCGGTAACCTGCAACGTAACCGGGTTCCAGTCGTCAGGATTGTCGTAGGTATCCAGGTACAGGGTCAGGTCTTTTATCTTGTTGCTGCTCATACAGATATTCCCTTCGAGGCGAAATTGCGGAACTGGCTGCCATCCGGCTTCCACCTCTACCCCACGGCGGTAGGATACAGGTACATTTTCCTTGATCTCGTAACCTGTATCGCTTTTCTTTCCGGTGGGAACCAGCTGGTTGCGGTATTCCATGGCATATACATTCACTCCCAGCAGGAAGGATTGCGAAGTAAGCCTGTAGCCCGCTTCCATATCGAACATTCTTTCGGGTAGCAGATCTCCTGTTTTTCCGGCTTTAATGGATTCCTTGACATCGCTTCGGGAGGGTTCACGGCTGCCCGTATATACCGACGCGTACCATTGGTGGTCTTTTTGGATGATGGCCGTCACGCCGGCTTTTGGGTTGAAAAAATGGTATGATGTCTTATGGTCCAGCAAACTCCCGTCGTTGTCCGGACCTGCCATATTCAGGCTGATGTAGCGGTACTGTATGTCTGCGAAAAATTTGAGGGCATTGCCGTGACCGGCCCCGAGGGGCAATTCATACATGCCTTTGAGGAATGAACTCAGGTCGTATTTATTGCCCAGGTTGCGGTAATACTCCTGCGCACCGGTAAAATCGGGGTTTTCCGTCTGATAGCTCATCAGCCCGAAATGGTGTCCTTTGTAAGCGGCAACGTTTACACCCAGCAGGACCTCGGCATTGCCGCGGGATGTGTTGCGCGGGATCTGCGGGGTCCCCCAGCGTGCCACAGAGCTCCATGCGGCGTATATGTTGTCCATAGAACGGCGGACAATATAATCGCCGGAGCTTTTTTCCTTGTAATTTTCATAATACCCGTCGCCTTTGGTCACATGCAGGGTGTTGCTCCATGAGATATCGTAAGCAAACCGTTGCGCATGGTTCAGCTGAACATGGTGTTGGGTGTAATTGTCGGTCTCGTTCGGATAGTAACGGACATTGCCCTGGTCGTCGGTATATTCCCCTGCGGGATTGTAACGGCGGTCAACGGCCAGCATTTCACGGGATATCCCTTCCCAGGTAATCCCTGTACGCTGGTCCCCGTAGATGTAGTATAGTTTTAGTGAATGATCCGGCCGTATCCAGGAAAGGCGGGCAAAGAGGGAGTGCAGGTTTCCCTGTCCGTTGCGGATGTACCCGTTTGTGCGGCTGCGTGCATAACGTATGTCCGCGCCCATGCCCCGTGGAAGGAAGCTGTTCCCCGTGCCGGTACCGGTACCGGCCCCGGCGGCAACATTCCAGGTATTGAACGAGCCGAAGGCCACCTCGGCTCCTGCATAAGGATCGGGGCGGTTGAACAGGGTGCGCATATTGACCGTTGCCCCGAAAGCCCCGCTGCCGTTGACCGAAGTCCCCACTCCCCGCTGCACCTGCACATTTTCCAGGAAACCGCTCAGGGCGGGCAGATTGACCCAGAATATTTCCTGCGACTCTGCATCGTTCAGGGTGATCCCGTTCAAATTCACCTGTATGCGCGATCCTTCTGACCCCCGAATTCGCAAATAGGCATAGCCGGTGCCTGTCCCGTTCTCTCCAACCACTACGGCCCCGGGTGTCAGGGCCAGCGCATAGGGCAGGTTCTGTGTAGGTGCGGTTCGTGACAAGGTTTCCCTGGTAACGCGGCTGTGCGCCACAGGAGCATCTTTTGCAGCCTGAGTGGCCACGATGACAATGGAATCCAGATTTCTTACTTCTTGTGCCGTTGTGAAGACCGGGGCCAGCAGCAAACCCGCAATGATGATCTTTTTCATAGTTTTTCCTCCGCCGGTATTATCCGGATCAGGTTCAAAGGGTATGTTCTCAGCCCGCCTTGGCAGGCACCCCTGAAACGTTGTTATTTCAATGATATTTTATAAACACGGGGCCAGTATTTGCCCGTGATCCAAATGCTTTTTGTTTTCGGATCGTAAGCGATCCCGTTTAGTACGTCTGTGGTGGGTTTGCGCAGCGATACAGGGAGTATGCCCTTCAGATCTATCACCCCGGTCACTTTGCCTGTAACAGGGTCAATGCGCACTACCTGGTCACTGAGGTAGATGTTGGCCCATATTTCGCCTTCAATGTATTCCAGCTCGTTCAGATTGGACACGGCTTTTCCGTCCTGTGTGACATGAACGGACTTTTTATCGGTCAGGGTGTCGGGGTCCAGGTAGAACAGGGTGGAAGTTCCGTCACTCATGATCAGGTCTTTGCCATCTGTGGTCAGGCCCCAGCCTTCCCGGTTGTAACGGCGGGTTCCCAGTAAGGTAAAAGTGGACGCATCGTAAATAAAACAGGTTCTTTCTGTCCAGGTAAGCTGGTAAATCAATCCGTTGAGAATGCACGCCCCTTCACCAAAATACCGGCGTTCCAGGGCATGTGACTGTAGTACCCTTCCTGTGGAAACATCTACTTTGGCTATCATGGAACGGCCGTACTGGCCGGTACTTTCATAAAATGATCCGTCGTGATAAAAGAATCCCTGTGTGTAGGAACTGATGTTGTGCGGCAACACGTCTTCTATGGTATACCCGTAACGGGGGACCGATGAAGCAGTACCGGCAGCAAACGTCAGTACCAGCAGGATCCTGATGTATCTGAGGGATGTCATGGTTTTTTCCTTTCCTGGTATTTTAACGCCGCTCCAATAAAGGTGCGGAACAGCGGTGCCGGTTTCTCCGGTGTGCTCTTGAGTTCGGGATGGAACTGGACGCCAATGTAAAAAGGATGGGACGGTACTTCTACAATCTCGACCAGCCCGGTCTCGGGATTTTTTCCCGAAGCCCTCATGCCTGCTTTTTCCAGTATCTCCATATAGTAGTCGTTCAGTTCGTACCGGTGACGGTGTCTTTCCTGTATGATCTGTTTCCCGTATATCCTGAATGCCAGCGAACCTCTTTCGATTCTGCACTGGTAAGCCCCCAGCCGCATGGTCCCTCCCTTGCTGGTAAGGCGTTTCTGGTCTTCCATCAGGTCAATAACCGGGAATTCTGTTTTGGGAACCATCTCGACACTTTCAGCTTTTGGGATTCCCGCCACGTTGCGGGCGAATTCCAGCACAGCCATCTGCATGCCCAGGCAGATCCCCAGAAACGGTATTCCGTTCTCCCTTGCATACTTACAAGCAAATATTTTGCCATCCGTACCACGGGACCCGAAACCCGGTGCGACAAGGATCCCTTTCATCCCTGCAAGTTTCTCATCTACATTGCATTCGTTTATGTGTTCACTTTGTATGGTATGGACTTTCACTTTGGTATCGTTGGCAGCACCTGCATGTATGAACGATTCAAGAATGGATTTGTAGGCATCCTGCAATTCCACGTATTTACCCACCAGGGCAATGTCTACTTTCTGACTGGGATGGTACACCCTGTCTATGAAGTTTTTCCAGGCATCCAGATTGGGCTCTACCTTGTTGTCAATTTTCAACAGATCCAGCAGTATCCCGTCCAGGTTCTGACGCTTCAGGTTCAGGGGAACCTCGTATATGCTTTTCTGGTCAACCGACTCAATGACGGCGTAGGGACGTACATTGCAGAAAAGGGCTACTTTTTTGCGCATATCGAGGGGCAGTGGTCTTTCCGAACGGCAAACGATCACGTCGGGGTTCACTCCTTCCTGTTGCAACTGACGGACCGAATGTTGTGTAGGTTTGGTCTTCAGTTCCTTGGCAGCTGCCAGGTACGGAACAAGTGTCAGGTGGATCACCGCGCAATTCTCTTCAGGCAGTTCCCATTGCAATTGCCTGACGGCTTCAATAAAGGGAAGCGATTCAATATCCCCGACCGTGCCTCCGATCTCCGTGATCACGATATCGTATTTCCCTGTCTTGCCCAACAGGAGCATACGGCGTTTTATCTCGTCGGTAATATGGGGTATGACCTGTACGGTCTTGCCCAGGTAAGCACCTTCACGTTCCTTGTCAATAACCGTCTGGTAGATTTTACCGGTAGTCACGTTGCTCGCTTTGGTGGTATACACACCCAGAAAACGTTCGTAGTGACCCAGGTCCAGGTCGGTCTCGGCACCGTCCTCGGTCACGTAACATTCCCCGTGTTCATAAGGGTTCAGGGTCCCCGGATCTACGTTGATATAGGGATCGAATTTTTGTAGTGTGACCTTTAATCCTCTGGCTTGAAGTAATTTGGCGAGAGAAGCGGCAACAGTGCCCTTTCCCAGAGAGGAAGCCACGCCACCGGTAACAAAGACATATTTTGTGGCCATAAGACAGTTTTTTTCAAACCGCTAATGTAATGACTTTTTTTTAACTTTGCGACCGCGGAGGGCTGTCCCATCGCTCTTTTCCTTAGGGAGAAGGGAGGAAAGTCCGGGCAGGAAAGGGCCGGACCCTGTGGAAATCACAGCTGGTCGTAAGGTCAGGGAGCGCTTGACAGAAAATAACCGCCGGAGGTCTTATGACCGCCGGTAAGGGTGAAAAGGCGGGGTAAGAGCCCACCGTGACGGCCGGTGACGACCGTTGACGCAAGCACCGGTCTCCTGCAAGGCCAAGTATACCGGCAATATTAGGGCTGCCCGTCCTATGCCGGGGGGTAGGCTGCTCAGATAAATGATGGGAGTTTGACAGAACCCGGCTTACAGGCCCTCCGTTTTTTTTGTTTTTCCCGGCATTACGATTCCTTTACCCAGGCGGCCGTCGGCATTGATGACCAATTCCCCGGGGAACCTGACCGCCCTGATGGCCTCTCCTTCGAACCATGCCGGCATCCGGTTCAGGAATGTTTCGTTGAAGACTCCTTCACCACGGAAAGGTTTGACGTTCATGTAGCCTACTCCCAATGAGGTAAGGTTGTGGAAGAAGTGGGTTCCTTCGCTGGGATCTACCTGGAAATTTTGCAGACTGCATTCAACAATGACCCTGGCTTCCGAGATGTTGTTCCAGTTGATGGGAATGCCCAGCCAGGGATCAGACGAACCCCACCTCCCCGGTCCGGCCAGCACATAAGTCCGGCCTTCCTGCTTCAATTTGCGGTTGATCTCCTCCAGTACCTGCGCCATGGCTATGGTATTTCGGCTGTCAAAAACATCTGTGCGCACATATACCACATCTGTGACACCTTCAATGTCTCCAGGGCCCAGGGCTTTTTCAGAATAGACAAGCGACGAGTCGGGATCTGCGTTATTCCAGTCAAATTCGTTGTTGTTAGCGTAATCGGTGATGGGACGTACCTGGAGCAGGTTGAATACCGCATCGCTTCCCGGAGGCACATCCATGTCAACGGCAAATTCAATCTCTACATGACAGCGCATTTCGTTGCGGCATATCCCGAGCAGTTCCGAAAGAACGGCAGCCAGCGGTATGGTGTCGTTCTGAAGGATATTGTCAAAGGTGATGACACGCCTTCCTTTGCCGTGCGCTCCCGGCATCAGCATATCGTTGTCCATATCCCAGGTGGAGGCTACGTGGCTGATGTTCCTGAAAGCCGAGGCCTCGGCAATGGTAAATTTCCTGATATTCACCCCGTCGTCAATGGAGGTTTTGAATTGCTCGGGACCCAGATTCAGGGCATACATGATGTTCTGGGTTTCGTTCAGGGCGCTTTTGGGGTTCATGGTCTGGAGCACGTTGCGGGGATATCGGGGTGAAAAGCGGAGAACCCTGCCTCCTTCAACCACAAGCTTTCCCAATCCGAAAGCCATGTTCACAATCCCGTCCTCTGGTTGTTCGTGGCCAATGGGATAATGGTTTACCGATCGGGCCAGTCCCGAAATGGTGGGAAAGAAATAGCCGTTTTCCTCCGATCCGCAGAGTGTCTGGATGACCAGGGCCATTTTTTCCTCGCTCAGCAAATTGGCAGTGGTCTGAATATAATTCCTGCTGGCCGCAAAGAAGACAGATGCGTATACGCTTTTGATGGCTTTTCCGAGCAGGCGGAGCATCTGGTCCTTGTTGTCGGTCAGGGGAAGCATGTAGGTGGAGTATATTCCTGCAAACGGCTGGAAAAGTGAATCTTCCAGCTTGGAACTGGAGCGTACGGCGAGCGGTTTGCTTACTTTCTCCAGGAAAACCATCAACTGTTCCTGCATTTCAAGGGGCAGGCGTGAACTCACGAATTCGGAAAGGATCTCTTCGTCAGTGATGCCTTCGGTGTTGACCACGTAGCGCAAACCGTTGTCCTGGATGAAGGTGTCAAAATAATCGGCCGCCAGGACCAGTGTCTGGGGTATGGTGATCAGCATCCCCTTGTGTTTGTGTGCCAGGTTGTATTTTACCAGCAGACGGTTCAGGAAGGCCAGTCCGCGTGCTTTCCCGCCCAGGGATCCCTCCCCTGCCCTGGCAAAAGTGATGTAACGACTGTAGTTGTCCCTGTCAAAGCGTGCAATAACGCCCTGTCCGTTGATCACGCGGTATTCCTTGATCAGACGGACAATGAATTCACGCAATTTGCTTACGTCATCGAAATCACCCGGGGCCACATCCCTGATGGCCCGTGCCAGGGTAAAAAGCCCCCTCGCAAACAGCCATTTGGAAAGGCGGTTGCGGGAAGTGTGGTGGAGCAATTCCTTATCGGGAATATGACGTATGAGTGATTGCAGTTCCTTCAGATTCTTAGCCCTTGCGATTTCTTCCCCCGTAATAAGGTTGCGAACCACAAAATCCCCGAAAGCGAATTCTTCGCCTATGTATTCGCTCAGTTCCATCAACAGGGCCTTTGAATCCTTCATGATGAAGCCTACACCCAGATCCCGGGCCACCTGGCGCATGCTTTGCTGTGAAGACTGAAGCAGGATGGGCATCTGTGGATCGTCTTCACGGATCATGCGGCACAGATCAATGCCGGCGTCCAGCTTTTCCGTGTTGGACGGGTCGTTCTTGTGCAGTACAAAACCTACGTCGGAAATGACTCCCAGCAGGTTGTTCTTGTATTTGCCGTACAGAGTCACGGCATCTTCGTAGTTGGTTGCCAGAAAGATCTTGGGGCGTGCCCTTTTGCGGGTCTTCTGCTGCTGGTCGTTAAGGGTTTCCTTGAGGAATTCGGCACTTTGCTTAAGCACGAGTTTGTAGACGGCCGGCAGGTAGGTGGAATAATACCGTACCGAATCTTCCACAAGCAGGATGGACTGTACACCCGAATGCAGGATGTCTTCCTCTGCATTCATGGAGTCTTCCAGCAGCTTGACAATGGCCAGGATCAGGTCTGCATTCCCATGCCAGCTGAAAATGTAGTCAATGGCCGAGCAATCCTCATGTTCAATACGGTTCTTGAATTCCCTGGAATAGTTCGATAGCAGCACTATCGGGGTCAGGGACCCTTCTTTCCTCAGATGGCGGGCAAACCCAAAGATATCGGTATCTCCGATGTTGAACATACAGATGATCAGGTCAAATCCAGCCCCCTGTGCCAACAGGGCAGCTGCCTCCTGTGAGGTGGTCACCCACGAAAAAGAAGGGGGATTGCTGATGTTCAGTTCGCTGTATTCCTTTTGAATCTGGACATCTATCTGTCCGTCCTCTTCCAGTATGTAGGCGTCGTAACTGCTGCATATCATAAGGATACGCCTGATACGCTTTTCCATCAACTGGGTGTAATCGGGACTGTAAAACTGTGCTGGCATAGGGTATTGCGGCTAAAACAGACGTGGATGGTCTTCCTCCAGCTTACGGAGGATGGTTCCTATGATGGCTTCACGATACATCCTGGAACGGACCTTGATGTTGTATTTTTCACAAAAATGGTCGATCACTGCCATTTCACGATCGTTGAAACTGACCACTGTCTTGTGGATCCGGGGGGGGGTCTTTTCTTTCAAAACAGTTTCTTTTGTTTGTTCCGTTCCTGCAGGAGGTCCGCGTAATATTTTGTTTCGGGCATGTCCAAAGTTTTTTGCGAGAAGTCCAGCCATTTCCGGGCCAGATCAAACAGACCCTGCATTTCACAGGCAACAGCCACGTTGAAAGCAGCACATGCGACTTCCTTCACGTTGGTCGCATCCAATAACGTCAGCCAAATGTCCATGGCTTTTTCCCATTCAAAGACCAGGGCGTGATCGTAAGCCCGGTTCCAATCCCGTTTGTTGTATACAAAAAGGATACGGTCCTGGGTTTCCCATTGGTCCACAAAAGACTGGGCTGTTTCATTCCCGAAAAAGCGGGCTGCTTTCTGCAAGTCCTCGAATGCGGTGCGCGGGATGACCAGGTTTTCCTGATCATAAGGGATCCAAACTTCCCATGCAGCGGTATCGCGTAAAGGAATGTAGTCCGTGAAGCGCGCCTGATCCATGTCATAGACCCTTATCACTCCGTAAAAAGGCACATACAGGTATTGCAGTTTATAATCATCCTGTACCTGGGCTACTTTATCCGTACCAAAAGCTCCCAGCCGGATGCTGTCTACCATGAACACCATATCTGCTTCTGTTTCCAGGCCCAGACGGTGTACGTAATCGGTGTGTTCCAGTGTTCCCAGGGGCTCGTTCCCGGAATAATGCCTGTAAAGGGGGATTGATCCTTCCCTGAGCCTTGCCTGGGTGGCCAGACCATCGGCAAGGGCTTGTGCAAACTGGTGCATAAGTACCGAGTCGGTGAGGGAAACAGAATCATACTGCGGGGTAAAGACTGCCATGTTCCTTCCCAGGATATTTATGGGTCTTGAGGCCGGAAGCCGCACGTCCACTTCCAGTATGTTGATCATTGGACCGCAAGCCGCCGTCATACAGAAAAGGGCAAGCAGGCTGATTGTACGTATGGCTTTCATAATATCATGATTTAAAGTTTTCTATGTATGCATGCCCCCGCAGACCGGAATTACCTGTCCGCTGACATAAGAGGAAAGTTCCGAGGCGAGGAAGACACACACGTTGGCAACGTCCTGCGGGGTACCTCCCCGGCGCAACGGGATGGTGTCCGTCCAGGCTTTTCTTACAGCTTCCGGCAGCTGGTCGGTCATATCGCTGACTATAAACCCGGGAGCGACGGCGTTGGAACGGATACCTCTCGGTCCGAGTTCTTTGGCTACGGATTTTGTAAGTGCCACAAGGCCTGCCTTCGAGGCTGCGTAATTGGCCTGACCGGCATTTCCGGAAAGACCGACAACGGAACTCATATTGATAATGTTCCCGCTTTTCTGTCTGACCATCAGCGGTGTTACGGCATGTATGAAATTGAAGGCAGATTTCAGGTTCACCTGCAGCACCATATCCCATTGCTGTTCGCTCATGCGCAGGATGAGCGTATCCCGCGTTATGCCGGCGTTGTTTACCAGGATATCAATCCGCCCGAATTCCTTAACCACCTGTTCGGTTACATGATGGGCATCCTCAAAAGAGGCGGCATTGGAAGCGTAGGCAACGGCTTTGACCCCCAGTGACCTGATCTGTTCCAGTGTCAGGAGGGCCTGTTCATCAATGGCAAGGTCAGTAAAGGCAATATCGGCTCCCTGCGCTGCCATTCCTAATGCCACTGCTTTTCCGATACCCCGGGCAGCTCCGGTAATCAGTACTTTTTTGTCTTTGAGTAATTGCATCTTCATTGATATTGTATGGTTAATCTGTCAATTCTGCATACAGGTCGTATTCGTTGGCATGCACAATCCGGGCTTTTACAAACGTACCCGGCAAAACGTCAGGAGCATTCTCAAGGATCACGTATCCGTCCACTTCCGGGGCTTCGTACTGTGACCTTCCCAGAACTGTGACTTTTCCGGCAGGTGTATCAGGAACATCCCCCTGGGCACTCGCGTTTCCTTCCTCCCTGATGGTGTAATCTGCCAATACGCTGCATACGCTTCCCACACGGGAACGGTTGCAGGCATATGATATGCCTTGTTGCAGCTCCATCAGCCTTCCGTATCTTTCCCTTTTGACCTTTGAGGGAACTGTATCTTTCAGATGCAATGCCCCGTAAGTTCCTTCTTCGCGGGAATATGTAAAGGCACCCATCCGTTCAAAAGCAGCGTCTTTCACAAAGTCAAGCAACTCGCTGAATGCCTTTTCGTCCTCGCCGGGATGTCCTACCATCAGGGTGGTGCGCAAACATATACCGGGTACGAATTTACGAAAATCTTCTATCAATTGCATGGTTTCCGACTTTGTTGTATTCCTGCGCATGGCCGTAAGCACTTTATCGGATATATGCTGCAGCGGTATATCAACGTATTTGCAGATTTTGGGTTCCTGCGCCATGAGCTTCAGGACATCCAGCGGAAACCCCTGCGGATAGGTATACAGGAGTCTGATACGTTTGATGTCATCCATCCGGCACAGATCTTCCATCAAAGAGGCCAGTTCCCTTTTCCCGGTAAGGTCCAGCCCGTAATAGCTGGTATCCTGGGCCACAAGGATCAGCTCGGCGACACCCTGTGCGGCCAGGGAGCGGGCCTCGGCAACCAGTTGTTTGCGGGGGCGGGAGACATGGCCTCCCCGGATCAGGGGAATGGCGCAGTAGGCACAGCCCCTGTCGCACCCTTCGCTCAGTTTCAGGTAAGCGTAATGTGCCGGAGTGGAAAGCATTCTTTCCGTGGACAGGACGGGATCGTACCGTACCCCCAGGCTTGCGGTGATCAGGGGAAGGTCGTCCACTCCAAAAAAAGCATCGGCCTGCGGAATTTCTTTTTCGAGGCTGGTTTTGTACCTTCCGGACAAACATCCCATGACCAGGACACGGCCTATCTTCCCTTCTTCTTTTGCCTGGATCGCTTCCAGGATATGATCAACGGATTCTTCCCTGGCATCGTGTATGAAACCGCAGGTGTTGATTACCAGGACATCCAGCGGATAATCTTCAGGCCCGGCATCGGGGATGACGTCCCATCCTCCGTTTTCCAGCTGGCGCATAAGGTGTTCGCTGTCCACACGGTTTTTGGAACAGCCCAGTGTATAGACCGAAACCTTCCCCGGCATCCGTTCAGCCATGTCGTTATTTCTGCGTCGTATGCTTGACTACCGGTTTGGGAGCCTTTGCCGAGGCGGGTTTGGCAGCTTTGGTCGCTGCAGGCCTGGAGGCTTTTGCGGGAGTCTTTGCCGCTGCCGGTTTGGATGCCTGTTCCGGCTTTCCTGATTCGGCATCGGGTTCTCCGGCGGTACCGCCTGCATCTTCTTCCGGTGCTTCAAACTCCAGGCGGTCTGCCGCCTTCAGGATGCCGTACCAGTCCAGGATCTTTTTCATATGGGAAGGATAAAAGCGTTCCTTGTCGTATTCAGGGATGACTTTTTCAAAAAAAGCGGCCATTTCCTGTGCTCCCGTCCCGGGGACGGGGGCCTGTTCGTCTTTAAGGAATGTTTTCATCCTGGTCAGTACTTCACTGAGTTTGATCTCATCTTCTGTTTGTGAATAGACCGAGATATCTGACAAAGATGTCATACGGGCACTGGGGCCCATCCATTTTCTTTTGCTGTCTGTAAGGGACTCAACCACTACACCTCCGTTGCTTTGGGCAAGGTACAGGTAAAGACCGGGCTGCCCTCCTATGGACAGGATTTTGGTTAGATCAGTTTTCATTTGTTTGTATTGAAAGTTTCATCATATGTTCATGTACTTCCAGAACACGTGGCAGCAAGGGCTGTGTATCGTCGGAGACGATCACAAAATCAGCTCCTGCTTCGCGTTGCCGGTCGGTCCATTGTTTGTCCATCCTGGCAAGGACCGATTGCAGGTGGGAGTTGTCTCTTCCCGAAGCCCTTTTCAAGCGGAGCTCCCTGTCGGCCGAAACGGTAAGCACCCTTGTGGTGCGGAAGGGAGGGTCCATCTCTAAAAGGATGGCGCTTTCAAAGATCACGTAAGGAGCGTGCGTGAACGAGGTCCATTTTATGAAATCCCTTACCACGTAGGGATGAACCAGCTGGTTAATCTTCCTGAGCAGTTGAGAGTCACTGAAGATGAGCGATGCCATTTTGGGAATGTCCGGTTCTCCGTCAACGAAAACACCGGGACCAAGCAAGCTTGTCAGGGCTTCTTTCAGATCATCGTTTTCTCTGTAGAGCTGTTTGGTACGTGCGTCTGAATCGTAACATGGCACTCCCAGGGCTGCAAATATGCGTGTTACGTAGCTTTTGCCACTGCCTATTCCTCCTGTGATTCCGAGTGTGATCATGGTTTCTATGGTATCAGTAACGGTTCTGGATGATGCCGTCCACAAATTGCGGTGTCAGCTGTACATGGCTGATCACAGCCGGAGAAATTTCCATATCAGGAATGATCTTTCCGCTGTCCTTTTTGATGAATTCATTGTAATCCACAACCAGCCGGAAATCGTCCCCGGTGGTCTCGGAGGCCTCTTCAAAGGGACATCTGAACTGGACGGTAACCACATCGGGCAGTATGAACAATTCCCTTCGGTAAGGGACGTTACGGGTAATGACCGGGACCCGGAAAGACATTTCCACATAACGCTTCACCATGATTTCGTAAGTGATCTCTGTCTGTGACAGCCGCGCATTCGGAGGGATGTCGAGACGTGCGAGCCCTTCAACCGTCCGGTCCAGGCCGTTGAGCGACACCTTGCGGGTCCTGACCTCCTCAATCACAGCCAGGTAAGATTCCCCGGCGTAAACCAGGACGCTGTCCGGATACAGCCTGACAGGATCGAAAGACATGTACTGGGGCGAGAAGGTTATGTCGGAGACAAAACGTACCGGGACTTTTTTAAAGTGTTCACGTCTGTATTCCAGGCGAATGGTATCGGTCAGGATGGTTTCCAGCTGCAGGTCCGTGCCAAGCGCATCGTTCACAAGGTTGTGCACGTTGTCTGCCAGCAGGAAAAAAGCGTCTTCGCTGTCCGGATAGGTACGCATCATGGTCTGATCGGCAAAGATCCTGACAGGCGGCACACGCTTGCGCCAGGTATTGCGGATAATGTAAAAACCCCTTGCCGTTCCGCGAACGAAAAGGGTGTTGTCGGCCTGGGAAACGTCACTTCTGCCATCCAGATTGGTCTCCACCTGGAGCGGAAAACGGAAGTAAGCAGTGTACTCGTTGGACAACGTGTACACCACCCACAGGAAGAAAGCTGTGATCACACACAGGATCAGGACCAGTCTGGAGCGTTTCATAGGCCATATATTTGCAGCCCCGGTGCTGTCAGGCAGTGACACCGGCCCGGCATCACGTAGGCAGGCAAACCGCCTGTTCCGGTTTAGCTGGATTGCTGGAGATCGGAAGAATCTTTAACCAAAGTTGATTTGTCAACCCTGATCTTTACGTTGGCGTCAACTTCAAGTAAAACGTAATTGTCCTTTACTTCAGCCACCGTACCGTATATACCGCCGGCAGTAATGACCCGTTCTCCCTTTTTCAGGCTTTCACGATACTCTTTCAGCTCTTTCTGACGTTTTTTCTGTGGCCGTATCATTAAGAAATACATCACCACAAAAATGGCAACCATCATTATCAGAAAAGACCAGTTACCGCCTTTTGCAGCTGTTGCTGTTTGTTCTTGCAAGATTACTAATGTGTTCATTGTTTTATTTTGGTTTGTAATAATTCAGTCTATTTCTCTACAAGTCCCCTGCCACGTTTTGACACGATACCTTCAAGGGCAAGAAATTTTATGACCCTGTCCAGTATTCCGTTCACGAACAGCCTGGAATTGTCGGTGCTGTAAAATTTGGAAATCTCTACCATTTCGTTGAGCGTAACCTTGATGGGTATTTGCGGAAAGGCAACGGCTTCGGCAAGACCCATCACAATAAGGACAGAATCGGTTGCCGCGATACGCTCGAGATCCCAGTTTTGGGCGAACTTTTCAATATAATTCACGTATTCCCCGTAATGGCTCAGGGAATGGGCCAGCAGTCCGGTGGCAAAATCCCTGTCGTCCTGGTTGTAGAAAAGAGGGGGATGTGTCATGGTGTCGTCCCCGGTTTTCAAATCTGCCAGTTGTGACAATATGACATTACAAACGTACGCCACATCGTCTGCCCAGTAAAGGTTCTGATCTTCAAGCAGGCTGTACAGGTCGGGATCTTCGTCGGGTTCGCTGCCGAAAAAATCCATCAGGAACTTCAGGTCTTCCGCGAAAGAGGGCTCTGTGGGAGATTCCATGAATTCGAGGAAATACGGTTCATCCTTCAGGTTGTCGTACACCTTTTTCACGTAGCTCCTGTGGGAAGCCCAGTTGAGACCACGCCCGGTGGCTTTTTCAAGTTCCCTGTCCTTTTCCAGGATCTCAATGGCCTTGTTGTTTACAAAGCGCAGGTTGGGATTAATTTCATCTGCAGTGGGATGGTATTTCTGCATCCCAATGTCTATGCGTTCCCTTGCATAGCGCACCAAAGCCCCTGGCAGCGAAAGCAGCAGGAAATACAATTGTCTTGTCTTGTCAAGACTTTTGAGCAGTTCCCTTTCCGCAGATACAAGATCGAAAGTCTGTGAATGAACGCTGCTGAATAAAAGTTTAAAAACTTTAACACGAATAAACCGCCTGCTGAGCATACCTCATAAATCAAAAGAATCTCTGCAAATATACAGTTTTAAAGCAAATATATTTTATATTTGCGCATATTAAATAAACAACACCTATGTATTTTGAAGATTACGACCGTTCCGCCAAATCGGAACATAGTGGAGAAGATGTTTTTTCCAAGCCCGTCCGCGCAGGTAAAAGAACGTATTTTTTCGATGTAAAGGCTACAAAGGGAAACGATTACTACCTAACCATAACTGAAAGCAAACGCCGGGTTGATAAAGACGGACGTTTTTCATACGAAAAACATAAGATTTTTCTATACAAGGAAGATTTTGAAAAATTCACGGAAGGACTGGAAGAGGTCATCAAATTTATTAAAGACCGTATCCCCGTAACAGAGGCAAGATCCACTGATTTTACCAATGTGAATTTTGATGATCTGAACAAAGAAGAATAATTTTTTTGTTCACCTATTGTTTTTTTAAAAAATGCTTTTACCTTTGCCGCGCTTTTTTAAACCATTGAAATTTAATATGGTGTTAGAAGGCCGGAAGCGAAGACACCATAACGTGTACAATAGTTCGTCAATATATTTGAAAAGACCGCATTGAGAAAATGCGGTCTTTTTATTTGACCCTGAATACCAGGTACACGGCTGCAATGAGCAGAAAAAAAGCCAGGATGTGGTTCCATCTGAATGATTCGGTTCTGAAAACAGCCAGTGTAAATACGGTGAACACACTGAGGGAGATCACTTCCTGGATGACTTTCAGCTGAATAAGTGACAACGGCCCCCCGTTTCCCATATAGCCAATCCGGTTGGCGGGAACCTGGAAACAATACTCGGCAAACGCTATGCCCCAGCTTATCAGGATGATGCCAATCAGGGGCAATGACTGGAACCATTTCATTGAAGCGAACTTCAGGTGTCCGTACCATGCTATGGCCATGAAGACGTTGGAAAGTACAAGCAGCAAAACGGTGTACAGTGTTTTCATCGCATGCTCCCAAAGGAGAGGCATCTTTTTGAAAGTTGTGTATTAACGGCGGCCGGGGTATTGTTTCAGGGCTTCTTCCAGGCAATCCATGGCATGGTTGATATCTTCCTTTTTCAGGACATAGGCAATACGCACTTCATCCGTGCCTTTTCCGGGGGTTGCGTAGAATCCGGCAGCGGGGGCCACCATGACCGTCTGCCCTTTGTAACTGAAACTTTCCAGCAGCCATTGGGCAAATTTATCGGAATCGTCGACCGGCAGTCTGGCAGTAGTATAAAATGCGCCCATGGGCATTGGGGAGTAAACCCCTTCCATTTTGTTCAGACGCTCTATCATCAGGTCGCGACGGTCGATATATTCCTGTTTCACGGCATCAAAGTATTCCTGGGGTGTGGCAAGCGCTCCTTCAGCAGCTATCTGTCCCAGTGCGGGGGCACACAGCCGGGCCTGGGCAAAACGCAAAACGGCACTCATCACTTCCTTGTTATGTGACGCAATACATCCGATACGTACCCCACAAAGACTGTATCGTTTGGAAACTGAATCTATGAGGATCACATGCTGCCCAGCTCCGGGAATGTGCATGCAGGAAAAATGGGGGTCGTCAGAATAACAGAACTCTCTGTATACCTCGTCGGAAAGCAGGAACAGCTGGTGTTTCTTTACGATATCACCCAATTGCAGGATATCTTCCTTTGTATACAGGGTCCCGGTAGGATTGCCCGGGCTGTTTATCAGGATGGCTTTTGTTCGCGGTGTGATATATTTTTCCACCTCAGACATGGGCGGCAGGGCAAAGCCGCTTTCAATGGTTGTGGTAACGGGCACGAATTTCACACCTGCCATGAGGGCAAAAGTGTTGTAATTGGTGTAGAAAGGTTCAAAGACGATCACCTCGTCGCCGGGGTTGCAGCATACCTTGAGTGCTATCTGCAACGCTTCCGATCCTCCGACAGTGATGATGATCTCTTCGTAGGAAAGGTCGATGCTGACACCCTGGTAATACTTGGCCAATCCCCTGCGGTAAGTTTCAATGCCTGCCGAGTGCGGGTATGAGACCAGTTTCAGATCCGTGTTGCGAACAGCATCTATGGCTTCCCTGGGAGAAGCAATATCGGGCTGCCCGATGTTCAGATGATACACTTTAACGCCGCGTTTTTTTGCAGCTTCGGCATAGGGGACCAGCTTTCTTATGGGAGAAGCCGGCATTTTCCTTGACAATTCAGATATACCTAACATAACCACTTTTAATTTGTAAATTTAATCCGCAAATATAGACCTTTCTTTAAACAAAAGAGAATCTTCTGTTATAATTTGAGAACATTTTGCCGGGACCGGAATATCCCTGATATTTTTTCTACTTTTACCGGTTAAATAACATAAACTCAGATGTCAACATTCAGACACAAAGCCTTAACAGAGTTTTCATCCCACAAGATGGAGCGTTTTTGTATTGAGACCAAACCGGTATCTTCTTTTTTCGGACAAAATGTTTTTGATCTCAAGAAGATGCGGAATTACCTTCCGGAGGCTGCCTATGCAGCTGTTGTTCAAGCTATTGAGAAGAAAAGTCGTATAGACCGCAGCGTAGCTTCCCATGTAGCGGAAGGCATGCGAACCTGGGCTATGGAACGCGGAGCCACGCACTATACGCACTGGTTTCATCCCCTGAATGAGGCTACGGCAGAGAAGCATGAGGCTTTCATCCGTCCGTACTCAAACGGTTGTGCTATTGAGCAGTTCGTGGGTGATGCCCTGATCCAGCAGGAACCCGATGCTTCCAGCTTCCCAAGCGGCGGTTTGCGCAATACTTTCGAAGCGCGCGGATATACTGCCTGGGACCCGAGCTCTCCGGCTTTTATCATGGACCAGACACTCTGTATCCCTACCGTGTTTGTGTCTTACACAGGTGATGCCCTGGACATCAAGACCCCGCACCTGAAATCACTCCGGGCGCTTGACCAGGCAGCTGTCGAAGTGGCGCGCTACTTTGATCCCGGGACCGAGAACGTGAACGTGGTCTACGGCATAGAGCAGGAATATTTTGTGGTTGACCTGGCACTCTACCGCGCCCGTCCGGACCTGATGCTTTGTGACCGTACCCTCCAGGGACATACCGCCGCCAAGGACCAGCAACTGGAAGACCATTATTTCGGGAACATCCCTTCCCGGGTGATGGCCTTCATGAAAGATTTTGAAACGGAAGCCTATAAACTGGGTGTCTACATAAAAACACGTCACAACGAAGTGGCTCCCAACCAGTTTGAATTTGCCCCCTACCACGAGGAAGCCAATCTTGCGATTGACCACAACCAGATGATCATGATGGTCATGCGGAAACTGGCCAAAAGACACAATCTGAAGGTCATTTTCCATGAAAAACCGTACGCGGGGATCAACGGCTCGGGGAAACACTGCAACTGGAGTCTTTGCACCAACAAGGGAGTGAATGTCTTCTCACCCGGCAAAACCCCGCAGGACAACCTGCAGTTTCTGAGTTTCATAGCCTGTACCCTGAAAGCCGTCTATGAACACCATTTTCTGATCATGTCCACCGTAGCCACTCTGAGCAATTCATACAGGCTGGGCGGATCCGAGGCACCTCCCGCCGTGTTGTCGATGTTCATGGGAAGCACCCTTACCGAGTTGCTCGATATGATCGAAAAAGGAGGATCCCAGCGCAAAAAGGATATCGAACAGGCACGGATGGAGATCGTGGGGATGGTGCCCGAGATCTTCCCGGACAATACCGACAGGAACCGCACCTCGCCTTTTGCCTTTACCGGAAACCGTTTTGAATTCCGCGCCATTGGCTCCTCGGCAAACTGCGCCTCGTCCATGCTGTTCCTCAACACCGCGGTCGCCCAGCAATTAAGAATTTTTAAAACGCTGGTTGACAAGGAGATGGAGAATGGTTTGAAACTTGAGGATGCATTAATGAAGATCATTCGTAAATTTGTCAAGGAATCCCGGCATATCCGGTTTGAAGGGAACGGGTACAGCGAACAGTGGCACGAAGAATCTGTCCGGCGCGGCCTGCGCGGGATACAGAACGTTACCGAGGCTTACAAAGTGCTGCTCGAAGAGAAGACCGTGGCCCTTATGGAAGAAATGTGCGTGATGAACCGCCGGGAGCTGGAAGGCCGCTTTGAGGTCAGGAACGAGATGTATGTCAAGAAACTGCAGATAGAGGCACGTGTAATGGGAGACCTTGCCATCAATCACTTTGTTCCCACAGCCATCCGGCATCAGAACCTGCTGCTGGAGAACGTAAGGGGACTGAAGGAAGTATTTCCTGCCGGCGAGTATGAAGAACTGGTGTCCACACAATTGAAGGCGTTGCGAAAAACGGCAGGATATGTGAATCAGATGAGAGGCCTGGTACATGATATGATAGAAGCCCGCAAAAAAGCGAACAAGCTGGAAGCGTTGCATGACAGGGCGGCCGTTTATGCCTCCGAAGTGCTGCCCGTCATGGAAAAGATCCGCGATGCTGCCGATCACCTGGAAATGATCGTGGATGATGAATTATGGCCTTTGCCAAAATACAGGGAATTGTTGTTCCTCAGATAATATGAACGATCTGGAAGCCGGTACATACAGCCAAAGGGGTGTTTCTTCCTCCAAAAGTGAGGTGCACCGCGCACTGCAAGGGACATCCCGGGGGTTGTTTCCGGGTGCCTTCTGCAAGATCATTCCCGATATCCTTACCGGAGACCCGGAATATTGCCTGGTGATGCATGCCGACGGGGCCGGGACCAAATCCTCGCTGGCATACTGTTATTGGAAAAAAACAGGTGACCTGAGCGTCTGGGAAGGGATCGCACAGGATGCGATAGTCATGAACCTGGACGATCTGTTATGCGTGGGCGTTACCTCGGACATTCTTTTAAGTTCGACCATAGGGAGGAATAAAAGACTGGTTCCCGGAGAAGTGGTTCGCGCCCTGATACAGGGCAGCAGGCGTTTTTGCGAAAAAATGCAGGCCCTTGGGATCCGGCTGGAACTCACAGGAGGGGAAACGGCCGATGTTGGGGACCTGGTTCGCACAGTGATCGTTGACAGCACGGTATGTGCCCGTTTGCGTCGTGACAAGGTGATAGACAATGCAGCGATAGCACCCGGCGATGTCATTGTGGGACTGGCGTCCTATGGCCGGACCTCTTATGAAGATGCCTACAACGGTGGCATGGGGAGCAACGGTCTTACCAGCGCCCGTCATGATGTATTCGGCACAACTGTGGCACGCATGTTTCCAGAAAGTTACGATGAAGGCATGCCTTCCGGTGTGGCGTACTGTGGCAGCCGGGACCTCACCGATATTGAACCGGAAACAGGACTGACCTACGGGAAACTGGTGCTTTCCCCTACCCGTACGTACGCACCTGTTATTAAGCATATTCTTGAGAATCACCGCGATTCGGTACACGGCATGGTCCACTGTTCCGGCGGAGGACAGACCAAAGTATTGCATTTTATTGAAGGATTGCATGTGATCAAGGACAACCTTTTCCCTGTGCCGCCGCTGTTCCGGGAGATCCAGAAAAGCAGCGCAACCTCCTGGAAAGAAATGTACACCGTTTTTAATATGGGACACCGTATGGAATTGTACGTTCCCCGCATCGCAGCCCCTGAAATTATTGCCGTTGCAGGGACGTTTGGCCTCGAGGCCAAGATCATAGGAAAAGTGGAACCATGGAACGGTCGCCGGGTGACCATTGATTCTCCTTACGGTAACTATATTTATGAGAAGCATGATTAAAACCGGACGAACCACCATACTGTCAATGCTGCTGTGCTGCGGACTGCTTTCAGTTAGCTGCAGGAACGGCAGGGAAGAAATTCCCGAACGTTTGCCGGTAATTTACCGGATTCTGGGTGATACTGCTTATCCATGGTACATAGACTCTTCAGCCCTTCCCGAAAAACGGGATGATTTGCCGATAGGTGTTTTTGGGACTTCCCCCGACGATATCCAGGTATTGGAGACGATACTGGGATATGACGCCTTTGACAACATTACCGGGATGCCCGGAGCGGACGGTATACACGATTTTGCCGGAGAGCATTTTCTGTTCCTGTACACTCCCCCTCCGGCTGATTCGGCCCGTACGGATATGATCCGCACGATGTCGGGCATGTTCCGCTGGCAGGATGAAAGACCACCTGTGAAAGCCCTGGTGGTTGCCGGAGACCGTGCATCTGTAGAAGCTTTTGACGATATCCGTGATCTTATTGAGCTGGGCAACCTGAAAATCCACACCGTAAGCGTCCTTCAGTCAGGAATTGACAAGACGATCCGGGTGATCCGGGACCATCACGGCGAACGTCACAACAGGGTTACAGTTGGCGTGCTGGCTCCTTCAGAAACATTTGCCATGAAAGGATACGATTGCCTGAAAGAAGACGTGGCCGTGGTGTTCCAGCCTTTTTCGTCAGGATCGATGCCTTCTCTGGACAATCCGGAATTCATGATAGACAAGGACCTGATACGAGCGTACCACTTCAATTACAGGCAATCAGAGATGGAATACAGGGGATCCAGGTTCAATCCGTCTTATATGAAGGCTGCTTCTGTTGAAAATGCCGTCAGGTATGCCGTGACTTCCATGGTAGAACAATTACGGAACGGAAGTCATCCCCGTCTTAAATACATAGTGCTAGGGCACAACGTATTGCAAAACTACAAGGACGTAATCCTTGAATCGCTGGTATCACTCAGGAATTACCGCAGTGACAACCGGTACGTTTACAGACATATCATAGATCAGGAGGTGATCCTGACAGATCCCCAGGGCCAGGCAGCGGCAACCTTGTACCAGCTTCTTAGAGAAAACCGCCTGGCTGCCTTCCGTTCTACACCTTCCTGCGTAAGTGTGTACACTCCCGAGATGATTGACCTTACTAAATATCCTTTGCTACATGTATGTATCAACCATTGACAACAGCCAGCTGGAATCGCTTCCCCAGGTAGAACTGCGGGGACAGATTACCCTCGTTACGACCAGGCGCCAGGTCCAAAAAGCGGTGGAATACCTTTCCATGCAACCTGTTATTGGATTTGACACTGAAACGAAGCCCCGCTTTTCAGCCGGAAGGATGCACATGCCGGCACTTTTGCAATTGTCCGATGACAGCCGTTCATTCCTGATCCATTTGAAAAAGACGGGCCTGCCCGAGGAACTTACGCAACTTTTGAGCGATCCCGCCATCATCAAGGCAGGAGCTGCCGTCAAGGACGATATTACCGGTCTTCAGCGATATGCGCCGTTTACCCCCGCAGGTTTCGTTGATCTGCAGGATATGGCCCAGGAATACGGGATCGTAGAGAAGAGCGTGAAAAAATTATCGGCCATTGTTCTGGGAAAAAGGGTTAGTAAATCACAGCAGATTACCAATTGGGAAGCCTATCCCCTGTCAGAAGCCCAGGCCCGGTATGCCGCAACCGACGCTTATGTATGCTATCGCATATACAAAGAGTTATCGCAACACGAAGACGAGAAGAAATCCCCGCGACAGCGTATGTACGAAGAAGTATTGGCAAACGCAGCTTCTCTGCTGCAGGACGAACCTGACCTGGTAGCCAACATGGCCAATGTCTGCGCTCTGATCAAAGAGTCTTTCAAGTTTTGGTGGGTAGGTTTTTACCGTGTGGATGACAAGGGACGTCAATTGGTCCTGGGACCTTTCCAGGGCCCGGTAGCCTGTACGCGGATCCCTTACGGAAAAGGAGTCTGCGGCTCCTCCTGGAAACAGAGCAAAACCCTTATTGTTCCCGATGTGGAGAAGTTCCCGGGACATATTGCCTGCAGCTCCCGTTCCCGCTCAGAGATTGTTGTACCTTTGTTCGACCAGCGGGGAAACGTACAAGCCGTTCTGGACATTGATTCAGAAAAGCTCAACACCTTTGATAAAACGGACCGGAAGTATCTGGAACAACTTGCCGGGCTATTTAAAAATATTTACTAACTTTGCAGTCCCTTTAACCAGATAACGGTACCCTGGCCGAGTGGTTAGGCATCGGTCTGCAAAACCGAGTACAGCGGTTCGATTCCGCTGGGTACCTCTTGAAAATCCGACTTTTAGTCGGTTTTTTTTTGAAAACGCAGGGGGGGTGCAACGCACACTTGATTCGTTACGCTGATTTTCAGCGGGTTATAAAATTCAACCCCCCGGGGGTCGAATTTGGTAACTGCCTGATTTTGAGGCAAACGAATCAAGTGTGCGTTGCACCCCTTTCTCTGGCGCTGGCATAGAGCACGGCGTCTATGGCCATGGGTTTATGCACCCGGAAATAGAACCTGTAGTCCGGGACCAGTTGTTTGAGGTATTGCACCAGGAGGGGAAGATCGTCCTTTTTATGATAAGCGGCAACGGCCAGTAAAGGTTTATACGTCAGGATGGTAGTCCGCGCTCCCTGCAAGGCCCTGAGTTCGTTGCCTTCCACATCCATTACGATCATGGTGGCCGGCAGGCCTTGCAGGATGTTGTCAAGGGTATCTGCCTGAACAGAAACTACTCCCGGTTGGGGTTCATCGACCTTCCTGGAAAGCATGGTCCCCTGGTTCAGGAAGTAAACGGTCTCTCTTTTATCAGAAATGCACACCGGTACGATACGGGTTCGGTCCGCAATTCCGGCATTGTGAATGCATTCCGTAAGTTTTTCCAGGTTTTCGCTGTCAGGTTCGCAGGCATATATGCTGCGAAAGCCGCCGCCGGTCACTTCCAGAAAATCCTTAATGGTATCCCCGGTATAAGCGCCGCAATTGACAAATATCTCGTCCCTGCCAAGCTTCAGGTCAGCCCCAGCCCCATCCTGTGTAAAGTACTGGGGCCTTCTGACATAAGGAAAGAGGTATCTGGCATCCCTATAGATTTTGGCATGCATATAGGCCAGCATACTGTCCTTTGATAAAGGGTCTTCCAACAGGTCACAGACTGTGGAATAGGCATTTGTGTTTGCATTAACATAATCTATATCCAGTGTTTCCAGAGCACCCCTGTCATAAATGGAAGACAAGAAGTCTACAATCACTGCACCCGGGAACAAGGCGTGGTATTTTGCCAGGTCGTCCCGGTAGCCTCCAAAAAAACAAAGCAACAGTACATAAGAAGGATATTCGTTCTGCAATTCAGATATGGACAGGAGACGGCCCTGTCCCGGAGCAAGGGCAATGGTGTCGGTATACTTGTCGTCAATGACATGTGAAGCAACACAGATCCCCTGTTCTTTCAAAAATTCCCGGGCAGTATCCGCGATGAGTCCTACTCCGTATAAAACAACGGGCAATCCTGCTGCTTTGATCTCTCTGAGCAAAGCCTCATCCTTGTCGTACCCCTTCCGGATCATAAACTTTCCCATACACTTAACGTTAGCGCATCTGACGTTAGCGCATCTGTATGCAAACTGCTGTCAGGAAGTGACAAAGATACACATTATTGGCAGGAGAGATATCCCGGATAATGATTATATTTGTTAGGTGATCACAAACAATTACACATGACTGCCAACATGCACCTGTTTGCTTTTCCCGTCAATCTTATCGTAGGTCTGTGCATTGTCTTTGCCGGCTGGAGTCTCCGCAAGCGTTTTTCCGACACATACATGACAGTTGCCCTTGTGATGATGACAGCTGTTGCCCTTGTACAGGGATTCATGCCCCAAGAGGCCGGTTTCACGCATTCGTGGCCTTTTGTGGTTGTACTGACGTGGTTCCTGACGGTTCTGGCATCGCGTCTTTTCAGAAAATTCTCACTGGCAGGACTGGGCCTGTGGCTTGCTTTGTGGGCCGGCATGCTGGGCAGTGCGGACAGCACTGTGAATCACGTGCTTGTACCCCGTGACAGGTATGCCCCCACATCCCTGTCTTTTGAAATGCGAATGGAGGACTTTCAGGTATCCCGCTACGACACGGGAGAACCCATGGAATACAGGGCCACGATCAGCCTCCGCGACCTTTCGGAAGGTATGTCGGTTAAGGCTCCGGATCATGATCGGCCCGGGGGTGATGTGGTGAAAACGCTGCGGGTAAACCACCCGGTTCGTTACCGGGGTTATCAGATCTACCTCAGGGATTATGATGTTTCGCGCGGGAACGACACAGCGTATTGTATTGTCATGGTTACAAGACAACCCTGGAGATGGCTTGTTTTGGCAGGAATACTGCTCCTGTTCGGGGGCGCTCTGAAAATCTTTATCGTATGACCTGGGAACACCTCATATCTTTCGCTTCTGCGGCTGCAGTTTGCTGGATCACTGGATCCGTACTGGCGTTTCTGCACCATCCCAAAGCAAGTGCCTGGAGTATGATCTCATATGGTACGGGGATCCTTGTCTATGCTTCCTTTATCACCGGATTCTGGATTTCCCTGGACCGCCCCCCCCTGGTTACCATGGGAGAAACGCGTCTGTGGTATTCTCTTTTTCTTACCCTTGCAGGTCTGGTCACATACATCCGCTGGAGGTATAAATGGATCCTTTCCCTTACCACTGTCATGTCTTTGGTTTTCATTGCCGTGAATATTTTGCGTCCGGAGATCCACAACCGGGTGTTGATGCCGGCACTACAAAGTATATGGTTCATCCCTCATGTGACAGTATATATGTTTTCCTATGCCCTCCTGGCCTGTACTTTTCTGCTGGCTCTGGCCGGCCTGGTGAAACCCTCCCTGAACGTCCTGCCCGCCATAGACACATTGTGCCGAGCAGGACTGTCTTTCTTCACCGCAGGCATGCTGCTGGGAGCCTTGTGGGCCAAACAGGCCTGGGGAGATTACTGGAGCTGGGATCCCAAAGAAACATGGGCTGCCGTCACCTGGTTGCTGTATGTTCTGTACTTTCATTTAAAAGAGATACGCCCCGGTGCAAAAAAAATGATTTTTATATCTTTGATACTGGCATTCCTGTCTTTACAGATCTGCTGGTACGGTCTGCAATACCTGCCATCTGCCAGGGGCAGCATGCATAATTATGCGCTAAACACCGATTGATGATTAAAAAATTACTCAAAATACTCTGGAGGATCACCGGCTCAGTAATCATTATGATTGGTGCAGGAATCCTGATGTCGCGCATAGTAAACAAGGCCCCCTCGGCCGACCTGAAAAACGCAGATCAGATGTACGCCATCATCGATCAGGGAGGATGTTTGATATGTCACGGCGGTTCTGAAGATTTTTGCACCCATATTAACTGGCCCGTATTTGGTCAGGCCATCCGCCGGGATGCTGAAAAAGCCATCCGGTATGCCGATGCATCTCCCGAACTGGATAAGCTGTTCATGGATCTGCCCATAGACAAGACCCACCTGATGAAACTTCAACATGTGGTATCCCGTAGAAGCATGCCACCTCTCAGTTTTACGATCATTCATTGGAAAGCCCCCATGACCAGGGACAAACAGGAGATCTTCCTGGCATGGATCTACAACCAGCTTTCGACACATTTCAGCCATCCTGTTCCTGTCGGGAAAAAAACGTTTCAACCCATAGTTCCGATCCCGGACACTTTTAGTACTGATCAGGCAAAAGTCATGCTTGGCAACGCATTGTACCACGACACCCGGCTGTCTTCTGATAATACGGTGTCATGTGCCACCTGCCACAACCCGGAAAGAGGGGGCGTTGACAACCTGGACTATTCTGTTGGCGTATTCAACCAGCCGGGAACGACCACTACCCTGTCTTCGTTCAATGCGGTCCTTGATCCCTTTTTCTTCTGGGACGGAAAGGCATCCTCGCTCAAAGAACAATTGTCCATTGCCTTACTGGACCCGGTTAAGATGGGCAACGAATCTTTTGATGAAATCGCAGCAAAGCTTCAGGCTGACCCATCATTCACATCCCGGTTCCTGGAATCGTACCCGGATGGTTTTTCCCTGGAGACAGTCACAGATGCCCTGCAGGAATATCACAAGACACTGATCACCCCCGACTCTCCGTTCGACTGGTACCTGAAAGGACAAACAGATGCAATAGGCCACCTGGAGCAAAGAGGTTATGAATTATTCAAAAGATACGGATGCGCTACGTGTCACAACAGTGCGGGTATGGGGGGAAATTCATTTCAACTGATGGGTGTTGCCCATTCCTTTTTTCCCGACAGGGAGAAAGTCATGCTTGAAGACCTGGGTCGTTACAAGATCACATCCAGGGCTGAAGATATGCACAAATTCAAAGTCCCCGGGCTCAGAAACGTGGCACTGACCTACCCGTATTTCCACAACGCCTCGGCCAAAACACTGGAACAGGCTGTCACTGACATGGCTTATTATCAGAGAAATAAAGAATTGTCAAAGAGAAAAATCCACAAGATCGTTCTGTTTCTCAAAACCCTCAGTACGGAAGAGACAACAAGCGAGTGATGTAGTACGCCAGTGACACCATGATTAACAGCAAAAGCCAGAACTTCGACCCGGGAAAGCGCCGCTCGTGAAAGAGGGACGTGATCAGCACCGAGACCGGCACCATGATCAGGTAAGCGATTCCGCCGGCAAAGGGGGGATAGGCAATAAGAACTCCCGTTAAAAATAGCAGGAACCAGAACATGGAACCGTAAAAACGCGATACGGTCACTGTTGTTGTGGTATCCCGCCTGACCAGCCTTATGAAAAAAGAGGCACACACCAGCAGCGCAAGGTAAGAGAGCAACACGACCTGTGTAATATGCAGAGATCTGAACGCATCCCGGGGGGCAAACGTATGTATGTTCTCAGCCGCATTGGGCCAAAGCCGGGCCATATCCCCTTTCAGCAACCACATCCCCGACAAGAGCAGGAAAAAAGGGACAATGATCCCCGCCGTAAAAGCAACCATGTCCTTCCCTGACACTTTTGCCAGACGGACATAACTTATAATAAAAGGGATATACAGGAAGAAGGCCGGAAAAAACAACAAGCCGGCACATGTTATGAAAAAAGCACTCAGAAAAGGCCCTGAACGTGTAACAGGCACATAGGCCGAATATACCAGCTTGCAGGTAGCTGCTGCAATCAGAAAAGCGGCCAGCGCTGGCTTGTAATTGCCGTAGATCTGTGGAAAACATGAAACCAGGAACACATACGTCACGATGATCCATTGGGTTCTTTCGGGAAGTAATCCGTAACGGTCGTTCAACACGGACAACAAAATGCCTGTACCCAATACTGCAGAAGCAGAAATAAGGTGTGCATACCACGGATAGGTGACGTTCCCGGCAAAATGATCCACTGTGCGGAACAGTGCCATCACGGCAAAGGAAAGAATAAGGGCCCCCGAAACGCTACGTTTTATGTAATCGGTCATTTTACCTTTTCATTTTCATAATATCCCGGGCGATGTCTTTTCGGTAATACATACCTTCAAAGGATATCCTGGATAATTCCCTGTAGGCTTTCTCCCGTGCCCGGGCAAGAGATCCCGCAGTGGCAGACACGGCCAGGACCCTTCCCCCGGCTGTAAGGACAGTCGAACTGCCTGTGGTCCCCATGTGAAAAACGACCGCGTCTTTCACTTTTTCCATCCCTTCAATTGCAAATCCACCTTGCCAGGGGCCCGGATAGCCGCCGGAAACCGATACCACGGTTACACAGTGGTTCTTGCCTGCGGTCAGTGGCTCCCTGTCGAGTGTCTGTGTTCCAAGAGAAAGGCAGGCTTGAGCCAGATCGCCCTGAAGCCGTAACATAACAGATTCCGTTTCCGGATCCCCCATCCTGACATTATACTCTATTAGGTAAGGATCTCCCTGGCAATTCATTAACCCAAAGAATATAAAACCGCGATAATCACAGCCTTCCTTTCTCAATCCGTTCAGGGTGGGATGAATGATCCGCGTTTCTACCTTCTGCATAAAAGTGTCATCGGCAAAAGGCACGGGTGACACGGCTCCCATACCGCCGGTATTGAGACCTGAATCGCAATCCCCTATCCTTTTGTAATCCTTTGCCTCGGGCAGTATTTTATAATGTATCCCGTCGGTCAGAATGAAAACGGATACTTCAATGCCACTGAGATATTCTTCAATGACGACCTTGTTCCCGGCAGCACCAAACTTACCTTCAAGCATTTCCTTCAGATTTTGTTTTGCTTTTTCCGGATCGTCTTCTATGATCACTCCCTTACCTGCTGCCAACCCGTCGGCCTTAAGCACATAAGGCGGTTCCAGCGTCTGCAGGAACAGGCAGGCCTGCTCGTACTGATCCGTTGAGAATGTACGGTAGCGGGCTGTGGGAATGCCGTATGCTGACATAAAGCCCTTTGCATAATCCTTGCTGCCTTCCAACCGGGCCCCCATACGGTCAGGCCCTATCACAAGCACGTGGCGCAAGTCCGGGTCATTCCGGCAAAAATCATTTATTCCCAGAACCAGGGGTTCTTCTGGTCCAACTACCATCATATCTATTTGATATCTTATCAGAACAGTACGAAGGAACTGAAAACCTTTGGGTGATAATGCAACATTTTCTACCTGCCTGCCGTTTGTTAATGTGAGGGAGGAAGTTCCGGGGTTCCCGGGCCCGACATAAAGATTTTCCACCAGGGACGATTGGGCCAGCTTCCAGACCAGGGCATGTTCCCTTCCTCCCGAGCCAATAACAAGAATATTCATGATACAAAGTTAAAGAATATGACAATAGGTGTAACATTTATTCCAGCATTACGTCTTAATAGTGAAAGTCCGAATAAAAAAATTTAAACAATACTGACATGAAAAAAGCATTAATTACCATTGTACTAATTTGCGGCAATCTCTTTGTTAGTTTCGCACAACAAGATATCCGTGATATTTTCCAGCAATTTGCTGCACAACCCGATGTGGAACACGTTCGTGTGGGAAGTTTTCTTATGAAAATGGCACAGGTGTTTTCCGACGACCAGGACGCCCCCTTTATGAAGGACATCTCTTCTGTTACTGTTCTGTCTCTTGAAAATTGTAAAGAAAATGTTAAGAATGCGTTCAGGATACAAGCCGGAAAGATCAAGGAAAACGGGATGGAGGTACTGGCCGAGATTACTGACGGATCCGATGAGGTACGTATCCTGGCATTGGTGAAAAACCAGAAAATTGAGCGGTTCATTGTAATCAATACGGGAGCGGATCCCTGTCTGATACAGATCGAAGGATGCATTGACCTCTCACATATGGAAGAATTGGTTTCCCAAAACACAAAAGGATTATAACATAACAATGAAAACAATTACATTTATGAAAAAAGGCATTTACCCCATGATCATAGTCGTAGGCATAACGCTTGTTCTCCTGATAATGGCTTTCACCAAAAATTACAGTGAACCGGGAGGTCCCAAATTTGCCAGCGAGAAGATTTCTGCCGATCATTTGAAAGAATTATCTTTAGGAAATGTTTGATGCACAAAGTTTCAAGGATACGTTCCTTCCCTTCCACGCGCATTTGTACCGTACGGCATACAGGCTGCTCAACAGCCAGGCAGATGCAGAAGATGTTGTACAGGATGTGTACATCAAATTATGGACTATGAGGGAAAAACTCTCCTTAATTACGAACCATGAAGCTTATGCAAACACAATGACCCGCAATCTGTGCCTTGACAGACTTCGTTCCCCGGCATATCGTTCTTCGGCATCAGATGCAGCAGAGGCCCTCAGCGCTGAAAGTACCGATCCTGCATTGCAGGCAGACCGGCATGATGAACTGAAGATGGTCTTTCGGATGGTGGACCGCCTTCCTCAAAGACAAAGGGAAATTTTCAGACTGAGACATTTCAGTGAGTTTTCCCTCCGGGAGATCGGTCAGATCACAGGCCTGAGTCCGGTAAATATCAGGGTACAACTGACAAGAGCACAAAAGCACCTAAGGGAACAATATGATAAAATGAACCGCTATGAAAACAGATAAGATAAAGGAAATCATGGACCAGCATTACAAAGGGATCGAAATTCCCACCGGTCTTGAGGACCGTATCTCGGCAACCATTGACAGGCTGGCCGCTGAAGAACAGGCAGGATGCGGTATAGAGAAGAAAAACCGCAAAATAAGGCTTCTGCAAAGGCCGACCCTGATCAAAACCCTGGCCATTGCCGCATCCGTGGCTCTGATAATCAGCCTGGCCGTTACCTGGCCTGTCAAAGAAGATCCGGTTTACCTGGCCGACACCTGTACCGATGTGGATCAGGCATACCGCGAAACCGAAAAAGTACTGGAATATGTCTCCCGGCTGATGAACAAGGGTGTCGACAAAGTTTCTGAAACAAGTTCCAATATCTCTGCTATCAAGACCATAAATAAATATATTGAAATAAAAGAAAAATGAAAAAGATACTATTACTTGGAATTACCTTATTGCTGACCACTTCATTATTTGGCCAGAGCAATTTTTACAAAAAGTATGCAGGCTATGAAGGCATGACAAAAGTGTACATTTCACCTTCCATGTTCTCTCTTATGGGAGATGACGCAGAATTGAACCTTTCTGAGGATATTAACATAGGAAGCGTGATCAAGAACCTGAACGGACTGTATATCCTTTCCACATCCAACCCCGGGTATATTGCCGAAATGAAAAAAGATTTCACAGACATCCTCAGGGCGGGTGAATTTGAAGTTCTGATGGAAATTGAAGACGGACCCGAAAAAGTAGTCATATATATGCAGAAACAGTCCGATATTATCTCTGATCTTTACATCTGTGCAGAAGAGCAGGATGAATACAATGTCATTTACCTTTCCGGGAAAATCACCAGGGAAGACCTGAAGGAAATGATGAAGAATGTGAAGTGATCCGATGGGATCATTCGTAAAGAAGCATCACCGAAAAAGATCCCCGGTACATACCTGCTTTCTGTTCTCTGAGATTCCTTGCACATGTATAGAATCTCAGTTTTTGTTCCAGTTCCGCCACAGAAGGCGTGAACGTAATGATATTGCCTCCCTGGTTGATCAGTTCTTCTTCCTCCATAAGCACGTTACAGGACAGACTTTCATCTGTTGAGACTGTTACCTCACCAAGCAGCACGTCATCAGAGAGACTGTCAACCTCAAAACCATTTGACATATGGGGAGAAACGGCTACTCCTTCAATGATCTCAGCTGTAATATGCCCTGTGACTGTAACCTGCCCGTACAAGCTGAAAGCCGATAAGAAAACCAAGGGGATAATAATGAATTTACGATACATGATCGTCGATTTTAATTGTAAAACGCGGTTCAGGAAAATCGTAACGGGACAGCAATGGACAAATATAATTAAATAAACAATTAAAACAAATAGTATTGTCCCTGGATTTATTCCAGATTTCGTCATGAAAACCGTTGATTGCATCTCTGATGAAAGTCAAAGGATTCCGGTACATATTGCCCACCGTGTTGCCGTAGGATGACCCGCAGACATCCCCGTCAGGTAAGATGAAGGTGCGGTAAAAATAGTGGTTGTTGATAATCCGGATACGGTCACTGAAGGGAAGCCTGCCTGCCTCACAGACAAGACCGTCCTGCAAAAGAAAGAAGTTTTCCTTTAAAAAATCTCCATGCATACCCGTATCGACTGCAGATACGTAAAACTGGTGAATGTTGTGTCCTGTGACAAAATCCCTGCATGATTGCAGGTCTTCCTTATTCGTTAGTATAAAATTGAACGTGTAACGCTCGAGTGGTTCCAGATGTTTGGTTTCACATATTGGGAAATCGGCGATGATCACGGTGTTTTCACGCGGGACGATGCTTTGAAAACCGCCTGTACAATTTTTATAGTATATGTGGTAATTGCTTTTTACTGCACTGGCCGACAAAACCTCCACGATTTCACCGAGAGCAGGATGCATGGCAATATCTCCCCCGCAAACATTGATCACAAAAGGACCATCCGCGGATACATCCTGCACTATATCCCTTACCATCTGAACATCCATAAATGCAATGTCCCCGTATTTGCTGCAACATTTGAATTGCTTGAAATATGCTTCGCACAGCGTGCAATTCTTCGTGCATTCGTTATCTATGACCAGGGTAATATTGCTGCCGGGTTTGCGTATCTCTCCTTTGGTAACCGAATGCATACGCAAATGATAAGGCGTCAGAACCACAGGTTTTTCTGTTCCCGGTCCGGCTTCCTCAAGTGTGCCCATTTTGTGATCACAGACTTTGTCGATAAAAATGCTGCATTGGGTGTATTTATCTGAATCTGAAGTGATCTCAACGACACCAAAAGCTTCCGGTTCCAGCATCCTCTCGACAAGACGCGTGAATTCAGGTTCGTCGTTGAAAATCACGGCATTCATATCCAGCGTATTCAGTAAAAGCACATTGTGATTTTTCACAACCGGATACACATAAGGTTTGAAATAGAACCAGAACGTTTTGATTGGAGTGGTCATTGTTGCGGAAAGTGTATAATGATAGCCTGACGGTATTTTTATGCCGCTTTTTAAAAAAGTATACGTGAAAAAGGAGAAAAAACTACAATCGCTCCGTTGTCGGATCACTGAATGTATAATACCCCTGATAACAGGCATCGGGGGTTTGCACGGTAACGGAGTACCGGCCCGGTTTGTTCATATCAGATAACAGGTACAGATTGACTTCCCCGTCGGATACAACCGGTGCACATAATTGGTAAGATCCGTTATCGTTAGTAACGATCAGCACACATTCCTCTTCGGGATTCAGGTAACGTACGCACATTTCCTTTTTTTCCAGATCAATCCAGACGCCGGGGGCTTCTGCAGTACGTGAGACTGTACCCTCATAGGCTGATGAGGAAAAACGGGTAAGGCTCCTGGGCTTGGGGGTGGTAGGGCCGGTCTGGTTCATATCAACAATGATGCTGTGGTTCTGAGCCGTCATTGCAACAGGTAAACTAAACAAAAAAACAAGTGTGAAAATAAAAAAGTGCTGTGTCCTCATAGCTGCATATTTTGAATCATTACAAAGATAATTGCTTTTAAATAAACAAAGCCATGAACGCAGTCAAAATATGGTCAGCAACAGTTTTATAACCATCTGATTTACAGCTATATGTAAAATAATAAAGTCAGCACCCACGGAAAACTCCTAACTTACTGTAAACCAGATTGTTAAGATATATCACTGATTTTCAACAAGATACAACTCTTTTTGATTGTGGCAATAATGTAAGCTTTCCGCTACATATTCGTCCAGCGATTTGTCCAGTCCAATTTTCAGGGCCAGGCGCCTTTTGCGTGAATAGATGGATTTCCCGTTGCCGTGGTTGTAGAACACACTCATTTCTGTGGCAGAGAATCCGCAACAAAGCAGACAGATCAGGTTGATGTCATCGCTGTTCAGATCTGCGTGTTTTTCCTTCAGGTGATCGATGACTCCGTCGTACTTGGCATTCACAACCTCGCTCAGATCATCCAGGGCCCCTTCGCTCAGACGGTTGATATTCATGGTCTTGTTGAACTGCTTTACAAAAGCGTCGGGCAATCCGCCGTAACGGTAGGACAGGTCTATCAATTCCCGGATCGTCTGGATCCGTTTTTCCAGGGCTTCCTTCAACTGTATCTCGACCATGTTCTGTTTGTCCAGTTTTTCCAACAGGGTGTTGCTGTACACGGCGGACTCCGTTTTCAATTGCTCGATAAAGGATATCTTATCGTTGATATCCTGGTGTTTGCGGTCTATGACAATACAGAAAACAATGGTAACTATGATGGCTATAAGACTGATGAGCACTATCAGGTAGTGATTGATCTTGGAACGGTATTCCAGGCGCTGGTTTATGTTTTCCAGGCGCTGGTTGTTGTACCTGTTTTCAATTTCGTAAAGATCCATGCGTCGGGATTCGTCTATAATGGAATCTGCCAAAGCTCGTGATAGCTCAGTATATTGGAGCGCTTCCTGATATTTATTTTCAGCTTTTAAAATATCTACAAGGGTAAGCAGGTTTCTGTGGCTGGAACTAAGATTTGAATTTTTATTTACCCTATAGTAATAAATGCGTGCCGAATCTGTTTTTCCGAGACGGGCATAGGCCCTGCTCAAACAATGAAAGGTCTCATCAGAAATCAGCACATTGCCGTGGTTTTCTATGACGTAAAGAGCCATATCCCTTGCGCGGGAATAATTTTCATCAATCAGGTAGGTACTTGCCAACAGGGAATAATTATGAAATATGGCCACACTGTCCCCCATTTGCCGGGCCAGTTCCAGGGCTGTTCCCAGGTAATGGTAGGCGCTGTCCAGTTGTGAGGTGGAACGGTATTTTTGTCCCAAAAGGCTGGCTACCGAATATTGATTCATTTTATGGCCCGCCATCCTGAAGTATTCCATGGCCCTCTTAAAGCGCTCAATGTCCACCTGGTTCTCAATATACGTATCCTGGTAAAGCCAGGCCATCTGGGAATTGATCAGTCCGGTGGTCAGGTAATCGTTTGTCTGCAGGGCAATTTTTTCGGCCTCGGCATACACTTCAATGGCTTTTTGGGGATCGTCCATTTCTTCCACGCAAATGCCTTTGTAGAGCAACGCCCTGGCGTATTTGTCATATTCTCTGCTTCCCCTGTAATAATTGACTGCTATGCTGATCAGGGAATCGTTGCGTAAGGGAATATAGTTTTTGTGACGTGCCTGGGTAAGCAACAAGGCATAATAAGCCCGGTCCCGACGGGTATGTATGGCCTTGTCGGGTATGGACAGCAAGGCATGGTAGGCGCTGTCAGGCTTATGGTTCATCATGCTGTCTATGAAAGGCAGCAGGTGGGGTTCCACGGGAGGGATAACGGAACAGCCTCCGGTAATGATCGCAAACAGCAGGAAAAGTATATGTTTTCTCATTGAAGCCAAACTGGAAAAGCAAAGATAACCAGAAAAAAATAACGCAGAAATGTTTTCTGCGTTATGGTGCCCGGAACAGGACTCGAACCTGCACAAGATTGCTCTCGCTAGTCCCTGAAACTAGTGCGTCTACCAATTCCGCCATCCGGGCATGCACTTTCAAAGGGAATGCAAAGATATACAAAAACTAAAAAAACGCAAGTTCCTGCGAGAATATATCTTTCAATAAATTGTTCGCCAAACGGCTTGCCCCGATCCGGAACAGCGAAGGATGCAGCCATTCCTCTCCGAGTATATCCCTGACAATGTCATAATATTCAAGAGCTTCGGCAGTGGTCACAATGCCTCCGGCCGGTTTGAAGCCAATTTTCACTTTCGTCTGGGTGTAAAATTCTGCTATGCACTCACACATGATCCTGGCAGCGAACGGTGTTGCCGCAGGGTCCATTTTCCCTGTGGAAGTCTTGATGAAATCCGCCCCGTTTTCCATGGCCAGAAAGGATGCTTTCCTGATATTCTCGGCTGTACGGAGTGCTCCGGTTTCCAGGATGACCTTCAGATGGGCTTTTTCTGCCATGGCCTTGCGTATTTCCCGGATCTCGGCAGCAACTTTTTCGTGATGACCTGAAAAGAAATAATTCAAGGAAAGTACAATATCGACTTCATCGGCTCCCTTCTCCGTACAAAGCGCACATTCCCTGACCTTGATCCCGGAAAAGGTCTGTGATGCGGGGAATCCTGCTCCCACAGCAGCTATTTTCACATCCTTCACCCGGAGTGTCTCCCTGACAGATTCAATGAGGGAGGGATAAACGCAAATAGCAGCCACATTGGGCATATCGGGATACTCATCTGCAAATCTGTTCACATTTTGGGCAAACATGCTGCCCCTCGCTTCCGTGTCGGTAGCGTTAAGTGTTGTCAGATCAATAAAACTGAAACATTGTCTAAGCGTATCCATGATTATTCTCTGTTTTTACTGTCAATGATGATCGTCACGGGGCCGTCGTTTACCAGGGTCACTTCCATTTCTGCCCCAAAAATTCCTGTCTGTACTTCCGTTCCTGCATAGTGCTGCATCATGGTACAAAAAGATTCGTAGAGCGGAATGGCTGTTGCAGGTACTGCAGCCTTGATGTAAGATGGCCTGTTTCCCTTGCGGGTAGATGCGTGCAGGGTAAACTGGCTTACTACCAGCAATTGTCCCGACACTTCTGTAAGGGACAGGTTCATCACGCCCCGGCTGTCATCGAAAATCCTTAAATTCACTATCTTACGCACCATCCATTCCAGGTCCTCACGCTGATCTGCTTCTTCAAAACCTGCCAGAACCAGTAATCCCGGCCCAATCTGTGCCTTAACGGACCCTTCAATACTGACCGAAGCTTCTTTTACCCTCTGTACGACTGTTCTCATATATTATCCTGCTACAACCACATCATATCCTTTTACCCTGAGCGCGCCGGCTATGGCTTCCAGTTTTTCAACAGGACACTTTTTCAATCCCGGGGCAGGAGTCTGCCGGTCCAAAGTATAGACCATTACCTGGCAGGGCCTGAGCTCATCCACAAGGGAGAACCATGCTTCCAGTTCCTCATCCGTGGTGTTGTCCACCGGTTTCCCTTCGATATGGCCCGACAAGAACAATGTCTGGAGGGTAAAATTCCCCTCGAACCGCTTCAGCTGCGTTATGGTTTGGGAT
>Ga0209723_1001097_pt1 | contig 44639 bp, 67 predicted proteins | sample BiotimSIPDNA_2_FD_185750 | JGI IMG/M metagenome (GOLD analysis project Ga0209723, IMG submission 185750) | Anaerobic biogas reactor microbial communites from Washington, USA - Biogas_R2 time_0 SIP DNA (SPAdes) (version 2) | ecosystem: Engineered > Bioreactor > Anaerobic > Unclassified | place... | reverse complement strand
GAAGGATTGGAAGGCGAGTGTTCGGACATGGGAACGGAACCACAAGGAGCAATCGGCATCGCCAAAACAAAACTTTAAGGGCGTGGAGTACAGCGACGAAAAATTAGCAGAGTTTGAGGACGATCCGAACGAACTGATTGAACGGTGGAGGGAGAAGACATGAACTTACCGAAGCGACTAATTCCTGTTCGGTTCAGGATGAAATACTCCCGAAACAAAGCGAATCCGTATTACCTAGACAAGAGGTGTTTCGTAGAGCGTAACGACGGGAAGCCGCTCACCTATCCGATACCGTTTACATGGGCGCATTTAATCGCGACACAAATCAATCGGTCGTTCTCGGCACAAACAACGGCAAAACACGGGAAGGTAATACTTTTGGGAACGCTCCGCATCGAAGGGAACCCCGTCGAGGAAAAGAGTGCACCGATTGTAGCCGAAGATCGAAACGGCATCCTTGTATTGGGAGAAAATCCAGAGTATACGGAATCTATTACCAGTGCGGCAATCAAGGGAGAGGAGTTGTTTATGAGCCGCATCACCGCGCTTCCGATTGAGCACAAGGTAATCATCTGTTGTGAGTTTCATATCAACTCAAAGAAGCGGTACACGCTTCCGCTATGTCAGGCGTGGGCGTTAGACGTTCTTCATCGCTTGAACATCATCCGCTCCAAGACAAGCGAACAGGTTGTTTCTATGGACGGTTCAAAGATTCTCCGTGACAGAAAACGCAAAGAGCCGTATGTAATCATTACAATATGGGGATTAGGAGAACACTACTCTTCAATTGTTCAGCGGAAGCCGAATGCGAAAAGAACGTCGAGAAAATGGATTGTGAAAGGGGTAGAGAAATGACAGATAAACAGATGAATAAAATCAATGCGATAATGTATGATCTAACATTATGTTATGACAAGGGATTTATAGAAAACAAAGCGGAAACCCTTGCATATCTTGCCGGAATTAAAGACATTATGTCCATGCTAGGCTACACATGGAACGGCGCGGAGTTTGTGGAGGTTCAAAAATGATCAAGGTAGCGAGTCTGTTTGATGGGATTGGCGGAACGCTGTTATCGGCTGCGATGTGCGGTATTGAGCCTGTATGGGCAAGCGAGATAGAGCCGTTTCCAATCAAGGTAACAAAGCACCATTTCCCGAACGTTAAGCACTTGGGCGATATTACAAAAATAAACGGTGCAGAAGTTGAGCCAGTTGACATTATTGTTGGCGGTTCGCCTTGTCAAGATTTGAGTGTAGCCGGGAAAAGAGCCGGAATGAAGCACGCAGAATTTGGTGACGAAGAAACAACAAGAAGCGGTTTGTTCATGGAACAAATACGAATTGTAAAGGAGATGCGAAATGCAACAAATAAGCCTCGATTTATGGTCTGGGAAAACGTGCCCGGAGCCTTCAGTTCAAACAACGGAGAGGATTTTAGAGCAGTCCTCGAAGAAACGGCGAGGGTTGCCGATCCCACAGTATCAATTCCTCGATCTGTCAACGGCTGGGCAAATGCTGGGAGCATCTTGGCAGACGGATTTACCATATCATGGCGCACGTTCGATGCACAATACTGGGGAGTACCCCAACGTCGTCGTAGAATCTACCTTGTCGCAGATTTTGGAGGACAATCCGCACCCGAAATATTATTTGAGTGCCAAAGCGTGCCTAGGGATTCTGCGGAGAGCCGAAGCGAGGGGCAAGGAATTGCCGGAGATGTTGAAAGAGGCGTTAATAGCGCAGAGCCAATAGTCTTAAATGATCAGGGCGGCTCCGTAATGGACGTATCTAACAAAGCAGCAACGCTTAGAGCGGAAATGCACGGACATGTCCCCGTTGTCTGCTACGGCATCTCGTCATACGCATCAAACGCCATGAAATCCAGCAATCCGCACAGCGGTATATACGAAGCCGACACGTCCAGAACGCTTGACGCAAACGGCGGCAATCCAGCGTGCAATCAAGGGGGCATTTGCATTGTAAGCGAGCCAACACTAATAGAAATGACATCTACAAAAAATACAATCGTTGAAGATGGTATATGTCCAACACTAACGGCAAGAATGGGAACAGGCGGCAATCAGGTAAATGCGGTGTGCTCTTCGGTTGGTGGTTTCATGCAAACAATTGTTGAAAAGTCGCCCACCTTGATGGCAAGAGATTACAAAGACCCTCATGTTGTTTCTCAACAAAATAAACAAGTCCGCCGATTAACGCCCTTGGAGTGTTGCAGACTCCAGGGCTACCCTGACGGATGGACAGATATACCAGGGGCAAGCGATTCAGCAAGATATAAAGCCCTGGGCAACAGTTTCGCAATTCCAAATATATTATTCGTAATTCAAAAATGTGTTGAAATGATGAGGTGTGAAGTATGACTGAAACAGAAGTCAGGTTCATGCTCGAAAACCGCGCCGATATCATCAAGTCTATTGCGGTCATGTCAAAAATGCACAGAGAAACAAAAGCGGAAGTCATCGAGGCGGTTTGTCTGTCCGCGACATGCTACGACAAAGACCGCATCCAATCCGGCGGCGATGGCGACACCGTGACACAGACGATCTTAAAGGCGGAAAGAGAATACAGAGACTGTTTGAAATCGCATAGCGACATCCAGTTTTTATGCGAAACGCGAGAGCGGCAGCTGAGAGATTTAGACATGTGTCGGCGGAATCTGCTACAAATCGCGCAAGAGATACTACGACTTAGATTTGATGAAAAGTATACGGTAGCGGAGACAGCGACGTACACAGGCAGACCGAGCCGGACGATAGGCAAGATAACAACGGAGTCGATTAAAACAATAGCGGGGCTGATGAGCCGGAAGGGGTGGTAGGGATGAAAAAAGCGTTTATATGTTCGGCATACAGCGGAGACATCGAAAAGAACACGGAACGAGCAAGGCGATACTGTTTGACCGCGCTAGATCATGGGTACGCGCCATTCGCTCCGCATCTTTTGTATCCGCAGTTTTTGCGTGACAGCGGGGCGGGTCGATACATAGGGATTCAATGCGGACTAGCGTTTCTGAAGTGTTGCGACATCTTGCTAGTGTTCGGCGCGGTGACAGCCGGGATGCATACAGAAATTGAAGCGGCAGAAAGGCTAGGGATGGAGATCGAATATATCGGTGGGATTAGCGACGATGCTTTATATGTGCAATCCAAAAATAAACACCGAGTGTAATAAGCGGGGATGTCATATCAATAGCGGCAAGTGTTTTATGACAAAGAAGCGCAAATATCGAAAGATCGAGGAGGTAGAACAATGACAACCAGAAAAAAGATAAAGTATTACGTCCGAATTGTTAAATGGATGTTTAAGCACCGAGACGAAAGAGATTGCAGGCAGAAGTGGCGACGGATGGAGCGAGAGTTGAGGAGGATTGAGTGATATGGATAACTGTTTTCAGAAACTATGCGACAAACTAACCAAACATCGGTGGCGTAAACTAATTTGTTGGTCTGTTGGAATAGAGCCTAAAGAATACCACTACAAGTGCAAGATATGCGGAAAGCGGTTTTGGAATTATGGTGAGGATTGAGTGATGGATATTGAGAGAGAACTTGAAATACTAATCGACAAACACAAGGGCAAACAAGTAGGACTTGGAGAAATTAGGCTTGATTGGTTTGCCGAAGATTGTTTGAAAGAGATTCGTAGGTTGAAATCCGAGATCGCTCGCCAGTCGGTCAAGAGCGAGGAAGTGGCTATTTCCAAAACGGAAACAACCAGTGAGGAGGTAGAGGAATGAGAGAGATTGAATTTAGAGCATGGGACAATAAGCGTGAAGTTTTGGTTACACAAGATAACGTAGAGGATCAGGTGGAGTTTGATGACGATGGCGGCGGCTATGGGCCGTACTACGGCGATGAATGGTTTCCTGCAAAAAAGATTCTCAGCATATTCGATTACTTCCAAGAGATCGCGCGAGATGATCGTTTTATTGTCGAGCAGTTCACGGGACTACTCGACAAGAACGGCACGAAGATTTTTGAGGGAGATATTGTTAAGTGGGGACATTTGGCGAATAGTACAGAGAAGCCGATTCGGATTGCCGTCGTGGAATTTTCGCCGGATATACGGTATAGAATCCTAAATTTTGTAGACAAATGGAAATGTCCGGTATTTTTCCAGCAAGGTTGCTTCGCATACGCACAAACACACCTTTATTTAGAAGTGATCGGCAACATACATGACAACCCTGAATTATTGGAGGTAGAGGAATGAACGAGGAGCAATATCCAGTCATTACCGAAAAGTTGTTATTGTCATTGCGGTTAGCCGTGCAATGGCGCGACCTGAAACAATTTTGCAAAGAAAGGACATCCTGTTCGGGATGTCCTTATAATGACAGCAAGGTGTGTGCCGTTTTCACGAGTGACATGATATTTGAAAAAATCGCCTTTGCCGCGGAAGATTTTTTGATCGAAAACGGACTTATACTTTAGCCGGATAAAGGCTTTTTTTCGAGAGTAAGTGCGGATATTGCGTTTGCAATGTTGAGTTTTAACGCTTTTATCTCCGCTTTTAATCGCGCGTTTTCCATGTCACAGGAAGGCGCGCCTGTAAAAATTATCCTTGTTGCCGAGTCTGCATCGCGCGTTTCCAACCCGTGCTTCTCTTGTTCTGCGCGCAACGCCGCCCACGAGTTCGTGCCGAAATAATCAGAGAACAAAAGGAGGTCGTGCCCCCTTTTGCACAACTCCCATACAAACCACCGAGCGTCGGAGCCGCGAAAAACAACGTTCGATATATGGTCTACCCGGGGCTCCGGGAACGGATTAGTTAAAACCCCGCCGTCGTCTATTTCTTTTTTGAAAAAGGAGGGGCGCCCAAACTTATTCCACTCGCTTCGGTCTAGCGGTTCAATGATAACGCCGTAAGCAGACCCCTTCGCGTGAACAACGATGTCAGGCATGACTACATACCCAATATGCTTAATTTCTCCGGCTAAATTGGCGCGGAAAACCCAATCGCCAACCAAAATATCTGACCGTTCAATCTTATCGCAAAGAGAATACAGCCCTGCCGCCGTCGTGTCATACGAAAGAAGGTTTAATTTCTGAAGCGCCCATACCCCAAGCCCGGAGCAATCCCACTCCGGAACGCCGTCATGGTCTTCGTCGCCGCCCTGTGCGCCAAAAACATATTCACCTCCTATTGCGGAACAAACAAGCCTAATAAAATCATTTAACATAATTTTCTCCCCTACTTATTTGAATTCATTTTTTCCAGTCTTTGGAACGTTACTTCGTATCCGCCCATTGCAGATGTTGCAACTAACACCGAGTTGAGAACCGCGATCCCATAGGCAGAAAGGTTGTTTCTGTCTGTAAAAGCAACAACGCACAATAAAATAATAAGCGCCACAATCCACGCAAATAGACGCGTGTCAATCGCCTTGGGAATTACACCCTTAAAGTATTGAACGATAAGAAGCGTTGCGGCAGATGCTCCGGCAAATGTTCCAAGTCCGATCCAAGTAAAAAATTCCATGTGTGTGTACCTCCGTTTACAATATATTTTTTTCTTTATTTAGCATTTTCGTCGGCAAATGCTAAGCCGATAGTTGCCATGTCGTTATAGTATTCGATTGCATTATACATTATTTCTATTTCGTCGTCAGCAAGCCATTCTTTCAAAGCGGCTTTTTCTTCGGCATCTAGTCCATATAGCGGATTCATAGACGAAAAACTTGTTTTCATCCCTGATTTAGTGCCGCCCAAAACAATATATCTTGCCAAGTATTCTTTGGCGGAGTCCATGTCTCCATAGCGAATCGCCATTTTATAATAATATAGCGCCGTAGACCTTTTGTTGCCGCTCGAAGTTCCGGAATTACTGATTCCGGCGGCGTCCTTAAAGTCGGACACAAGGTCTTTTGCCGTCCAATATTCCTGTTCCCGCGCGTCGGCATATTTAATTCCAAGCCGGTTGAGCAGGTATTTTTGCGCTTTATCTGTTCCCGGCTTTGTCAGCGCGTCATACTCGCCACCCAATCCTGCCATGTCAAAGACATGCTCCGGAAGGCTTGACACCGGCGCGCCGGGAGGAAACATTTTAACCCCGGTTATCATTGACTGGAATCCGGAAACAAGCGGATTCATAGACGATAGCGTTTCTATCGCGGGCGAAAGAAGGACATCCTTGAGTTTGTCTTGCCACGACGCGCGAAGATTGATAACGTCCTTAATATCCTCTCCAATATTCCACAAGCCATACGTATTGAGCGCGTCTGTTAGCGCGCCGAAGCCTTGCCAATAAACAATCTTGCCGTTGATTCGACCGAACGTAATGTGTGGAGACTCTTTCACGTAATCAGGAAGAAGTTTGTCGTCTTCTTCGCGAAACACGCCATTCCAAAGTGCAAGCGCGGCGAAAAACACGAGATACCCGCCAAACGTTCTGCCAAGCATATATGCGCGAAACTTCGACGGGGTTTTTAATCCTAGACGCTCTGCCAGTTTATAGCCCATCGCCTCGGAAACCGCAGGATTTTTATATAAACAGTTTCTGGTAAGGCGAACCATATGTTTAGTTTTAATTTCGAGCCATGACACGAACCAAAGATACGGACGCATCTTGTTTGAGAAGACAGAAGTGTCCCGATAATTTCCGATCGCGTCCTCCGTAAGTTGACCCGCCTTATCCGCACGAGATTTAAGACCTTGAATATGTGCGGGAATAGATTTCCCATAAAAGGCAGGGAGTTCGGACTTGTTGTTAAGTTCTTCCTTGTAGCAATATGAAAACACCATGTACCGCAAAAACAGTTCTCTTGCAGACAGGATATCAGAATATCTATGCCCGGCTTTTTTCAAAAACATTTCCATTGACTTGAACATATCTTTTGCTTTCTGTTTTTGTGTTTTGTCGGAAGTGGTGCCGTTTTCCTTTTCATAGTTTTTGAACGCAGTCGATTCCTTATATTCCCATTGCCCTAGCGAATTAAAAACAGAAAGCGTCGTTTCGGTAAGCGTTCCCTGTAACGCGCCCGTCTTAATCCATTCCTTCATCAGGTTTACCCCGGTATCTGCATCAATCGCCGTTCTTCCCGTCGCAAAAAACATGACGATCGCGTTCTTTGCTTCTGACCAATATTTTTTGCGCAATGCGCCGGGGAAGGTGCTTAATGCAAACTCAAGGTCACCCGTTGCGTTTCGGATTGTAAACGGAACAACGCGATGCGGAGCAACCGTATACATCCATTTCATCGAATGTACAACCTGACGCGCAACCTTATCCACCGCATGGATATTATGAGCGGTGGCAAAGGGCATGACCGCCTTGACAACCGCAGAGGGAATCACCATTCTCTTGTTTGCATAATTCTTTTTAATGGATTCTGTCAACTCCTCGGTCAATACACCTTCCGTAATGTCGGAGGAATTGATTGCTTCAATGGTTGCATCAACCATGTCATAAACATATTGTTGCGGCAACCCCAAGTTAAACTGACTTGCGTATACGGCCTCATACCCATCCGGGATTTGTCCATCCTTAATTGACTTAGATATATCTAAGTCCTGAATCGATCCAAGCAAGTTCATCTTTACAATATCGCGATTCATTTTTTGTAAAACAAGATAGTCGGCAATGGCCGGGTCGGTAACGTATTCGTTAATACTACCAGACCGTTTAAGATATTTTCCGAGAACAGACGAATGAAGTCGCGCCTTATCGTCGGCATTAAGGTTGTTGTACTCGATTACAATGTGCGCCATATAATCCTGCCGCGTGAAATACATCGTCGGATCAAACCCAACCTTTCGCCCGATAGCGGATAGTTCTGCGCGAACCTCATTCATGATATCGCGGCGTCGCGATAAGATCTGAAACAGTTGAGAGTTTTCAAACGCATTAACAGCGCGCCCCGGCGCGAACTTCTTCTTCCCCGTATTCGTTTCGGAAACAATTATTTTATTATATCTTGCCGACATCGCCGCGCGCTGTATGTTTTCCATTTCGAAATAAACCTGACCAATGCTTTGGAAAAGAGGAAGATTGATTTCTCCCGTATCAGGATCAACATCTCCCGTGTATGTCCCCATTTTATAGGACTCTACAAGGTCAGATAAAACAATAGCACGCGAAACAAGATCGTACATTTCGGGCGATAACGAATCGTATATGCCTGCTATTTCAGTTAGGGCAAGATCGCGCTGTATTCCATTTACGCTTAAAACGTTAAACAGATTCTTCCGAACCTCGGCATATTGTTGTGTGTATGGCAACGTTCCAAACCTGCCACGGAAGAACGTTTCGGCAACGCCTTCTTTTATCGCCGCCATCTTCGTTTTGCCGCTCGTGTCTTTAGGGGGAAGGACTTGATTCTTTCTGTATTGCGCTTCTGCTGTCGCATTTGAAAATCCTTGATACCTTTCGCCCTCGGACATCGCGTGAAGAGTCCTAGACGGCGTTGGAAAATAATAATTGACACCACGAATGCTGTCTACAACTTCTTTGCTTGCGGCTTGTCGATCGCGAACAAGATCATCCTTCCGGACAAGTCTTGCCGCTTGTAGCGCGTCTAAGTATGTATTTATTTCTCTACGACCTACAAACAACTTGTTGTACATCGTCCTGATCCAGTCGATCACCCGGCGCATGAACGTTTTATTTTTCCGCGCTGTGCGGCGATTTAGTTCGCGCCAGAACTCTGGGCTTGAAAAAAGATTTTGCGCGCGCGTAGCAATCAATTCTTCCTTGATTATCTTCTCGTATTCGCTTTGCGTTTTAGTCGAGGTCTTTATGTGTTGCAATTGTTTGTCGGACACGCCAGCCAATTCTTTATACTTTTTTTCTATTTCTACAAAGTCAACCGGTTGGACTCCGAACAACGCGCGCAATGCGGCTTTTTCGAAGTCTGCATTAACGTGATGGATAGAAACGATGTGATACAATTCGTGCAAAACGGTCTCGCCAAAATTGGAAACATTGTCTGCGTTAAGATATATGTTGTTAGCATTATCCGTTTGCACAAACCCCGACAATTTCATACCGGACAATGATGAAATGCGATAAAGAACCAACTGCCGTTCGCTGATTGCCGAAACAAACGCGGAAAGGTCTACCGTTTTCCCTTTTATTTCCCTGTAATATTCTGAATCCGAAACAAGTTTTACCGTCAAGCCAGCATCTCCCGTTAATTGCCGCAGTTCATTTTGATAATTTTGAATGTCTGCTTTTATATTATTGTCTGCTTGCACGTCTTTATGGGTCACCGCTGTGTCGCCTTCATACTTGTTAAGATACGACAAGAACGCATTATTCTGGATGTCCGACGCGGCATATGCCGCCAACGACATTTTCACCCTTCCCTTTGGCGTGTCTTTTCGGGACTCGCGAATTTCTTTTTTCGCCTTTACGGCAGGCGCTTCAACCGGCGTGCCTTTCTTTGCCCCCTGTTTGCGTGCTGTAGGCGTCTTTTTGGCGGAGGAATACTTTTCCTTGTTTTGGGCGTCCTTCGCCTTTACGGGCGCGCTAGGCGCCTTAGAAGCGATTCCGGGCAATACGTTTGCCGCCTGTTCGATTGAGTTATACGTGCCGGCAAGCAATGCGTTGCCTTTAATCGGAACGTATTGCGCATTTTTGTCCGAGTTAGACTTGCGCATAACGGAAAAAGTTCCGGGCGCGGTTTCAAAAACGCCGTATTGATATGCGCGCGTTTTCGTAATCATCTTAGGAAGCGCCGCACGTTCGCGTTTAACAGATTCTGCGACATTCGTCCCGTCGTAATCCTTCATTGCCTTAGCAAGCAACTTATAATCTTCAATTTGCGCCCGTATCTCCGCCAAGTCTTGCCGCATCAGTTGTGGCGCAGAATCGTTTGGAAACATTTTCAAGTCTTCGACGTATCTATTTTCGCTCTTGACCAGTTGAGAAATTCTGTTTGCAATTTGAAGTGCTGTGGTTTTTGTTCCGACATTCTCTGCGATTGTTTTTAATTCGCCTACAACTTCCTGCCCCGATTTAATGGCTTCCATCGCAGATTTATAGAGGGTTTCCGTAGATGCGTTATTAACATCTTTAACAGCATTGTTAAGATTCGTCTCTGCAGTACGCAAAGACGAGTCCACCTGATCGACGTCCTTGTTGCTTTGTTGTTTTCTCATTGTATCGATCATGATGTCTTTGAATAACCGCATGTTTGTTTCTTCTTGAAGGTCAGTTAAAAAGGCTTCCTGCCCTTTCATTCGAATTTCTTTGGTTACTTCCTCAACGGTTACGCCATCTAACGTTTTATAAAACTCTTTTGTTTTCTTAAACTGATCGACAGTTCCGGCAGTTCCTACAACAGAAAAAGCACCACCCATTACTGCGCCGCCAAGAAATGCGCGCAAGGCATCGGGAACATTGATCGCCGCAGGAGTGTCGGCATCAAGGCTAAACCAGTCGATATCGGGATCGGTGAGCGCCTTCGCAAGCAACCCCTGCCCGAACTCTGACAAGACTTCCTCCAAGCCTTCTTCTGCCGCCTGCTTTGCAAGTCGCTTGCCCCAATAAATAAACGCACTCTTAACCGGGGCAGACTTGAGCGTGGTTGCTAAAGCCTTCGCGCCAACCTTGCCTAGTGCCTTTCCCATTATTGGAAATATTTGTTCGGTTGCGGCTTCAACAGCGCCTACGCCGATAGAATATAATATGATTTTTTCTTTTGCATCAAGGTCTAGCGGGATTCCTTTCGCAATATACTCTTGCGTTTTTTGGTCGATAGCGGATTGTTCCATTGACCCGAAGTTAATAACGGCACCAATGCCATACGGGATCATAGAAGTAAGGGTATACGGCATCGAGGAACCGAGTTCGCCCAAAAACTGAACAGCGGCATTTTCTTGTTTCATGTCAACGAGTGTGTCCATGTCCTTCTCGAAGGACGATCTTTGTGTTTTGATTTCATTTTGAACGAGTTGAAGAGCAAAGTCCGACAACCGGGAAAGCCGGGAAACAACATCCTTTGATGGCTTAATTCCGCCGCCACCTGTTTTTATATCGTAATAATCTTCAACGCCACGATCCCATATTGCGCCAATGCTTTTATCGTCACTTTTTACGAACTCTTTCATGCGCTCGGGTGTTTGTGCAAGAAGTCTTGCTCCGCCCAACAAAAAATCTGCGCCATTACCAAGATGGTTCATTAGCCCTTTTGCGCCCTGTGCCGCTAATCCGAACGCCCAATTAAAACTAGGATTGTCTTCTACAATATCTTCTGCCGCAGAAAGTCCCCATCCCCACCATTGCTTGTGCGCATCATATATGTCGCCAAGTATTGGCACGTTTGAAAAAGCAGACTTTTTCTTTGTGGGCGATTCTGAAAAAGAATAGTCTTCTTCTTCCATGCTTGCTTCATCGGTCGCATATGAATATTTAGAAAAAACGGACTCTGGATTAAACGGGACATAATCATCTCGAACGACGCCCGCCCTTGTCGGCGAGATAAACGAAGGCGCGTTAAAGCCCGGCGTTTCTTGCGTATAATCCGGAATCGATGATAACGTCCCCAAGAAAGAGGTAAAATCATCGGGTTGGTTTTGTGAACTATTCACATAACTATTTGCCATAAATCAACCTACTTACCATGCGAGCGACGAGCCGGATTGCTTCATTTTGTACAAGTTACCAAGAAGTTCGGTGTAATAATATTCACCGCTTGCCGCGACAATTTTATTTCGCTCATTCCGTGCCGCCTTAATAGCGGCACTGACACCCTTATCATCTGCCATGTTTGTTAAGTAATCTAATGTGCTCAAATAATTTGCTTTCATTTCTAGCGAGGAGTTGAGTTCAGATGTGCCTTGTACGGTAGCATAACTTGGCTGTACATATGTATCAAGGTATGAAACGGCAATCTCGGCTTGTCCCAAATCTGATGCCATTGACGATATTTTATAGGCATCTGATTTTATTGCATTTTCTTTTTTAGTTAAAATCGCCTGACTGATCGAGTCATTATAACTTGCGCCTGCATATATCCCGTATGCAGAAAAATACGCGGCAACTTCCTTGGAGGCGCTTCCTGATTTCTGCCATTGAGAAGCATACTCGCTAAATTTGTTTTGTTCTATTTTGTTTGTATACAATGCATTGGCAATTGCCGCCTGTTGCTGTTGTTGCTGTGCCTTAAGCGCCGCCTGTTGCTTTTGTAGAGCAAGGCTTGCCGCCGCGCGATTCGCCGCCGCAATTTGCATCTTGCGATTAAACTCTTCCTTCTCGATTTGAAATTGAAATTGTGCAGTCGCCATCTCGTTTTCAAATCGATTCTGTTCTAGTTGTGCGTTAAACTGCGCGGTTTGAAAGTTTTGCGTCCATGCAGTATTAAGCCTGTCCTGTTCAAACTGCGCCATATTCATTAGCCAGTTTCGATTATCAACATATTTATCATAGGCTATTTTTTCATACTCAACCGATAAGTCCATCATCTTAGCAGAAACAGCGCTTTGCGCAACCGAGGAATACATTCCTCCGCGCCCGATCATGGACTGGATGATCGCGTTTTCCACGTTAGCCATCTGCATCGCAAGGTCTTTGTCGGTGCTTGGGTCATACTCAAACGTAAGCGCATTTAATTGCGCAAGCGATTGATTCTGGTCTGTCATGCTAGGAACAGTAACATCGCCCGCAGGAGTTCCAGAAGCGCCTTCTGTCGCTGTCGTTGTTGTGGTTGACGTTTCTCCCTGACCCGCACCGGGCACCGTTGGAACCTGTATTCCCACGGAGGCTGACCCGCCACCACCGCCGCCACCGCCGCTACCGAGAGACGGAATTTCTATCGGTTCTTGGTTTGCCAAATAATCCGCAAGCCATTCCGCGCCTGCATTGGCAGGCGGCTCAATCGCTCCGAGTTGGTCGTTGGTTAGCCCTTGAAGTTTATTCGGGTCAGTAACACCCGCGTTGATGGCGGCTAACTGTGCCGGGTTGGATGCTATAAATGACTGTGACGGCGCAAAAGGCGTAGTTTGCGGAAGTTCCGGAATAGACGGAACAGCCGGCGAAGGAACAGACATCGGAGACGGCGCAGGAACAGCCGGCGAAGGAACAGACATCGGAGAAGTCGCAGGAACAGCCGGCGCAGGAACAGCCGGTGCAGGAACAGCCGGTGCCGGTGCAGGCGTAGGCGCAGGCGTGGTGGGGGTAGCGAGCCTGTCAATGGTTTCCTGTGACGCTCCCGCGTTTGCCGCCGCTTGTTGTGCCGGATTATATTTTGCTGTTTTGCCCGTCATGTTATTCACTCCCATTCCTATATTATACGCTTAACGCAAGCCAATTAACAGATATGCCACTAAAGCCAGAGCCGCCAATCGTAACTTCAAACCCTGTTGTGCTTTCGTTTCGTATTTTTGCCGCGATAACGCCAGCCGTTTCGCTGGCGATTCCGGGAAATACTTTAACCGTTGTTCCCGTTGGAAACGCGGTTGGGAAAGTAACGCTTGACCATGCAGACGAAGAAACGCTTGCTTCTGTTCCAAATTGCATTTGTGGCAGTTCGGTTACTACCTCCGTGCTTCCCGTTGATTTTGTATGTTTGATTGCATCCGGATCAACAAGAAGTTTAGATGTATGGTCGTTCGTATTGTCGTATCCCTGTATGATTGCATAATCGTCTGCGGCGGCAATGTCTGAAAAACCAGCCGTTTTAGAAACGCCAATCCGCGATATGGAAGCCCCGCCATCGCTATCAATAAGTTCTGCCTTTGCGTTTTTATATTTAGAAAGCAATTCGCAATAATATTCATAATCGCCGCCCCCGTAATCAAGAATACGCGAGACCAATGAGAATACTGGCATTTCGGGTTCTTCTTCATCGCTTGTTAGATATCCGAGCATACCATGATATTCTATGCCGGAAACAGAAACGTCGCCAACAGTTGCATAAAAATCAGGACTATCACTATTGGTTAGCACTTTCGCAATCAATCCGACATCGCCACCCACATTAGTAAGCCCGCCGATAAAGTCATCCGAAGTCAGATCGTAAAACCCTATTTTTTCTGCGTTCATAACCGCCAATGCGTTAAGGGCATCACAGCGAACTTCAATACCGCCAATAAGTTCAAGCAATCCCGTGAGCGGATTAAGGCTAATCACTTGTTCTCCGTCTACAGTCATAGCCAATCCCTGTTGGCTATTAACATCAACGCGCACGCGATGTTCCCCAACTAAACCTTCGGCAACATACCCTGTTTCAATTAGTTCTATTAAATAATTAACGGCAGTTTGAAGCCGCTTGTCCGTTGCATCAAATGATTTTGCGGCGCTAAATTTCCCCATTTATCGCTACCTCGATTTTCCTGTAAGTCGGAACCTTCGTTCAATGTTATAAAGATAAACAAGATATGCATCGTTCGCGCTTTTAATTTCTATCTTAATGCGATAATGATGTGCGCGCGATATCGCAAATGTCGGAAGGTATACCGTAATGATTTCGCCGTCGCCATTAAAGACATATCCACCAGAGGGTTCAAGCGCAATAAAATCGTCTGCGTTTGCAGATAAACTATACGATATGTTTATTTCTGCCTGCGCATCTTTTGTTCCTTCGATATAAAGCAATACCTCGGTTACGGTTCCCGATTCAGAAGGATTAGTATTATATGCCTTGCTTACAATATACGGCAAAACGTTTGTATCTAGGCATCCCATGTCATAAGAAAAAACAAAGGCTCTTGGCGTAGACATGATTGACCCAAACAGGATCACTCTTTTGCGATCATACGAAGGAACATATTGAGCAAAAAAGTCATTCGTTCCCGCGCCGATATCGGCGGCAGAAAACCCTGAACGCTTCCACCATGTCCGCGTTTCATAATGATATTCATAGATAAATCGATTTTCCATTGTTCGGTCATAAAGATAAAGATGATCTGCGATCGCGACAAGCGACCATTCTTCGCCCGTAAAGGAAATTCCACCCAACACCCCATTGCTTGACTGATTGTTGATAATTATCGGTCGCGAAATAATGCGCGGGTGTGAATTCCCGTCAAAGGAATACACCTTATCGTCATAAAGAAAGAACGCCATATTGTGCGCCGTTGTAATTTTACTGAATCCATACGGATGCGTAAATGTATCGATCCCAACGTCTGCTATGACAAGCGTCAATTGAAATGAATCCGGACTATGCCCGCGAAACACATAAATATTATGGTGCGTAAAGATGAAAAGGTCGCCACCAATCTTAGAAATATCAAGCAATGCTACTTCATCTTCTATTGTCCAGAATCCCGCATCATCAACCACATACCCCATGCCCGTTGGTGCGGTTCCAATCGTGATTGTGTCCGGCGTTGCGCCGCCTTGTGTCCATCCGGATTGCGTGATAGAGTCAATCGACTGAAACGCCTTGGAGGACTGAACCATGCCTTCGGCAAGAGTTAGTATTTCTGTTTGCGCCGCCCCCAATCCGTTTTTTCCGACTACGGTTACAATGCCTAGCGTATCGAGCGTGTCCGTTTTTGTAACGGTAGCCGTTATCTGTCGTGTTGTATTCGGCTGTGCGGCAATCGTGAATGATTCGTTTCCGCAATTTCGCGTAGTAACAATGGCATCTGCATCATACTCCATTGAATACCACGAGAACAAATCTCCTCCCCGGCACCACCATATTTTATTGTTGGTGTCTATGTAAAAAATTCGGTTTGCGTATGGAACCATCTTGCGCGGACGCGCCGGAACATCAATATACCCATATGCATAGCCATCTTCCGACGCTTTAACATAGTGTATCCTCATGTCCCACGCAACGGAAAAAACATAAAACGTTTCCTGTTCCGTCTTAAAAACCGCGGAAGAATTTTCGTAAATGCGAATATCGCTTCTAGGCTCATAGGCAAACTGCATGGTATAGTCTGTAATCAAAACGGTTTCTGTCGCATATGTATACTGACAACGAAGGATGCTCCATGTTGTCGCCGTCGAACACATTAAATAAAAAACATCAATGCTTGCAGTAGATTCATCGGAATGAATACATTGCTCAATCTTACCAACCATATCTTCGACTTCCGACCCGATGGCATCCAACGCAGATTTTGTGTTAAAGGCAATACAATCATCTCGATACAATGACACGTCAAGCATGTCTGATTGCATGGAATCGTCAATCACCGAAGGTGGCATATAACTATTAAGCCCTGCTGTCGGGCGTGTCATAACTTTCCCTACCTGATTCGTTATTCCACGACGATATTTATACATCAACAAATCCCTTCTTTATTACCTAAGCCATTGCGGGTTTTCTTTCCGCTTGTTCGGCGCGATAATCTCTTGTCTCATTTTCTGCCTACGCAAATTGCGCAATATTTCTTCTGCTTCACCTGCAAATCGGTTGGATTGTCCAGCGTCCGGCGAAGATCCCCTTGCACACATTTCATAACATGCGTAATATGCAAGATACTCGTGATATTTCGCATCAAATTCCGGCTCAAAATCTAAGTCAGAGATGGACAAGTCTTGTAGCAATCTCCGATATCGAATAGAAATTGGAACGCCGGATGCAACCGGAGCAGGATTCATTATCAAAGACTTTGCGCCCGTAGACGAGTATCCCTGATAAATACAACATTCCGACATCGGACGATCATTCTTATATCCAATAGAATATGACGTGTATTCATATCGTCCAAGCCGAACACCTACGGAAATCAAGTCCGCTTCGCCCTCAACGGCATCAATAACCCATCCTGCACTCGTGACAGATGTAATCGTATCGTAATATCTATCACCATATATGGTGCTATCTGCTATTGGCGTTAATGTTTCGGTAACATTTTCGTCCGATATTGTTCCAACAATCGTTATTGTCCCGAGTGTATCCGTTGTCCCGGAAGATGTATGTGTTATAGACACACGACTCGGAGAAGCCGGGCTATCGGCAACCGTATACGCCCCGACTGCCATGTCTGTTTGAGCAACGATCCGCGTTGTCTCCGGCACGTTTGAGCCAACTTCAAACAATTCAATTTGAGATATATCAGTAATTCCATCCGGAAAACTATATTCATCAACATATGCAACAGTAGAAAGGCTTTCGTCTACGACAACAACGTCGAAGATTTCAGAAAGTGTTTTCTGTCCGACGTTCATAAATTTTATTTTTTCGGTGTCGCTTGTCGCATCGCGATATAAGTCTTGAATAAGCGAAAGCAATTCTCGCACGGTCATTTTTATTGTCCTCCCATTGCCTTGTTTTTATTGTGTATCGCTTTAATGCGTCTGTATAAACCACACAATAAATCCAACGCCAATCATCCCAACCGACCCTGCCGCACCCCACAAAGCCTTCGTTAAGGATGCCATCTGTTTTACGAGATATTGCATATCTGTAGACAGTTGCGTGATTGCCATTCCTTGATTCTCCATTTTGATGCTACCTTCCTTCAATCTAATCTCTATCTGATCTTGCCAATGTTGAAGCCGTTCAAAGCGCTCTTCGCATACTTTGTTAATTTCGTTTGCCATCGCCATAACTGACATTCTCCTTTGCGCATTATTTATTATGCCGTAAGCCCGACCATCGTAACATGAACTGTCGTTGAATTTGCAATCACCGTCGATGAATCATATTTCGTTACTACGACCGCATTACCCGACGAATACCCGCGAATCATTGACCCGCCGTTTTCATTATACCCGTCGCCCGATGTGCGAACCGGATATTGGATGGGAAGTCCCGTCAAGATTAAAAGCCCGTCGCCCGTGCCCTTCGTCGTGATGGTGCACGCGATTTGATAGACCAATATTTTTCCAATCCGATAATAACTATATGTCGCAGATGCTGTAGTGATCGTTCCGACTGACGCTGTGGGTGTCAGATTTCCTGATCCTGTCGTTATCGCAACGCCGTGAACGGTGCCCGTCAAAACCGATAAGTCCGAATGAGCCTTAAGCGCCACATCCAAATCATCAATAGACGTGGTGAGCGGGTCGCTGTCCGTGACATAATTATCTTCGGTATAGGTTTGACTGCCAATGGCATCATTGGTGTCCTTGAGGGCAACATCAAGATCGTCAACCGAACTCGTTAAATCATCGTCACTTGTTACATAATTTTCTTCGGTATACGTTAAATCGCCAACATTATCAGAGACATCCTTAAGCGCAACATCGAGCGCGTCAATGGACGCGGTAGCAGATTCTTCGCTTGTTACATAATTTTCTTCGGAATAAAGTTGCGTTCCAATCATCCCATAAAGAATGGTCGCGTCATGTTCGGGAATGGGCGTAGGATCAACAACGTCAACAGGAATGTAGTAGAGCGACTTTCCAACCGTCATTTCGTGCGCCTTAGATTTCCATACCTCGGTAGTGTGCGGTTCTTCTAAATCGCGAACAACAAGTTGAACATAAATCTTTCCGTCTGTAATCAGAATTCCATCTGTCAGTTCTATGTCGAAAGTAAACGATCCGCTACTTCCATTATAATATCCCTTTTCAATCACTTGACCATCTGCGGTTAAAAAAGAAACGTATGCAAGTTTACCATTAATATATGTTTTTAAGTCGTCGTCTAAATTTACTGTAACCGTTAGCCCTTCCTCTCCTTGCATACCAAGAAGATTAACGTCAGCGGAGATTGTTTTATCGTATTCGACCGTTAATGTTGCCATAATAAACTCCTTGTTAAACCGAGATAACAACCGAACCGTTAAACCAATTATTGTCAAACTGCGCCATATAGGAATTCATCTCCCCTACTGTCACCTCACGCCCCAGCGCGGCATTGAGGTCGGTGAGGTCGATCAATATAACATCATCCGCGTATGATGCGTCAACAGTATCAGCACTTGTTGACCCAAAATACAAATGCGTGCCGCCGCCAACGACCGTTCTGCGCACGTATCCGGTATGCCATTCCCCGTCAGTTTCGAGATTCTGCGCAAATACACGACCATCATACATACCCGTACCGTCAGACAACACAAGGGTTGACCGCCATGTCGACCGATTGTATTTACAAAACGCAATGACATCGTGCCCCGTTTCTATTGCAACAAATTGGCGGCAAAACCCCTCCCCGCCCGTAGTAACAAACTGTCCGTCTATCACCGCTGCGTTGCTGACAAAAACCCATCCAGTCTTCCCGTTCGAAAAATCGCCGTTGGTTATGAGGTTGGTCAGGGTTACGTTTGTCGTAGGCGATAAGCGACGAAGGCGTGAAGACTCATATCCATATTGGCGAAATCTGCTTTTGAACATGTGCTGTGCTCCTTACGAATCCCACAATAAGACCTGAATCGTTGCCGCATTGCCGTCCGAAATGTATGAAATTACGTCAACGGAAACAAGGTCTAGCGCTTGTCCTGCAACCAGTTTTATTCCGTTTGCCGTCGTCGCTGTGGCGTCAGGATTTATATAAACCGTACCAACTAAGACAGAAAAGGTACACGACTGACCCCTTGCTTCAATCCCACCGGTAGCGAGTATGCCGACCTTAATCTTGTCTGCGCCGCCTGCCGTTACCCATCCAGCGCCTGTGATCGAGGTTACGGTCTTGAAGTATTCTGTGGTATAGACAGTTGAGCCTGCTACAGGAACAACAACGTTCGTTATTGTTTTGTTGGCGATGTTTGTTCCAACAACAGTAATCGTTCCCATCGTATCCGCATCTCCGGTAGCGGCTACGTTAATCCCAATCCTGCTTGGCGATGTTGGTTGAGCGGCAACGGTATATGCGCCGACTTTCATGTCTGCTTCGGTGACGACCAAATCATCATCCGCACCCGTCTGAACAGAACAGTTGGGTAAAAAAGCAACAATCCGACCAAACCCTTCTTTAACGATATTCATATACATATGCTCCTTTGTTTTGTAATAACAAAAAGAGGGTGTAGAAATAAACTCTCTTTTCTATTCATCTCTACACCCTCTTTCCTGTTTGTTCGCTATCGCGGAATCATGCTCACATCTGGCTGTCCACTAAAGCAGGACCTCTCTATTGTTGTATTAGATTTCACCAAGCGCAGGATACTCAACGTTGTTTGCATTGCTCGTCGAGCATCGGTTGTCTTGTGCAAGAGCGTCGTTGCAAACAATACACCCTGCCATTGCAGACCCTTTTGCCGCCGCCGTAATCAAGCGATTGCCGATAACATACGACTTTTTTTCCGCATCGTTGATGCAAGCAAGACCCGTGCTCATAACGTTGTCCTTGATAAGCCCGTACTTGCCTGCCGCAAATGTAGCCGATCCGGAAATGTCAACGCCCATGTTTGCGCCCTGAATGAGGTTTCCAACGATAACGAGATCGTCTGCCTGTCCTTCGCCAATCTCAATGACCGCATCCGTATAACCGCCCTTAAATACGCAGTTGATGACCTGCAAGTTGACACCGCCCGTAGAAATGATTGCGCCTGTAGCCGCTGTCGTAGAGTCGCCCATGAACTCGCATCCGATGAACGCGATTCCGTGCTGTCCAGTAATGGTAAAAATGTCACCACCAGAAGCAGTCGGACCCTTGAACATCACGTTGATGAACCGGCATCCCATGTACGAAGTCGTAGCCGCAACCGTGTGGTTTCCAATCAACTGAGGCTTTGCCTTCCAGTCTGTAGAGCCTACGCCGATAATATCGGTCTTCTGCGCAAGCGCAGTTAGGTTTTCGCCTTCGGTCGTTTTGGTCTGGTCGCCCTTGAAGAAAATGCGGTTCCGTGCCGCCCACCCCGTAGACGCCGCCGCAATAGACGCGTGCGACGCGGCAAGAGCAACGGACAACTTCTTATAGGCAGTCGCCCAAGAAAGACCGTCGTTTGTGTCGGCTCCGCCGTTACTGTCTACATAGTACGTCTTGTAATAGGTCGAGCCTAAAGACGCACCCGCATTGTAAAGTGAACCGTTTTCGTCAAAAACCGGTACTACAGTTCCAGTCGCATTGTACACACCATATTGATGAAGCCCTGCGCTTGAATCATAGTACCATCCCTTTGTGATTGAATTACCCATAATCGTTACTTCCTTTCATTAATAGAAGGAGTCTGTAGCGGGGAACAAGGAGGATGTTCCCCGCGCTACATACTTCCTATCTGAACGAATTACGCGCCTGTGCTTGCTACGATGCCATAGCCGGGAGTTGTAATCCCAACGCCGTAACATTCTCTGGCAACGCCCTTATACGTAAAGTCCTCGTCTTCTTCCCACGCCTTGAGCCGCAATCCGCTATGCTTCTGCAAAACACAACCGGACTTCGGAAGTCCTTTGTCGAGCAAGAACCACGGCGAAACCGGCGTAGCGCCGCTGTCGTCATAATCGAAATATACGTTTGAGGTGATCGTTACGGGCGCAACCTTCGAAACAGAGTTTATCGTGTTGGACAACTCCATTGCCAAAAGACTTGACCCCAAAATCTCAACGGCTTCGAACATTTTGTTCGGGTGGATTGCTAAGTGCGTCGGACGCGTTTTGATCGGCTTTCCGCCCTGATCGTAAATGCTGTTAAACTTGTTTGCCGCCGCCTTGAAGTTGTTAGTAGTTAGCGCGCCTGTCGCAAGGTTGTCGTTCAAAAGAGAAGAATTGCAAAGCGGGTGTGAAGCAGATGCAAGCGCTACGCCATCGGCTCCGGTGTCGGTAAACATGTCGTTATACGCGTCTGCAACCAATTCTTCTTTGTATTGAATCATTCTGGTAACGAGTTGTTCGCCAAAGGTGGCTTCAACAACGTTATACAAATCAAACTCAATGGACGGAATGGATGCGCTAACGCCCATCTCAATCCATTGAGACACGATTGTTGTCTGGTGGTCTTCACCAATCTTGTCATAAATGATTGCCGATCCCTCGCGGTGAACGCGCGGAGAACCAAGCGCACCGATGGTCTGATAAATGCCGGTTTGCTTTTCTTCCATAACTTCGCGACAAATCGCAGGATACATAAGTTCATATTGCTTCTGCAGGGCGGCGTTAAAGACCTCGCTTATACCCGCAAGAATTAGATTGGGAATATCGCTGATTCTTCCTGTAGCCATAGTAAAATACCTCTTTTCTTAAGATAATCATGTGTCGCGATTTATCCGGCGTACAAGTACAAAGGATTAACGCGAGCCATTGCCGTGTTTCTGGTGTTGTCATACGAAGACAAAATCAAGGGTCCGGTTGTGTCGTCCGGGTCGATGGAAAAGTCGTGAGAACTTACAGAAATATCAAAATCCTGTCCGACATCTGCCGCGGCAAAGGTTGTCTTTGTTCCGGTTGTGTCAACGTCGATTTCCATTTCGACTCCAGTAAGCGGATAGAAAATTCCGATATCGCCTTCGTCATAACCATCTGCCGCGACTCCAATAATGATTTGCGTAGCAATGTTAGCCGAGCCTTCGATTGCGGTGTTGGAATCAACGACGCAAAGCGCGCCCTGCGTTACTCCGCCAGACCCCACAACGAACTCAATGAGCCGAGTAGGATTAACAATATTAACCTTAATCATATCTTTTCTCCTTTACAGATTGTGTTGTTTTTTTAGTTCCAAGAACCGTTCGTTAGATATTGCACCAAACAATTCTTCAAACTCTTGTTTTTTCCTTCGATCTAGTGCACTCAAGGCAACAGGTTTTGTTGCCACATCGTCAGAATAAACGGACGTAATTGTCGTATTCGACTGTTCAGCAAGCGCTCCGACTGCGGCGGCTTGTGCTCTAGTCTTTTCTGGGTTCGCTTCCTGTGGCGCTCCGAACATTGCCAAGCAAATTCGATCTGCTGTCATGCCCGTGTTTTGCACGTTCCGCATGACCAAATCAAGATTCTGATTTAATTGCGGGTACTTTGCAAACAGGCTTGCATTGGCTGTTTGAAACTCAAATCGCGCAATACGTTTTTCGATAGCCGCCATCTTGAGTTCCTGTTCGGCGGTTGTTCGTGCAAAGTCCTCGTCATAGCCCTGCCCAATATATTTTTGAACCAACTTGTTTTTTTGTTCAGAGACAGACCTGTCATTTGCTCCCGCCATGAGCGCTTGCATTTGTTCCTTTGTTTCCTTGAGTTCTTTTTTCAGGGCAATAATTGCCCTCTGTTCTTTAGATGTGACGGTTGTGTGATGATTGACCGGATTGGAACTTTCAGCATCGTCAATCTCGGGGTCATCCTCCAAAACATCTACTTCGCCTGCAACGTTATAGTCTTCGGCGCTTTCGTCAACAACGTCTTCAACAAAATCCTCTGTTTCTTCCTGTTGACCGTTTTCGGATAATTCTTTTGCCTTTGCATTAAAAGAATCTTTGTCAAGGTTCGCCATATTATATTCTCCTTTCCCTATCGCGCGGGATACGCAAATACTGACATCAGAGCGTCAGCCTTCTCAATGAAATAGAATAATCCATTTCTACTTTAATTATATCATAGCCGCGCAACAACAAAATAATTCCACGCCCTTTATGGTTGACGTGGAATTGAATCCATTAAAGCCGAGAAATAGAGTTCCGTTATTTTGCGCCTTTCTTTTGTGCGACATGCGTTGTAACGACCGCCGGCTCTTCTTGATATTGGCGAGAATGTTTTTCTTCTCCGGCAAATAAACTTTGCTCTGCTTTACCTGCCTTCAAAACGTCGCACATATCTTTGAGTTCCTCTGCGGATGCGTGCTTAACGATTTCCGGCGCCATCCCATGCTCAAGATAATATTGCTTCATTTTTTGAGCATCAAGAATTTCTTGTTCAGTCGGGGCAGGCTTTTGATAAAAAGAAAACACAATCTCATGTTTCGGGAACGCCCCGATAATTGCCTTGCGTCCTTCTTTTGTCACCGAGGCCGGATCGTGGATATAAAACCCGATTAAGCGTTGGCGGCGTTCAGACAGGCATCCATAAAACCCGTACTTCTTAATAAACCCCAATATTTTAACGTTCCCCCCATAAAAAGAGTTTTGTCGCAAGTTTAAGTCTGCAATCTTTGTTGTTCCTCCGTCCACACAATTCCAATGGTGCTCCTCGCCGTTTAATATCGGCGTTGGGATTATGTGCGGAAAATAAATTTTGTTTGTTTTTGTGTCGTACATGTTTTTCCTCCTTAAATTTCTTCGAATTAATATTAATTAGGAGCGTATGGAATTGCCCGAAGAATTAACAATTCCCACTCCTTTTGCGCTTATAACCGTTGCCGCTTCTTCTAGCCGCTTCATTTCTAACGCGCTCTTGCGCATCATGGAAAGAGCAATCATATCCACCGAGTTCATTACCACAGAAATCGAATCTTTGGGTACTTTATTCTTTAACTCCATGACAAGCCATTCGCGAAACGTAATCGGGTTTTTCGTTATTGCTCCGCATTTATCTGAAACACATCCGCATCTCGGTATTGATTTTCCGTTTTGTTTAATCGGCGTGTGCGGAAGCGCAAGTGTTTCACATTTCCCGCATACAGGATAATTCAAAATAAGCATCGGGTTCCCGCCGCGCATTACCAAGATTTCCATGAGTTTGTTATCTTGAAATATTTTTTTAGCAAAAGCCGGGTATACCTCCATGAGCGCATTATATACTCCGCGCGATCGCGGATCGTCGTTGAGCAATGACCTATACATTGCGGCTCGATATTGGTCTGCACTATTCGTTACATCCATTATAGTTGTAGCCTCCTAGAGTCTTGCGCAAGCGGTACCGTTCCCATCAGGTTGGACGGTTGAGTTCGAACTCTTGATCCTTGCGGCTGAACGACTTCGCCGGAATTGCCGAGCGGATTGATTTGGTTTGCGTTGAGCAGTTGATCGGCTTCCGACATAATGCTTTCTGACTTCAACTTAAACCCGAGTATCTGTTCCATTTTTTCGCGAGCAACCGTTGCCTCCATAAACGGCTTAACCTGTCCGTCGCGATCCATTACGTTTAACTGCATCAAGGAAACAATCTGATTAAATTGGTCATTCTTCCCGCGCGGGAATCCTGCGGCAAGTTTAACGCGGACATCGAAGTCTAGGTCAATAAGGACGGCTTCGCCCGTGTTTTCGTCAACAACTGTTTCGTAATCGACGATATCCATTCCCGGCTCGGACTGCTTTGCCTTTCTCCGCTTTTCTGCTTCTTCCCCAAAGGCCGGAGTAACTGCGGGCATTTTTGCAAGAGAGGGCATATCAAGCCATATCGAAGATTCTTGTTCATCATCGGCAACATCCCTAAATTTAGTAATCCAAAACGGAATCTCCCACTTCTCTAAGCATAGTTGCAGGCAATACCGATCGCACCATGCCATCGCATCTTGAATGTCCGACGCTTTATCTTTTATGCCGACCGACCCCTGCGAGAGTTGTCCGCTTATTTGTGTGGCTGTTGCCGAAACTCCCTGCTGATACCCTGTCATAATATCGGAAAATCGGGACATTCTCTGCGCCTGTTGTATGTTAAATTGCATTGCTTCCATTATAACTGGATTGATTCCCTGCCCTTGTACGACAAGTATGTTGTTGCGCGGGTCTTTTACAAGGATCGGGTGGGAGGGATCAGAGTCAACATCCTCCACGTTAATCTCGGAGTCGGGATCAATATATGTTTTTGCTTGCGCGTTATGCCGCGCCGCGACTTCAATTTCATCGGCAAGTCGGTTCTGATATATCTGAATATACTTGAGCATTTGCCCGTCACCAAACCCATAGAATTCATTTTCGTGTGGCATCATCCGCGCCATGTAAAACGGATACTGATTGCCGACCATGTTATAAAACGGTTTTTGGGGATTTGATTCGCGAAGAATAAACCCGGAGGAGTCCATTTCAATAAGTTGCAAATTGCCATATTCATTTGTTCTCGTCCATACGTGAAGAAGAACAAACGTATCGGTATCGTCCCGTGTAATATTTTTATTGCTATTGATTGGATATTCAAGCGAAACGGCTTCGGCATATTCATCGCCGTATTCTTTTCGCGCCCACCCAATGCTTTTTTGACCAATCTCGTGAATGATATAATCCGCAAACTGTAAATCTTTTGGGTCTTTTATCTTGCCATCTACCAGAACCTCTCCGATTGAAGGCAATGTGATGCGCGGATAAACAGAAGGTCTGTTTTTGGCTGTTGAAAAACTCTTTTCAAGCATTATGGCAATCCAAGAGTTTCCTACGATTTCATATTTGCGTGTAAAGTCCTTATAGTGCCTCGGCGCATTATTCAATGAACGGCAATACGCGCCTGCGGCTTCAATCTTATCTAAATACCTGCGGTGAAGCGGATTGTTTGAATAATAGTTATAATCTATTTCCGACTCCATCATCATTGCCGTTTGCCCCTCGACAATCGGGGTTATCAACGGAATAACATTACACGGAAAAGACCTGTCATTAACAACGGGATCGCGTTTACAGGAATACAACTTCATGATCGAATCAAATTCTTCAATAAGGCTTGCCAACTCGCCCTTTCGAACGCGATACTTCTCGGCATAGTATTGTCCGCGCAGTCGTTGCTCGTCCGTCATTAGCGCTGTGGCGCTTGTTGTCATTTCCCTTTTGAAAACATCTTCGGGTATTTTTGTTTTTTGAACTACCATTTTTCATCTCCCACGCTTTCACCGTAAGGCACGTGTGCCTTAATGATTCTGTTCCCCTTGTTTTTGCGCCGCTGATATTCTCGATACTTCTCATAAGACAATTTGCCGTCGGCGGTCTTGAACTGCGCCTCTGCCTCTGTTTTTTCACGCGATGATAGATGTGTTTCCGTGTTCATATTAATTATTTGTTGGCAAAGGAGATTGATTTTGTCAATTTGCCGAATCATTTTTCGAACAAGATACAAGGAATATAAAAGACCAAGCATGAGTAACAATATGCTGAATAGAGTAACCGCAAAATAAATGCTAATATTCTCGATCATATTTTAACCCTCGCGCTTTAGATGGAAGTTTATATTTCTCGCCCATAAACCGTCTTCCTTTCATGTATGCCCGCGCTTCCTTGTAAGTGCAAACCTTATCGTTAATCATCTGTAAAAGCGTTTCCGGATAAATATCGCCTTCTAGTTTTTTCCTTTCAGCAACTTCATATGTTACCTGCTGTTCTCTGCCTTGAAGGGCGATTGCAAAAGCCATGACCAAATCATCATGTGCGCCTGCCTCTGCTCCCCACCATATTCCCTTTGTTCTTTTGACTTGCCGCGTAAACGTTAGCATTTCATTAAGCGTTGCTATGTCGTTTATACAATGCATGTGCGTCTCTGTCCAATCCTTAAAAACATAAAGGCTCAACATGCGGTTTCCTGCCGTAGTTCTATACCCATATTTTCTTTCAAGCGCTCCGTCTCGCATTTCATCCGGTGAAACAGATCGCCTATAAATATTATTATACCCTAGTTCGCGAACGCGATGCAATAGAAACGCGCCATCAAAGTTTATTTCTGGAACAAGCAATGCTTCATTATAGTACATTCCAAGCCCAAATATTTGTAGAACGCAAATATCCGGGGATTGAATCGAGTGAAAAACGGCGACTTGTTCGCCTGTAATATTATCAATAACATGAGCGGCAAAATAATCCACACCTTCGCCTGCGGTATCTACGGAAAGGACATATGGATGCTTGGGATGCGGCTTACGGTAAATAGAAACATCTCCGGAACCATCCGTGAAAAACTTAAATGATCCCGGAAGCACTCGATCGTTATCATCCATGTCATAGGCAAATTGTCCCTTAAGCGGCGGCGACTCTTTATGTAATACGTTCAACTCCTGCAATCGCGCGGCAATTTTATTCGAACTAAATACGGTTTGCCCCGTTACGCCCCATTCGCCCAAACAATAAACCTGATACCGATAAGGATCATCATATTTAAGGCTTTCTGTTTTTTGGCGATACGCATCATTTAAAAACGCGTTGTCTCTATGTGTACTGTGAACTACAAGTGCATCTTTGTCCCTGCAAAACACATTTACAAACTCAAACAGCCAATGCTGTCGATACGTTGGGTTAAATGAAAGAATCAGGGAACATTTTTGGTGCTCGTCGCGGATACGTCCGTCAATATCGCGAATGTTATCTCGCGACTCTTCCTCCGAAACCTCTTCATACCATACGTCGGTAAGATTTCCCTTCTCCGGCTTAAACGATTTAATATTCTCAATCTTGTCTACGCCATCAAAATAAATCGAGTTCCCGTTCACAGTATTTCTCAAAATATGATCCGAACGGTTGACATTCCAAAAGGGCGTTAATTTTAATTGTTCAATCGCTGTAAGCATCTGCCCCCAACAAGAATCATAGCAGTCCGTTGATTGCTTACGCAAACAGATCATGTTTCGCCCCGCGATTGTTGTCAACTGCAATATCTTCTTTTGGCATACGAAGACCGATTTCCCCGATCCTTGCCCGCCGTAATACACTTCATACTCATGAATCTCTTGCAGATACGGCAAATATTTCTTGTTAAAGATTTTTGGGTCAATATCAATCGATATATTTTGCGGAAGTTTTGGGTTACGCATACGAATCCTCGCAATCTGTATCCACGGAGTACGGAACTCCGTCAAGCGTTACGCGTATGTTCGTTTGAATATTGGTCTGTTGTTGAACATTATCCTTATACTCTTCTTTTCTTGCCTTTAACGCGAATTTTTTCAGATCAGAGTTCCGAGGGTTCCCAATCGCCTCTTTCCAGACTTCATCTTCCAGATCGTCCGCCTGCATCTCCTTAATCGCCTGCAAACAAATCCCGTAAATACTATCATTCCCGCGCATTTTTGCCCATATCGTCGGGACAATCCGGTCAAGACCCAACTCCGCGCACGCCTCTTGGTTGCTCAACCCCTCTGAAAGTAGCGTTAAATATTTTTTTTGCTCGCCGTTAAGCAAGTCCTCCGGTTCGTCTTGCTTATTCATTTCCAATCGCTTTTTACGGTATTCCGTCATTCCATATCGTATGATTAATGGCTCACCTTCCAGATCATCTTCCCGAATAATAGGCGTAAGGGGAGCCGCAACAAGGCGATTATCCCCTGCGATCTCCCCTTCTTCTTCGATTATCTCTAAATCCAAGAATTCTTCTGTCAAAAGCGCGTCTCCTTATCTGTTTCGCACGCATCTACCGCTCTGCCAAGCCGCACATTCTTCCTTTAAGCAATCATGAAAATGTCTTGTGCGGGTGTATCCGGTATCATTTGCCGTTAGGTGTAATCGATCGGGCGTACCGTCTGAATTTTCTACGTCCATTGCCTGATATCTTGCCGGATGTGGATGTGCCGTTTCAATCGTGTTCCAAATATACGGGCATTTCATAAAAATTCTCCTCCTTCGCCATTATAACATCTTAGCCCTTAAACACAAATACGTCGTGCCATTTGCACGACGTACCTGCCTTGAGAGGTGATGGAGGGAGAGAAGAGTGTGAAGCCTATTTCTTCCCGCCATCATATTACCACCTAAGGACAGGTACGTCAACAAAGGTTATCCGCTTCCTTCCAAAATCTCTCGTATCGCCTGTACCTGCTCCTCTGTAAGAGAATCCATCTTCGACTTTAGCCAAATTGCCATGAGTTTCTTTTGGATACTTGCCCCGCGAAGTGATATCTCTACCTTCTCAATCTCCGCAAACCGCAACAACTGTACCGTTGTTACATCTAAATTATACAGCCGAAGGATCTTGTCGGTAAGTGTAGATGGAACCTTACGCCTGCCGCTCATTACAAAACTAAGAAACCCGGCGGATACCCCCACCTTGTCCGCCATGTCCTTCTGGCTCTCTCTCGCCTGAAATTGTATCTCGCGCAATATCTCCCCGTATTGTGTCATTCCCTCCATGCCTGCCTCCTTCTCCTACTCTTTCTTCGTCCCTTTATTCTTCATCCGCGCAATTAATTCGTACTGCTCTTTCGTTATCTCAATCTCCTCGCCCGTCCGTGCATCCTTATAGTAATACTTCCGCTCTTCCTTCATCTGCTCCCCTCCTTATAATGCCTCAAATTCTTTTCTTGCCTTTTGGATGTTCGCTTCAATTGCCTTCAGAATAATGTCTAAGACCTCTGCGCGTACTGTGCTCGGCACGTGCAAGAAGTCATAACTCCCCACAAAGGTTATAATTAAATCCTCCTGGCGCATCTCGCTTTGTTCCAGTATTTTTGCATGTTCCTCTCTCATGCCTTCCCATTCCGCTATCGCCTTTCTTGCCCCATACGCTTTGTTAAACTTTTCCTCGTTCATTTACTTGCCCTCCACGTTCATGTCCTCTCCCGTCGTCACTAAATGCGCCGTCCGCTTCATCTCCTCAATCTCATACGGGTTCCGCGTCCACGCTATACTCACCGCCTCCCGCGCATCATACGGCACTAGTACCTGTATCGTTACCCCCTCATGTACCTGCACTATCCCTTCCGTGTAATCTTCTACAATAGCCATCGTCCTGTACTCCTGTTACTTGAATTCAACCGTTCCTTTACCCGATAGTATTACTGATTCCCATTCGCTTAAGTTAATCTCAATCTTTCTCTTATTCTTCTCCGAAACGACCTCTAATCGCCTCTCTTTGTCCACTAACTTTTTTTCCGCTCTCTCCATTGCCTCAACCACTTCTTCCGCCTCCTTCTTGTCCGTTATTCGTATGTCATGACCAATGCTCGATGTTGCCATGCCTCTTTCCTCCCTCCGTTATCTAGCCCAAGTATACCGCATTATCCTAGAGAAGTCAAGATGGTTCGGCGAGAAAAATAGCGAGCGGGAAGTATATATAAATTTGGAGGGGGGGGGCATCAGTCCGCCGTAGCCCCCCCGTATATGATGAAGGGCATACAAGTAATCATACAAAAAAGAAAAAAATTAACACCGGCTCAAAAAAATAGCATTACAATCATACAACCATGAGCCGGATCAGGACGATCCGGCGCCTACTTGTGCAACATGCACAATAAAGTTTGTGCAATCTGTCAATTGTAATCGGCTGTGGACGTGCTACGATTGAGGCAGATGAACGAAAGCACAAGCCCTAGCAGGGCAGAAAGGCACAAAATGAAACGCAAAAATAATGTAATTGGTATTGACGGAATGGTTAGGGCAATGCAATTGTACGGGTTTGAACATGATGAAATAATGTCAATGCGGCAAGCAATGGTAACGGGCGATTTTTCAAAAATCCAGTTTGAATCAAATTGACAACTAGTCCGTCGCTTTGAGGGTCTGAGCGGATCACCCTCACCAACCCGCAAGGGTAGAACAAAAACACACAAGCGCGAAAAGCGCGGAAAGGCACAAGATGGTATCATATGAATTTTCGCTATTAGCAACAGGTTGCAAAACGGTCGAAGAATTTACAGATGCTTTTTATGACAAAAAGCCTGTACATTACACAACATCAAACATAAGAAAAGAATATTGCGACAGATGTCAAAATATGGATTGTGAGAACTGTTTCATCCATGATAGCCTTTTCACAATATATGAAGAAAATCCGTTTGCATAGTTCCTACGCCTTGAGGGTCTGAGCGGATCACCCTCACCAGTCCGCAAGGGTAGAACGAAAGCCGATGCTTCAAGCATCAAAGAAAGGAAGGTACACAATGAGTAACTATCATATTGGACGCAGAAGCCCGATGCTATGTCAAACAATCAATCAGTCAGAATCAGACGTGCAGTATCAAATCAGATATCAAGTTGAAGAATCAAAAGCAGAGTCGCATATGTGGCGGCAATACGGAAAGTGAGGGAAAGAAAATGAAGATACATAAAGCAAGGGCGTCCGCATATGACAGCGTTAGTAATGATTCGATTTATCATTATATCCGACAGTATGTCAATAAAATAGCAAGTGACATCGAGCCGGCAGAAGATGGAGCGGGCAACAGTTACAAACAGAAGCGGGAGCAATTCGACAAGGCGAATCGGATACAATTAAAAGCAATTGCGGCAGAACTGGAAACAGTCACCAAGCGGCTGGATTATATGTTATATGGGAGGTATTGATAAAACGTTAACAGCGCATTGTTATGTACCTAAAAGGCGGTTAGAAATAGCCGCTTTTTTGTTTGCATTACTACAAAATTCTATCCATATGGGTTACCATATGGGTTACCATATGGGCGTTCATATGGAAATTGAAAATATATAAAACTAACACTAAATAGATGGTACTAAATAATTAGACAATCCTAGAAAAGAAAACACATCTAATTAATTAGTTTATTTCTACTGATTTAGAATATCTTTTTATTTTCTGAAAATCTATATAATTAGTATAGTCCTACTGATTTAGTTTAATCTACTTATTTAATAGTTTTTCTATCTAGTTAGTATATATATATAAATAGATAGACTGACTATTATTTATCAGATTGACTAATTGTTTAGTTTTTTCTATTTACTATATATAGGCAGAAAACGAACTACAAGGTGTAAAATAGGACTTTCGGGCATATTTTCAATTAGAAATAGGACTTTGAAGCATATAATGCTTTGATAATCAATAGGACTTTAAGTCCTACTTTTGAAAGTTCATAGGACTTTGACGCATATATTGGTTATGGATTGTACAATATGCACAATACCGGGGATAAATATTTGTGCAAAATGTCATGTTTACAGATGCGCATACCATGAGATAATGAGATTACGAACAGAGGCAAGAAAACGAAAGAGAGGCACACAAAATGACAAAGAAGTTAATTGCAAAGACAAGAACGGGAAAAGAGTTTCTGTACTCAAGGCGCAATTGTTTTTTTGCAAGCGCGAACGCTCAAAAGATCGCCGATGCGCTTAACACTCAAAAATACGAGATATCAGACGGCGAAAAATGGCACGTATACGATTATGATTATTCGATGAATTCCTTTTGCTTTCAGAGAATTTACGTATCGCGTAACGGGTCAGTAAGAGCCGCAAGCATCTAATTAGGAACGAAAGAAACGGGAAACGCTCATGCTGTCCTATCGGCGCGACGGGGAGAAAGAGAGACTATCATGTATATTCAAAACAAATATTTTGTCGACAAAGGTTATCCAACGCTTGCTCAGTTCAAAGCATGGTGCAAGAAGTTTCCGAACCCGTTTCAAGAAGGGGAAACCCCGCGCTATTATCAATCAAAAATTGACCCAAAATATTTTATGTCGCTGGAACGGGTCCGCGGCGATGGGTTGTTTGATAAATATGATTTTATCGGGGTTACAATCCGAACCGTGCCGATGTGGACAAACCCTACATATACCGATATCGACAAACTAGAAATTGCAAACAAGTATTTTCCGGGAGTGCTTGAAGCCTATTCTAACGAAGTATACGGCGGATAGACATAATCAAACATCGAATCATATCTGACCTAACGGATTGACGGGGAGAAAGGGATTATCATGGAAAAGAGAACTGTATTAGTATTCGAAAAAATGGGTATGGACATTACCGATAAGGACTATGCCGGAGACATTGGGAATCATCGTGTAAGGGCGCGCTTTGAGGACAACTTTTTACATAATTGGTCATTCGTTCGTTGGTTTATCTTAAATAATACGGGGGTTATGTTTGAGAACATTATTCTAAAAGCATAATCACGAGCCTTACGCCGCCGGACGTATTCCGGCACAAACCCGCAAGGGTAGAACGGAAGCACGAAAAGAAAGAGAGGGGTAAAAAGATGAAAAGATTAACAGAAGCAGAGATCAAAGAACTGAGAGCCGAGGGGATCACGCATTTAGCGACGGTCGTTAAAGGGTGTTATTTTACAGAATATTGGCACGTCGTGAGCCTTGATCGAATCGAAAAAAATAATCGGTATTGGATCCCGTGTCCGATTCGTCAGTTGCCATCCGGCGCCGTATGCCGGGTCGGTGTAACAGAAAAATCGATTGACTGGACAACAACAGTTGCACTTATGCGCGTGTATTATGTCCGGAAGAATGGTGGTAAAATCGTATGGAACAGATGAAACGTTTTTATCTAGTAATCGACACAAGCAACAAAAAGGGCACGAAACGATATGCCTACGTACAGCGGGTAAGCAATAACGTCAACATCTTACACGTTATAAGTGGTGTTGCCAGAGCCAATAGTTTCTATGGGCTTGATCCGTTTTTCGTTGAAATTGCAAGGGGCAAAGCCGACGCCGAGAATACCGCGAAAAGATGGAACGATTCACACAAGGCGCAGGGCGTTTATGCCCTGGATTATATGGAGGGCGAAACATTATGATTCAAACGGCACTTTTAATCCTTGTCATTGTATTTGCGGTCGGTTGTGGCTTGTATTTTATCTACGATATCATAAAGTCGTAACATTATCGTAACGTTAGTGTAACAATAGTACGTTATAATAAACAAAGATGGAGGTTTTTGAAATGAACGCGAAGAAAAAATACTTTTATGATGATTTGGGCGGCAGAGATACGCCGGAGAAATATTTGCTGGAGTATATCCGCGAGGCGTATATCGATTATGCGGAAAGCAGGGAAGCAAAATGAGCAAATACATCATTAAACGGACGCGATACGGAACGATACGACTTGCGTATATGTGCATGGATTGCGGCGCGGTGATCGACCCGGACGAAGAGACGTGTTTTTATGATGAAGAAACGGAAGAACTTCGATGCGCCTTATGTTTCCAAAAGTGGATGAAATACTATGAGCAGGACTGTAAAAGCGCAGTGGAGGAATTACCGGAAAGCGCATTGAGCGAAGTATATGACGATACAGACGTTTAGGAGGAGGATAAAACCATGAAGTGTTCAAATTGCGGGAACAACAAGGGCACAATTGTTCTGAATGATGAAGTGGTATGTCCGAGGTGCTATCTTGACCTCACGGACTATATGCGGAACGAAGCAATCGGAGGCGATGGCGATGGCGTGGACTTTTAACCGAGGTGGGAATAAATTCGGCGCGAAAAAGGTATGGTCAGACGGGATATGCTTCGACAGCAAAGCGGAAGAGCGCAGATATCAGGAACTAAAACTTCTCGAAAGAGCAGGAAAAATCTCGCACCTGTATGTGCATGTCCCTTATCAGATCATCCCGTCCGTCGTGCTTGACGGAAGAAGGCGCCCGGCTACGACTTATATAGCAGACTTTACCTATGAACAGGACGGAGAACAGGTCGTAGAAGACACGAAGGGCGTGAAGACGAAGGACTATATCATCAAGCGAAAGTTGATGAAGCACGTCCACAACATTGAAGTAAAGGAGGTATACTAATGTCAGATAACGAAACCGTTAAGAACGAGATCATCCGAGTAGAGCAGTTGCCGATTATTAGAGAGAAACTGTCCGAAGTATCGGCGGCGGCGCAGGAAAAGATTAAGAATGCACTATCTTTGATTGTGTCCGAGGAAACAGTGAAGGACGTTAAAGCGGTTCGCGCCGACTTAAACAAAGAGTTTGCCGACCTAGAGGCACAGCGCAAGGCGGTCAAGAACGCGATCCTTGCCCCCTACGAGGAGTTCGAGACGATATATCGAGAGTTGATATCAAATCACTTCGCGGCGGCGGATACGGCGCTTAAGGGGCGCATAGCGGAGGTTGAGGACGCGCTTGTAACAGAAAAGGAAACGGACGCGCGGGCATACTTTGATGAATTGAAGGCGCGAGAGAACTTGGACTGGATAAACTTCGAAGATGTTCCGGTTAAAGTCAACCTCTCTTCGTCCATTAAGTCGATTCGGGATGCGTGCGATACCTATATCAAGGGCATCGTTCAAGGCATCTCCCTGATTCGCGAAACGAATGCAGACCTTGCCCCGGAAATGCTTGTCGAATACAAGAAGGTCAGAAATCCATTAAATGCGATTCGGAATGTAATGGATCGTAAAAAGGAACTGGAACAGGTCACGGCAAGCGAACAGGTCAGAACAGTACAGCAAGACCAAGAACGCGAACGTCAAGCGCAGATGATGGAGTTTCTGCCCCCGGCGCAAGCACAGATTGTTCAGAGCGAGAAAGCGCCGGAGAAGATTTATACGTCGGCATTCAAGGCAAGGGGAACAAAAGAACAGTTGCAACGGTTAGCGGCGTTTATGCGGGCATCCGGCATTACCTTTGAAACAATCAAGCCGGAAGCAAAGCCAACGCCAGAACCAAAGAAGGAAGAAGCAGAAGAGACGGGAGCGCAGGCGAAGGGATGCTCGGAGGTGGTATTCGTACAATTCAAAAAAGAAGATGGCACATACGGCGGCAGGAAATATTCCTATCTTGTGCCGCAAGAGTATGCACAAAGCGTTGGGGAAGGGATGGAGGTACTTCTCCCCGAAAAGAACGGAGAGAGTCCTAAGGCGGTCGTGGTGGGCGTAGGAACGATTGATGACGTGCCGGAAGAAATTCAGAGCAAACTAAAAGCAATTAAAGGAGTGATTTAATCATGGAAACGAAAAAGTACATATTCAGAGGAGACCGTTCAGGCGTGTTTTATGGCGAGATTGCCGAGCGTAACGGTCAAGAGGTCACAATCAAGAATTGTCGTAGGCTGTGGTACTGGAACGGCGCGGCGAGCCTTTCGGAACTGGCGTTGACCGGAACAAAAAAACCGAACGAATGCAAATTCACCGTAACCGTGCCGACGCTACAGATATTGGATGGTATCGAAATTATTCCGGTATCCGAAGCGGCACAAGCGTCTATTGAGGGGGTATCGGTATGGACGGCGTAGCGGTTGCGGCTTTTTCGTCAAAGGGCTCCGGCGACGGCTCCGGCTCCGGCTCCGGCTCCGGCTCCGGCTCCGGCTCCGGCTCCGGCTCCGGCTACGGCTTCGGCTCCGGCTACGGCGACTACGGAATCAAGGCAATAAATGGACAGGACATTAACATGATCGACGGGGTGCAGACTATTGTCACACATCTGCGCGGAAATATTGCCAAGGGCGGAATCGTGAAGGGAGACCTCACAATTGAGCCGTGCTACATCGTAAAGCAGGACGGTGTCTTTGCGCACGGGGAAACGTTGCGCGAGGCACAAACGGCGCTATTGGAAAAACTGTTTGACGATATGCCGGAAGAAGACAGAATCGCGGCGTTTATCGCGGAGTTCCCGATGCTTGATACCGTGGTTAAAAATCAATCACTTTTCGACTGGCACCACCGTCTTACGGGTTCGTGCGAGCAGGGGCGGAGAGTGTTTGCGGCAAACCACGGTATCGACATGAACGGGTCAATGACCGTCCGCGAGTTTATCAATTTAACAAAGAACGAGTACGGCGGACAAACAATCCAAAATCTACACACAAAATACGTGAAGGAGTGATTTAATTATGGCTTATGAAATGACAAGCAAGAAGCAAATGCCGTTCTCCGAGGTAATGAATACGGATATGGCAAAGAAACAAATTCTGAATGTGCTTCAGGACCCGAAGCGTGCGGCAAGGTTCACATCGAGCGTGATTAGCGCGGTTTCGGCAACACCCGCGCTCAGGGAATGCGAGCCTACTTCAATACTGTCTGCCGCTCTGCTCGGGGAAAGTCTCGAACTTTCTCCGTCACCGCAACTCGGACACTATTACATGGTGCCGTTTCAGGACAGGAGCGCAGGAATCAGCAAGGCAACCTTTATTCTCGGTTGGAGAGGCTACATTCAGTTAGCCGCTCGATCGGGGATGTACAAGAGAATCGTTGTGTTCGCAGTCAAGCGCGGAGAGGTAGTAAAGCCGTTCAACATTCAGACGGAGCAAATTGAACTTTCGTTTATTGACAACGAGGATGTTCGGGTCAAGTCTGAAACGGTCGGGTACTATGCCGCATTCGAGTACATCAACGGGTTTCAGAAGGCGATGTACTGGACGAAGGAAAAGATGATGCACCACGCGCTCACCTATTCGAAGGGGTTTGCCGCGAAAAAGGGATACACCTTTTGGGAAAAAGACTTTGACGAAATGGGAAACAAGACCATGATTCGTCAACTAATCGGTAAGTGGGGCATCATGAGCATCGAACTCAGGCAGGCATTCGAAGCCGATACCGACACGGACGAACCACCGGATTTTGACAGCATGACCGATGTTACGCCGAAAGAGCCTCAGCCTCAACCGGAACCGAAGAAACGTGTTCAGAAAAAGGCAGAGCAAGAACGGTCGGACGCAGACGAATCGGAACTACCGTTCACTTTGTCCGATGATGATGCTCCGAACGGACAAGAAGATATGTTCGACCTAGAGAACGGTTGAGAGAGGATCATTTGCCATGAAGCATCACGTAATTCAGACCGGAAGCGACGGTAATGCCGTTATCCTACAAGGCGAAAAGGACGTGATCCTCGTCGATTGCGGAGTGAGTTATGCGAAACTTGCTCCGTATCGACGGGCAATATCAATCGTTCTTCTTACCCACATTCACGGCGACCATTTCCGACCGGCAACGATTAAGAGGCTTGCGCACGACCGTCCGATGCTACGGTTCATGGCTCCGACGTGGCTACTATACCCACTACTTGACCAATGCGACGTGGACGAAAGAAACATCGACCTCGCACAGATGGACACAACCGCAGTATACGGAGAGCGAATCAAAGTGCGCCCGTTTGAACTCGTTCATGACGTTCCGAATTGTGGATATGAGATCACGCTTGATAAATCGAGGATTGTCTATGCGACAGACACATCTTATATGCCGGACATCTATAATGCGGACTATTATTTCATCGAAGCGAACTATAAAAACGCGGAAGAACTCGCGGCAAGGGCGTATGCAAAGATAGAAGCGGGTCAATATGTGTACGAGAACGGACTTCAAGACCGACATTTCTCGCGCGAACAAGCAATAAACTATATAATGAAAAACGGAAAAGACAACTCGCAGTATGTGCTTTTACACGAACATAGGGAAACAAAGGAGAAAGAAGAATGAATAACGTTACACTAATCGGACGGCTGACAAAAGACCCGGAGGTCAAGAGCACTCAAAGCGGAAAGAGTTCGCTAGGATTCACGATTGCCGTTGAGCGTCCGACTAAAGACAGAACCGCCGACTTTATTAACTGCGTGGCATGGGAACAGACCGCAAACATTATCGGACAATACTTTGTAAAGGGATCGAGAATCGGAATCGTCGGAGCAATACAGTCACGATCATGGGCGGGCGTGGACGGTAAGCGCGTATATGTTACCGAGGTTCTGGTGAATCGGGTTGAGTTTATCGACCGAAAGCAGGACAGAGAGCGGTTGCAAGGCGATGAATCGCCCGTATCATCAATCGAGATGGACGAAGATATAGATGCACCGTTTAGCCTTTAACGGAGGAGGATAACATGGACGAGGTAAAGGGAAAAATTCTACGAGAATTACAGGAAGCGGCGGGAAACGCCGAGTGGTCGTCCTCACGCGAAGAGTTGATGTATAAAACAGGAGTAAGTGACCGACAAGTACGACGTGCCATCCATGAGTTGCGACGCGACGGGTATAAGATCATATCGTCACCTGACTGTGTCGGTTATTGGCTCGGAACATCCGAGGAGTGGAACAATTTTTGCGAGAAACAACGCTCAAAGGGGATCGCAGGAATGTTCAGAAAGACCACGGAATATGATAAGCAACTTCGGATCGTAGCAGAATGAACTGTTGGAAAACGTGTGAACATTGTGGTGGTTGTTCTCTGTGCGAGGACTGTGAGAACGGACAATACTATGAGCCGGCACAAATAGAAATTGTAAACCTGCCGGAAAAGGAGATTAAAAAATGAACAAAAGAACCGTCATTTCGGTTATCGCACAAGACAAAGAAGGGAGATAAGCAAATGAGCAAATACTATTTTACATTCGGATCGGCGGGGCAACTGTATTGCGGCGGGTGGATTATCATTCACGCAAAAAGTGATCGCGATGCAAGGGAGAAGTTTAAGAAATATTACGGCGTGAAGGGAAGCACGAGAGAAGGATTGATGAACTTCGCCTTTTCGTACACCGAACCAGAGTTTCAATCAACCGATATGCCGACAAAGGGAAACATGGGTGCGTTCTGTTGGAACGAGATCGTATGAGAAGGGAGACGAAAATGTTTGAAGTGCTATGTAGCGGATGCGGAAAGAAAATCGGGATTGACGGTTATACGTATAAGCACGAGAACTATTGTGAGAAGTGCTTTGAAAAGACCGTATACCCGGCGCTTAAGCGGTCATGTATGGACGATTATTATGAGCAGTTATAAGAAGGGAGACAGCCGTGTACATTCCAAGCGGAGACTATCTTACGATACAGCAGTACATGAAGCGTGTGGGTGTTGAATCACGGTCAACGATCATGTCTGCGATCAAATCAAACCGACTAGGCGGGGCAATAAACATATCGAAAGGCGTATGGATTATCCCGGAGGATGCGGTAATCAAGACAAAGATTCTTAAACACGGACACGCCATAGGGGTAAACGCATGGATGCGCGGCGAGATCGAGCATCAAAACGAGTTGAAGAATTGGGAACTCCGAAAGCGGCAGTTGTTTCAGATATGGAAAGAGCAAAACGGAATCGTTGACGACACGCGAGGAGAGTCACCGCATGACGATTTGGATTAACAACACGCCGTATCCGAACATTCTTTACGAGGAAAAAGATATTGCGACAATCTTCAACGTCGCGCCGTATGCAATCTATAAACTCGGAGATAGAATCCCGCGGCACAAACTCTTGACGCTTGATACGGGCGGAAACGTCGTTGAACTTTACTTCTATAATCCTTATGAGATCATCCATTGGATTGAAGAAAACAAGGACAGAAAAGAATCGGAGATATTTTGGAAGCAGAAATGAAAGCAGGTGTGTGTCTTGATAAGTAAAAACTCAAGCATCGGAATCACCTATCAGGTTGTGGTCGTAAACCACGGCACGCTGAAAGGGTGTCCGGTTACGCGGTTTATGATACGGGATATTATTCAAGGGCTTCACGGAGAAACGATTACATATTGGGCGTCTGTGTTTGAAAACCTTGACCTGAACGTTGGCGACTCGGTGCGGTTCATAGACATTGACAACATTACCGTGTCGTATGACCCGGAACGGAAAAAGGTAAACCATTTTTTCAATGCGGTAGTAGATGTTATTCCGAACAAATCGGTCGAAAACGATGAACAGAAGGGAGAAAACTAAGCCATGACGCAGGATGAAATGGAATACAAAGAACTTGCAAACGCAATTATATTACAGGCGGTTAAGGATTACGAAAAGGACTATGCAGACCTTAAGACGCTCGTTGCCAACCAAGAAAACGAACATCAGCAACGATATCTTCGGCATTGCCTAGAAAAGATTGATTCGTTTTTTGATAGCGAGTGGTGTGCCTCCTTGTCGCGCGACGATGTTTCTCGCTCATGGGAAAAGAAGAAGGCAGAAATACGCGAACGGATCGGGGAGGTAGAATGAAAAAAGCGTTTATTTGTTCCGCATACAGAGGAGACATCCAAAAGAACACGGAACGAGCAAAGCGATATTGCTTGACCGCGATTGATCATGGGTATGCGCCATTCGCGCCGCATCTTCTTTACCCTCAGTTTTTATGCGATGAGAGCAGAGCGGATCGATACGCGGGAATTCAGTGTGGGCTAGAGTTTTTGAAGTGTTGCGATATTGTTTTGGTTTTTGGCGACATTACATACGGGATGAAAAAAGAGATTGACTTGGCGGCAGAATTAAAAATACCGATTGAATACATAGGAGGCGCGAATGATTGAATACACAAACGAAGATTGCATGGTAGGCATGGCAAGGTATCCGGACAAGTATTTTGATTTAGCGATTGTTGATCCGCCGTATGGGTTGAACATCGCTAAAGAGAAGCCGCGCATTTCGGGTAGATGGAACTACATCCCAAAACAATGGGATTCATCTGTGCCGGACGAAAGTTATTTTACTGAATTGGTTCGAGTGTCAAAAAATCAAATCATATGGGGTGGTAATTATTTCGCGTTGCCGCCGTCGCGGTGTTGGGTTTTGTGGGATAAGCAACAACCGGTTGATAATTTTGCAGACGGAGAAATGGCATGGACGAGTTTTGATGCAGTTTTATCTATTTTCCGATTCTCTTTTTGCCTGAACAGGGACAAGATTCATCCAACCCCAAAACCCGTTGCCCTATACAAATGGCTACTAACAAACTACGCAAAACCAGGCGACAAAATCTTAGACACGCATGTCGGTTCTGCATCGTCGCTTATCGCCTGTCACGACATGGGTTTTGATGCGGTTGGGTTTGAGTTAGACCCCGACTACTACAAGGCAAGCAAACAACGGCTTGAGGACTTTATGGCACAACCGAGACTTGAAGAAGCATGTAACAAAGAACTTGAACAAATTCAATTGATGGAGGTAGAATAGTGAAATCGGCAAGAAAGGATGGCGGCTATCATGAGTAAAGACCCTGCATTCCTTTTCTATCCGTCCGACTTCTTGACGGGTACGATGTTCCTGTCGAATGAACAGGTCGGCGCGTACATACGACTCTTGTGCGCTCAACATCAGCAAGGACATTTACCGCAACGCGCAATGGAAATGATGTGCGGCGGCATAGACGAGGAAGTATTTTCGAAGTTTGAGCAGGACGAGAAGGGTTTGTACTACAACAAACGGCTCGACAACGAATCAGAACGAAGAACGAACTATGTTAAGAGCCGAAGGAAAAACCTTGCTTGTGAGAAAAAAGAGTCTGATATATCCCATATGGACTCCCATATGGGCGCCCATATGGCGCCCCATATGGAGAGCCATATGGCTCTCCATATGGAAAATAGAAATGAAAATGAAAATATAGATAAAACTAAGAGTAAGAGAACACTATTTATTCCACCAACGGTTGATGAGGTGTCTGCCTATTGTCAAGAGCGACGGAACAGCATAAGCGCAGAAACGTTTGTGGACTTCTACACGTCAAAAAACTGGATGATTGGAAAGAACAAGATGAAGGATTGGAAGGCGAGTGTTCGGACATGGGAACGGAACCACAAGGAGCAATCGGCATCGCCAAAACAAAACTTTAAGGGCGTGGAGTACAGCGACGAAAAATTAGCAGAGTTTGAGGACGATCCGGCAGAACTGATTGAACGGTGGAAGGAGAAGCAAACAAGAGAATGAAATTACCAAAGCGATTAATTCCTGTTCGGTTCAGGATGAAATACTCCAGAAACAAAGTGAATCCGTATTACTTAGACAAGCGATTTTTCGTAGAGCGCAACGACGGAAAGCCGCTTACCTATCCGATACCGTTTGCGTGGGCGCATTTAATTGCTACTCAAATCAACCGGTCGTTTTCTGCGCAGACAACGGCAAAACACGGAGAGGTAATCCTTTTGGGAACGCTCCGCATCGAAGGGAACCCCGTCGAGGAAAAGAGGGCACCGATTGTAGCGCCGGACAGAGACGGGATACTTGTTTTGGGGGAAAGCCCTGAATATACCGAATCTATTATTCGTGCGAGGGAACAGGGCGAAGAATTGTTTCTGAATCGGGTCACAAATCTTCCGATTGAAGGAAAGGTAATTGTCAGTTGTGAGTTCCACATAAATTCGAGAAAGAAATATACCTTGCCGTTAAGCCAAGCATGGGTATTAGACGTATTGCATCGGCTAAAGATTATCCGTTCAAAGACGAGCGATCAGGTAATATCAATGGACGGTTCAAAGATATTCAGGGATTGCAGGGGACGCAAACCACCACATATAATCGTTACGATATGGGGGGTTGGAAAGGAGTTTGACCTGTTTACACCAAGAAAGAAACGTGGGAAAAGAACAACAAGAAAACTAATTGTGAAAGGGGAAAGAAAATGAGAGAGTATGAATTTAGAGGAAAAACAAAGGGTCAACCAACGGGAACGTATTTGTTTGATTGGGCATTCGGTGATTTGGTTCGAGAGTTAAAAACCAAAAGAATGTTTATTTGTGATTTGAGCCATTTTGACGATAGCACAAAATTGAAAGACGTCTTGACGGAAGTTATCCCTGAAACAGTCGGTCAATACACAGGACTGCTCGACAAGAACGACACGAAGATTTTCGAGGGAGATATTGTTAAGTGGGGACATCTAGCCAATTCTAGAGAAAAGCCTATAAGAATTGCCGTTGTTGAATTTAATCCAGATATCCAGTATCGCACGGTGACGATGGGAGACACCTATTTTAAGCAAGGGTGCTTTGCCTATGCCGAAACGCAGTTTTATCTTGAAGTCATCGGCAATATCCATGAGAACCCAGAAATGTTGGAGGCAGAAAAATGAAACAAGCCGAACTTTGCCGCTTAATCAGCGCAATGTACCGATTAGCGGGTTTATGATAAAGATTGAGGAGGATTGAGTGATGGATATTGAGAGATTGAAAGAATTGAAACATGAAGTATCAGTATCAAACATTAAGGTTACCGGCATTGGATATTTAGCCGATATGCAGGATTTAATCAATGCCGAGATCGCTCGACAGTCGGTCAAGAGCGAGGAAGTGGCTATTTCCAAAACGGAAACAACCAGTGAGGAGGTAGAGGAATGAAACAAAGCATATTCGATAAAATCAAAGAGTATATAGAGGGTTGTATCCGGCGGCTATGCAAGCATGGATTTGGATGTTGCCAGAAAATCACTAAAAACTGTTCTAAGTGCGAACAGTTCACGGACGCAGATCATTACAAGTGGAACGGCACCAAGTATGTGGAGGTAGAGAAATGACAGATGAACAATATCCAGTTATTACCGAAAAGTTGTTGTTGTCATTGCGGTTAGCCGTGCAATGGCGCGACCTGAAACAATTTTGCAAAGAAAGGACATCCTGTTCGGGATGTCCTTATAATGACAGCAAGGTGTGTGCCGTTTTCACGAGTGA
>Ga0209723_1001096_pt1 | contig 44645 bp, 30 predicted proteins | sample BiotimSIPDNA_2_FD_185750 | JGI IMG/M metagenome (GOLD analysis project Ga0209723, IMG submission 185750) | Anaerobic biogas reactor microbial communites from Washington, USA - Biogas_R2 time_0 SIP DNA (SPAdes) (version 2) | ecosystem: Engineered > Bioreactor > Anaerobic > Unclassified | place... | reverse complement strand
ACGGGCATCAAAGTCTCCGACGAAACGATGGCACAACTGAATATCATGAAACACAAGTTTCACGGTGACTGGAATTACACAATCGCTCCGTCCCGTTGAAATGGATACTTTATTTTGTCACAGTTCCTTACTGTGACAAGTCGAGGAATCGTCGCTCGGATACACGCTTGCCAGTTTACCGCGGGGCGGGCGGTTGTCAACGGTTATTTCTGGATTGCGCGGGAAGAGACGCGAGGGAGTCACCAGTATCCCAGGGGAGATTTGCCATGAGTGCACCGTTTTCGAAGGGCGAGACGGAGAACCGCTATCGTTTGGGGCTCGATTTGGGGAGCGGTTCGGTCGGCTGGGCCGCGGTGCTCGATGCGGACGGAGATTCGCCCAAGATCCTGGGGATGGGCGTCCGGCGGTTCGAGGCGGGGGTGACAGGGTCTACCGATGAGATCGAGGCCGGCAAGGACAAATCCCGTGCCACGGCTCGCCGCGACGCCCGCGGACCGCGGCGGCAGACCTGGCGGCGCCAATACCGGCTCCGCAAGGTGTTTCGCGTGCTTCAGCGGCTTGGGCTGCTGCCGGAGAGCGACGACGATTCCCACGACACTCGCAACCGAGTGATCGCCGATCTGGATTGCCAGTTGCGAACGGAATACCTCGCAGAGGCCGACCACGTGGCCCACCAGGTTCTGCCTTACCGGCTTCGTGCGGCGGCGCTCGATGAGAAGCTCTCTCGTTTCGCCCTCGGACGCGCCCTCTATCACCTCGCCCAGCGGCGCGGCTTCCTTTCCAACCGCAAGGCCAGCAAGAAGGACGAGGACACGGGCGTGGTGAAAGCGGGAATCCGTGAGTTGTCCGAAGAGATGGAGCGGAAGGGCTGCCGGACTTTGGGCGAGTACTTCGCCTCGCTCGACCCCGAGCAGCAGAAGATCCGCGGGCGCTGGACGGCCCGGCAAATGTACGTCGATGAGTTCGAGCAGATCTGGGCCGCGCAGAGCAAGCACTACGGAGACCTCAACGCTGAGAACCATGAGCTTCTTTGCGACGCAATCTTCCGTCAACGGAAGCTCAAGTCGCAGAAGGGTCTGATCGGTGCATGCGAATTGGAGCCGAGCAAACGGCGTGCGCCGGCTGCCAGTATGGAGTACCAGGAGTTTCGCTTGCTGCAACGGGTCAACGATCTGGTGATGATCGATCCTGGAAATCGCAAGTACTCGCTGATTGGGAAGGACGATTTGGAACTGCTGCCAGAGGCGGCGGCAAAACGCAAAGCCCTGATCGCCGCACTGCAGGAGGCGGAGTCGCTTACGTTTGCCAAGATCAGTAAGATACTCGGCCTGAAGGCCGAGAAGCGAGACGGTGAGTCGATCAAATGGACGTTCAATCTCCAGGAAGGCGGCGAAAAGGGGATCAAGGGGAATACGACGGCCGCCAAGCTCCGGGGCGTGCTGGGAGATCGCTGGACGGGGTTGAGCGAAGAAGACAAGTATCGCCTGGTGGATGAGATTCTCTCATTCGAGACCGAAGAGGTCCTCGTTCGCCGTCTCATGCGCGGCTGGCAGTTGCCGGAGAAAGAGGCCAAGGAAGTCGCCGACATCCATTTCGAGCAGGGCTACGGCTCGCTCTCGCGCAAAGCGATCCGAGCGCTATTGCCAGCTTTGCAGCGTGGGATTCCCTATGCAACGGCTCGCGACGAAGCGTATCCGGAGGCCAAAACGGTGGAAATCGTGCTGGAATCGCTCCCGGCGAAGCACAAGTGCAACCGTTTGCGCGACGTTCGCAATCCGGCCGTGGAACGAGCCCTCAGTGAGCTGAGGTTGGTCGTCAACTCGCTGATTCGCAAGTACGGCAAACCCGAGTCGATCCGCGTGGAATTGACTCGCGAACTGAAGCACAGCCGGGAGCGGCGAAAGAAGATGACAGAACGGAACCGAAAGAATGAAGGGTTTCGCTCGGATGCCCGAGCGAAGATCCTCAAGGAGATGGGCCACGAGCGATACTGCACGGCCTACAACATCCTCAAGGTGCGTCTGGCGGAAGAATGCAACTGGGAATGCCCCTATACGGGTCGGAGCATCGGGATGGCCAACCTGGTAGGCGACAACCCCCAGTTCGAAGTCGAACACATCGTCCCCTTCAGCCGCTCCTTCGACAACTCCTTTGCCAATAAGACGCTCTGCTATCACGAGGAAAACCGAACGAAGAGTAACCGAACACCTTTCGAAGCGTACGGCCATTCCGAGCGCTGGGACGAGATCTTGAGGCGGGTCGGGCGATTTCGAGGCGAGCGGTCTCTGGTCGCACGCAAACTCGACTTGTTCAAACGGGAAAAGCTCGACGACACTGAAGAATTCACCAATCGGCAATTGACCGACACTGCCTACATGTCGCGTCTGGCAGCCGAATACATGGGCCTTCTCTACGGCGGACGAATCGATGCAGAAGGAACGGCGCGCGTGCGGGTCTCGCCGGGTCGCGTGACGTCGTATCTGCGGCGAGAATGGGACCTGAACAAGATACTCGGCGTCTCGGACGAGAAGGAACGTGGCGACCACCGGCACCACGCTATCGACGCCTTGGTGATCGCCCTGACCGGGGCCAGCGAAATTCAGACGCTCAGCCGGGCCGCCGAAAAGGCCGAGGCACAGAACCAGCATCGGCTATTCATGGCGGTCGATCAGCCGTGGGACGGCTTCTTGAGCGACGTCTTCACGGGCGTGGAGGGGATCAACGTATCGTCGCGGGTGTCGCGAAAGCTGAACGGCCAGTTGCACGACGCCACGATTCTCTCGCCGCCGAAACCGGCTGTCGGCAAGGACGGCAAGCCGACACAGGTGCATCACGTCCGCAAGAAGCTGGAATCGCTCACCAAGAACATGGTCGACGACATCGTCGACGATCGCGTTCGGGAACTGGTCAAGGAGAAGCTCGACGCGTTCGGCGGAGATCCGGGCAAGGCGTTTCAGGACGCCGGTAACCATCCGTACTTCCGGTCGAAGGACGGTCGCGTGATCCCGATCCACAAGGTGCGGATTCGGAAATCGGACAAGCCGGTGGAGATTGGCACCGGCTCCAAACGCAGATACGTGAACCCCGGGGCTAATCATCACCTTGAAGTGATGGCAGTTTTGGACCAAAATGGGAATGAAAAGCGGTGGGTGTATCGCATCGTGTCACGCTTCGAAGCCGTCGGGCGGAAGAATCGAGGAGAGGCGATCATCTCTTGTGTGAGCGATAAGAAGGAGAGATTCAAGTTTTCGCTTTCGGGGGGTGAATATGTAATAATGCGTTTTGAGGGTGATGACGAGCGACTCTATCGCGTTACGGGAATTACGCAGTCCGAAGTGGAATTTGTCTTGCATTGTGACGCTCGGCCAATTACGGTGCGAAAGAAGGAGGGAGAACGTATACGATGCAAGCCCGGAAGGCTGATGAATAGTGGAGCCAGGAAGGTCACCGTTGACCCCTTAGGCAATATCCTTCCAGCCAATGACTGACCGAATTGTCGATATCTCGCGGGCGGCCGCGAGATTGTCGGTGCGGCACAAGCAACTCATCATTGACCAGTCGCCCCAGGGCGAAGTGACGATGCCCCTGGCCGATCTGGCCGTGGTTGTCGTGTCGCACCCCCAGGTCACCTATACCCAGGCCGTCCTGGCCTGCCTGGCCGAATCGGGCGGCGCCTTCGTCGCCTGCAATCGCCAGTACCTGCCCGTGGGGCTCTTCCTGCCGCTGGTCGCCCATTTCGCCCAGGCCGAGCGGTTCTCTGCTCAGGCACGGGCTGCACAGCCCCTCTGTAAACGGCTGTGGAAGCAGATCGTCCGCGAGAAGATCCGTTCCCAGGCCCAAACGCTTCAGATCCTCTACGGCTCCGATTTCGGGCTCCTGACGCTCGTCTCACAAGTGCGCTCGGGCGACACGAGCAACGTCGAAGCCCGGGCAGCTTGCCGCTACTGGCCCCAACTGTTCCTCGACGTCGAATTCCGCCGCAATCCCGACAACCAGGATCAGAATCTGTTGCTCAACTACGGCTACGCAGTGCTGCGTGCGATCGTCGCCCGGGCGATCTGCGGCGCCGGCCTGCATCCCTCGCTGGGAATCCATCACCACAACCGATACAACGCCTACTGCCTGGCCGACGATCTGATGGAGCCGTTTCGCCCGATCGTCGATCTGGCCGTGGTCGAATACATGCGCGAGCACGACGAGCCGTACGGAGTCGAATCGGCCGCCAAGCAGCATCTTATCGCCCGCCTGACGGGACGATACATGGTCGGCGGCGCACAACGCACGTTGTTCGACACCGTGACACGCCTGGCCGCGTCGCTGGCCGACGCGTTCTTGAGCGGAGCGGGAGAATTGACGCTCCCGAGGTGGGAGGTTGGAGCGCGGGAAGTCCCAGGGGAGTCGGAGAACGAGGGCGAAGAAGACTGAGGGGAGACGTCAGGAGAATGCCACGACGAGAATATGCACTTTCAGGATACCGCGGCATGTGGCTGTTTGCGATGTTCGACCTGCCCGTCGCCACGAAGGCGGAGCGAAAACGCTATGCGAAATTCCGCAAGATTCTTGTGGAAGACGGGTTCTCGATGTTACAGTTTTCAGTGTATGCGCGCTACTGCGTGGACGAGGAATCGGCGGTGGCGCACCGGCGACACGTCCGAGGGGCCATACCCCCGGAGGGGCACGTCAGGCTGCTATCGATTACGGATCGTCAGTTCGGGAAGATGGAGAATTTCGTTGGGAAAAAGCCTACTCCAACCGAAAAAGCGCCCCAACAGCTTTCGCTTTTCTGAGCGAAGCTGCGTTGCAAGTCCTTTTCTGGTGGTGGTTTGCGGAGGAGAAAGTGTATCCGAGCGACGATTCCCCGCAAGCCACAGCTCGGCTTCAATAAGGAGAAGGCACGCGGTAAGTGTATCCGAGCGACGATTCCCCGCAAGCCACAGCGTACACCACCAGCGGCCAGCCTTGGCGAGTAGTGTATCCGAGCGACGATTCCCCGCAAGCCACAGCCATAGGAAGCCATTACGTCAAAACCCGCTAAGTGTATCCGAGCGACGATTCCCCGCAAGCCACAGCGGCTGTCGGCAATGGCAATTACGACGGAGAAGTGTATCCGAGCGACGATTCCCCGCAAGCCACAGCGGACCGACCGCCGGCAACACCGGTGGTGCCAGTGTATCCGAGCGACGATTCCCCGCAAGCCACAGCGACCGGGTGGCGATGCCGGTGTCGCCGAGACGCCGCCCAAATAGAACAGACACTGTGCGACACCGGCATCGCCACCCAAAGCGCGGGACGTGCGAAGAGGACCGTGAGAGAAGTGCTGCAAAAAAGCACGGGCGATCACCCCGTCCGGAGGGGTTTCTGCAACACCCCCCTATCGACGGATGCCGAGTTATGGGGATTACCCTAGCCGCAACCAGTTGCCGCTTCGCCGGTTGCGACGACGCCTCAAGACCGGCCTGTTGTGCAACACCCCTCGCACGGCGCGAAATGCAGCGTGCTCGTTTTGAGAGTCTGGGCAAACCGGCCGGGTGGTGATGTGGCGGCTTGGACAGTAGTGCCTTCCGCCCCATCTCGGTCTCGGAGAGACCGAGCGACGGTGCTTTCTGCCCTGGGCTGATATGGGGCTGCCCCTTCGGGGCGGAAGATTGTTCGGCCCTTTCAGGGCGGGAGATTCTGGGGGATTCCTTCCCCAGGGCGACGGCAAGGCTCGCAGGGCTCGCGTTGCCTCTGCCCTGGGCTGATATGGGGCTGCCCCTTCGGGGCGGAGAAAGAGGCTGCCCCTTCAGGGCGGGAGATTCTGGGGGATTCGTTCCCCAGGGCGACGGCAAGGCTCGCAGGGCTCGCGTTGCCTCTGCCCTGGGCTGATATGGGGCTGCCCCTTCGGGGCGGAAGGCTGATATGAGGCTGCGCCTTCGCGCGGAAGAAGCGGGTCGATGATCGGGGCTGCACCGGGCGCGAAGGGGGCCGCACTCACTTCCCCGGAATCCAATCCGGTTCCTTATTGGAGTTGCCGTCGCTGGTGACCTCCACCCAGCGATTGACGGCTCGCAGGTCGGCGACGCAGATGTTCCAGCCGGGGGCCTGGGTTCCCACGCCCTCGGGCGCCGGGCCGAGGCGTTTCCCGGCGGGGCCGCGAGCGAAGACGACGTAGTTTCCTTCCGGCGGCCAGTCGATGTGGTAGACCTTGATCGGTTTCTCGCTGACGACAATGTCGCGTCCGCCTGTCACTTTCGGCTCCGGACCGGTCAGATCGAGGTCGGCCACGCGGAGGGCCCAGTCGCTGGGCGTCCAGGCAATCTGCTTCCCGTCGGGACTCGCCTCGGGCCGGCAGCCGGGGATGCCGAGATCGACGACTCGCTGACCGTGGACCTCGATGGCCACGATGGCGTGCCGGTAGCCCATGGCGGCGTGAATCGTGGCGAGAATCCAGTTCCCATCGGGCGTCCAGCAGACGCCGAACAGATGGCTGAGTTCCTTGTTCGCATGGGCCCGATGCTCGCCCGAGGCCAAGTCGAAAAAGAACAGCCCCCGCGACGCCACCGACGAGGAGTTGTAGGTCTCCATTTCGCCTTTCAGATAGGCGATCACGGTGCCGCCGGGGTTCCAGAACGGCTGCCGCGCGTTGCGGGCGACCAGGGTCCGGCCGGTTCCGTCGGCGTTCATGAAGTAGACGTTGCGACTCTTGGCTTCGCCTTTTCCTTCGTCGGCGACGAAGCAGATCTTCGCGCCGTCGGGCGAGGCGTGCGGATAGAGCTCGTCGACCTGGCCGGTTTGCGTCAGGTTCACCGGGTCGGACCCGTCGGCATTGATCCGAAACAGTTCCCAATTGCCGTCTCGATACGTTTCGTAGACGATCTTGTAAGGGCAGCCCGCCAGTTCCGCTTTGAGGTCGCCGGCCGGGCAGAAGCTGGCTCCGCTCGGCGAGATGAGCGCGGCGGCGAGGATTGCGGTCACGGACCGCACGGGGACGAACTTGGTGATTGCCACGGTGGACTCCTGAGGGTTGCTCGTTTAACGCCCAGCCGAAGGCGCCGGCTTCTGTAGTTGTAGTGCGGCCGGCGCCTTCGGCTGGGCGTTAAACGACTACACTCGAACGGGTTCAGGTTCTCAGACTGCACCGAAGTGGCGATGTTTAGACTAAGGCGGCCTTCGGCCGCAGTCAAATCCGAAACACGAAATCCGAAATCCTGAACAAATCCAAAGCCTGAAATCCAAATGCATCAAACCAGACGGAGAGACTCGTGCCGACACGCACCGCCGTGCCGTCCGCAGAATCGGCGACATGCCTCTTGTTCAGAACACTCCGGCGTGGAACGGGGTGGGCACGTTGAGCGAGTTGAGCTTCGGGCGACATCAGGAACCTTGGCGGACGGCACGGCGGAGCGTGCCTGCTACTTTGTTTGCGGACGGCACGGCGGAGCGTGCCTGCTACTTTGCAGTTCTCCTGATTGGCCGCGTGAGCGCGGCGGCGAGGATTGCGGTCACGGACCGCACGGGGACGAACTTGGTGATTGCCACGGTGGACTCCTAAGGCGGCCTTCGGCCGCAGTCAAATCCGAAACACGAAATCCGAAATCCTGAACAAATCCAAAGCCTGAAATCCAAATGCATCAAACCAGACGGAGAGACTCGTGCCGACACGCACCGCCGTGCCGTCCGCAGAATCGGCGACATGCCTCTTGTTCAGAACACTCCGGCGTGGAACGGGGTGGGCACGTTGAGCGAGTTGACAGACAATCGTTTGGGATCGCCTAGGAAATGACGGTCGTCGTTCGCTCTGCGAAAGTGACGCTGCTTTCGCGGAGCGAAAGGGGACAATGACGCTGCTTTCGCGGAGCGAAAGGGGACAATGGGACACTCGGCAAGAGTCAGCCACGGGGCCTCAATGGGTCTTGCCGATCAGTTCCGCGGCGTTCTTTCGCGGGGTGTTGGCGGATTGGTCCCAGTAGGGTGAAAGATTCCGCAGGTTCTCGACCACCCGGGGGAAGACTTCGATGATGTGGTCGACGTCGGCGTCGGTGTTGTAGCGGCTGAGGCTGAAGCGGATGGAACCGTGGACCGCGGTGAAGGGGACGCCCAGGGCGGTGAGGACGTGGGAGGGTTCGAGCGAGCCGGAGGTGCAGGCCGAGCCGCTCGACGCGCAGACGCCCTCGGCGTCGAGTTGGTAGAGCATGCCCTCGCCTTCGACGTAGTGGCAGGCGATGTTCGACGTGTTGGGCATGCGGGGGGCTCCGCGGCCGTTGATCTCGATGTTCGGAATCCGCTCGGCTAGGGCCGTTTCGAGCCGATCGCGAAGGCCCCGGATCCGCGGCTCGTCCTGGTCGTGGCGCTCGGCCGCCAGGTCCATGGCCGCGGCCAGGCCGACGATGAAGGCCACGTTCTCCGTGCCGGCGCGGCGTCCCGACTCCTGGTGCCCGCCGATCATGACGGGCCGCACGGGCGTGCCGCGGCGGAGGAACAGGGCCCCGACGCCCTTGGGGGCGTGCAGCTTGTGGCCGGAGAAGGAGAGCATGTCGATGTATTTGAAGTCGACGGCCAGGTCGATGGGCAGCTTGCCGACCGACTGGGTGGCGTCGGTGTGGAAGACGATGTTCGGATCGGTCTCCTTGGCCACCCGAGCCAGTTCTTCGACGGGGAAGACCACGCCGGTCTCGTTGTTGGCGTGCATGATCGTGATCAGCAGCGTATCGGGCCGCAGGGCGCGGACGAAGTCGGCCACGTCGAGGTTGCCGTGCCGGTCGACCGGCAGGCAGGTCACCTCGTAGCCGCCGCGGGCGAGGTCCTTGCAGACCTCCAGCACGGCCGGGTGCTCGACGGTGGTGGTGATGATGTGGCGGCGATTGGGATTGGCCTTGACCGCCCCCATGATCGCCATGTTGTTGCTCTCGGTGGCGCAGGAGGTGAAGAGGATCTCGTCGGGGCGGACTCCGCCGAAGTTCTGGGCGATCCGCCGCCGGGCGTCGCTGACGGCGGCGGCCACCGCCTGCGCCGGCTGATACATCGAGCTGGGGTTGAAGTAGTGCTCGGTGAGAAACGGCACCATGGCCCGGTAGACTTCCGGTGCAACGCGGGTGGTGGCGTTATTGTCGACGTAGATCGTGTCCATGGTTTCGCTTCACACCTGGATAACTCGGATGTTCTCGTCGACGGTCTCCTTGAGGTGGCGTTCGACGAGGAGTTTGAGGGTCTTGCTCGCTCCGGCGCAGCCGGCGCAGGCGCCGGCCAGGCGGCAGTAGACCAGGTTGTCTTTGATGTCGATGATTTCGATATGGCCGCCGTCGCGCTGGACCATCGGGAGAATATACTTCTCGAAGGCGTTTTCCACCTGCTTGGCGAACTGGTAGGGAGAGAGACGGGTCCCGCCGCCTATCGCGGCGGCCGGCTTCTCGGGCATGGGGGCGACGGGCGGGATGGGGTTGGTGAGCACCCGCAGCTCGCGGCCCTCCCGGCCGCTCCAGACCTCGTCGAGCAGATCCTGGAGTCCGCCGGGGGTGTGATGGCAGGACATGCAGGCCCCGCCCGCCTTGATCGCCCCGGTGATGTCGGGGATGGTGCGGAGGTTGAGTTCCTTGATCTTGCGTTTGATGTAGGGTTCGCTGAGGGAGAAGCACTTGCAGACGATGCGTCCTTCTTCCTGTTCGTCGGCGTGGATGTCGACGCCCAGCCTGGCCAGGTCGACTCCGCGGCGTTGGGCCCAGTTGAAGACGGCCGCCTCCAGGGCCTCGGCACCCATCACCGAGCAGTGGACTTTCTGCTCGGGCAGTCCGTCGAGGAACTTGACGATATCTTCGTTGGTGATCGAGAGGGCGTGGATCGGCGTGTAGTTGCCCTGCTCGATGAGCATGCACAGGGCTTCCGAGGCGGCGATGGCCGAGGTGCAGCCGAAGGTCAGGTAGCGGGCGTCGGTGATGACGTCCTGGGTGGGATCGGTCTCGTGGCGCTTGACGCGGAAGGTGAACCGCATGGCGTCGCCGCAGGCGATCGAGCCGTGTTCGCCGACCCCGTCCGGATCCTCGATCTCTCCGAGGTGGGTCCCCGGCTTGCCGTGGACGGCGTCCATGAACAGTTGTTTGGTCTTCTCGCTGTACTGCCAGGCCATCAACGAACCTCGATCTCGAGCAGGATTGCCACCCCTTCAGCATGGCACGGGTCGTGCCGATCGGCAAGGTCCGGCTGTCTGAGAACCGCACTTACAAGTATACAGCTCGGGCCGGCAGGATCTGCCCTTTTGGCGAGCCGAGAAGTGCCCCGTTGGGCGGAAAAACCAGCCCAAACGTCACCGCTTAACGTATGGAAGTCTTGGTTTGGGACTTGCGCCCATGGCGGGCGTATGCCTTCGAGAAGGTTGGGGTGCGGGCTTGCCCTGTTTTGGGACATTTGTGCCGGAGGTTGCCGGAGCCCGTCGGGGCGGTTATTGTCGGAGGCTGGCCCGAAGCACATGAGCATTGGATCTATGGGAAGGGGAGGCGGACGATTACACTCGATGGGAAGGCAACGGAAGTGCCGGCAGAGCATTGAGTTTCGGAGAGGGTTCGATGTACGTTCTGACGATAGCGATTCTCTTCTACTTGGCAATATCCTGGACCACCCAGTGGGTCCTGGTGCGGCTTTACGTGCGGGCGGTTCGTTCGGCGGCGTCGGGCGACGATACCGGGGAGTTGTCCGAGAGCGAACGGCCTCGAATCACCGTGCTCATGCCGCTGCGGGGGGCGGATCCGTTTCTTCCGCAAGCCATTCGTTCGGTCTTCGAGAACGAGTATCCCGACCTTCGGCTGCGGATCGTTATCGACGACGGGGACGACCCGGCGTGGAAGGTGGTCGAGGAAACGGTGAAGAGTCTGGGGACGGACAAGGTGTGCGTGAGCGTTCTGCGCGAGAAGCCGCCGGAGCGCAGCCTGATCTGCAGCAGTCTGATTCAAGCCTTCGACGAATCGGAAGAGACCTGCGATCTGATCTGTTTCTGCGCCGCGGACATGGTTGTGCCCGCCAACTGGTACCGTGAAATGGCCAAGGCCATGCGCGATCCGGAGGTAGGCAGCCTGCTGGGCAATCGCTGGTACATGTCTGCTGAGGGACGGTGGGGTTCTCTGGTCCGGTATGCGTGGAATGCGGGGGCGGTGGTGCTGATGTGGCTGTTCAAGATTCCTTGGAGCGGCGCCCTGGCCTTGCGACCGGCGGACGTGCACCGCACGGGGCTTCGCCGGATGTGGGAGACGTCGATGGTTGAGGACGTGCCGGTCTACGACGCCATGCGCCGGTCGGGACTCGAGATGCGGTTCGTTCCGTCGCTGACGATCGTGAATCGGGAAGAGATTGGTCTTGGAGGCGCTTTCCGGTTCATGAAGCGGCAGATGATCTGGGCCCGGCTTTACCACCCCCGTTGGGCCCTGGTGGTGGCCCATTCCTTGATGGGGCTGCTGTCGCTGGCGGTGCCGCTGGCGGTTGCAGGATGGGCGTTGGCGGCGCGAGAATTCGGTGTTGCCGCATGGCTATTCGGCGGGGTGGCGGCCTATCTGGCGGGCGAGGCTCGGCTGCTGGGGATGCTGGAGTCGTCGGTGTGCGACGTTCTCCGGTCGCGACACGAGGACGCCACGGGGCTGACGATCGGCCGGGCCGTACGCTTGCTGCCGGCGATTGCGTTGACCCAGTTTCTCTATCCCCTTGCGGTCATTGCCTGCTGTTTTGCCCGAGTCGTGCATTGGCGAGGCATCGACTATCGCATTCTCGGCCGCGGAAAGGTGCGCATGATTGAGTACGCGCCGTTCCGGGCGGCGGAGCAGCCGGCCGACGGCCAGACTTCCATCTGAACCGTATTTCCAGGAATCACGCGAGGCTTTTCAGACCCGCCCGATTGCCTTCAAGTGAGCCGGCAAGTTGGCCCTCCTTGTTGCGTCCAGGCGTTTCGCGAGGCAGATCCGGATGAATGGCGGGTGATTTTGGAAACAGAGCCCCGTACAACCATGCGGCCAGGATTTCAAGGGCAGCCCCGTTCATGATCTCGAGGTGCTCGCTGAGCCGATGAATTGCCGCCCCTCGGGGCAGACGGGGCAGGCGTTGCCAGAGATCGGTCGAGATGCTCAAGACCGCCGCGGATTCGGAAGGCAACCCCGGTTCCATGTCCTCCAGGCGGTCCCCCCGAAGGAGTAGACGCCACTGTCCGCCCCCCGGTCCCAGGATGTCCAAGCCGACGGTCAGCGGGCCGTTCAGCCGTCCTGTTTGACCGGACGCATTCGAGGAGTATGACCGTTGCGATGCGTTCTCCAACTGCTGCTCCGCCCAGAACGGCACCGGGGCCTTGGGGTACCGGCGTTTGCCCCACCGATCCTGTTCGCCGTATTTCCAGAAGCGGTGCAACATGGCTTCGTCGATCTTCGGACAGGGAAGGTCCGCGGTGAACCTGTCGGTGTTCGCAGTGTCGAAGGTGGGATCGGTCGATTCGTAGGGTTCGTAGACGCCTCTGTTCTCGCGATACAAGTTGTCGATGTCGCCGGCACTGCCCAACTCGTTTGCCTTTGCCCCCAGGAACTCGACGCCGTAGGAATTGAAGTACTTGTAGCCGGCTTCGATGATCTCGCGGGGAGTGAGCGGTTCCTTCGGCGCGAAGTGATAAGTTCCACCGTGGGCCTCCGGCGTTTCCAACAACCGGCAGAAGACGGCGGAAATCCAATCGACGGGGACGATGTTCCGCTTCTCATTTCCCGTCATGTTCAGATGAACCGGCGTGAACCTGCGACCGTCCGGCTCGGGTGCCTGGTTCCACACCAGCGCGCTCATCAGCCGGAGGTACATGTACAATCCGTGATAGGTATTGGTGTATCCGGATTTCGAGTCGCCGGCGATCACGGTTGGGCGATAGACGGTGAGTTGATCCAGGAAATCGGCCTGGCGGACCATCTGTTCCGCCAGAAACTTGCTGTGTTCGTAATCGTTGCGAAAACGCTGTCCGCAGTCGAGTTCGTCTTCCCGAATGATCCCTTCGCGCTTTCCGCACACGTAGGCGGTGGAAACGTAGTGCAGGTCGCGGATTCCCAGTTCGCGGCACGCATCGAGGGTATTCCGGGTGCCGTCCAGGTTCGTCCGCCAAGGTTCGTCGGTCCGGTCCTTTCCGTGGAAAGTCAGTACGGCCGCATTGTGGATGAGACGGTCGCAGTTCTGTGCGACGAATTCGCGGTCGGACGCCTGCATGCCGAAGCCCGGCCGGCTGACGTCACCTTCGAGGCAGACGGGGCGAGGCATGACCCGGCCCAACTGGGATTCCCACATCTGCTGGATCGCTTCGATTCTCTCCCGCGCGGTCTCTTTCCGGCTCGATCGCACCACGATGGCAAGCCGTTGACCGCGAAGGAGGAGATCGCGAACAAGATACCGGCCGACCAGACCGGTAGCCCCCGTCAGCAACGTGTAACGCGACACTGGCATACTCATCATCCTAAAGCGGCAACAAGCGGAGGTCATCCAGTGACGTGGATCTCCTTGGACGGAAATTCCTACTTTACAGCAGCGACGGCGTCAAAGCAATACTCCGTTGGTGTGCAATTGGGGCAGAAGACGGCCCATTCACCTCGCTTGAGGATTGGCAGATCAGCATTTACGGCGAGACTCAGCCCTCAGGGGTCCAGGACTTCCGACCCGGTGGTCAGGCCCTACAATCGGCATTCTCGACTCGAACCCCTCGGTTTCTGCCTCGTATCCCGAGACCGGTTCGAGGCCCGAACCGGCTCAGGTCGAGTTGCCCGATCGGCCGGCAGGGGGAGTCGCCGCTAGCGATCGGCCGATCGGGCGGGCGGCTGTTGCCCCTGCACAAGCCCCTCACTGCCGACCGTACGCCGCACCGTGTCCAAGCTGGAGAAGCGGAATTGATAACCGAGTTCCCTCTGGAGTCGCGTGGAATCTATTACCCAGGGATAACGCACGAAATAGAGGAAGCTTGCCGGCGATTCGTGGTTCAGAAAGTGAATCGTCCAAGCCAACCAGTGGACTCCGTAGACGAGCCAGAACGGGCATTTCAGGACCCGCCGGCCGGTTTCACGCGCCAGATCGGAAATCGTGATCCAATCCGGCGGCGCCACGTTGAAGGCTCCCTGCGCGTTCTCAGTCAGAATCGCGTCGATCGCGGCTGCCACATCCTCTTCGTGGACGAACTGCAGGGGTGCATTGTAACCGTCGATCAGCACCAAGAAAGGCAGGCCGAAGATGAAACGCTTGAGGTAGTTTTCCATGTGCGGACCGCCGATCATGCACGGTCGCACCCAGCTCGTGGCGATGTCCTGATGTTCGCCGGCGAACGCAGCGACCAACGCTTCGAGCTCGGTCTTGTCGGCCGCATACCGAAACTCCTTGCGGGCTCTCAGCGGCCAGGTCTCGTCCATCGGCACCGGATTGTCGGGCCAGGCGCCGTATGCGGTGGCGCTGGAAACCACCAGAAGACGCTCGGGGCGTTGCTCTGCAACGATTCGCAGCAGATTGCGGGAACCTTCGACGTTGATCTCCCGCATCTGGCGCTCATCCCGCATCGGCGCGAAGGCAAAGGCCGCGTGAATGACCGTGTCCGGCCGGAAGTCGCGGATTGCCTCGCCCAGTTGCGGGTTGCGGACGTCCATCTGCACGAATACATCGGGGCCTGTCCGTTCGGGCGGGCGCACGTCCAGTCCCAGGATCTTCGTTCCCTCATGGTGTTGACGGAAGTACTCCACCAACCGGGATCCCAGATACCCGGAACTGCCAGTGATCGCAAGTCTCTTCATAGACGCAAATGCCCTGCTTGATCGGTTGTCGGTTCCTGCTTGGTTCAAGACGAGATGTTTGCGCGGGGCCGGTACCTCGTCCAAGCCAACTTCGAGTATACTTGACACTGGCGGGCGTGGCACCGCCCGGCAGGGGCCGCAAGTTGCCTGGGGCGTCCTCCGACTCCCGCGCGCTCGTCGCCCCGCGTTTTTTCCGATACCCCCCCCCCTGCAATCCGAACCGCGATGTTCCCACTGGCCCTCACTTGCCTGGAAGAATACATGTTGTGCGACGACCGCCCGGCCTATCCGATGACCGGAGTGTTCCGGCTTAGCTTTTCCGGGTTTCTCGATCGCGCGGCATTCGAAGCGGCGGTGGCCGAGGCAGTGCGGCGGCATCCGCTGCTGCGGGCCACGGTCCGGCGAACAGGCCGCAGCCGTCCGAAATGGATCGAGCATCCGGATTGGCGCCCGGCGGTCCAATGGGGCTCCGAGACCAATCCGCACGGCTTTCCACCGGCCGGCTACATGGACCTGACCCGGCAACCCGCCACGCGGTTCTGGGTGGTCCATCGCGACGACGGGGACGACGTCGTCGCCCAGGTCCACCATGCCTGCGCGGATGCTCTGGGCATGACCCAAGTGCTGGAGGATTTGTTGATCGGTTACGCGCGGGAGTTGGGAGGCGACGAGCAAGTGCCGTTGCCGGAATTGAATGTTCGGCATCTTCGCAGGCGTGGAACGCCGGGTCTGACGACGTGGAGGCTTGTGAGAACAGCCCATCAGCAGGCGGTCGGATTGCTGGGAGCCCGCGAATTTCTCCTGCGCCGGCCCGCCCCTTTGGTGCCCCCGGTGGGCGAGATCGACGAAGCGTTGCCGCCGCCGCTGTTCCCGACGCCGCTTGTCGGCCAGATTGACTCGGCCGAAACCGGCCGGATCCTTGCCACTGCGAAATCGCGGGAAGTGACCGTGAACGATCTGTTGGTGCGAGACTTGTTTCTGGCGGTGGGAGCCTGGCGAAAGAAATGGCATCTGGGCAGCGATCGGGACTGGCTGCGGTTTTCGATTCCCATCAACCTGCGCACCGCAGCCGACGCACAGATGCCGATGGCCAACTCCGTGAGTTCGGTTTTTCTGGACCGGCAAGGCAAGGACTTCTCCGATACCGACCGCCTGCTGGACGGAATTCACGAACAAATGGAACTGATCAAACGGTTGCGGCTCCAGTACACCTTCATTTTGTCGCTGGGGGTGTCTCGCTGGCTGCCCGGCGGGATCGCGAGGGGGACACAAGCCGACCGATGCCCCCTGACCAGTTGGATGTCCAACCTGGGAAACGTCTTCTCGCAGACGCCACTGCCGCGCCGGGAGAATCGCGTACTTGCCGGGAACGTGGTGTTGGAATCGGTCGATTATGTGATCCCGCTGCGCCCGCACGTACACGCGGCGTTCTGTGTCTACACGTACGCCGGTCGTCTTCGGGTCTTGATGCATTTCGATCCGCGAGTGATCGAGCACGGCATGGCCCAGGAGTTGCTGGACACGTACCTTGGGCAAATCCGCCGGACGGTTGAAGACGGCGAACGGCGTCCTTGCCGATCGTGAGCGGAAAAGGTCGTCAACATGAGCCTGGCGATCTGCGCGGCCTCGATGCCGACAGGTATCCGAAACCGAACTATCCGGCGGCTTTCCCGGGCGAACGGGGCGTTGCACCTGGGCAGGCGGCTCGAACTTGGGAAACCGTCTCTCCAGGCACTGCCGACTTCTGGAATCGACCAAGAGGAGAAGCCAGTGCCGCTGCCAGGAGCAGCAGATTCGCCTCCATGGCGATGAACAGCAGCAGGGCCATGAGCAAGGCAAATCGCGCCACGGGCATGAAGGGGCTCAGCACGAACGGCAGAATTCCGAGTCCGCAGATGACGGAGGTTTCCATCATCGCGGTGGCACAGCACTCATAGGCGTAGCGGATTGCTTCAATTCTGGGTAGTCCCTGGGCGAGTCCACGGCGAAACCAGGCGAGAAAGTGCGACGTATCGTCGACGGCGATGCCCAGGGCCACACTGGCGGTCATCATCACGCCGATATCGACGGGCACGTTCAACCAGCCCATCACACCGAAGGCCAGAAGCGCGGGAAACACGTTGGGGATCATCGAGATCAATCCGGCGGTAATGCTCCGAGTCAGAACGATCATGGCCAAGGCGATCAGAAGGAAGGCCATCAAGAAGCTGTTCTTCAGATCAAGCAGCAATTGATCCTGGGCCATGGCCACCAGGAATACGCCGCCGGTGACCTCGGCCGTCACTCCCAGTTGCCGGGCGGTCTCGTCCTGCTGGAGGGTCTCGTTCACGACTTGCTGGAGTTCATGAAGAAAGGAAGCATACTCCAAATCGCCCAGCGCCATGACGCGTCCGCTGATCCTCCACAGTTCCTCCTCGAGGTGCGTGCCCGACTCGTCATACTCGTCGTAGAGGTATTTGATGTCCAACAGGCGCTGCCGGCTCCGCTCGATCCGCAACGCCATGACGCTTGACCGGACGGTCTGCCGCAGCGTATCGCCGGCGGGGATAGGCGGAAGGAAAGTGCTGGTGGCCAAAGTGGCACCGACGGCGGGTATCTGGTCGATGCGTTTCCGAGCGTGTTCCACCAGGCGGACGCGATCCAAGAGCGCGTAGGGATCCTCCGGGTCGGGATTGGGAAAGCGAAGGATGACGTCAACGGGGATCAAGGGTCCGATATTCGTTTCCAGCCAACTGTAGTTTCGGATGACCTGAGACCGTTTTGAGAACAGGTCTCGCAGACTCACGGACATGCGGATTTTCGAGACGCCGTAGGCCAGAAGCGGCACCGCCAGGACCAGCAAGAGCAGCAGGATGCTCCAACGAGTCGTGGCGATGCGGAACAAGGGCAACCACCATAAGGAGTCGTGTTCGTTCCGGGGCGGTTTTCCGCCGGTTCCGGCTGCCTTCTTGCCTTTTTGTGTACGCGTCGCCCCTCGCCTCACAAGAAGGCATTGGACCGACGACGGCCAGAGAACGTACAGCAGGACTACGGCAACCACGACCCCTACCGCAGAGAAGATCCCAAAGCGCCGGACGGGAACGACTTCGCTGATCATCAGCGACCCTACGCCGAAGGCGGTCGTCACTGCAGCAGCCATGCAGGGCGCCCAACCCACGCGCAAAGCCTGTGCCGGTGCGTCCAGGATGCCGACTTCCGCGACGGCCTTCCTGTAATAGCCGGTCATGTGGACGGCCGAGGACAAGGCCAAGACGTAGACCAGCGAGGGCATCGTGATGAGGACGGCGTCCATCTTGACTCCGCAGACATGCACGATCGACAGGCAGACGGTCCAGGCGAACATCGAGTAGAAGAAGACGGGCACGACCAGACTTACTCTTTGCAGACTCCACCACGCTACAGCGACGGCGACCAGGATTGCCACGGCGATCAGAGGGATGAGCCATTGATTACTGACGTCGTCGATCGCCACGCTGTCGACCGCCGGGCCGCCTAAACGCAAGTCCTCCGCGTTCAAACCGATCGACTTACCGACATCGTACGCGCTTTGCACCGCCGTTTTCCGGTTCACCCAGCCTGTGTTGGAAAGGAATGCGACGGCGCAGGTGGTCGGATTGCCAGTCTCTTCGGGGCCGACCAGCCAGCCTCGCATCCTGGCAATCGCCTGACTGCGCGGCAGGCGAACCGGGGACGCCGTCAACTCCGCAAGCGTATCCCGCCCGGTGAAAACCAACTGAAACAGGGGTTCACTCGGCCCGCCGTCGATGGAACCGCGGGCCTCGAGCAGACCGTCCCGCATGCGGTCCAGACGCTCGTCGTTCAGCGTGCAACCGGGCCAACTCACCACCATCATGGCGTCGCCGCTGAAGCGCTCCCCGAACCAGCGGATGGTCTCCGTCTGGGGAAAGTCTTCCGGCAGCCAATCGCTTACGTCGTTGGTCATCGAGTCCAGTGCGGCCTTGGCGCCGAGCGACACCAGCGGCGTGCACAGAAGAGCCAGGATGCAAATCGGCAGGCCATAGCGGCGAAAGAACATACGTTGCCTCATGCGGTGGTCTTCGTCGCCTGGCGGTGAACTCGCCAGGGCCTGGATACGAGTGTCGAAAAGCACACAAGCGTTTCCCAGGCCGGATGCCGCCCAACAGCGTTCCATTAGCGCCGATTGTAGTGGGTGGAGCCAAATCGTGCAATCAGCGGTCCGGCGCCGCGAGCCTCTGCTGCCTGCGGTCGGCGAACCATTGGATCACGTAGTAGAACACGGGCGTGAGAAAGATGCCGAAGGCCGTGACTCCGAGCATGCCGCTGAAGACGGCCACCCCCAAGGTCCGCCGCATCTCTGCGCCGGCCCCGCTGGAGACGACCAGGGGAACCACGCCGAGGATGAAGGCGAACGACGTCATCATGATCGGCCGCAGGCGCAATCGGCAGGCGGCCAGGGTGGCCTCGTATCGCGACATGCCGCCTTCCCGCTTGGCCTTGGCGAATTCGACGATCAGGATGGCGTTTTTGCTGGCCAGGCCGACGAGTACGACGAAGGCAATCTGCGTGAAGATGTTGACGTCCATGCCGGCGATCGCCACGCCGGCGACGGCGCAAAGGATGCACATCGGCACCACGAGTATGACGGCCAGCGGCAACGACCAGCTCTCGTACTGCCCGGCGAGGACCAGGAACACCAGCACCACGGCGCCGCCGAAGACGAACAGGGTCGTGCTCCCGGCAATGATCTGCAGGTAGGTGACTTCGGTCCATTCGAACCCCATCGTCGACGGCAGATGCTGCCTGGCAAGCCGTTCCATAACGGCAATCGTTTCGCCCGTACTCACGCCGGGCAGGCCGGCGCCGTTGATCGACGCCGCCGGATACATGTTGTAGCGATTGATCACGAAGGGGCCGGCGGCATCCTCGACGCCGGCCAGCGTCCCCAGGGGCACCATGTCGCCCTGGCCGTTGCGGACTCTCAACCGGCGCACGTCGTTGCGATCCATCCGGAAAGGAGTATCCGCCTGGACGTTCACCTGCCACGTTCGTCCGAACAGATTGAAGTCGTTGACGTACAGCCCGCCCATGTTGACTTGCAGGGCGTCGAACACTTCGCTCAACGAAACGTTCATCGCTTTGCACTTGGTGCGGTCGACGTCGACGTACAACTGCGGCGTGTTGGCGCGAAACACGGTGAACAGGCCGACCAGTCCCGGCTCCTTGTTGCCCAAGGCGATCAGGTTATCGGTTTGCGCTTGAAGCGTCTCCACGCCCACGCCGCCGCGGTCCTCGATCATGATCCTGAAGCCGCCGGCGCTGCCCAGGCCCCGGATCGGCGGTGCAGCGAAGACGGCCACCGCGGCCTCGCTGACTTCCTTGGAGAGCCGCCGGCGAAGAGCTGCAACGACATTTTCGGCGTTCCGTTCCACGGAGTGCCGTTCCTCGAAGGGGTCGAGCACCACGAACATGGTCCCCAAGTGCGATCCGTTCGCCTGCAAGACGAAGGACATGCCGGCGATGCAGATCGTATGGCCGACGCCGGGCGTCGAGCGGACAATCTCGTCGACGTGCGTCATGGCTTTCTCGGTCCGCTCCAGCGACGAGGAGTCGGGCAACTGCACGACCACGTACAAGTACCCTTGATCCTGGTTGGGAATGAACCCGGTGGGAACCCGGCGAATGCTCCAGTCCGTCAAATAGAGCAATCCGCCATAGACGAGCAGCACAAGAACGCTGACGCGGAGGAGCTTGCCCACCGTGCGAGTGTACCCCGCAACCGACAGAGAAAAGACCTTGTTGAACAGCGCGAAGAACCAGCCCAGCAAGAAATTCAGCACTCGGGTCAGCGGATCGCGATGGGCATGGCGGGGTTTCAGCAGGATCGCGCACAAAGCCGGACTGAGCGTCAGCGAATTCAAGGCCGAAAGGATCGTCGAAACCGCGATCGTCAGGGCGAACTGGCGAAAGAACATCCCGCTGATTCCCGAGATGAACACGCAGGGCACGAACACGCAGGTCAGCACCAGGCCGATGGCGATCAGAGCACCCGACACCTCCTCCATGGCCTTGTGGGCGGCCGCCAGGGGGAGGAGTCCCTGCTCGATGTGGTGTTCGGTCGCCTCAACGACGACGATGGCGTCGTCGACCACGATGCCGATCGCCAGCACCAGCCCGAACAGCGAAAGGGTGTTCAGGCTGAAGCCCATCACGGCCATGGCGGCAAAGGTGCCGATGATTGCCACGGGCACGGCGATCAGGGGTATCAAGGCCGAACGCCAGTTCTGCAGGAACGCAACCACGACGACGGCCACCAGAATCACGGCGTCGCGCAGCGTCTTGAAGACTTCCCGCACCGATTCCCGGATGTAGGGGGTTGTATCGTAGACGATGCGGTACTCGACGCCTTCAGGAAAACGCTCCGAGAGTTCCTTCATCTTCGCCTTGACGCGATCCGACGCGGCCAGCGCATTCGAGCCGGGAAGCTGAAACACCCCGATGCCTGCCGCCGGCATTCCGTCCAAGCGGGTCGTCGAGTCGGAACTCCTGGCCCCCAATTCGATCCGGGCCACGTCGCGGAGCCGCACCACTCGCCCGTCGCCCTCGGTCTTGACGACAATCTCGGCGAACTGTTCCGGTTCCTCGAGCCGGCCCAGGGTGGTCATCGTGTACTGGAAGTCGATCCCCGGCGCCGCCGGCCGCTGCCCCACCTGGCCTGCTGCAACCTGCACGTTCTGTTCGCGAACCGCGCGCACGACGTCGCCCACGGTCATGCTCCGAGAGGCCAGTTGATCGGGGTTGAGCCACACGCGCATGCTGTACGCCTGCTGCCCGAAAACCATGGCGTCGCCGACTCCGTCGAGCCTCGCCAACTCGTCGCGAACGAAGATCGTCGCATAATTGTTCAGGTAGAGTTGATTGTATTGCTTGCCGGGTGAAACCAGGTTGACCATCAGCATCAAGTCGGGAGATCGTTTGGCGGTCGTTACGCCGACCGCTTTGACCACGTCGGGCAAGGTCGGCAAGGCCAGGGCGACGCGATTCTGCACGAGCACCTGGGCCATGTTCAGGTCGGTTCCGACCTTGAACGTCACCGACAGGCTGTACGAACCGTCGTTGCTGCACTGAGAAGACATGTAGAGCATGTCTTCCACCCCGTTGACCTGCTGCTCGATCGGGGCGGCGATCGTGTTGGCCACCACCTGGGCGCCGGCGCCCGGGTAGACGCACGACACGCGCACCGTCGGCGGAGTGATCTCCGGATACTGGGAGACGGGCAACTGGAAGACTGCCGCGAGCCCGAGCAGCGTGATGATGATCGAGGGCACGGAGGCCAGAATCGGACGATCGATAAAGAACCGCGAAAACATCAGCCGCTACCTCTTCCAGTCCCCGTCAAACCGATCTGACGCTTCGGGCCGTTCAGTGACTCTCCGCAGCATTCTCGCCGGCCGTTTCGTTTCCGGCTTTGTACTCCGAGTCCGCCGATGCCGCGACATCCGCCACGGCCTTCTCGGGTTCCGCCGATTTCGGAATCACCGCGAGTCCCCCGCGGGCTCGTTGCAGGCCCTCGACGATGATCCGGTCGTCGGGACCGATGCCCGACTGAATCTCGCGAAGCCCGTCGTGGAGTGATCCCACCTGAACCAGCCGGCGCTCGACGACGTTCTCTGCATTCACGGCCAGAAGGTACTTCTCCTTGAGATCGGTGCCGATGGCGCGGTCGGGCACCAGCACGGCCGGACGAGCCTGGCCGAAAGGCATCCGCACGCGCACATAGAGCCCCGGAGAGAGACAGGCGGCGGGTTTCTCAAACACGGCCCGTGCCTGGATGGTTCCCGTTCCCCGATCGACCTGGTTGTCGACAAAATCAAGCGTTCCGACGTGAGGGAAACCGGTCTCGTCGGCCAGACCGATTTCGACCGGCACGCCGAGCTGTTCGATGCGATCCAGCAACGACTTCCCGTCGGCCTGCCAGAGCGATCCGAGGTATTTCAGCAGCACCGGCTCCTCCACGTCGAAGTAGACATAGATCGGCCTGGTGGTTACCACGGTCGTGAGAACCGTCGACTCGTCGAGCCCCGGCTGCACGAAGTTGCCTTCCGTGATCAGTCTCCGGCCGACCCGTCCGTCGATGGGGGAGACCACCTTGGTGAACTCCAGGTTCAACTCGGCATTCCGGACGGCGGCCTCCGCCGTCTGGATGGCGGCCTTGACGATCGCCAGTTGTGCCACGTCCTGTTCGTATTCGTCCTCGCTCACGGCGCCGGAAGGCCGCAATCGCTCGGAGCGGGCAAGGTCGGTCTCGGCCTTGACCAGGGTGGCCTGCTGGCGCGCCAACTCGCCTCGTGCCTGATCCAGCGCCGCCTGATAGGGACGCGGATCGATTTCAAACAGCACGTCTCCCGCTTTCACCTCCTGGCCGTCTTCGAAATTCACCTTGACGATGTAGCCGGTCACCCGGGCGCGGATCTCCACCTCTCCCACGGCCGCCGTCTGCCCCGGGAACTCGAAGTAGTCGATCACCTCCTTGAGCGCCGGGCGGGCCACCTCAACCTCCGGCGGCGGCGGTTCCTGCGTCTGGAGTGATTTGGCGGAACTCATTCCGCATCCGCCCGCAAGGGCCACCAGGCACGGGAGAATCCCTGCCAGTGTCCCCCAGCGTCCGAGGAATTCGCCACCAGGCTTGAGTGCTGACACGAAACGGCCTCCGTAGCTCGGGAGAATCGACTCACAGCCTGCCGATGCCGGGCGCGTCGGCTTGCCTGAGTTCTCGAAACTACCATCGTAATGGCCGGCAAACCGGGATTCAACTCATAAAAGGTCTCGCGGTCAGACTCGGGCAAGCTGCTCCCGGTTTTCATGGATTTTCGCCATCGCATCGGCGATGTCGTCCATGAGTTCCTTGCCGCCCAGAAAGGCATACTGAGGCAGCCAGACGCCTTCGGCAGACAACTGATCGTTGCTCGGGCAGTGGTTCTGCTCCCGGTACTGCCGGAGCCGCTCCTTTGGGAAGATCTTCTGGAAGGTCCGCGAGTTCAAGGTGTTTTCGATGAACGGCTGCTTGTTCAACTCGTCGAAGTACATGGTCGTGAACCGAATTCCCTCTCCGCGCAGCGCCCTCAGGAACTTCTCCTTGGGAGCGTCGTTGAAATGCTCCTTCTGGTACCGGAACCCGTAGATGTAGTAGGCGGCCTGGCTGACTCCGTCGTAGAGTTTCTGCGGCTTGATTCCCGGGATCTCCTCCAGCCTCTTGGCAAGATAAGCGGCGCTCTCGTTTCTTGCCTTGGTCTGTTCGGCCAGCGTCGCGAGTTGAGGATTCAACACGGCCGCCTCGAACTCGTGCATCCGGTACTTGGTACCGACGGCGGCGCCCTTTCCATCGCTCGACAGGCCGATGTTGTGGAACGTGTAGCATTTCTCCATGAGCTCGCCGTCGTCGCCGACAATCGCACCGCCTTCGCCGCAGGCGATCACCTTGCTGGTCTGAAAGCTGAAGCAGCCCAGATCGCCGAAGGTGCCGCACTTCTTTCCCTTGTATTCCGCCAGGTGAGCCTGGGCCGCGTCCTCGACGACCTTGAGATTGTGCTTCGCGGCGACCGCCATGAGCGGTTCCATGTCGCAGGGGATGCCGCCGATATGGACCGGCTCGATCGCGCGCGTGTTCTCGTTGACGAGCGGCTCGATCTTGTTCGGGTCCATTTGAAACGTATCGAGGTCGACGTCGACGAACACGGGCAAGGCGTTGCACATCAGCACGGCCTGGATCGACGCGAGGTAGGTGCAAGGGGCCACGAGCACCTCGTCGCCGGCTTCCACACCCACGGCATGCAGGGCCGTGTGTAACGATTGGGTACCGGAGCCGGTTCCCAGGCAGTGCTTGGCCCCCACCATCTCGGCAAACCGCTTCTCGAACTGGCCAACCTGCCCCGAGCCGTGCCGGCGTTCGCCCAATGTGCGACCCCACTTGCGGGACCGAAACGCGGCAACAAGCGACTTCTCGATCTCGGCCGTGGTCTGGGGCCACACGGGAAACGGTTCTTTCCGCACCGGAGTGCCCCCCAGCACGGCCAGGGTATTGGCCTTCTCGGCAGAACTTCCGTAAGCACCGACGACACCCGCCGTGACGGCCGCCGCACCCGCGGATGCCGACCGGATGAATCCACGACGTGAAACGTTGTTCTGGCTCATGGCTACCTCCGAACGAATCAGTTTTCCCCAACGGATCGGCGCAACGCATTTTGGCCGAGAATATCCACCATCGTAACGCGTCCGATCGGGTGAAGCCAGCAGACGCCGACACGGCGAAATGCCAGAAACACGCGGTGGCGCAGAGGAAGCGGCATCTTGACAGCCCCGGAGGAGACTGATCCTATGGACGGCGCCCGTGCCGCGATTTTCAGGGAATCGGATTCTGGAGGACATCATGAGACGTACTCTGTTGCCATTGGCCGCTGTGCTCGTGTTTCCTGGGTGGGTATTGGCACAGGATGACGAAGCTGCGTCCCCCACGCTCACCGCTCAGCCCGCCGGCTCGCTCGTAGTCTCTCTCGACGGCGAGAATTGGCTTCTCGCGACCGATGCGGCGAACGTGGGCCGGGAGCAGCACTGGCAGGGTGAGCCCCCACCCGACACGAAACCGACCGGAGTTCCCTGGATCATCCAGGATGCATTTCCCGGCTATCACGGCGTGGCCTGGTATTGGCACGACTTCCGTGCGCCGAGCAATCCGCACGCGGGAGGGCGGTACCTTCTCCGCTTCTGGGCAGTCGACTACCGGGCCGAAGTCTGGCTCAACGGGCTCGACGTCGGCGGGCACGAGGGGGGCGAGACGCCCTTCACGCTCGACGTCACCGATGCCGTCAAGCCCAACGCCGTCAACCGGCTTGCCGTGCGCGTGTTGAACCCCACCCACACGCCGATCGACGGCATCGTTCTGAATGAAACGCCGCATCGCAACAAGGTCATCCCCTACCGCGCCGGTGCTTCCTACAATCATGGCGGGATCGTCGACTCGGTCGAACTGCTGGCCGTACCTGCCGTCTACGTCGACGACGTGTTTGCCGGCGGCGACATGAAGGCGGAAACGGTCCGGGTGCAGGTCCGCATCCGAAACGCCTCCCCGCGAGAAACGTCGGGACGCCTGGAGTGCACGGTAGCCCCCACAACCGGCGAAACGCTCAGCGGCACTGCCGTCGAAAAACTCCTCCCGCCGGGCGATTCTCACGTGAAGCTCGACTTGCCCCTGGCCAATCCGCGACGATGGGAGTTGAGCGAGCCCAATCTCTACCGGGTGACCGTACGAATCCGACAAAACGACAGCCGCTCCTTCGATGAGCGGTCCGTTCGCTGCGGCTTCCGCGATTTCCGCTTCGAGGATGGCTATTTCCGCTTGAATGGAAAGCGACTGCTTCTGAAGTGCTCGCACACCGGCAACCATTGCCCCGTGGGCTTGCAGTTGCCGCCCGACCCGGACATGCTGCGCCGCGATCTGTTCAACGTGAAGGTCATGGGGTTCAATGCCATTCGCTTCATTGCCGGCATGGCCACGCGGTACCAACTCGATCTCTGCGACGAGATCGGCCTCCTGGTCTACGAAGAACCCTATGGGAGTTGGTGCCTCGCGGACTCTCCCAACATGAAAGCGCGGTACGATCGCGGCTTGACGGAGATGATCCTGCGCGATCGCAACCATCCCTCCGTCGTAATCTGGGGGCTGCTCAACGAGACTCCGGACGGCCCGGTGTTTCGCAATGCCGTCGAGGCGCTGCCTCTCGTGCGCTCTCTTGACGACACGCGGCTGGTCATGCTGAACAGCGGACGCTGGGATCTGCGCGGCCGCGACGCGTCGGCGGGAATCGCCGCCGGCAGCCTGAGCAATCCGGGCTCCGACCGTTGGGAAGACGTTCTCGACGACCAGCATCCCTACCAGCACGTTCCGCACACGCCATCGGTGATCGCCACCTTGCGCACGATCGGCGAGGGGAAAAACCCCATGTTCGTGTCCGAGTACGGGGTCGGCAGCGCCGTGGATCTGTGGCGCGTCGCTCGCCATTACGAACGACTCGGCAAAGAGGATGTGGAGGATGCCCGGTTCTATCGCGACAAGCTGGATCGGTTTCTGACCGATTGGGACCGCTGGACAATGTCGGAGTGTTTTACCTCGCCTCAGGATTTCTTTGCCCAGAGTATTCGCCGCATGGCAGCCGAGCGTCTGTACGGCCTGAACGCCCTGCGAGCCAACCCGAACCTCGTCGCCCACAGCCTGACGGGCACGGTCGACCAGGGAATGAGCGGCGAGGGACTGTTCACCACCTTCCGTGAGTTGAAGCCCGGGACAACGGACGCGATCTTCGAGGCGTTGGCGCCGCTCCGCCTGTGCCTGTTCGTCGAGCCGGAGCAGGTGTATCGGGGTTCCGCCGTCAAGCTCGAAGCCGTTCTTGCCAATGAAGACGCCTTGCCGCCGGGCGAGTATCCCGTGCGGCTCCAGGCGATCGGCCCCGACAGGACGCGAGTCTTCGAACGAGTCGTGAACGTGACGGTGCCCGCTGGGGACTCCAGCGGCGAACCTCCGCTGGTAATCCCGTTCTTCTCCGACCAGGCGGTAATCGACGGCCCCGCCGGCACGTATCGGTTCCTGGCCACGATGGAGCGGGGCGGGGCGCCGATGGGCGGCGAGGCGGTGTTCCACGTTGCCGACGCGTCCACGATGCCGGAGGTGGAGATAGAAGTGGTCCTATGGGGCGACGACCCGGAATTGACCGCGTGGCTGGTCGAACACCGCATCCGCACGCGGCCGTTTTCGTCCAAAGTGCCCGAGCGGCGCGAGCTCATACTTGTCTCTTCACCGCCTGCCGAGAATTCTCCGGCGGCGTGGCGGGAACTGGTTCGGCACATCGCGCAGGGGGGTTCGGCCGTCTTTCTGTCACCCGGCGTCTTCCGGCGCGGAGACAATCCGGTCGGATGGCTGCCGCTGGAGACCAAGGGAAGTCTGCCGGCACCGGCCGGCTGGTTGTATCACAAGGACGAATGGGCGAAGACACATCCGGTGTTCGAGGGGCTGCCGTGCGGTGGAATGATGGACTACGCCTTCTACCGCGAGATTATTCCGGACACGGTCTTCTCGGGCCAGGAGCCGCCGATCCAGGCCATCGCCGGAGCGAACAACGCGTCGTTCGACTATTCCTCCGGGTTGATGCTGGCCGAGTATCGATTGGGCGAAGGCCGGTTCCTGCTCAACACCCTGCTGATTCGTGAGCACATGGACAAGAACCCGGTCGCCGAGCGGCTGCTGCGGAACTTGTTGTGCTATGCGGGTCGCGACGCGGGCAAACCCGTGGCGAACCTGCCCGCCGACTTTGACCGGCAACTGCAGGCCATGGAGTTGGCGGAGAAGTGAAGCCCTTCCGACCGCCGAATGAGACGCCATCTAACACATTCCCACACCCAGCACGACGACCAAGCAGACCGCGAACAGCAGGAGATGGACACGCCAGCGCAGCGGCTCCGTGTGGCCGAAATAGGCGCGCACGCGGTGTCGATTCAGATAGAACCAGTAGACAAGAAGGATAGAGACCATCACAGCAAGCCGCATGGACAATCGGCTGATCCCATTTCGTACGACCGGCAGCACCACGAAGGACGCTGTCAGGAAGTAGCAGGACAAAACTGCAAACCACCAACCCAGACGGCCTCCCCGCAGCAGGCCGATCGCTCCTGTGATCGACGCGAGAGGAATCGCAACAGCCAGATGCACAAATCCCGGGAACAGCCGTGAAGTCATGAACTCCAGGTGATGCGGCACAATCTGCACGAAGCGAATCGCCCCACCGGCCCCCAATTCAAGGCCAAACAGCATCAGAAGACCGGCGAAGATGACGGTGCCTATCGGGCGGCGCGGATGAGTTTCGGAGGCCGGGCCTTCTGGGCTGGCGTAGGGATTCAAGGCATCATTGCCCATATCGATTGCACTCCAAATGTACCTTTGACCTCTCAAAGCACTATGGGTCGACACCCACCTGGCTGTGACGACGTGAATCGTTCGTCTACTTCAGCGGCGTCAGAATCACCGCGTCAACACCTGCGTAGAACCCGCTCGACGCACGACGAGCCTCCCCTTCGATCGTCCGCGTGATCTCCGCCAGCGGATCGTCGGCCATGGTCCCGGCGGTGCCCATTGCCACCCCAACGACGATGCACGAGATTGCGGTTCGCACGATCCGGGCTCCTTGCAGCGGGTGAGAGGGCTTTCCACCCGAGAATGTAGCAGACCTGCAAGAAACAGCAAGCACGAAACACCGGCCGCATCAGCAGCCATGTTGTCTGCGGTGCCAAGCTATTTCAGCATTTCTTCAAAGCGTTTCTGGTCGCGAATGATCTCCCGGTGGCCGTCCAGGAAGCAGACGACGAGACCGCGCTCAGGCCAGGTTTCGAAGGCTTCGTGCATGAGAATGGTGGTCTGTCCCTCGGCCTTCTCAGCGGGACGACGATATCGGATCACCGCAGGGCCGTCCGGTTGATCGGGAGCGGCCAGAACGACCTTGAGCACTTCCTTCTTGATGCCGATTTCAGCAAGGTCGCCGATCTGCACCGGAAATCGGCCGTTGTGCTTGTCGGCAAACCAGTAGCAGGCGGGCGCCAGGAACGCCATCTTGGCGGACACCTTCTCCTGGCCATCGGACCACCCCGTCTTGATTTCTCGCAGTTGATAGTCCTCGGGCGGCACCAGACTGAAGAGCCCGTCGTCCATTCTCCCGTCGATTTCGATCGACGTGTAGGTGTCGACATATCTGCCGTAACCGCTGAGAACCACTTGAACCGGCATTCGGGTCCGGGGATTGACCCACACCTTCACGTCCCACTTACCCCAGCGCGACTTCAGCAGTCGAACGGTCCGGCCGTCCAGTTCGGCACGGCCCAGGTCTTCGACGTCTTCCTCCTGGCTCCACTGAATCAACTGGTCGCGTATGCTCGTATCCAGCTCACGCAACTTCAGCCTGCCAGTGTTCTCGTCGATTTCGTAGGCAGAGCTCTTGTCCTCGAGGTAGGCGGTCTTCTCGCTTGGGAACAGACGCAGTTCCTTGCGGCTGCCATAGTCGCGGATGGAGATTTCCTTCTTGAAGTGAGGCAATTCAGTCCGGATGTCCTCACGGCGTTGAAGGCCCGGTTCTCTGAACATGATCAACTCTTCGCGAATCCTGTTCTTCACTGTGTCTTCTTCAATCCGCCGGCATGAAAACGTTCGAGCTTGCCGAACACTCTCGATCGCGGCGGCAAATACGCGGCCCGCGGTCTCCTGTCCGGCAAACCTCCACACGCTCAGCAGCGCGAGGCACGCCGCTAGGCCGGTGATCACCTTGACCACACGACTTCGATACCATGGCCTGAGTGTGGTTCGCGAAAGAACCTCGGCTTCAGCAATCCGCGTGATGATTCGGTCTCTCAACGAAGGTTGCCTGCGGAGAGTCGCCCCGAGGTCTGCAAGCGAGCTGTCGAGATGATCTTGTTCGCACATCACCGTCCCTCCAACTTGAGAGAGTTCCTGAGCCGGTCAATCGCACGCGACAGTCTCTTAGTAACGGTACCGACCGGACGGCCGGTGATCTCGGCAATCTCGCGCATGGTGTGGCCGTCGAAATACCGTAGAGAAACCACGAGCCGCTCATGTGCGGGCAGGTCCTGGACGTGCCGGAGCAGATTCGCCTTGTCTTCCTCCAACAAGGATCCGTTGGAATTCTCGGCGGGAGGATCGATCGTTTCCGGGATCGGCAGATGCCGGCGTCGATGCGCTCGGGAAGCGGCACGTACGGCCTCTCGCCGGGCCACCGACAACAACCAGTGTGCGAAGCGGCTGGTGTCACGCAAGGACGCCAGCTTCCGATATCCCTGAATGAACACCTCTTGGGTCACGTCTTCCGCGGCATGCGAGTCGCCCATGATCGAGAACACGGCCGCAAACACGGTGCGTTCGTACCGCTCGACGAGCGTCCCGTATGCCTGAAGGTCTCCCCGTTTGGCCCTGTCAACGATTTCCTGCACTCAGCGCCTCATTCGTTTCCCCGGTACCAAAATGACTGTTCACACACTTAGAGGGACCAACTCGGTAATTTGCGGCAGAGAAAGCCGGCGAGTATCCCTGTCGGGTAAACGGCCACCGCCGATGAACCGCGGCCACGTAGCGATTAGTCCGCCCCGGCAAACAGATTCCGAACGAAACCCGAGCTGGCATGCCACTGTTCCGCGGCCTGCTCAAAATCCACTTCCATGGCCCGAATCGTCTTGGGAGTCTCGACTCGGAGTTCCACGTCGACGTCGGGATTCAGAGGGATCTGGGCGCTGGGCCCCTTGGCCAGCTTGATTTCGATTTCCGGAGAGAGAAGATAGTCGACGAGCCGCCGGGCGTTCTTCGGATTGGGGCAGTTACGAATGACGCCGAGCGTGTTGGGAATGAACAGCGTGCCCATCTGCCCCTCGCCCTGATCGGGATAGACGATCGCGACCGGCATGCCCTTCTCGAGTTCGATGATGGCGTCGTCGGTATCCGTCAGGCCGAAGACGGCCGTGCCGGCGGCGACCGACAAGGCGACCTGCTTGTTGCCCGACAGGACCTGGACGTCGTTCTGTTTCAGGGAGCGAAAGTAGTCTCTGGCCTTGCCGGGACCGAGCGCCGCGAACAGGCAGGCCGCATGCGTGGCGGTCGTGCCGAACAGCGGCTTGGCGATGGCCGCTTTACCTCGCCATTTCGGATCGGCCAGATCGAAGATCGAACCGGGCCGGTTGGCCTCAGTCGTCAATGAAGTATTGACGATCAGCACGCGAGCTCGGGCGGCGAAACCGTGCCAGTAGCCGTCGGGGGAACGGTACATGGCCGGGTAACTGTCGGCCACGCGAGATTGATAGACGTCGAGCACCCCTTGCCCGCGAAGCCTGATCGTATGCAGAATCTCGTTGTTCCAGAAGACGTCGCAACGGGGTTGGTCCCGCTCGGCCAGCAGAGCTTCGGTCAGCCCGACCGTCTTGGTCGATTCGGTATCGAACTTGGGTAAGACCTTGATCCCCCGCCGCGATTCGAAATCGTCGAAGATCGGCTCGGAAAAGTCGGAATCGAGGGCCGTGTAGACGACGACCTCTCGCGGGCCGCGGCTCCAGCATCCGCCGCAGACGAACCATGGCAGAATCAGCAGAATGACTGCAAGTCGAGCTTTCAACGGGCCTTGCATCGCATTTCCTCCCGAGATCACACAATCGCTGCGCAGTCGTTTGACCCGCAGCCGCAGGCAAGGCATTCAAGAATTGTGGCTCGCAACTGCTCGGCAGTCCTTGCCTACGGCTGCGGGTTAAACGAGTCTACCGCAAGTACTTACCTTCCAGACCGATACCGAGTTGGCGCTGTCCCTCCGAAGAACCCACCGGAACTTCGCGCCCCCACTCCGTTCAACGTACAATATTCTAGAGAGGATTCTGGTTTTCGGCAATGATGCAGCAGTCGACGGTTCCCGAGGTATTTGAAGTGGCGTCAGACTCCCGCAAGGAGAATTTCGTCCGGATCGTTCTCGCGGCGATTCTCGCGGCCGTCGCCGGCCTGGGGTTGACCCCGCGTCTGCTCGCCCAGGAGGGGGAATACGAGCGAGCGGGCCGGTCCTTGTCCGACCTGATGAAAGTGGACGACGGCCCCGGACGATTTGTGCCCGGAATTCCGCGTTCCACCGTCGACGAGGCAAAGGCGTCGAAGGAAGGAATCCGAAAGATCGCCGGTCGGCGGCTGATTCTGTTCACCGACCTGCCGTACGACCCGCTGATCGAGGAGCTACCCGAGGTCTTTGATCAAGCATTCCCGATCTGGTGCAACTACTTCTCGGTCGATCCGGCGAGCCGCGCCACGTGGCAAATGACCGGATTCCTGATGAAGGACGGCGACCGATTCCGCCGGACCGGCCTGTTGCCTCGCCACCTGCCCCCCTTTCGGAACGGCTTCTCGGTCAACTATGACCTGTGGCTCTACGAGCAGGAAACACCCTACTACCGGCGCCATCTGCTGTTGCACGAGGGGACCCACGGCTTCATGAACACGATTCTCAGATCGTGCGGCCCGCCCTGGTATATGGAAGGGACGGCCGAACTGCTCGGCACGCACCAGTGGAAGGACGGCCGGCTGACGATGGGAATCGTGCCCAAGTCGCGCGACGACGTTCCCGGTTGGGGACGAGTACGAAGGGTCCAGGACCTGTTTGCCGAAGGGAAGGCACTCTCGTTGCCGCAGGTCTTTGATTTCAGCGGCACGGCTCATCAAGACAACGACGCCTATGCCTGGAGCTGGGCGGCGGCGGCCCTGCTCGATCTCCACCCCCGTTATCAAGTGCGTTTCCGTTCTCTGAGCCGGGCCGTCGAAGACCGGGACTTCACCGAGCGGTTCCGCAAGTTGATCGGCGACGATTGGCGTGCGCTGGCAGAAGAATGGCAGGTCTTCGTGGGCAACATCGAATACGGATATGACGTGCCCCGGATGGCGATCGACTTCACGCCCGGCGGTCCGCCCCGATCGGGCTGGAACCTGATTCGCGTCGAGGCCGACCGAGGCTGGCAGAATTCCCGTATTCGCCTGGACGGCGGCAAGGCCTATGAAATTCGTGCCCAAGGCCGCTATCAGGTGGCCGACCAACCCGCGATCTGGTGGTGCGAGCCGGGGGGCGTCACCATCCGCTACTACCACGGACGTCCCCTGGGTGTGCTCCTTGCCGCCGTCAGATCCGACGATCCGCACAACGAAACGAGCGTTTTTCTCCAACCGGAAACCGTCGGATTGGGAACGACGATCCGCACCGAGTCGGCGGGAACGCTCTACCTGCGAATCAACGATTCCGCGGCCGAACTGGACGACAACGCCGGCACCCTCGACGTGGCGATCCGGGAAGCAACGGAGAATCCGTAACACTCCCGTGATTGCAGCCCGATCAGTCCACAGGTTACACTCGCTCCTGTGCTCTTGGCCAGCCTGGGTCTGAAGAAATCAGTCGGTCGAAAGGAGCGATATTGTGAACGCGATTCTTATCTCCGCAGCATGCCTCTTGGCAGCCCCCCCCGAAACCACGTGGCCCGCGAACACTTGGGAACAGGCCGAACCGGCCGACGTCGGTATGGATGCCAGGTTGCTCGCACAGGCCCGGGACTACGCTCTCACCGGCGAAGGATCGGGCTTCATCACCCGGCACGGCAGACTCGTGATGTCGTGGGGAGATCCGAAGCAACTCTACGATCTGAAGTCCAGCAGCAAGTCGATCGGCGTCACGGCGTTGGGACTCGCAATCACCGACGGGAGGATGAAGCTCGACGATTTGGCCCAGCAGTACCACCCGGCCTTCGGGACTCCACCCGACTCGAACGCCAAGACGGGCTGGCTGCCCAAGATCACGCTCCGGCACCTGGCGACGCAAACCGCCGGCTTCGAGAAGCCCGGCGGATACGAACCGCTCCTCTTCGAGCCGGGCACCCAGTGGCACTACAGCGACGGCGGGCCCAACTGGCTGGCCGAGTGCGTCACCCTGGTCTATCGCGAAGACATTCAGGAACTGATGTTCCGGCGCGTGTTCACACCGATCGGCATCCAACGAACCGACCTTCGTTGGCGCAAGAACTCCTACCGGCCGGCGGAAATTGAGGGGATCCCCCGTCGCGAATTCGGGTCCGGCGTCAGCGCCAACGTCGACGCCATGGCCCGGATCGGCCTGCTCTATCTCCTCAGCGGAAAATGGCAGGACGCCCGGATTCTCGACCCCGAATTCGTCGCCGAGGCGTCCACAACCGTGCCGGCAGTCGTCGGCTTGTCCGAGCACGATCCGAAACATGGAAACGCCTCTGACCACTACGGGCTGCTCTGGTGGAACAATAACGACGGCACGCTCGACGGCGTGCCGCGCGACGCCTACTGGTCCTGGGGACTCTACGACAGCCTGATCTTCGTCGTGCCCAGCCTGGACATTGTGGCCGCTCGTGCCGGCAAGTCGTGGAATCGCGGGTCCGAAGAGCACTACGACGTGCTTCGCGGGTTTTTCGATCCAATCGTGGCATCGGTCACACCGTCCGAACCAACGGAGGCGGCCATTCCTTATCCACCAAGCCCTGTTATTCGCGACGTTGTCTGGGCTCCACCGGAAACCATCCTCCGCCGCGCTGAAGGCAGCGACAACTGGCCGACAACCTGGGCCGACGATGATCGTCTCTACACCGCCTACGGCGACGGCTGGGGGTTCGATCCCCACGTGCCTGAAAAGCTCAGTATGGGATTCGCCCGCATCGAAGATGGACCCGAAAACCCCGCTTTCGAGAATATCCGCTCGCCCAGCGGCGAGACCTATGGTGACGGACGCAAGGGCAAGAAGGCCAGCGGGCTGCTGATGGTCGACAGTATCCTCTACCTCTGCGCAAGAAATGCCGACAACGCCCAGATCGCCTGGTCCGAAGATCACGGTGCAACCTGGCAGTGGTGCGACTGGCGATTTGAAGAGAGCTTCGGCTGTCCGACCTTTCTCAACTTGGGCCGCAACTACGCCGGCGCCCGGGACGACTACGTCTACCTCTATTCGCTCGACTCCGATAGCGCCTATGATGCGGCCGACCGCTTCGTGCTGGCCCGGGTGAAGACGGATCGCATCCGGGATCGAGACGCCTACCAGTTCTTCCAGCGTCTCGACAATTCCGGCTCGCCCCAATGGACGGCCGACGTAACCAAGCGAGGTTCGATCTTCGACCATCGCGGCCGTTGCGGACGATCGATCGTCACGTACAACGAGCCGCTGAATCGCTATCTCTGGGTCCAGGTACTCTCACACGGCGATGAACCGGAAGACCGGACGGGGATGGCCATCTTCGACGCACCCGAACCCTGGGGCCCCTGGACAACCGCGTTCCACACAGAAACCTGGGACGTTCCGCCAGGCGAGACCGCGGGCTTCCCCTCCAAATGGATCAGCGCCGACGGTTGCACGGCCTGGCTGATCTTCTCCGGCGGCGATTGCTTCGCCCTGCGAAAAGCAGATCTCCTGCTTCACTGAAACGTCAGAAAAGGGGTCAGGACTCTTTGATTACCCTACGACAAGCCACAAAACGTAGGGTATGTCGTGACGTTTCTTGCGTGCCCGGCCCTCACGGGCTCGTCGATTCGGGTTCTTCCACCCGGCCGCCAAACCGAGTGGCGGCCAATAGCGTTATCCCGCCGCAGATTCCCAAAAACATGTCCGCCAGCGTGTCCGTCAGGCCAAGCTGAGAACGGGCGAGAAAGAACCGATCCACAGTGAATTCAGCAAACTCCCAGAACACGGCGGCCGTGCAGGTGAGCGAGACGACAAGAACCGCGTGCGTGACGCGATGGAAAGGCCCGATGATGCCGCATGCGGATGCCGTGATCGACGCCCGGTGGAACAAGTACGCGATGGCCATGCCTCCCAGGAAGTGCATGGGGATGTCGAGGGCCGGAAAGTAGGCGTAAGCGTCGAACCCGCTCGATGCAACCACATGGAAGACAAACACCGCGATGGCCGGCAAGCCGCCCTCGCGAACGACCTGAATGCCCCACGGGATGATTCGTTTGGATGTCATGAAAGGCCAGCTATCCTCGAAGAGGTTTGGGAAGTGATTCGTGGCGAAGGGTCACCGATCTGTGTAGACCAGGTTGATGTTCGATTGTGGTCGGTTCTGTACCAACCACAGCCTTAGAAGCGCCATCATCAACGTGTCGCCATTAGTGACTGCCTCATAATGGTCGTGTGTGTGGGAGGCCTTGGGCAAGGGACTGTCGCCCAGAAACAGAGCGATACTCCTTCGCGCAAACCGGTCGGCAGTCTGAAGGTACTTCTCGTCGCCGGTCAGTTCGTGGGCGTCGAGCATGAGCCAGAGGGCGGCGCCGAGCGTTCCGGGCCACACCGGCCGGCTCAGATCGACCTCATGGGGGCAGTACAGTTCCGCCTCTTGGAGAATTACCCTCCGATAGACTTCGTCCTGCGTCTGACGATAACGGAGCATGAGGACATTGGCGTGCCCGGCCCGAGCGCCCCCTCCGTAAGCATTGGACCAAAGCGTCTTGGGGTCGACACGTTCCGCCGACGGCGGTTCGCCGGAGCCTTCCGTGCTGCGGAACACCTCGTCGTTGGCGTCCGCCACGTCACGGAGCCTGGCGGCCAGGTCTGGGGGAACGTGAACCATGGTATTGCCGAGCGAGACGGCCAGGGAGACGTCGTAGGGACGACGGCTGCCCGTCCTAGTGCTGCCGCCGACCAGGTAACCGCCCTCACGCTGACGGGCTCGCTCCAGGCCGGCGAGTACCGACTCAATCGCCGCCAGGTAGACCTCGTCCTTCGTCCGGGCATAGGCCGTTCCCCACGTTTCGATATAGAACCCGCCATGCCGCGCGTAGGGCGCGGTGGTGCCCGGGCCGTGCACGCTGATCGTCGCGTGACGGGAGAAATCGCCGGTCCTGTGGTCCCCGATTTGATGCTCCCACAGGCCGACGGCAAAACGCCGGCACGCCTCATCGGCCAATGGCCAACAGCGGTCCCAGAAGATCCACGGGCGGTAGAATTCGTGAAGGTCGCCCGACGGCTTCTCGAGCTGTTTCTCTCGGCGCAGATCCCAGCCCGCATGCTCGCCCCAGCACAGCAGGCCCGTTGCCTCGCTCTGGCAGTGCGTGAAGAAGTACGCCAAGGACCGATCGGCCTCGTCGGCATAGCGTTTCTCGCCGGTGATCTCTGCCAGGGCGTAGAGCACTTGATAGAGGTTCTCGCAATGCTGAGGATTGGCCCCGCCCAACATCCGGTCATGGGAACGAATGCCCCAGTCCTCGCGGGGAATGGCTGCAACCTTTCCGAGAGCCTCACCTTCCAGCATCTGCATGGTCTGGCGGTCGAGTTCCTCCGCGAAGAGCGGCGTATGATCGGGACCGTAGTCGTCGCGCCCACGGTCGATCATCGCGTCGGCGTATGCTCTGACCGCCAACAGGTAGTCGGGACGCTCCTCCGTCACAGCCCCGGCAACGCCGGCGGTTCCTTGGATCACGAGGGACAATGTCAGGGCAACCGCAAGAGCCTTGGGGAACCGGCGATTCATGGGATGCTCGCTTTCCCGGCAGGGGGTGGGTTCTTCTGTGGACTGACAGCCTATACGATGCTTGCGCCGCGAACAAGCCCGAGGACATTCCACCGACTCGCTGGGCAAAGCGAGCGGCAGATGAGGATTCACCCGTCTTCGCGTAGGCGAGTCTCTCCGAGACTCGCATTCAGCGTCTCGGAGAGACGCTGCTACGTGGCAAGAGCCCATCCGCCGCTCGTCCAAAGTCTCCAGTCCGGTGCCGCATCAGCGGTCGGCGCCGTGCAGGTAGGAGAGCACTTCCCCCATCAATTCGTTGACCGTTCGGTACTTCTCGGGACCTGCGGCAAGAATGGTCGCCTCGGATTGCACGTATTCTCTCGGCGAGAGTTCCGCCCGGCAGTGCGAGACGATCTGGCGAGCCGATTCCGGGGTGGTTTCCAGGTGGAATTGCAGACCGATCACCGATCTCCCAAGCTGGAATGCCTGGTTCTCGCATCCGTCGCTTCGGGCCAGGCGAACGGCCCCGGGCGGCAGGTCGAAGGTCTCGCCGTGCCAATGAAAGACTTCCGTCCGAAGGGGAAAGCAGAAGTATTCGCCGTCATCGGGGGCAACGCCTTGCACTGGAAACCAACCGATTTCTTTGACCGGATTTCGGTAGACTCGACCGCCCAACGCGCTGGCGATGAGTTGCGCCCCGAGGCAGACGCCCAGGACGCGTCCGCCCGCCTGAACGGCATCACGAACGAACTCCTTTTCGGCAACGAGCCACGGGAACTCGTGTTCGTCGTTGACGCTCATCGGGCCGCCCATGACAACCAGCAGATCCAGGTCCGCCGGGTCGGGCAGTTGCACGGACTCGTAGAATCGTGTAGTTGTGATTTCGTAGCCTGCCGCCCGGAGCCACGGTTCAATCGAAGCGAGACCCTCGAACGGGACGTGTTGCAGGTAGTGTGCTCGCATATAAGATTTGGTCGCTTGGTTTGACTTCTGAGAGGGTTGCCGGAATTGGCCCGGGGTGCGGGGCAAGTCAGCAGGTTGACTTGACGCGCCGCACGGACTGCCAATTATCCGGCCGTCCGTTCCCAGAGGCAATGGAGGGGGAGCCATGACTCGACCGTTGATCCGAGTGTTCGCACTGACGACTCTTATGCTCGTCGGCCTGGCGCCTCCCGCCCGTGCTGCCGACCGAGATCTGCGCGAGCAGGCTCTTGTCGCCATGCGCAAGGCCGCCACGTTCTACCGCGGCGAAGTGGCGACCCACGGCGGTTACGTCTATCACTACAGTGTCGACCTGAAGACCCGCTGGGGCGAAGGCCTGGCCACCGAGACCCAGATCTGGGTCCAGCCGCCAGGGACGCCGACGGTGGGAATCGCGTATTTGAAGGCCTTCGAAGCAACGGGAGATCGCTTCTATCTCGATGCCGCGAGGGAGGCCGCCGAGGCGCTCGTCTACGGACAACTCGAGTCGGGCGGATGGACCAACATGATCGACTTCGACCCGCAGGGAGAAACGGCCCAGTATCGCAACGGAAAGGGCCGCGGCAAGAACAACTCGTCGCTCGACGACGGCCAGACCCAGTCGGCCATCCGCCTGCTCGTCCGGGCGGACAAGGCACTCGGATTCCAGCACGAGAAGATCCACCAGTCCGCCCGGATCGCCCTCGACGCCCTGTTGGCAGCTCAGTTTCCCAACGGTGCCTTTCCCCAAGTCTGGACCGGTCCGGTCACCAGGCAGCCGGTCGTCAATGCCTGCTATCCCGACTACGACTGGCGAACCGAGGGGCGAATCAAGGAATACTGGACCATGTACACGCTCAACGACAACGTGACCGGCTACGTGGCCGAGGCGTTGATCGATACTCATCAGGTCTACGGCGACGAGAAGTACAAGGCGGCACTGGAGCGGCTCGGCGACTTCCTGATCCTCGCCCAAATGCCCGAGCCGCAACCGGGTTGGGCCCAGCAGTACAACTACCAGATGAACCCCATCTGGGCGCGGCAGTTCGAGCCGCCAGGGGTCTCAGGGGACGAGTCCCAGGAGGTCATGGAAACGCTCATGCGGATTTGCGGCGTGACGGGCAACCGGAAGTACCTGGAACCGATTCCCTCGGCCCTGGCCTACCTGCGGCGCTCGCTTCTTCCCGACGGACGGCTGGCACGTTACTACGAGCTCAAGACCAACCGCCCGCTCTATATGATTCGCCACGGCAAGCAGTACACCCTTACCTACGACGATTCGAAGCTCCCCGACCACTACGGCTGGAAGACCGAATCGCGGCTGGCGCAAATCGAGCAGCAGTACCGCCACCTGGCCTCCGATGGCCCGGCCGCCATGACCGACGAACGCCGCGAAAAGTCTGAAGACGAAGCTCGGCAGATCGTTGCCGATCTGGATGAACAGGGACGTTGGATCAGCATCTACCGGGGAGAACCGCTCATGGGTCAACCCAAGATCCAGATGGGCAGTCCCTACATCACCAGCGCGGTCTTCAGCCGGAACCTGGAAATCCTGAGCGCGTATGTGCAACGGAGATATCCATGGCTCAACCGTTGACCCGAACGGAAGACCACCTCAAGTGCGGGTACCGTCTCTGGCTCGCCCGGAACATGGGCGGCGGGTACCAGTCCATCCACTACCAACCTCTTACGGAGGCAGGATCCCATGCCGACAAGTAATCCGATCTCTCGCCGGGAGTTTGCCGCTGCCGCAACCGGTGCCGTGCTGGCTGGCGGAGTCCTTGCCGATGCCCAGGAGAATCCGTCACTGTCAGCAACCAATGAGGCGCCCAAGCGGAAGCGAAATCGCGTGGGAGCCGTGGCCTACGGCTACCAATACTCGATCGGACTGTTCACCTACAAGGATCGTCCGGGCGAACGGTTCGACGCAGTCCGCTTCGTCGAGGCGACGCACGAGGCCGGCGGCGAGGTTGCACAGCTCTACCATTCGATGATCGCCGAACTCGATGAAGATGGGCTGCGACGCCTCCGTCGCCGGGCCGACGAACTCGAGGTGCTGCTTGAAGTCCACGGAGGCGGCGCGCTGGGCAAGTGGTCCAAGCTGGAAGACGCCATGCGTCGTGCGGCCGCTCTGAAGGTGAAAGTGGTCGGCTGCTCCTTTGGGATGCTCATGCGCCCCGACAAGATCGCGACGCTGGAAGCTTGGGACGAGCACGTACAGGTATGCGAAGCTCGTCTGCGGGAACTTGTTCCCGTGGCCGAATCGCTCCAGCTTAGGCTGGGTGTCGAGAACCATCTGGATTTCACCGTCGAGGAGCTGCGAGATCTGATCCGGCGCGTCAATTCGCGTCACGTCGGGATCATCTTCGACGTAGGGAACACGGTCGGGACCCTCGACGATCCGATCGAGGCGGCCGACGTGTTCGGGCCCTACGTGATCGCGACCCACTACAAGGACTTTGCCGTCGAAGAAGTGGCGTGCGGATTCCGTTTCACCATGGTGCCGCTGGGCTGCGGCAGCCTACGCTTGCCAGAAATCACGGAACGCCTGCTCCGCCACATCGATCCGGAAATGGCCCTCTCGATCGAAATGATGAACGGCCAGCACTTCGAAGTGAACTGGCTGGAGGACCGCTTCTGGGTACCTTTCCGCAACAAAACGGCCCGCCAGGTGGCCGCGACGCTTCGCCATATTCGCGGCAAGGCAATCGATATCGGCGAGTTCAAACTCGTCGAAGAAATCGATACCCTGTCACACGAAGAACACCTGGCCCTGGAGCAGGATCGCATGTCCCGCTGCATCGCGTATCTCAAGGGGATTCTTGACGGGCAAGCCTAGGCGGGGTGCCATTCCACCGTAATGCCGGATCTTGCAGCGATCGACCGGTACAAGATTGCCTACTTCTGTGCCGCTCGGATCTGATCGCCCTTCTTCTTCCAGTATTCGAGAAACTTGGCCACCAGTTCGCCCGCCGGCTTGGCGCCGGCCGCGTGCTCTTCGATGGAGTGGCCGAAATAGTGGCTGATCCAACCGTCGACGCGCGGCTTCGCACCTTCGATAAACTCCTCCAGCTCTTCCAGCGAGCAACTCAGGGGGAACGTTTCCTCGACGACCAGCGGCTTGCCGATATCGTAGACGGCCAAGGCCGCGAGCGTCTTTTCCAGCTCGCCCGACTTGGGATAGAAGTGGACGCTGACGAAATCGAAATGGCGAGCCACTTCCGGAGCGTAGAACAGCGGTTTCGCCCCCGGCCAAACCTGGGCCCAGGGAATGATGCCCACGGTCACCAGTCCCTCGCGATCGTGCTTGCGGATCGCTTTGACCATCTTGCTCACCCAGGCCTCGGCAATCGCCTGGCTTGTGCGACCCTTCGGATCGTTGCAGATCCGCTGAACGAAATAGAAGCCCTCCAGTTCGCCGCCAAGCCAGGGATGTTCGCCTTCCTTGGGTTGTGTAATCACGGGTTCGTTCATCAGGTCGTAGCAGAACACGGCCGGATGTCCGGTGCAGGTCTTGGCGATTGCCTCCCAGAATCGAGCCTGGACCTGCCAGCGATCCGCTTCGGAGAGCTTGTCGAACCAGGGCGGCACCGCATCGAGGTGGTAGCAGCCCAGCCCCGTCAAATCCAGGTAAAGGCCGCAGTCCCGCCCCAAGTCGAGCGTGCGTCGCAGCAGTTCCAGGGCGGCCGGGTCGACTTCTTCGGCCGACTTCATGTAGGTGCCGACCTGCAAATGCAGCCGCACGACGTTGGCGCCCAACTCGCGCATTCGCCGAAAGTCTTCTTCGACGCCGGGCCAGTCGTCTTCCCAATACTCCTCGACAATGCGGCGGAACTCGCCGACGAAGTTGAACCCCCACGGCACAAAAGGCTTTCCCGATTCGGCCAGGACGAAGCCGTTTCCGTCGTCCGAGACTCGTATGCGTTCCATCGCCGGAGCTTTGAGCCCGGCAGCAGGTTCTTGCCCATGCAGCGTCGAGGTTGTTCCTGCGACGATCGTTGCCACTACGAGGGCAGCAAGCCGCGGAGTCCGTTTGCAGAAGTGCATGTCCATCCTGAGGTCTCCTTGAATGGCCCAAGTTTCAGGGGCTGTTGAAATCGAGAGTGATACGCCGTTCGCCTTTGTGAATCGTCACCACGCTGCTACTTCAATGATCACGGGCGAGGTCGCGTCGTCAAGGCAGAACAGTCGCTAGTAATCGCAACCTCCTGAGGGTTGCTCGTTTAACGCCCAGCCGAAGGCGCCGGCTTCCGTAGTGCGGCCGGCGCCTTCGGCTGGGCGTTAAACGACTGCACTCGAACGGGTTCAGGTTCTCAGACTGCACCGAAGTGGCGCCGTATGTACTGCCGGTTTGCGGGCTGTTAAGCTGTCAGCTAACACGAACCGCCTGGAACGAAAGGAACACTCAGCATGACGTCAGGCATCGAGAAAGCGTTGCTCGTAGTACTTGCCTCCTTCGCAACTCTTGTTTCGGTTTCCCCCGGCCTTGCCGCCGATCCGGCCGCCCGATTCGCGGCCATGACGCCCGACGAAGTTCGGGCGTTCGAAATCGAGGTCATGGAGAAGGTGGCCGATTTGGCCCTCGTCCCGCCGGCGCTGAACACCTCGCCGCTGCCCGAATACGGCTACGACCGGCTCGACTACGGCATGACGATCGGTATCGAACGCACCCCCGGCGGGCGACTCTGGGCCTGCTGGGTGGCAGGCGGCGACAGCCCCGAGGCCTTCTTTGTGTTGGCCACGAGCGACGATGACGGCGAAACCTGGTCGCCGCCCCGTCTGGTCGTCGACGCTCACAGCAAGAACCTTCCGCTCGATCGCAGCATCCTGGTGGGCAATCTCTGGACCGACCCCGTGGGCCGCCTCTGGCTGATCTTCGATCAGTCGATGGACATGTTCGACGGCCGCGCCGGCGTCTGGACCGCCGTCTGCGAGAACCCCGACGCCGAAGAACCTCGCTGGTCCAGGCCGCGGCGCATCTGGCACGGCGTCACCCTCAACAAGCCGACCGTACTCTCCAACGGCGAGTGGATGATGCCCATCTCGCTCGACCAGCGCCAGGGTTTCGGGCCGTTCAAGGGCGCGTTCAGGGAACTCGATCCCTACCGGGGGGCGAACGTGTTCGTTTCCACCGACCAGGGGGCCAACTGGCAGCGCCGCGGATGCGTCCAATATCCCACGCCCGACTGGCACGAACACATGATCGTCGAGCGCAAGGACGGCACGTTGTGGATGCTCGCCCGAACCGCCAAGGGGATCATGCAGAGCACATCCTCCGACGTCGGCAGAACCTGGTCCGAGCCTTCCTTCCCTGAGGGCATTCAGCAGCCGGTAGCCCGGTTCCACATCCGCCGCCTCGCCTCCGGCCGCCTCCTCATGGTCAAACATGGCGAAACGATGGACGCGCACGAGGGACGCAGCAAGCTGACCGCCTGGCTTTCGGAAGACGAAGGCAAGACGTGGCAAGGCGGCCTCATGCTCGACGAGCGCAAGGGAGTCTCCTACCCCGACGGCTTCCAGGCCCCGGACGGCACCATCTACATCTCCTACGATCGCAACCGATCGACCGACGGCGAGATCCTCCTGGCTCGGTTTACCGAAGAAGACGTCCTGGCCCGCAAACTGGTGGGTCCAGAATCAAAGCTGAAGATGCTGATCAGCCGTCCGCTGGCAGCAAAATGACATAGGCAGACTGCTTTGGCACATCTGCGACAATCGGCTCGGTTGATGAGACAACTTGGAAGAAAACAGACCACGGATCACCCAGCGCGGGCTTCGCCCGCAACCCAAGGTGATGGCAGGAGGAGGTTTTTCTTGGTGGGGGAAAGTTTGACCGGCAGTGGAGAATCGGACCAAGCAGGAGGCGTGCGTTTTGGGAACAAAGGGAGT
>Ga0209723_1001091_pt1 | contig 44759 bp, 25 predicted proteins | sample BiotimSIPDNA_2_FD_185750 | JGI IMG/M metagenome (GOLD analysis project Ga0209723, IMG submission 185750) | Anaerobic biogas reactor microbial communites from Washington, USA - Biogas_R2 time_0 SIP DNA (SPAdes) (version 2) | ecosystem: Engineered > Bioreactor > Anaerobic > Unclassified | place... | reverse complement strand
ATCGTGCCAGTATGCTCATAAAACCATATTTTATCTGGCCAAAAACTTGTTTTTTAGACGATTTAACGGTATACTAATAATGGTATCGCCCTGTAAATCTTGGAATCGAGGGTTTTCGCATTTTCATCGTCAAGCCGTCAGCGCCGAAACGCTCTTAAATGGAGATATCCAACCATGAAACGTTTTCTCTTCACCTTCACGCTCATTGAATTGCTGGTAGTCATCGCCATCATCGCGATTCTGGCGGCGATGCTGTTGCCGGCCTTGTCCAAGGCCCGGGAAAAGGCGCGGGCGATTTCCTGCACCAACAACCAGAAGCAGATCGGTCTGGGCGCTTACATGTATATCGACGAGTTTGAAGACTACATGTTCAAGGCGGCCTACAACACTGGGGACGGCTCAGCCATGTGCCGCATCATCGGTTTTCTCTATCCCTATATCGGCGACGTAAAGCCTTTCTATTGCCCCAGCCAGGCCGATCCGCTAGTCTACACTGAATATCTTCCTGACCGCTCCCAGAGTTTTCCAGGCTGCAAGATCAGCTACATCTGCAGTGCGTACGCCCATGCGCACTCGGCAATCCACAGGAAGTTCACCAATTGCAAGGCACCGTCCTCGTCCATCAGCATCGGCCCCAACTCGTGGCCCCAAGTCATGCCGACGGCGAACTTCGGTTGGGCCGCCTATGCCGGGGGCGTTTCGAGCGGCTACAACGCCTGGTCTCGCTGGGATCGCTGGCGGCATGGTTCCAATGCCAACTACCTGTTCCTGGATGGGCACGTCGAAACCCTGACCCCGCTCAACCTGGTTTCCGGCGCATCCACCTATTTCCAGGTCATCCCCTGAGCAGACAAGACGCGCTGCTTCATGATGTTCCCAGACCAGTTCAAATCTTGCCTCTCCATAATGCCATAAGGAGAAACCCCATGTCCAGAAAACGCTTCACCCTGATTGAACTTTTAGTCGTCATCGCCATTATCGCGATTCTGGCGGCGATGCTGTTGCCGGCCTTGTCCAAGGCGCGTGAGAAAGCTCGGGCGATTTCCTGCACCAACAACCAGAAGCAGATCGGGCTAGGTTCTTATATGTACATCGACGAATATGAAGACTACATGTTCAAGGGCGCCAACCGTGGTGCCATATACGAAGACTACTCAGCCAATTGTCACATCATGGGCTTTCTCTATCCCTACTTAGGCGAAATGAAGCCGTTCCATTGCCCCAGCCAGGCCAATCCTTATTCCTGCACCGAATACCTTGCTGACCGCTCCCAGAGCTTTCCCGGCTGCAAAATCAGCTATGTCTGCAACATGCGCGCCCATCCGCACTCACCTATCCACAAGAAGATCACCAATTGCACAAGACCGTCCTCGAACATCAGCATTGGCCCCAACGCTTACCCCGACGACAAACCGACTGTGCAGTTCGCCTGGACGGCCAGCGGCGGTTCCGTTTCGGAGGGCTATAACAAATGGTCCCGTTGGGAACGCTGGCGTCATGGTTCCAACGCCAACTATCTGTTTCTGGACGGCCACGTTGAAACCCTGAACCCACTCAACCTGGTCACCGGCGAATCCACCTATTTCCAGAATATCCCCTGACCGGACAAGACGCTCAGCGTCATGACGGCTCTCAATCTGTTTAATCTCTAAATTTCTGTATCTAAATACAAAAAGGGAAAACTATATGTCCAGAAAACGCTTCACCCTGATTGAACTTTTAGTCGTCATCGCCATTATCGCGATCCTGGCGGCGATGCTGTTGCCGGCCTTGTCCAAGGCTCGGGAAAAGGCGCGGGCGATTTCCTGCACCAACAACCAAAAGCAGATCGGCCTGGCCAGTTTTATGTATACTGCTGACTACGATGACTACATGTTCAAGAGTTCCTACTGGACCGAAGCCCAAGGGGACTATGGGACCAAGTGCCGCATCATCGGCTTTCTCTACGAATACGTCAGCGCAGTGAAGCCTTTCCAATGCCCCAGCCAGGCCCAGCCGTTTGAGTACACCGAAATCATTCCCGGCAGTTCCCAGAACTTACCTGGCAGCAAGATCAGTTATCTGTGCAGCGCGTACGCCCATCCACACTCGAACGTCCACAAAAAGATCAACAATTGCCAGAATCCGTCCTCGAACATCAGCATTGGCCCCAACTCCTATCCCGAAGTTGTCCCGACGGCGCAGTTCGCTTGGTCAGCCGCTCGCGGGGGCGTTTCGGGCACCGCCCACAACGCCTGGGCGCGCTGGGATCGCTGGCGGCATGGGTCCAACGCCAACTATTTGTTCCTGGACGGCCACGTCGAAACCATAAGCCCACAAGGTTTGGTCTCCGGCCAATACACCTATTTCCAGGTCATCCCCTGACCAGACATGACGCGCTGCGTCATAATGACTCCCGAGCAGTTTGAACTCCTGCTCTCAGGCAGCGCCAAGACAAGGAGAAACGCCATGTCGAGAAAACGCTTCACCCTGATTGAACTTTTAGTCGTCATCGCCATCATCGCGATTCTGGCGGCCATGCTGTTGCCTGCCTTGTCCAAGGCTCGGGAAAAGGCGCGGGCGATTTCCTGCACCAACAACCAGAAGCAGATCGGGCTGGGTGCCTACATGTACATTGACGAATTTGAAGACTATATGTTCAAGGCGTCCTACAACACTGGGGACGGCTCAGCTATGTGCCGCATCATTGGCTTTCTCTATCCCTACATCGGTGAAGTCAAGCCGTTCCATTGCCCCAGCCAGGCCAGCCCGTATGTCTACACCGAATACCTTCCTGACCGCTCCCAGAGCTTCCCTGACTGCAAGATCAGCTACGTCTGCAACATGCGCGCCCATCGGCACTCTAACGTCCACAAGAAGATCACCAATTGCACGACTCCGTCCTCGACCATCAGCATCGGCCCCAACGCCTCTTATCCCGTGGCTCCGGGGGCGCAGTTCGCCTGGGCCTCCAGTGCCGGGAGCGTTTCGGGGAGCGCCGACGCCTGGGGTCGCTGGGAACGCTGGCGGCATGGTTCCAACGCCAACTATCTGTTCCTGGACGGCCACGTTGAAACCATAAACCCGATCGGGCTGGTCAGCGGCCAATCCACCTACTTCCTGAACTTCCCTCCTCTTTGAGCAGGCACACCGTTTCCCTGCTTTTGACCAGCGCCGCCGGGTTGCAACCCGGCGGCGCTTTCCTTTGCCCCGAGCATCCGTCGCCAAAGCGGGCAGATGCCAGAGCCATTTCGGGATACCGCGCCCTGGGGACGCCGCGCAAGCCGGCAGCCCCGTCGGCGCCAGGCCAAGGTACGCCGGCAGGGCACGTGCCAGCGGTTTTTCGGCCAGCGGCTCGTCACAGCAGCTGGCGCAAGGTGTCCATCACCAGCGGCTTCTGCAGGATGCCGTCAAACAGGCGCAGGTCAAAGTTGTCAACCGCCTCGATGTCAGCCGTGACCGCATAGATACGCGCCCCCTGGCCACTAGGCAGGCGGCGGATGTTGCGAACCAGTTCCTCGCCATTCATGCCTGACATCCACAAGTCAGTCAAAATGATGTCAAAAGCCTGGCCTTGCAGCGTTTCGAGGGCGTCTGGGCCTGACCTGACGCAGGCCGCCTGCACGCCCAGTTTTTTCAGCATCAACTCCATGACCTTGAGATTCATCTCCACGTCGTCGACCACCAAAACCCGGTAAAGCTCTGCCGTCGGCTTGATGGCGACGGCCTCGGTGTCTGCTGCTTCCGCCATTGTTGGCGGGGACGCATAATGCAGTTTTTGCAACATCACCCGGAAGCAGCTTCCGACGCCGACTTGGCTTTCCACTTCGAGGGTCCCGCCCATTTTGTCCACCAGGCGCTTGGAAATGGCCAGGCCAAGGCCGGAGCCGTCGTAGGCTCGGTTGCCGCGGGTGTCGTCTTCCTGCACAAACGGGTCGAAAATCTTCTGCAAGTGGGCGACGTCAATGCCAATGCCTGTGTCGCGGACGCTGATGGTCAATTCGCCGTCATCGCCCTCCATGCCTTCGGCAACGTTGGCACCAGTGAAGGACACTTCCAGTTCAACGCTGCCGGTCGGGGTGAATTTAATCGCATTTCCGATCAGGTTCAGCATCACCTGGCGCAGGCGCAAATTGTCCAGGTAGATATCCGGCAGCCCGTCTGGGCATTTCACTGTGAAGGCGAGCTTCTTTTCCTTGGCCTTGTGCTTGAAGATGACGCATACGTCGCTGATCAACGACGCCACCCTGGTCCGAACCGGCTTGATCGTCAGTTGACCTGCTTCGATTTTCGACAAGTCCAGGATGTCGCTGATCAAATTCAGGAGGGCTTTGCCTGCCAGGTTGATGGACACCAGGCATTCGTCCCTCTCTGCGGCGGTCAGCGGCCCCATTCGCAGCAGTTCGCTGAATCCGATTACCGAATTCAGCGGCGTCCTCAGTTCGTGGCTCATCATCGCCAGGAAATAGCTCTTGGCGCGGTCAGCCGCCTGCGCCGCCTTCATGGCTGCTTCCAGGTGACGCTTGCTTTCAACGATCGCGGTGACGTCAACCAGGCTGGCGATGATGTTGTTCACCTCGCCGTTGCGGGAGACAATCGGCTCGACGTTCAGGATATAATGGCGGGATTCGAACTGCACATCCTGGGACAATGTCTGATTCGCCTCAATGACCGCCTCCAGCTGCTCGCCAGCACCCGAGGGCAGCAGGCGCTTGAACAGATCGCTGAACAGCGCGCCGTCCGGGTCGCCATGCAGACTGGCGCACAAGTCCACCGCTGCCGGATTCATGTTCAAGAGTGCGCCGCGCCGGTCAAACAGCAGAATCGGAATCTTGATGTGATTATAGATGATCTGGCGTTCCCGGATCGAGGCGTCCAGGCGCTCGCGCTGGATTTTGCGCTCTTTCGTCAACGAAATGATGCGCGCCGTCGAACGGATCACGCTTTCGTCGACATCCGTGAAGTCACGCCCGCCTGCATATTCGAACTGCAAGGCGCCAAGGATTCCGCCCCGCAAGCGAATCGGCGCACAGAGAAGCGACTGCGACTCGCCGTCAGGATTGACGTCGACGATCTTGATGATTTCCCGTTCTCCCCCCTCCTGCCACTGCCGGAAATGCCTCTCCAACTCCGGCATTCCCCAGCCTCGCCACTCTGCCAGAGTCGACCTCTTCCACTCGTACTGCGATGCGAACGACTGCATGCCGTCAGCGAACATGCCGCAAAAGACCCGCTCGCAATGCAGCTGCCCCGCGATGATGCCGAGGATGGCGTCGATGTTCTTGTCAAAATCGTCCTCCAGCACGCTTTGCGCCAGGCAGTTGTTGAGTACTCTCTCATTTTCGATGTAGTTGTTCAGGCGCTGGATAAGGTCGTTTTTCAGCGTCTCGGCCTCGACCTGCGCTGTGATATCCTGCATGATCCCGAAGAAGGCGCCGTCCGCCTGCTCCCTTGATGACACTCTCAGGCGCACGCTGCGCCTCGGGCCGGTCGTCTCGGTTCGGCAGACCAGCTCCACGACCGTCTTCCTCCCCTCGGTGAGTTCCAGGCATGCTCGGACAATGCTGGCGGCATCCTCGGCCACGACCACATCGCGCAACAGGATGCTGCCCTGGCGGGAAACGCCCATATCCTCGTTGCCGCCCAGCCAGGTGATCCGTCCGCTGCGGTCGCCTTTGAAATACGTCATCTGCGCCACTTCGGCGGCTCGGTTCAGCAGCAGGTTGTTGACTTCCAGCTGCTGCTTCTGCTGGTACAGCTCGGTGGTGTCAATGGAAATTTCGAGTACCGACATCACCCGGCCGCTACGGTCGAAAATCGGCTGAGCCATCACCAGCAGGTGGCGCCCGTCGCGGACGCATTCGGCCTGGCGTGGCTGGCGGTCCTGGGCGGCCTGGTGCAGGGGGCATTCTGCTGGGGGCGAGCCGTGCTTGCATAGCAGATAGTAGCATTTCTCGCCCTGCAATTCCGCCTGGGTCTTGCCCATTTCCCGCAGGCAGAATGCGTTCGCCATCGTGATGTTGTAGTCAAAGTCAATCATCGCCACCGACAGATTCAGGGTGTCGAATATCTGTCGGTGCAGGTAGCTGCTGTCCGCGATGGCGTTCATCTGCCGATTCCGCTCATGCGCCAGCATGAACAGATTGACTGCGTCGTGGATAGTGTGAATGTCGCTTTTAGTAAACGAATGCACCGCCTTCAGATAGTGCATGCACAGGAAGCCCCACAGCTTGCCGTCGATCCATACCCCGGTCACCAGGGCGGACTTGATCCCGATTTCCTGGTAGAAGCGGGCGATGTCGGCATGTGCTGGCGGCGGCCTGGCGACGTTGGGCAGCACGAGGTCGCGCCTTCTTTCCAGCTGGCGCCGAAAATCCGGCATTGGCGTCAAGTCGATTTCCTGGAGGTTGTTTCCACCTGTCCCATTGCTGTCTGCGGCCCATTCGTAAAGCGCCTTGGCCCTGGTGCCTTCCTCAGTCGTGAACACGAAGACGCTGCACACGTCGGCGCCGGCGTCTCGGCCAATCAATTCCAACATGCCCTTAACAGCGACATCAAAGTCACTTTCCACCGTGATTCGTTGCAAGCACAAATTGATGATGCGCTCATTTTTGACCATGTTGTTCAGCAGCTCGATGATCGCTTCTCGTTCGTCTTCCAATTCGTGCTTTCTGGTCTCGTCCTGGCACAGGTCAAAGATGAACGTCCTTCCCGACTCCATCTGGAGGATGCCCTTGAAGGTATTGAGCACCAGGCGCTTGCCAGTCGCCGTCGAGCAGTATTCGATGAACGGCATGGTTTCCCCGGAGCTGAGGACCTCGAGGTCTCGTGCCCTGAAGACCTCGCTCATGCCTGGGAAGGCTTCGATTTCGTAGTCGTTTTTGCCAATGACGTCCTCTGCCAAGACCCCGGTCTGGCGTTCCAGTTCCTTGTTCCAGATCACGTATCGGAAGTCATTGGTGGCGTCTTTGACCATGATGCTGGCAGGCATGTGGTCCAGGAGTTCCTGCAGGATGCCCTGCATCTCTTCGGTTTGCAGCTTGTCTTCCTCGGTCTTGGTCACGTCGCTACAGACGCCGACCAGGAGTCGGCGTCCATTGACGAGCAGCAGCGCCTTTGAATAGCGCACATAATGACGGAACCCCTTGGAGTCGGTCAATTCCCGCGTTCGTTCCATCATGCCGCCACGCAAAACCAGCTCCTCGTCCTCCGCTTGCATCTCTTCGGCCACAGCTCCCCAGACCATGCGGTTGTTCTTGCCCAACACTTCGCCGTGGTTGATTTTCATCAGGTCGCGAAAGCGTTCATTGGCAAAAACATACCGGAAGTCATCGTCGACGTCCTTGGCGAACACTGCGCAGGGGAGGTTGCCGAGCAGCTGACCTTTCCAGGCGTTCAGTTCATTGGCATCTTCCGACTGATAGTCGCGGCGGCCGAAATGACGCAGCAGAAGAAAGCTCAACGCCAGCTGAGGCAGCAAAATCAGCCCTGCCAGGATCATAGCTGCATGGCTGCTCGGGGCAAACTTCCACAAGGCAAAGCCGAGGTTGCTGGCCTGGAACAAAAAAAGAATAATGACGACTCTGTAGAAATTCCAGCGACGCATCTTGCTTTCCGCTTTCGAAGACACTGCCATCCGCTGCACTGCATGCCCGCAACGGCCGTTTGCTGCGGACATAAATAACGAAACATAGCCGTCCCATAACGTGACGGCGATTTTGTAAAAAACGCTTCACTGGCTCTTGCATGGCAGCCTATCCAACGCCATGAACGCCCAAAAGATTACTATGTCGGTTCTTGAGCAGATTGCAAGCTGGTTCCCTGGTCGGATTGCCTGCGCATTGCCCGAAAAGCAATCGGCCAGTTAAAGATTAACCGCCAAGACGCCAAGGACGCCAAGTTTTTTTCCTGCAATGGAAAAATCGTCCTTAGGTGTTGATTTCTCCAGAACTCAGCATAAATTCAGGCATTGACAACTTTATTTGGTTAGTAGGGTCATGTTTTTTAGGCAATGTCATAACATGCTGCAAACCAGCAGGTCATCAGCTATTTTTGGCCTTTTTCAGGGTGCTGTTTCACGTATCCTGGGGGGAGTTAAACAAATGCGAACAACAATCATTTCATTGCTGGTTCTTGCATGGTTCAGCGGTTGCACGATGATTCCGGATTACCATCGTCCTGGAGCGCCCGTGCCTGAAAACCTGCCTCCAGGGGACGTCGGCAGCGGGCTTGCAGCTGCGGAGCTGCCTTGGCGGGAATTCATTCAGGACGCCGAATTGCGTCAGCTGATCGAACTGGCGCTTGAGAATAATCGCGATCTTCGCCTGGCGGCTTTGCAGGTTGAGCAAGTCCGCGCTCTTTATAAAATTCAACGCGAGGAATTGTATCCGAGCCTCTATGGAAGCGGCGGTGGCAGCCGTTCGAGCGCTTCGACTGATCTGCTGACGCCGGGTCAACCCCGGATCACTGAGGTCTATCAGGCCAATCTCAGCCTGCTTTCCTGGGAGATCGACTTTTTCGGGCGCCTGCGCAGCCTATCAGAGAAAGCTCTGCAAGAATACTTTGCCACTGACCAGGCTAGGCGTGGCGCGCAGGTTCTGCTGGTTTCATCGGTTGCCAACGGCTATCTGGCTCTGGCAGCAGAGCGGGAATCTCTGCAACTGGCGGAAGATACTCTCAAGTCTCAGCAAGAAGCATACGAGCTGGTCAAGCGCCAGCATAGCGAAGGGCTGATTGCGGAACTCGATTTGCGCCGAGCGCAAATTCCCCGTGATGTGGCCCGAACTGACATAGCTCGCTACCGGCAAAGAGTCTCTGAAGCAGAACATGCTCTGCAATTGCTGGTGGGGAGTTCGTTGCCGACGGCATTGCTGCCAGCCTCGCTGGCGGATGTCGCCATGCCAGCAACTTTTGCCAGCGGACTTTCCTCACAGGTGTTGCTGCAACGCCCAGACATCCTCGCTGCCGAGCATCAATTGCGCGCTGCATACGCGACCATTGGCGCCGCACGCGCTGCCTTCTTCCCGAACATCGCCCTGATTGGCAGCCTGGGCACGGCCAGCACAGAACTGCAAAGGCTCTTTGAACGCGGCACAAGCACCTGGAGCTTTGCTCCCCAGCTGTCGATGCCGATCTTTGACGCGCGCGTCTGGACAGCATACCGGGTCAGCAAAGTGCAGCGCAAAATAGCCATCACCCAATATGAAAAAGCGATCCAGAACGCATTTCGCGAGACCGCAGACGCCTTGACCTTGTGCAAGAACATCGGCGAACAACTCAACGCCCAAAAAGACCTGGTGGAAGCAAGCGAGGCGACTTATCGCTTGGCGCGTGTCCGCTATGAAGAGGGAACTGACAATTATCTGAGCGTGCTCGATGCGCAACGAAGCATGTTCAGCGCCCAGCAGGGGCTGATCAGCCTGAAACTGGCCGAACATAGCAGCCGCCTGCAACTGTATGCAGCACTCGGAGGCGGCGTCCAATAAAGAACACAAACGTTTCGGGACACGGAAAATGTATGGGGTTGTCGCTGTTGCGGACGGAATGGCGCTCGGACTTGCGGCTTGGAAGGCAGTGTTTGTCAATTTCCAGTCCCGGTAATCTGCCAAGCAGGACGACCATTTGAAAAGACAGCATCGTATTATTCGTATAAAGTCTTTTTACTTAGAAAGAAGAAATGTTTTAAGGGGCAAACATCATGAAAAAATCAATGGTCGTCTTGATAGTGATTGTCGCTGTCGTGGGCATTGGGGGATATGCCTATAGGAATTATCGTCGCAATCAAGAGATGCTTAACCCTAAGTTTTACAGCGGAAACGGCAGGCTCGAGGCGACTGAGATTTATGTCTCTTCCAAGTTAGCGGGCAGGATTGAGGAAATTTTCGTCAAGGAAGGCGACTTGGTGAAGAAGGGCGACAAGCTCGTGCGGATGCAGACCAGCACGCTGGAAGCGCAAAAGGCGGGCACCCTTGCCAAAATCAAGGTGCAGGAGGGAGAGCTTGCCATGGCTCAAGCAACGGTGACACATAGAGAGAGTGCTTTCACCGGAGCGGAAAAGGAGTTCAAGCGCCAGAGCACCCTCATCAGCAGCAAGGCAGTCAGCCAGCGTGAGTATGATGCTGCCGAAACACGCTTCAATAACGCGAAGGCAGACCTGGAGTACGCGAAAGCCAGCGTCATTGCAGCAGAGGGACGAGTCGCGCAACAGAAGGCAGAACTCCAGCACATCGAAGCGGACCTCGCCGACAGCGTGCTGGTCGCCGCCTATGACGGGCGCATTCAGTATCTGCTTGCCCATGAGGGGGAAGTGCTTTCCGCCGGAGGCCGGGTGATGAACCTGGTCAACCTCACCGATACCTACATGACATTCTTTCTGCCCACAAGCATCGCCGGGAGGGTCCAGATGGGCGCCGAGGTGAAGCTGGTTTTCGACGCCGCACCGAACCATGCGCTCAATGCCCAGGTCACTTACATTGATCCCATAGCGCAATTCACGCCAAAAAGCGTGGAGACCCAAGTAGAGCGGGAGAAACTCATGTTCCGCATCAAGGCTAATCTCAATGCGGAAAAGCTGCGACAATATATTTCCAATGTTAAAACCGGATTGCCGGGAGTCGCCTGGGTGAAACTCGATCCCGAGGCCGACTGGGAAAGCTCTCCGGTTAAGGGTTTAAGTCCGGCGAAGTGATTTCAGGAACCGCATCGCGTTTGCTTGGAACTCATTCGGAGATGAAAAATGCCGCAAACACCGATGGATGATCGCCGGGATGCGCCCGTGGTTGAATTCCATGATCTCTCGCTTTCCTACGGCAAGACCGTTGGCATTGACCGCCTGACGCTGGCTCTGCCACCGCGCCAGCTGATCGGGCTGATCGGCCCGGACGGCGTCGGCAAGTCGACGCTGCTTTCGCTGATTACCGGCGCCCATGCCATGCAGCAGGGAGAGCTGCGCGTGCTGGGCGGAGATATGCGGGATGCCAAACACCGCGACCTGACCTGCCCGAAAATCGCCTATATGCCGCAGGGTCTGGGAAAAAATCTCTATTTCACCCTGACGGTGGAGGAGAATCTTCAGTTTTTCGCCCGGCTGTTTGGACAGGATGCGGAAGAACGCCGGCGGCGAATCGACCGCTTGACCAAAAGCACCGGACTCTACCGTTTTCTCAACCGCCCGGCAGGCAAACTCTCCGGCGGCATGAAGCAGAAGCTCGGGCTGTGCTGTTCCCTCATTCACGACCCGGACCTGCTGGTGCTGGATGAACCCACCACCGGGGTCGACCCACTGGCCCGGCGCCAGTTCTGGGATCTCATTGACAACATCAGGGAAGAACAACCGGGGCTGAGCGTGATTGTCGCAACCGCCTACATGGACGAGGCGCAGCGTTTTGACTGGCTCATCGCCATGGACGACGGGCACATCCTCGACACTGGCACGCCCGAGGAGCTGCTGCAAAAGACCTCGACTCCTAACCTGGATGCGGCTTTCATCAAGCTGCTGCCAGAGGAAAAACGCTCCGGCCATCACGAACTGGTTGTCCCTCCGCTTGAAACGGATGGCGAAATCTCGATTGAGGCGGAGGGTCTGACCAAGCGTTTCGGCGACTTCACTGCGGTTGATCACGTGAGCTTCAAAATCCAGCGCGGTGAGATATTCGGCTTCCTCGGCTCCAACGGCTGCGGCAAAACCACCACGATGCGGATGCTGACCGGCTTGCTGCCCGTGACCGAGGGAGAGGCAAAACTGTTCGGCAAGCCGATTGACAGCAAATCGCTTGAGACGCGGAAAAATCTCGGTTATATGACCCAGTTGTTTTCGCTCTACAACGAACTTACGGTACGCCAGAATCTGGAATTGTACGCCAGACTCTACGACATGGCGCCAGAGGAGATTCCCGCCCGGGTGGAAGAGATGCTGGAACGTTTTGACCTGACCGGCGTGGCGAACCGGCTGCCCTCCCAACTGCCGCTGGGAATCAAGCAGCGCATGTCGCTGGCAGCGGCGGTCATTCACAGGCCGCAGATCGTCATTCTGGACGAACCGACCAGCGGAGTCGATCCAGTGGCGCGAGACAGTTTCTGGGAACTCATCATTGAGATATCCCGCCGCGACCAGGTCACGGTGTTCATCACGACGCATTTCATGAACGAAGCCGCCCGCTGCGACCGTATTTCGCTGATGCACGCGGGCCGGTCGCTCGCCTGCGACACCCCGGAGGCCCTGACCGCCGCCCGTTCCGCAGCAACGCTGGAAGATGCGTTCGTCGGCTACCTGGAAGAGGCCGACAGCGGCGCGGCAGATGCAGCAGAAGCCGCCGCAAGCGGAGCGGCTGCCGGCCCCGGCGACGGCAAGGAAAAGAAAAAGAGCTATTTCCGGGAACATGTTTTTGACTTCGGTCGGTTCTACACCTATTTCTGGCGGGAACTGTTGGAGTTGCGGCGCGACCGCATTCGCACGACCCTGGCTCTTTTCGGCGCGATGATCCTGATGGTGGTAATCGGATACGGAATCACCATGGATGTGGAAAACATTGATATCGCGGTCCTGGATTGGGATCAAAGCGAATTGAGCCAGGACTACCTGCTCGGTCTCTACGGGTCGCCGCGCTATTTCCGCACTCGCGAACAGGTGACAGGCCACTCCGAACTGGATATGCGGATGAAAAGCGGTGAACTGCAGATGGTCGTGGAAGTTCCCCCTTCGTTCGGGCGAGACGTGCAACGAGGGAAGAATCCGGATGTCGGCTACTGGGTTGACGGAAGTGGAACGACCGCTGAAACCATCAACGGCTATGCCCAGGGAGTGCATTCGCTCTGGCAGCAGCGATACGCAGAGCGGCTGCAGCCGGGCAGCGCGATGGGAGTATCCGTGGAGAACCGTTACTTGTACAACCCGGACGTCCTGAGCCTGCCAGCCATGGTGCCGGCGGTGATTCCCCTGCTACTGATGATGATCCCGGCCGTGCTGGCGGCGCTCTCGGTGGTTCGAGAAAAGGAACTCGGCTCAATCATCAACTTGTACGTCACCCCGGTGCGACGTTCGGAATTCCTACTCGGCAAACAATTACCATACGTGCTGTTCGCTTTTGCCAGCGCGATGCTGCTGGTGTTTATGGCGGTCTTTTTATTCAAAGTGCCGATCAAGGGGAGTATCCTGCTGCTGATGGGGTCGCTGTTTATCTACTGCATTCTCTCAACCGGCCTGGGAATGCTCTGCTCATCGGTGACCAGAAGCCAGATTGCGGTCATTTTTCTGACTTTGGTCGCGACGATGATGCCGGCCGCGCAACTCTGCGGGTTGACCGACCCGGTGCCAAACGACGGCAGCCTCAGCAGTATTATCGGCAACATTTATCCGACAACCCACATGCTGCTCATCAGCCGCGGCGTATTCAACAAGGGATTGCATCTCGTGGACATGAGGATTCCAGTTCTCATCCTGGCGGCAGAAATAGTAGTTATCTGCGGACTGGGAATCCTTTCGCAAAGAAAACAGGAACGGTGAGCCATGCGAGAGTCGCTTCGCCATATCTTCAGCCTCGGCTGCAAGGAGATCGCCGGTCTGTTCCGGGATCCGCTGCTGGTCGTTTTAATCCTCTATTCGTTCAGCCTGAACATCTACCTAGGAGCAAAATCCGCTCCCGAGGCGATCTCCAATGCCGCCATTGCCGTCGTGGATGAGGACGGCTCGGCCTTGAGCAAACGCATCAGCGACGCCTTTATCCCGCCGTTGTTTCTCAAGCCCGACATGATTTCCCGGGCGGACATCGATCGGCTGATGGACGAAGGGCGATACACGTTTGTCGTGGTGTTCCCCCCATCCTTTCAGGAGAAAGTGATGGCCAACGACAATCCGGAAGTGCAGGTCAACGTGGACGCGACCCGCATGTCCCAGGCTTTCACGGGAAACGGCTACATCCAGCAAATCATCAACCGGGAGGTGAAAAGTTTCCTCGGTGAACAAAGCCAGCGCAAACCCATTTACAGTGCGGGCATCATCATCCGCAACCGATTCAACCCGAATTTGACGAAGAGCTGGTCAAGAGCGGTAAGTGGACTGATCAACAACATCACCATGATCGCCCTCATTCTGACCGGCGCCGCGCTGATCCGGGAACGGGAACGAGGCACACTGGAGCATCTGCTGGTGACGCCGGTCAAGTCGGTGGAAATCATGATCTCCAAGGTCTGGGCAATGTCACTGGTGGTACTGATAGTGACAGGATTTTCTCTGGTTATGGTCATCCATCATTTTCTGGGCGTTCCTATTGCGGGTTCCTTCTGGCTGTTCATGCTCGGAGTGCTGATCAATCTGTTCGCGGTGACGTCGCTGGGAATTTTCCTGGCATGTTTTGCCCGGGACATGCCACAGTTGGGCATTCTGCTAATCTTAGTGATTATGCCCATGCAGATTCTCTCGGGTGGAACAACTTCCCAAGAAAACATGCCGGAAATCATTCAATTCATCATGCGCTTTGCGCCAACCACCTATTTTGTGGATTTCAGCAAGGCGATTCTCTTCCGAGGAGCAGACTTCAGCCTGGTCTGGAAAACCTTCCTGCAAATGCTCGTCCTGGGAGGAGTATATTTCTTCGTCGCGCTGCGTAGGTTCCGCAAATCGGTCGCAAGCTAAACGCTGCCGCAAAGTCAAATCATAGACAATATGGAAGAAGTACCGGAACCCTTGCCCAGAAGAGTGACATGACAGAAACAACGGCTCTTTTTGCGCAAAACGCAAGCCCGACTTGGATTTTGCACAAAAGAAGCACAGGGCCAAAATCGGTTCTTTCCTTCCCGAAAATGGCTATTGTGCGAAATCTTGTGATGAATGCTTGCATGCCTTGTGTTGCCTTTTAGCCTCAACGGCGTTCATGCCTCCCCCTTTCAGGATCCAAAATTATATTTTACATCGCCTCACCCAGGGCGACGCTCGCCCTGGGCAGTCTTCGCTTGCCCTGGCCGAGCATGTCGCGCCCCGTTGGGGCTTTTGCCGCTCTGTAGCTGCGGACGCTAGTGGACGTTGGCGCGAAAACACGTGTCTTCCACAGGCTTTCAGTCGGCGCAGGGCGCATTATGCTTAACGTCATATTCCCTTGCGCCGTAGCTGCTAGCCATGTTTAACCCCAGGCTTCAGCCGGGGGATAGACATGCCCCAAAACTGGTGCCTTGTAAAGGCACTACAGAAAACTGACCCATTACGACCTAATTACAACAGGCCAGGAAAATCCGACGTCGGCGGTGGAAAAGACAGCACAGGAAAGTATATTAAAGGAGTTTTCTTGGGGAACCCCGTGGTGTAATGGTAGCACAAGTGGTTTTGGTCCACTTAGTCTAGGTTCGAATCCTGGCGGGGTTGCCATTTTTTGTTTCAAATAGGCGTTCTGGCGGTTTGTAAACGACGGAAACGCGGATAAAGTATACGTACCTATAGTTTTAATTGCGCTGCTCGGGTGGCGGAATTGGCAGACGCGCTAGGTTGAGGGCCTAGTGGAGTAAAATCCGTGCGGGTTCAAATCCCGCTCCGAGTACCAAATCTAACCCCTAAAAAAGCCCCTCGCGGACAAGGCGCCAGCGAGGGGCTTTTTCGATTTCGCACATTAACGCGAAACCCACATTTCTCACTTTTTTAGTGTGTTTTCGCACGAGCTATCCGATTTGGGAAATTATTATCCATGCATTGATAAGGCACTTTAGTGGACAATGGACTTTTGTGGACTTTAATGGACATTAGTAGACGATGGACGTGGACGGAAGTGGACTTTAGTGGAGAGTGGACGTGGACGGAAGTGGACTTTAGTGGACTGAGGAGCTTTCGACACGTGTCCTGCACAGGCCTTCAGCCGGCAAAAATGTATCATAACTTACAGTCAGGCCCCCTTGCGCCGTAGGCGCTTAACCATGCTTAACCCCAGGCTTCCGCCTGGGGATGGGCATCCCCCAAAAAACGGTGCCCCGCAGGGGCACTACCGTTAGTGCTGAAAACATGTTGTCGGGATTTTGCGTGGAGCTTTTTTTACCTGTTGTATACCAATGACTTGAAGATTAATTTCCCGGAAATCTTTCACAAAAAACAAGATTCCGACTGATAGTAGTACGACAGTATGCAATAGCCACCCGCCATGAAGTAAAAAGAACAGGCGGATTGGCAAGAAGATATTTACCTTTAAGTTTTAGTTCAGAGAGTTTAGGAATTCCTGGTGCGCCCGGCATGGGACAGAGGGCTAGCCGCCTCTGCCCATGCCTCCTTGCCGCGCCGAAAAAGGCAAGGCGCAGCACGCGCCAAGGCTCGGGGGATGTTACGGCACCGCGACTTCCTCGAACTCTATCTTGTCAATATAGACGGCTTCGATGGCTGACTGGCCTTTTTCCTTGTCAAACCGTCCTGGCCCAAACCAGATATAGTCATCAGGATTCGGCGTCCAGACGATCGAATCATACCAGGTGTAAGCCGGCTTCGTCTCCGCGACTTTCGGCTGCACTTGGCCGCGATGCAACCTTTTGACCCGGTCATAGACGCCAGTCCAGAAAGCCTCGCCTTCCGCAGCCCGCGGGATGACTTTCACCCGCCAACGGATTTGGTACTTTTTGTCCTTGTTGAATGGCGCCATGTCCGGCCGGAACTGGACACACCATTCGTAGTGCGTATTGAAGAGCATCAAAGCCGAGCCGTCGCCGGCGTCGGCATCCAAAGTGTGTTCACCCCACACGCCGGGCTTGGAAATCGGCAGGAAGCAATCCTCGTACACCAGCTTCTTGCGGGCGGCCTCGGGTTCGATCTTCACGGTCGGCAAACCGGTGACGGCAGCAAGCGGGCGCAGACGGAACTGACGTTCGCTGGCTTTGCCCTTCTCAACATCGCCAGCAGGTTCGGCAAACACTAGCCGGACGCATTCCATCTCCGGCTCAATGCTGACTACAACCCGCTCCCAAGCGACAGCAGGCAACGCGATCTGCACGGCCCGGCCGGTCTCTGGCGCGGCGACCGTCATGCTTTGGCGGCCAGCCAGCGTCTCCACAGGCAACCGGTGCATCTCGCTGACCAGGTTGCCTGGCACGGCATAGCTCTGCCACAGGCCGTCATCAAGCTTAACGCAGACCGCACGGCAGCGCCCCAGGTGCAGCGGGAACGTCGACACGCCCCGCATCTTCTCCTGGCCGTCCTGCTGGCGCACTAAGCGATGGCTGACCGTCAGTCCGTCGCCAGCAACCCAGAATTCCTTTTCCAGGCGGAATTGAGACCGCCAATGGCCATGACGCAAGACTATCCCCTCGCCGTTGGGATCGCCTTTCTTGCCGCTGGAAACGACTTGAAACACATTGTTCTTCTCAGCGAAAAGGTTCCCTGTGGAATTGAGGAATTCGATGCCGGCGCTTTTTGCCGCCAGGTAATTAAAGCCGTCCGTCCCCAGCAGCAGTCCACTGCGGCCGCCGTAGGCCGACGAAACGCCGCATTTCACGGTGGCGTCAGCTGGCGCCAGCCAATGTATCGGATAGCCGCCAGAGTAGTTCTGCCAAGTGGCCAAGCACGTGTCATGGCGATCCTGGCTTTCCGCAATCCGGATGTGACGGGCCCCGCTTTCTCCCGGGACTTTCTCGTTGAAGCGCTCCATCAGCGCCTGGCACAGTTTTACCAAGTCAGCGGGAACCTCTGTCGAAGTCACCGCATCTGCCGTCCAGATCATGGTCGGCTGGACCGATGGCCGCCGGGAAATCAAGGCATAGTACACTGGGATAGCGCCTTTGCGCACGTTATAAAGTCGGACTGGGTCATTTTTGACGGCTTCCTCCGCCTGTTGCCAAAGTTCCAGGCCGCGCTGCAAGAATTCGTCGGTCAGCCATTCAGAGGTCATCGGCACCCAGATGCGCAGGTTGACTTCCGGGCTGACGACCAGGTCTTGCAGGCCGTCAAAATACTCCCGCACCATGGGCGCGGCGGCGCCATAGTAGCCGGCGAAGAAGTCGTCATAGAGAGCCTTGACATCCTGGTCAGGATTCCACAGAAGCCGTCCCAGCAGCCAGCCGCGCAATTCAGCGAATTCGCCATGATAGCCCTGGTAGGCGCCTTGTTCCATCAAGCCGATCACGTGGTTATCCCGGAAAAACTTCACATTGCCTTGCAAGCAGGCGAAATTCGGAAATGGGCCGATGTAGTGCCCGAAATTAGTGGTGTAGTCCCAGATGAACAGCTTGTCGGTCATAGCGCTCCAGCCGCGGATATCCTCCACAAATTTCTGGTTTTGCGATTGCGTAGACACGTCCAGCGGCTTGGAGAAGTCGCACTCGATGGTGCAGAGCCTGGGCACGACGTTGGCGCGCGGGGTGATGTTCTTAGGAGGTTGGCGTGTATACTGATAGGCCAAAGTCTCAATCAAGGCGTTGGGGAATTCCTTTTCCACTTGCTCTGCGACTTGGTTGACGAACCAGATCATCAGCCCGGCCTGGCCTCCGTACTCTTCGGCCTTGGCAGTGCAGGCTGCGCATTCGCAATAGTTATAGACGTCATTCTGGCTGACGCTGTACATCATCGCGGTCGGGTCTTTGCGGATTGCCGCCAGCAGCCGTTCGGTCAATATCCTGAGTACGTCTGCATTGGTCAGGCAGAGTTGGGCATAGCCGTTGTAGCGTTTGCCCTTGATTTCGCTGAAATACTCCGGATGCGTCGCGAAGAATTCACTGGGGGGCACCAGTCGGTCGAAAGTATGGACAAAGAGGCCGCCGCCGAAGCGGATTTTGCCTCCCTGCTCTTCACTCAGGTTCATGCGGTTGCCGTTGCATTTATTGCGATAGGCCATCGTGGTATTGAACATGTCATACCAGAAGGGTTCGCGCATAAGAAAGGCCGGCTGCTGAGTTTCCGCCAGGGACGGAATCACGAAGTCATCGCGGGTCGGGATGACTGAACACCATGAAGCATACCAGCGGCAGCCGCCAAAGCGCTCCAGCAATTCAAACAAACCGTACATGGCGCCGCGTTTTCCGCCCAGCACCACCAGGCGTTCGCCGACTGTTCGCAGCTGGAAACCATCATCCCGTAAAGCCTCAAGGTTGTAGTTTGCTCCGAGCAGTTCGCGGGTGTAGCGGGTGTCGCCGACCAACACGACTTTAGCTGGCAGCGCTGCGGCGTCCGTCACCAGGGGCAGCGTCACCCCGGTCTGTTCACATACGAACTGTTGGAATTCCTGGCATCCGAGGATGATTGAGGGCGCGGCGCCTTCGGCATGCATAATAACATACTCTGGCTTCTGCCCCCGCTTTGCCAACGTTAGGGCGGCCTGGGCGCTGGCCAGCCCGCACATTCCCGCCAACAACGACGTCAACAATACTCTGCTTGTGTTCATTTTCAGACTCCTTAGGTTTATGGTTGACAATCAGCCTTGAACGAAGTCAGCGCCCCGAACCAGCCTCACCCACGGCGCGGCGCTTCAACTAAAGTCCACTATAGCCCACGAAAGGCTCAATGTCCACTAACCACTACCTGCATTCAGCTGTCATAAGGCAGCGGTTAAAGACGCGCAAGTTGGCGACGGCTTTGGTCAGCGTCCATTCAAAGACCCAGTTAGGATGCCGGAGAAAAGACGCCAGGCGCTGGAATCCAAATTGGCGGTCTTCGCCGCCATCCAAAAAACAGCCATCGGCGACAAAGGAAACCAAGGCAGGGCCGCCATCGACCAGGATCGTAACCACAACCGCCTGCTCCGGCAACGGTGGGCTGGCCAGGACTTGTTTTCCCCAGGGATCGGACAGTACCAGTTCCAATTCCCGTTGCGGACTAAGGCGCACAGCAAAGCCATAGTCATTGTGATCCAAGCCGTCCAACAACATGCCAGCAGCGTCTGGACGCAACTCCAACTGCAACGAAAAACCTCCCCCTGGGCGGACGCCCCCATCGCGGGAACCAACGCTATTGCGAACAAAAAACGACGGCAACCACATCGCTGGGGGCCACCATGGCCCCGGGGTATCCAAAAGCGGCGTCGGCGTCGGACAGGCGCCATCCATGCCCTGCCAAATCTTTTCCAGAAAAGCCGCTGGAATAGGATGCACGCGAGCGATGTTTTTCTGGGTTTCCGTCAAGAAAAAATTACCGTCCTCTTCAACCAAATCGGGATAACTGATGCGGATGAAAGGGTCCCGGTCGTAAAGCACCAGCTCTGGCTCGCTCCAGACAATAATCTTCCCCTCTGGCGAATCCTCCTCCCGTCCTCCACACAGCCAGGCGGGGTTGCGGTCATCATAGTAGGAGCAATCGCCGTTGGGCAGAGACGGCCTAGCCCAGAAGTCGCGGATGAAATGCCCGCCATGATTGTGAAACCAGTACAAGTATTTGCCATTCTCGCACTTCCAGGTAAAATTTGCTGCCCTCGGGTTTTTCATGCGCCGCCCGGATGCAGTTTGCCGGTACTGCGGCGCCGACCACGTGCGGCCGCCGTCGCGGCTGTAACTCTCCACTCCATAGCCGTCAATGCCGCGGTAGGAGACACAGAAAGACCCGTCACTGAGAACGACATAACTCTGTTCCTCGGCAACCGGGCCTCCGCCAGCTGGTGAACGCAAACCAACATCCCCGTCCGGCAGCGTCTCAAAGCTGATCTTCTCCGGGTCAGTTTCCGAAAGCAGGTTCACGCTACGCAACAGTGCGCCTTCGCTCTGAGCAAAAAAACCTGCCCCCATACGACCGACTTTGATCAAGGGAATATAGGCACTGCCGTCGTGTACGAAGGGTCGGCCTACGTTCCAGAAAAACCGGATGTTGCCCTGGTAGACGTTCTCTCGGTCACACTGAAATGCGCGCACCGGAACGACATGCCGCTGGCGGCTCCAGGAACGGCCATGATCGTCACTGTATTTGAAAACATAATACCCGAGCGAATCCACCCGCGTAAAAACACTTTGGCCGTCATGGCTGACGATGGAACGGACATTGTCTGAATTGTGCCCATAAAAAATATAGATGCGGCCGCTGTTAGCCTTCAACATGACTGCATAGGAATTCTCCAACTCGCAGTCTGGTTCGACCTTGACCGGCGCGGACCAAGTCCGCCCCTGGTCGAAACTGCGCATCGTGACGACATGCTGCCCTGGCGCCCCCTCGTGCCTGGAGCCAGTCGTCAGACAGCACAGCCAGGCGCCATCGTCGGTTTTCACAATGTAAGGCTGATCACAGTAGCCGTCGCTGGGAATGACTCGCCCCTGCGCAATGTCGCGCCAGTCATCTGCCGACGTCAGATCCATGCTCTTCTCCTTTCTCAAAAAAAAATCGCCCCTCGCCCACTGAATGATGAATGATGAATGACAAATGCGCCTCAGCACTCAGCACTCAGCATTCAGACCTTCGCCCCTATTGTGCCAGCCCTACTGCCGCCTCCACGGGTGCTGTCCAGACCTTCTTCAGCCTGGTTTCGCCTCCGCGCGTCTTGTATTTCAAGGTCGCGACTACGTCATGCACGCCGCCTGGCCCCAGCTCGAAAACAGCTTCCCGCCCCTCCATTCGAATAGGCGGTCGTCCTCCGACGGTGAAGGCTTCAACGACAAAGTTCTCATCCGTAATCGCCGCTCCTTCTCGTTTCTGCACGTCATAACGCAGAATCATGCTCATGCCGTCGACCGACTTTTCCTGCTTCGGGCCGACGATCTCGAAATCGCTGTCTGGCGGCGGTGCGGGGGGCGGCGACGTCAGCACCGTAATCAGCCGATTCGCTTCATGGCTAAAGTCATGCGCACAACGGATGCGCAGGCCGACTTCGTACTCGCCGGGCGCATCATACTTTAGCAAGACCGTTCCCTCTGGTGCCAGGTCAAGCCAAGACGCCCCAGACTGTCGACGGTATTCGCGCTTCAACGCCTGGCACTCCTCGCCAATCCGGCTCAAATCATAGATGCGCACAGCCTGTCCAACGCTGATTTTCGTCGCCGAAACCACTAATTGCGGCAAGACACAGGGCGATGCCTCGACGGTCAGCCCAGCCCGGCCATAATGGCTCTCGCCTAGGTCATCCACTAGGCGAATCAGCACGATATGCTCGCCGGGCTGCTCATAGGCATGGGTCGCGGTCGGGCTTTCAAACACTTCGTACTCTGCTTCGAGGCGCCAGCGGATAGCCCGCTGTTGTACGGTGCGCCCGACTGGCAGGATGCTGATGTCCGTCGCCGTCACCACCTGGCCTGGCAAGGCCGGATTCGGCGTCAGAGCCAAGTTGACCTGCCAGTCGCTGGCGACCACCTCGACATTTCTGGTTTCATACAGCGTGCTGCCGTCATGCTGAATAATGCGAAGCGTGACTTCGCAGACGCCCTCCCGGTGCAATTCGTGCGTCCCAGTCGCGCCATGCAGCATGACGTACTCGCGGTCCGCCCCCCAGCGCAGGTCGCGCCGAGCTACTCCTGCCAAGGCCAGTTCAGAACGGTCCATGCCGGTGATGGACATGCCGAGCGCCGCTTTTTTCGGAACCAGCTCCAGGAGTCGTCCTGGGAGTTCATCTGGAAGCCTCACCTGGAGCTGCTGGCTCGCCCGCGCCTCATGCAAGGCGTCGTCCACTACGGTGAGCTGGATTTGGTAGTCACCCAGGTCGGCATACGCATGGCTAAGGATGCCGTCAGCCCCGAACTCGGCCGTAGCGCCATCGCCCCAGGACAGAATCCGCTTGACCAGGCGACGGCCATCGCCACCCCAGGACAAATCCTTGACCACCACAACTTCGCCGGGAACGACCATGTCCGGCGACACTGCCAAGCCTGCCAGCGGCGGCACGACGGCTTCCCCGGACGGTGGCGCAGCTGCTTCCCCTTCGACGTAAAGAGCGAACTCCAGCGCTGTCGACGCTTCTTCCTCGGCCTGCCAGCTGAGGAAATAATGCCCTGGCTGGCACATCCGCCTATGGACCTGTTCGCCTGGCACCAGCGTATACAGCCGGTCATCCAGCCGAGCCGCGCCCTTTTTCGTTGCTCGCAGCGTGACGACCTGCCCTGCCCGCAGCGGCCCGGCTGGGATAACGCGCAATCCGCTCTCCTCTGAAAAGTGGAGACAGAACCGACATGCCTTCCCGTCCTGCCGATGATGCAGGCACTGGGGACAGGCATCCGGACACAGGCCATGCTCCACCACCTTGTTGCATTGCGGGCAACGACGCAGCAAGGCCGCCGCCGCCTGCCTCCGATTCCATTCCGCCTTCCCTGCCTGCCAGATGCGATAGCCCGCCACCCCCAACAGCAGGGCCAGGAGCAGACGCAGGAAAACCCGAGCCACCACTTTCAGGCGATAGTGGCGGTCTGCGAGCGGGCGCAGCTTTGCGGCCAAGTCGGCGTGATTCGTCGCTGCCAGCTGTCCGCCTTTAGTCGCATAGTTGAAGCCCCACAGCACCAGCAGCCGGCGGCGCCAGAAGGACCCGTACATGCGGTAGCATTCCGGCTGCTTCTTCGGGTCTGGGAGCTGAAATTCGCGCACCAGCTCCCGCATCTGCGGGACGTCGCTGAGCGCCAGCATGTTGAAATATTCAACCGAAGCCAGGAAATCGTCAATTTCGCTCATCGGCAGACTGCCGGGTTCGGCCATGACGCTCCGTGAGACGACCTCGCGCCGGCCGCGCCGCATGCTGAACAGCACCGGGCCGTCCTTGCCTTCGGGACGTGTCGCCTCCGCGAAAAACCGCGTGCATTTTTCGCCTGCCACATTGCGCAGTACGCCTTGGCAGTCAAGGCCCCAGTAGTCGCCAATAGCCTCCGACTTGATCGGAATGAACTCGTCACGGTCGAGGTAGATACCGATATTCTTCTTGATCAGCATGGTCTCTTCCCATCATGCGGCCTGCGCGTGTCTCCGCCATGACGTCATCCGCCATCACCTTCACTGCCAATGCCGCCGCAGCCCAGCTGGCCAGGACAGGCCGAACCGCGCCTTCTTCCACCCCGGAAAAGCCAAAACGCCGGTCCGCCAGAATCCCGATGCGGATCGTTTTCACGGCAGACCGGCGCTGTGTTGTGACTGACAGCCGAAAATCAATAATTCTCAGCGTGCAGCTCGAAATGCGCCTTTGCATGCTTGCACACCGGGCAGAGTTCCGGCGCCTTGACGGCGTAGACGATGTGCCCGCAGTTGCGGCAAATCCAGTACTGCTTCTCTGTCCTGGCGAAAACCTGGTCAGACTCGAGGTTTTTCAACAGTTCCAAATAGCGTTTTTCATGATGCTTCTCAATGTCGGCAACCATCGTGAAAAGCGCCGCGATTTCCTTAAAGCCCTCTTCTTTGGCGACGGCGGCGAAACCCTTGTACATTTCTGTCCATTCGTAATGCTCGCCTGCGGCTGCGTCCTTCAGGTTGGCGGCCGTGTCGCCAATGCCGTTCAACAACTTGAACCAAACTTTCGCATGTTCCTTCTCGTTGTTCGCCGTCTCCTCGAAAATAGCGGCTATTTGCTCATAGCCCTCTTTGCGAGCGGTGCTGGCGTAATACGAGTACTTATTGCGAGCCTGGGATTCGCCTGCAAAAGCGGCGGCCAAATTCTCGGCCGTCTTGCTGCCTTTTAATTCTGCCATTGTCTGTTCTCCTTGCTCTCGGATGGTTCTGGTTCTTCATATTGTCACAACTGTGTCAGCAAATAATTGCCTAGTGACAAAGTACTATAGTATGATGTCGACGCCGGAAATTTCAAGGCTGACGGATGGATTTTTATGGTGCGGCGCCGCTTTGCTCCAGTTTCTGGAAAAGCCCGGCCTTGACAGCGGCGTGCAGGGCATTGGCGCGGTGACTGAGCTTGTTTTTAACTTCTGCGGGCATTTCGCCGAAGGTCAGCTCAAAGCCCTCTGGAACAAACGCCGGGTCATAGCCGAAGCCGCCGTCGCCTCGGGCCTCGGCTATAATCCTCCCGCGTACTTCACCTTCCGCCGTGCCGAGCAGGCCGTCCGGCCCAGCCACGGCTATCACTGCGACAAACCGAGCCCGCCGGTCGCTGACTCCCTCCATCTCCCGCAGGAGCTTGGCTAAATTGCGCCCGTCATTGCCGCCTTCGCCGGCATAGCGCGCGGAATGCACTCCTGGCCGCCCCCCCAGGGCTATGACTTCCAGGCCAGAATCATCCGCCAGCACCACCCGCTGACTGGCCTTCGCTACTGCCAACGCCTTCTTGACCGCGTTCTCCGCGAACGTCGCGCCGTCCTCATCGACGGCTGGCATGCCGCCTATTTCAAGCGCACCAGTCACCGTGATCCCGACCGGCGCCAAAATCGCCCGCATCTCCTCGATCTTATGACGGTTGCCCGTCGCTGCCACAATGTCAAACGCCATCAACGCATCCTCCTGAAACACCACCAACCGACCGTCAAAACACCAAGAAGCCAAACCAGCCAAAGTGCCCTGCAACAACAACATAATATAATCGCCCTTTTACGCCCTATCACGCACAGCAGACAGAAAACGCGGAAGAACACGTCCGCAAAAAGCCAAAATTTCGATTAGTCGAAATTGCTGCTTGCCTTTCCCAGGCAGGTGATTATATTTATTACTTCGACGCATCGAAATTTTTCATCACGCCATTTTTGTGACTTTGTTGCCTTTATGGATAACACCGTCATTTCCAGCACGTTGGAAGATTACTTGGAGGCCATTGCCGCCCTGGTTGAGATCAACGGCCATGCGCACACCAAGGACATCGCTGAACGTCTCAACGTCTCCATGTCAACGGTCAGCAGCGCCTTGCAGACGTTGTCGTCGCGGTCGTTGATCACGTACCAGCCTCACATGCCGGTCTTGCTTACGGCCCGCGGCGCTGAACGCGCCGCCGTCATCCGCAACCGCCATGCCGCTTTGCGCGATTTCTTCCAAAACATCCTGAAGGCGCCATACCAGGAAGCCGACGCTGCGGCCTGCCGGGTCGAGCATGCCCTGAATGATGAGATGATGTCGAAACTCGTGCTTCTGGCAGAGGCCATCAGCACGCGGGACGACTGCCGGCAGCTGCGGGCCTACCTGTCCCGGGTCATGCCGGAACTGCGCACTGAAAGCACCACGGGCGCCCCCTTGGTCGCCCTCAGCGAACTCCAGGAAGGCCAGCGCGGCATCGTCGTCAAGGTTGACGACAACCTGCGCGGCATCAAGAAATTCGCAGACCTCGGCCTTGTCCGCGGCAGTCTTCTGCAAATGGAAGGCCATGCTCCCTTTGGCGATCTTTTGCGCATCAAGGTGATGAGCAGCAGCCTGTCTCTGCGTCGCCAGGACGCCGCCCATATCTGGGTACGGCTGACTGACAATCCCGCCGACAGCATGAACACCTCACCCCAAGGCAGCCGATGACGACCATGACCTCCTATCGCGTTGCCCTGGCCGGCAATCCAAATAGCGGGAAGACCACTATTTTCAATGCCTTGACCGGCACTCGCCAGCACGTCGGCAACTACCCTGGCGTCACTGTCGAGCGCAAATCCGGCGTCTGCCGCCTTGACGGCCTGAACATCGAGCTGGTTGACCTGCCCGGCATCTACAGCTTGTCGGCCTCCTCCATTGAGGAGAAGATCGTTTTCCAGGAGCTGCTGTCTACGCGGCTGGACCTGATCGTCAACGTCATTGATGCGGGCAATGTGCAGCGCAACCTGTATCTGACCACCCAGTTGGCAGAACTGGGCATCCCCATGCTCCTGACCTTCAACATGGCTGACGACGCCCGCCGCAATGGCCTCCAATTCAACCTGCCGATGCTGGAAAAGTACTTTGGCGCACCCATCGTCGAAACCGTCGGCTCCCGCGAGGAAGGCATTGACGAGCTGAAAGCCGCCATCGCCAAGGCTCTGCGCCAGCCCGCCGCCCCGCCGACGCCGATGCGCTATGACCAGGAGACTGACGACGCCATCCAGGACATCACCGCCGCCATCAGCCAGCTGCCGCCCCCGCCAGGACAGCCGATTCCGCCGCGTTACTTCGCCATCAAGCTGCTCGAAAACGACCCCGAAGTGAGCGCCCTGCCCACTTTTGCCGAGGTCTTGCCGCTGGCCGCCTCCTGGCGGGACCGCCTCGCCCTTCGACACGGCCTCAATAGCAACACGCTCATGGCCGACTGCCGCTACGGCATGATTGCCGGCGCCTGCCGCGAAGCCATCTCCTACAGCCATGAACATCGCCAGCAGCTGTCAGACGCGCTGGACAAGGTGCTGACCAACCGTTTTCTTGGCCTGCCCATCTTCCTGCTCATCATGCTGGCGGTCTTCACCTTCACCTTCACCTGCGGAGAGCCATTCGTCAAGCTCATCGACTTTTTCTTCACGCGACTGGCGTCCGGCCTGGGCGCACTCTGGCCCGACTCTACTTTGCCGCTGCTCAAGGCCCTGGTGCTGGAGGGCGTCATCGGCGGCGTTGGCGGCGTGCTTATGTTCCTGCCCAACATCCTGCTGCTGTTTCTGGCGATTGCCTTTTTGGAGGGCACAGGCTACATGTCCAGGGCTGCCTTTGTCATGGACGGCTTCATGCACAAGTTCGGCCTGCACGGCAAGAGCTTCATTCCCATGCTGCTGGGCTTCGGCTGCACTGTCCCGGCGGTCATGGCCACCCGCACCATCGAATCAGAACGCGACCGCATCACCACCATCCTGATTCTTCCCCTTATGAGCTGCAGCGCTCGCCTGACCATCTACCTGCTGTTCATCCCCACCTTCTTTGTCGAACGCTGGCAGCCCATCGTATTATGGATCGTCTATCTGCTCGGCGCGGCCATCGCCCTCGGCGGCGCGGTACTGCTGAAGTCAACTCTTTTCAAGGGCGACGATGAAGTCTTTGTCATGGAACTGCCCCCCTACCGCCTGCCGACACTCAAGAGCCTGCTCATCCATACGGGCGAACGCGCCATCATGTATCTGCACAAGGCCGGCACCATCATCCTTGCCGCCTCCATCATCCTCTTCTTCATCAACACGTTCCCGCGCCCGCAAACCTACACCGTGGATTACGAGGCCGAGGCTGCCGACATCGTCGCCAGCAACCTGCCCTGGGATGAGACCAAAGAGGCTCTCTGCACCCTCAACTCCCAACGCCGCGCCGAAGAGCTGGAATACTCCATCGCCGGCCGGATAGGAAAGAAAATCAACCTGGTCATGCGACATGCCGGCTTTGACTGGAAAGCCAGCTCAGCCCTAGTCGGTGCCTTTGCCGCCAAGGAGCTCTTCGTCTCCCAGTTGGCCATCCTCAACACGGTCAGTGACAGCGATTGCGACGATGCCAACGAAATGCTCCGCGACCGCCTGCGCGCCTCCTACACGCCGCTGCAAGCATTCAGCATCATTCTGTTCTGCCTGATTTCCATGCCCTGCGTCGCCACGGTCGCCGTGGTCAAGCGCGAAGCCAACTCCTGGCGCCTCGCCATCGCCCAGCTCGCTGCCCTGACTGCCATGGCTTTCGTCGTTTCGTTCCTGGTCTACCAGGGCGGACTCCTCCTCGGCTTCAGCGGCGTCGTCTGAGCAAGGCCACGTCTTTGAGCCATGCCGTGCGAGCGCAGTGCTCTTCGCCTGCCACCATTTATCCACCACCACGTCAGCCTCAGCTCATGTCCGCCTGGCAACCCTATCTCCCCTATAACGCCCTTCTCTGTCGCTATAACGAAATCGCGACTAAGAGACGCAACCGACGCCTTTTCGAGGAGCATCTGGCCGAGGGCCTGCAACGCGCCCTGGGAGGCGTCGGCCAGCTGGACTTCCGCTTTCCGCATGGCCGCATCTTCGCGCTCCCCAAGGCGCCCAAGTCAGTCTTTACGCCGGCTGATCTCGACCTGCTCAGGCAGAAAGCGCACCTGGTTCCCGGCCTGGTCTCGGTCTCGCCCGGCTTCCTGCTCAATCCGGACATGGAGGAAATCGAAGACGCCGTATTGCAGCACTTTCCGACTGTCTACGCGGCCTTTCGCGCTTGCTCACCGCCGCTAGCGCTGACCTACGCCATGCGTGCCCGTCGTTCGGACAAGTCGTTCCCGCTGACCAGCGAACAGATTGAACGCCACTTTGCGGAACTCCTCCTCCCGGAACGTCCGGAACTGCGCCTGGACCTGCGCCATGCCAACCTGGTCATGGAGCTGGAAGTCCGCAGCCGCCAGGCCTTCCTGTCCTTTGAACGCATTGCCGGCGCGGGCGGACTGCCCCCCGGCACTGGCGGCCGCGTCCTGGCCCTGCTTTCCGGCGGCTTTGACTCGCCAGTCGCTTGTCATCAGATGATGCGCCGCGGTTGCATGGTGGACTTCATCACCTTCCACAGTTCGCCTTATACCCCACCGGCGTATCTGACCAAGGTCTGCACCTTAGTGCGCAAGCTGAACGAATGTCAACGCCGCGGCCGCCTGGTCGCCGTCAACCTTCTTCCTGCTCAGCTGGCCATCCGCGACCATTGCCGAAGCCGCCATCGCACCGTGCTCTATCGGCGCTTTATGGTTCGCATCGCCGCCCTGGTCGCCAAGGACTTCAATGCCATGGCCTTAGTGACCGGCGACAACCTCGGTCAAGTCGCCAGCCAGACTCTGCCAAACATGGCGGCCATCAATGACGCTGCGCCAATCATGGTTCTGCGACCGCTGCTGACGTATGACAAGCTCGACACTCTGGCTATTGCCGAACGCATCGGCACCTACGCCATTTCCGTCGAACCAATTCCAGACAGCTGCACCGTATTCGCTCCAGACGACCCGGCCACCGCCGTCGAACTCAAAGCCATCCTGGACGATGAAGCCAGTCTTGACATCCCCAGCCTGCTCAAGGCCTGCCTGTCTGGCGCCTGCATCATCAACGTCGACTCCATGCGCCAACATGACTACTTGAAAATCCACCCGCACGCAGACGACCTGCCAGAAACGCCAGCATCTCAAAATGACCACGTGCAGCCAACAACGGGGGAGCATGACGAAATGGCTTGAGACACCGTGAACGGACAGGCACGGACAGAGCACAACGGAACCCTACATTCCCGCTCACCGTCCACTAACGTCCATTAACGTCCACGTCCACTCTCCACTAATGTCCACTTTTGTCCACAGTCCATCGTCTACTAACGTCCACTAAAGTCCACTAACGTCCATTGTCCACTGTCCATTAAAGCGCCTTACCCTGGACGCTTTGCTCCTCAACTTGCCGGAACCCCGAATATCAATGAGTGTTCGGTTACGCTGATTTTCAGCATTTTTGCATTTTCGCGCTTGAAACTTCCTTGCCAGCAGGCTATAATGATAAACGACGGCGATTTTGACGTTACGAGCAGGCCACCTTGTTGGTAGCTGGCGTCAGAAATCGCCGTTGTTTTTTTAGTACACAGCAGTACGTTTCGCGCTTGAAACTTCCTTGCCAGCAGGCTATAATGATAAACGACGGCGATTTTGGCGTTACGAGCTTGGCCACATGTTGGCTGCTGGCGTCAGGAGTCGCCGTCGTTTTTTTAGTACACAGCAGTACGTAGTTCAAGCTTCAGCTTGCCGTACGTTGCCGCCTTGGGGAATGATCACAGTGGACATGGTGGACGTTGTGGACAGCGTAATCCAGGCTCTCTCTCGCCCCTCGCCCCTAACGAATTATGAATTATGAATTATGAAATGCGCCTCAGCATTCAGCATTCAGCATTCAGTCCCTCGCCCCTCCAAAAGCCCCGCCGTCGTATTGCTTATTTAGTCCGATACCATGCTTTGCCGTGTGCTTCCAGTCCTGCGCCGGTCAGGTGCATATCCTGCGGCAAGGCAGTCGGCGTCGTCACTCCGGCAACGTGTCCGTCGGCCCAGAGAATATTGCATGTTTTCCGTCCATGCCTGGCCCAGGCGGCGCCTTCCGCCGTAGAGCGAGCAAGATTCAGCATGGAATTATGCGGAACCTCAGCCAAATCGGTGTTATAGTTGCCAATCCCGGAATCGCCGGCATAGACTTTCTCCGAGGGATTGCGGTACTCGGAAAATCGGACCAGCTTCTTGTTTCCACTCACCATGGCCGACCAGCTGGCAAAGCAATGGCCCAGGGAGACGCCGTACATCTGCCCCCAGTACCAACAGCTGTAGTAGGCTCTGGTGACGCCAAGCCGTTCCGGGCAGAAGAATTGATTGTTGCCCATGCCCGCGCTATAGGTTACGTCAGTGTACTTCAGCCAGGACAAAATAGCCCCATACGAAGCAGAATTGTGGTTCGAGGACAACCTCGTCAATCCCATGGCATACAGACCCTCCACGTAGGCATCGCCGCAGACATATCTCATCGTATGCGGCAAAGTCGAATCCTCGTTGTCATCAGCATACAGAAGCACAGAGATACCTACCTGCTTCAAGTTGCTGACACAGCTGATGGTGCGGGCTTTATCCCTGGCCTTGGACAAGGCCGGCAGCAGCATCGACGCCAGAATCGCGATGATGGCAATCACCACTAGAAGTTCAATCAACGTAAAGAACACCACTTGCTTCAACGTCTTCATTTTGCCTCCTTTTCGGCGCCTGCCGAACACTGTGCTCTTTCACCTCAACTTTCGAGACTCATTTACCCGGAACCGTTTCGCAGCCATTCCATTAGGGCTATGTTCAGGATCAAGTAACATGCCTATGATAAAGCAAGCGAGCCAACACTACCACAGGATGGGCTGCCAAACCCAAAAGAGGCGGCATGAACTTGCTGAAGCGTACTCTAATCGCTTTCTAACAATTATTCAAATTCATTCCGGAACATTTACTCACCAAGCTTGACCTGGAAGCATCCAGCTTACTTGGAAAAGTTGATCAACTTATGCCCGACCAAGTCATGCTGTTGCTCTGATGCATGCTCTGCGCGCCCACTCCATCAGCCTAAATCACGTTATGATTTCCGGAGCAAAAGCAGCGGGCCACCTGGTCATGAAAACCAGGCGGCCCGTAATTTTTTTGGAATACTCAGGCGGCTGTGGACGTTGCGGACATAGTGGACGGCGGCGTCCAGGCTACCTCTCGCCCCTCGCCCCTAACGAATTATGAATTATGAATTATGAATTATGAAATGCGCCTCAGCATTCAACATTCAGCATTCAACATTCAGCATTCAGTCCCTCGCCCCTAGACAAAGCCCCTCCGTCGTATTACCATTTAGTCCGGTACCATGCTTTGCCGTGTGCTTCCAGCCCTGCGCCGGTCAAGTACATATCCTGCGGCAAGGCAGTCGGCGTCGTCACTCCGGCGACGTGTCCGTCAGCCCAGAGGATATTGCAGGTTTTCCGTCCATGCCTGGCCCAAGCGACGCCCTCAGCCGCAGTGCGACCAAGTTGCAGCATGGAATTCTGCGGAACCTCAGCTAAATCGGTGGTATTGGCGCCCAGCCCGGAATCGCCGGCATAAACTTTCCCGGAGGGATCACGGTAATCAAGAAGTCGCGCCAGCTTCTTCCTGCCGATCGACAGTTCCGTCCAGCTGGCGAAGCTATGCGCCAGGGAGACGCCGTACATCTGCCCCCAGTACCAGCAGCTGTAGTAGGCCCTGGTGACGCCGAGCCGTTCCGGGCAGAAGAATTGATTGTTGCCCATGCTGACGCCATAGGTCACGTCAGAGTACTTCAGCCAGGACAGAATAGCCCCATACGAAGTGGAAGCATACTCACTGGACAACTTCGGCAATCCCAGGGCATACAGGCCTTGCACATAGTCTGAACTGGTGACATATCTCAGGTAATGCGGCAAGGTCGAATCTTCGTTGTCATCAGCATACAGAAGTAAGGAGATGCCTACCTGCTTCAAGTTGCTGACGCAGCTGATGGTGCGGGCTTTGTCCCTGGCCTTAGACAAGGCCGGCAGCAGCATCGCCGCCAGAATGGCGATGATGGCAATCACTACTAAAAGTTCAATCAACGTAAAAAACACCACTCGCTTCAACGTCTTCATCTTGCCTCCTTTTCGGCGCTTGCCGAACGCTTACCCACCTTCACTTCAACCCGTTGCGACTGATTTAAACGAGACTGTTTAACACTTCTTTCTTGCTTGGTACACCCCCCGGCAAAACCGACGCGACCGGGTCATTGCGCTTTGCGTTTCAAGACCAGCGCCAGGTCGATCAGCTCCTGCTGCAAGGCGGCCAGCCCGTCGATGTCCGCCTGCAAGCCACACTGCTTAACCTCCTTCAACTTCTCAGCTTCGGCGGCGACGTCATGGCCTTTGGCCTGCGCCTGAGCCAGATAGCGCTCGCATAGCCGCGCCAGCTTAAAGTCAATCGCTCCCTGGAACCATGCCTCGCAACGCCGCGAGGTGATAATCTGGTCTGAAGCCTCGTCAGAGTAGATGACGCCATAGTCAGCGGTGTTCTTGCCGCCGTCAAATGAATTGAAGCCATCATAGCCTGCGTGCGAATCAAAATGCCAGTAGGCGCAGACTGCGGTAAAATCGTCAACCCAGTTCTGCCAGTACAGACGGCGGTAGCTCAGTGGTGCGCCGCCCTTGCTCAAAATATGGTAAATCCAAAACTCGAAGTTCCCGGCCTTCCGCGCCAAGGCCGCCAATTCCGGCTTTCTCTCCAGATGAGGACGATAGAATTCGATGATGTCCGTATGCTCGGCCAAGCGCCGAAGCAACCCGGACGGGTCGCCGGTCAATTTTGCTCCAAAGTGCGGATTAAGCATAGTCCGCACCTGCGGGTCAGCCTGCTTAATCGCTTTGACTGCTGCCAGAGCCAGGTGCATGGCACTCTTTGGGTCGTCGGGTTCGCCCTCTGATTCATCTTCCGGGTTGAAGACGACGCGGTCCAGGCTTATCTGGTACTTGTTTTGGAGATGCGCTTTGAGCTGGGCTACCCATGCGGTGAAACCTTTTTGCCAGGCTGGCGTGCCGAATTCGAGCTGGCGCTTGCCGTTGTGCATCAGCGATCGCCAGTAGGTGTAGTCAAAGGCAAGGAAGAAGAACAGCTTCAGCGTCGCCGGATTCATGCCAGCGGCAAGAGCCTCGTCAATCTGCTGATCCAGGTGGGTGAAGTCAGCACCCCTGATTACGTTGCCGTCCTGATCAAATTGCGGGTAGATGTCAAGATTTCTCTGACCCGGCGTACCGCAGTACAGGTAGGTGAAGCCGTAGTCGCGGAAGACCTTGTAGGCTGCGCGATTCTTGACGTAGCAGTAGTTGAAGGTATCGACCTCCATTTCACCCAAATCGAGGTCGACGATTTCCAGTTCCAGGCGGAAATGCTGCGGTTCGGCCTGGCAGCAGGTCGGCCGAACCTGCACCAGGGCCCGATAGACGCCGGTAGTCAGCCCGCTTGTGTCGATTTCCATCCACAGCGGCACAGTGCAGCCAGGCTGGCACCGGAACAGCGCGTTGAGGATCAGCGGCGCCAGCGGGTCCGGAATAGTTTGGGCCGACTGATCCTGCATCGGCAGGCCTTCCTTGAAGGTCACGTGCGGCGCCAATAGCCCGGCGTCGGTATCAGCAGCCGGGGCGCGGTTATATCTAATCGGCTTTTCCGGCAGCGGGTCAGGGATTAGCTTGATGCGCGGCAACATGGCGCGGTCGGTCAGGTTGGAAAACGCGAAGCCGTAGACGACTTTGCCGTTGCGTGCCATCCGCAGGCGGACGGTTTCCAGTGCCTTGACAGTCAACGGCACTGGCAGGTTCGGCGGCGTGTTGGCCCAGGGTTTTCCAGACCACAGCAGAAATGGCTTTCCGGCCAAGGCAATCTTGGTCAGCGAGTTGCGCAGATTCTGCAAGCCGGCATTGAGGCTGTCCCAGCTGGCTGGATCATCGCCGCGCTGTTCCAGCTGTTCCTTGAAAGCGGCAAAACGCGGCACCGCCTCGGCCTTCAAGGTCGGCGCGACCGCCATGCCCACCAAATCCGCCTCCACCTCCGCAAACTGCTGCGCTAAAAACGCTGCCCGGCCAGCTGGCAGAAGCTTGCCAAAACGCGGCGGGTTCGCGAACACCTGCCCGACCGGCGCCCAGGTCGACAACCCGCCCGCAGTCGGCCCGCAGCGCGTCACATTAAAGGTGATGCCTGGACTCGCCTTCAGGTCAAGCCCCAGCTCTGCCAGAGGAATGGCCAGCTCAATGCTGAACTGCGTCGGCGTGCGCAGTGAACGCGCCTGCGCCTGGGACGCGATATTCATGTCGGTCAAACCAATGTCGCGATGCCGCAAGACCTGCTTCCAGCCATCGGCGTTGACCAGGTACTGGAAGAACAGCGGTTGGCTAATATCTGGCCGCAGGAAAAATTCAATGCAGTCGTCACTCCAGATGTTGTCATTGTCCTTGGCAGCGGTCAATTTATACTCGACGCCTGGCGGCACCGGGCATTTCACCGCTAGGAACAAGGTCTGGCCATCGGTCGCCATGGCGGCCTTGGCAGCGTGGGTGACGAACTTGTCCTCAACCTTCTCAAAAGCACCGAGGGCTGCTGCTGCCTTGTCCAGGACTGTGAACGGCGCAGTCCATTCCGCCTCGTTCCAGACCGGCTCGTCGAGATTGCCGTCCACCTTGGGGCCGTTGGCAGCTGTCTTGAGCACGAGATTCGGGTCACTGATGGAGATGCCCGACGCTGCTGCGGCCGGGATCACGGCGGTCGCGGTCGGGTCGACGACCTGGTCCCAGAGCCGCACGTCGTCCATCAAGCCGGTGAACTGCCGTTCATTCTTATCTCCTGGGAAAGCGCCGCCCAGGATCATCAAGGGGTAGGCCTCCGGATACGTCCCGGCCAGGTCGGCCAGCGCCAGGGCGCCTGCTGCCTCCTGATAGAGGACGCTATCAACCCACAGCTGGCACTTGCCGCCAGATTGCGCAGCCAGGCGCACCGTGTACCACACGCCAGGTCGAAAGTCACGCGGTTCGCCCTCAAGACGGAAATTTTTCAGTTGGGTCTTGGCATCATCAGTCCTGACGTTGATTTCCACGCCCAGCCGTCCTTCCGGGGTGACATACAGGTCCAGGTACCGCCGACGCCAGCTGTGGGCCATATAATAGACCAGGCTGGTCGGCTTGGCAGAGGCCTTGAATTCGACGTCTGTGCGGAACCGCAATTCGAGGGTGAAGGCTGGCCACTCCATCTCCATCCGGACGACTTGTCGGCGATGCTCGCCAGGCTGGCATTGCAAGGCCGAGCCGCCGCCGTAGCCGCCTTCAACCACAAAGCTGGCAGGCAGGGTGCGACCGCCGCCGCCCGGCGCGACTGACCGTCCATTGACCGTCTTGAAGCCGGAAGGCTCAAAATCCCAGTGATACACCGGCGCTGGTGCTGCCACGGCAACGGCCAGACCCGCCAACGCCAGCACAATCGTCAACTGATTTTTCAACATGATGCCTGCTCTCCTGGTTGGGTTTGAAGCAACCTCCCCCAGGATGAAGCCTGGGGATAAGAATGGTTAAGTACCTAAGACGCAGAGGAATGTGGACTTGGTGGACGTGGTGGACGGTGGTTGCCTTAATTTCGCGCTTTCAGCGTTTCAGCCGCTGCTTGGCTAATTTTCCCCGTACAACACATCCCCAAAAAATCTGCGCTATCTGCGTAATCTGCGGATAAAACAACAGCCCCTCGCCCCTAAAAAATCCTACTTCCAAGTCACGCGCACTTCTTCGCACGTCTTCCAAGGGCTGACGGTCACCGTCAAGGCGCCTACGGCCTCATCCCAGGTCCACTCGCGAACGTCTTTGTCATTGACCAGGACAGCCTGCGACCGCGCTCCAGTCCTGATGACCAACTTGGCGACGCGCACCTCAGGCCGACCAGGGAAATCGCCCTGGCTCGGATGAATGACCACTGCGTCGGCGCGACATTCCAGCCGGGTGACAGCCCATTCACCATCGCGATATTTAAGTGACTGCCCGTCATCCTCATAGAGCAGAAATTCCGTGTTCATTGAGCCCGGGTAGGCCAGGAAGGTCACTTCCTCGGCAAAACCGCGGTCAACATGCGGCTGAACCGCCCAGGTAGGGATGATGGCGCCCTCTTTGACCAGCAGGCAGCCGCCTCGGTCGACCGGGTATTCGGCCTTGGTGACCAGCGAGCCAGTCAGCGTTCGCCCAGTCCAGAAGTCGATCCAGTTTCCAGCTGGCAGGCGCAATTCATCTGTATAAGCGGTCACCAGCAGGAAATCACCGAGCATATACTGGGTGCGCACCTCGTCCCAGGCCGGGTCGTCCGGATAGACCAAGGACATGGCCCGCATCACCGGCATTCCGGAGCGGGTTGCCTGAGCCGCGGTCGAATAGAGATACGGCAGCAGCCGATAGCGCAGATGGGCATAATCACGGAACATCTTCAAGCCTGCTGGCGTCAGCAGCCACGGCTGGCGCCAATAGGCCCAGTTGTTCAGCTGCGCCCAGGTTTGCAAGAAACCAAAATGGATGCCGCCGGGGCAGAACACGTCCATGTCACAGGAATGATTGGAATGGCCAGAAAAGCCGTGGTTGAGCATGGATGCCAGCGGCTTGGGACCGCCGCCAGTGTCGCCGGCCCAGGTAGCCACATACTGTTGAATGCCGGTATAGCCGCCAGCTGAATAGACCATGGCGCGCCGGCCAGTATGCTCCTCAAAGCCCTTCGCCATCTGCTTCCCGTAAATCAGCGGATAAAGATTGTGCATCTGCTCGTCGTTCATGCCGTTGCCCCAGGCGCGGTCAGGATGCTCAATCACCTGGTTTGCACCATCCAGCTTGAAAGCACGGGCACCCTGGTCGACAAATTTCTTCAGGTGGTCAAACCACGGCTCCGGCAAGTCAGAGGGCGGCTCAGCCTGGGGCGCTGCTGGCGGCTCCGACGGCCTTTTCGCCGCTGGACGGAAGTGCTCATCCTTCTCAAAATCGTCATCATCGTCATCCTCGACTGCCGCCGACAGAGCTGCGTCCTTTGTGGCTGCGCTTTCCAGCTGCTGTTCTTCCAGCACGCTCAAATCGTGATCGCAGCAAAGCCAGAGACTGAGCTTATATCCCAAGCGTTCCAGCGCCCCGATGAATGTGTGCGACCCAACTGGCGACCAACGCGGAATAAAGAAACGCTCGGGATGCCAGGCTTTCTCCGTGCTGTAGTCATAGTTCTTCGACATCCAGCCAGGCTCCAGGCCGATGGCGTCACAGGGGATGTCCTCCCGGCGGAATGTGAGAGCCTCATTGATCATGTTAAAGGCATCGACCTGCTGGTTGCAGACATACGTCAAGGCGTACGCCCAGATTGGCAGCAGCGCTGGCCGACCGGTGAACGCGGTGTACTCATCCAGCAGCCCGGCATAGCCATCGCCGGTGAAAACGTAGAAGTCAGCATCCGACTGCGCAGCCGAGCAGACCAGCTGGCCTGGGTCGGTCTTGCCGACATCGATCTGGTGACGCCAGGTGGTGTTAACCAGCAAGCCCCAGTTGCGGCTGCTGAGCAACATGGGAATTGGAATGTAGCTCTTGACGTTGCGCACCCAGATTTCGTAGGACTCTCCGCGGCGCATGATATTCTCGCGGCTGACGTCGCCCAGACCGTACAAACGTTCACCCGGCGCCAGTTGCCAGGCCAGGCGAAAACCGCTGCCAATCAGCGACGTTTCCGCCTGGTGCGCCAGGCTTTCGCCAGCTGCGTTGAACAGGCCAAACCGGCCATCGGCTCGACTGATTTCCAGCTGGGCGTCCGCCGTGACAATGCGCACGGCCTGGTCGGATTCGGAAACCGTGAAAGCAGATTTCGCCGACTGCGGAAGGTAAATGCGATAGCGATTGAGAGCAGACTCTGTCCACGCCCCGCTGGCGCTGAAACGGAGGCGAAACAGCCGCATTGTCAAAACGTCGACCCGGAGACGAAGTTGGTTGCGGAGGTCAAACACCAGGTTGTGACGCTCCAGGGGAGCTGCGTCAGGGAGAGAATTGAAGCTCATGCCATGCCTTTCTTGGTCAATAGACGCTCTGTGCCGTCATCCAAATCAGAAGTCCCTGGCAGGTCGATCCACAGGAACGCCATCCATGCCAGCGCCGTCCGCCCGCCGATTTTCCGTCAACCCACCCAAAAAAGTCAGTTTATTATACCTGTGTTCTCTTGATTTGCAACGCAATCCGGCTATGATAAACGTGTTAGCTTTTGCGGTCATGCCCCTCAACCCTGCTTTAAACGTCCCCTACCCCCAACCCCAGGCTTATTGCATGAACACCTTGCGCAACATCGTCTTCTTGATTTCCTTTCTAGCCGCAGCCGCCTTTTGCCAGCCAGTCTCCGAACTGAAGGTGCTGGCCATTGGCAACAGTTTTTCCCGCAATGCGTTCCTTTACTTACAGGACATCATTGACGCGCACGGCAAGGCCAAGGCGACCCTGGGCAATGCGACCATTGGCGGCTGTTCCCTCGAACGGCACTGGAACGAACACCTGAAATCCCAGCAGAATCCCGAGCACAAGCCCTATTCCTACAAAGGCAAGAAAATCGCTCTCCAGGATTTTCTGGCGGCGGAAAAATGGGATGTGGTGACGCTCCAGCAGAACAGCGCCAACAGTTTCAAGCCGGAGACCTTCCAGCCCTGGGCAGACCATCTCGCCGCTCTGATTCGGCAACATGCCCCCCAGGCCAAAATCCATATCCACCGCACCTGGGCCTATCGGCCTGACCACCGCCTTTTCCGCCCCGGCTCCAAAATCACCCCGGAGGATATGCACAAACAGAGCGGCGAGGCGTATCGTCAACTCGCTGAACATCTGCAAGCGCCCCTGATCCCGGCTGGCGACGCTATGTGGCTGGCCTACCACACTCAAGCCGTCAAACCAGTCCTACACGACCCTGATTTCGACTATAAAAACCCAACTTACCCCCAGTTGCCGAAAGAGGACGGCGCCTTGCACGTCGGCTACACCTGGCGCAAAAACGCCAAAACCGGCGCCAGGGAGCTGAAGCTTGACGGCATTCATGCCAACAAGCGCGGCTGCTATCTGCTCGGCTGCGTCTGGTATGCCTTCCTCTTCCAGCAAGACCTCGCCGACCTCAAGTACGCCCCTGCTGAAATCACGCCCGAAGACGCCCAGTTCCTGCGTGACGTCGCCCAGAAAACAGTCCAAGCCAATCGCTGAACGCCATAAGGTGGAATAACCGTCAACAACCTATTATTTTAACCGCCAAGACGCCAAGAACGCCAAGGAGAGCACAAAGATTTTTGTTAATGTGCGAAGTTTTGTAATGAATGCTTGTAAACCTTCAGATTGGCGGTGGGATTGAACACTTGCGATGGCTACGATTCCTGCGTGTGCTGTCAAGTATCGCTTCTGAAGCCACATATTGCCGATTTCATAGTGAGTTGATTATCAGTCAATTCGCGCATGTATTCTGCGCCGTAGGCGCTTAACCATGCTTAACCCCAGGCTTCAGCCTGGGGGTAGGCGTACCCCAAAAGTGGTGCCCAGTAGGGGCACTACCGGACGTCTAACAAACAGAACCACTGCGCCAAACCTCCCTTTCTGTCACAAGTTCTCGCACATTACCAGATTTTTAGGTTTTACCGTGCAGCAAGGACAGCCTCGGAGAGGCGCAACCATAAGTAACCCCAGGTGAAGCGAAGCGGAACCTGGGGTAAAGTCCCCCCCCAAGCTTGAGCCTCGGAGAGGCGACACATAAGCGCTGCTTTGAAGAAAATCTTTCCCGAAAAACGAGAAGTCGACGGATAGTAGTATAACCATCCAACCCCAGGAGCGCAGGCATGAGACCCTTGAAAATCGCCATTGTCGGCACTGGCAACGTCGCTGCCAACAACTACCTTCCTTTTCTCTCGCGGCAGGAACACGTCTCCCTCTCCTATTTGTCCCGCACCAAGTCCAAGGCCATAGCCTGCCAGCAGAAATTTGGCGGCAAGGTCTGCGATTCCCCGGCTGAATTGATGGCTGACGAGCCGGACACGGTACTGATTCTGACTAACGAAGACCAGCGCTATGACGTCGCCTGCCAGCTGCTGGAGTTCAAGCCTAAGCGCTTATTCATGGAAAAACCGCTGCACGCCCGCCTCGGCCAGGCGCAGGTCACGGAAAATGACTTCTTTGAAGCCCGTGAATTGATGCGCAAGGCCGAGCAGCAAGGCGTTGAGACGGCGATGATGTTCAACTACCGCTTCTTTGAGGTCAGCGCCAAGCTCCGCGAGGTGCTCGCCGGGCGCAATACCGGCCCCTTGCGCCAAGCGACGCTTTATGTCAATTATGCCTGCTGGAGCCATTGCCTTGACCTTCTCCAGCATTTTGGCGGTGACGTGACCACTGTCCAGGCTCTCAACGGCACTGTCAGCTACGGCAGCGGTCGCCAGCAGGGGACAGACCTGGCTGCCGCCTTCCTGATGGCCAACGGCGCCACCGGCACCGTGCTCGGCACTTCCGGCTCAGCCTTCAAATTGTCCCTCTATCACCTTATCCTGAATTTCGAACACGCCATGATCGTCATTGACGACCTTGATTCTCGCCTAGAGGTGAACTTCGACAACACCAACTACCGCGAATCATATAGCTTGCAGCCAAACTTCTCCCGCTGGAACCAGTACGCTTCCTCCTTTGAAAAGGCTCTCGCGGCCTATTTGCAAAGCCTGGAGCAGAACGCACCGCCCCCGGTACCCGGCCGGGCTGGCCTGGCTGAGCTGCAGCTTGAAGCAGCGCTGCGCCGCTCAGCCCGCCTGCAAGCCGCCGTCAATGTCCAACAAGACTTCCCAATGCCATGAGCATGGCCAGGCAACCGCAGCAATGACCTAAATCCGACCGACGCCATATCAACCCAAGGAAACCCAAGCATGAAGTCTGTAAAACTCTGCGGCAATAGTGTTGCCGCCATTGCCGAAGTCCCAGAGCCGACGCCGCAGCCCCACGAAGTCGTCATCCAGACGGCTGTTTCCGCACTTTGCGGCAGTGAACTGAATGGATACCGCAACGCTGGTTCTGCCAAGGGCAATTCCGGCCACGAGGCTGCTGGCGTTGTGTTGCGCGTCGGCAGTGCGGTCTCCACTCTCCAGCCGGGGCAGCGAGTCGGCGTCAGCGCCATCTCTGGCTGCGGCGCCTGCGGCTATTGTGCGCGTGGCCAGTACACCTGGTGCCCGAAGCGCCGGTTTTACGGCAGCATGCACGCCGAACAATTCGTCACTGCCGCCAACGCCTGCCATGTCCTGCCCGATGACGTGGATTGGAAAACCGGCGTACTCATTTCGGGCGACGGCATGGGCGTTCCCTTCCATACCTCCACGAAAATCATTCGCCCTGACACTACCACCATTGCCGTATTCGGCACTGGCCCCATCGGCCTGGGCAGCATTCTGCTGCAAGCCTTTCTTGGGAAAAAGGTCATTGCCGTCGACGTCTCAGCTCCGCGCCTGGAGCTGGCCACTCGCCTAGGCGCAGCAGCGACCTTCAATCCCAACAACACCGATGTCGTTGCCGCTATCCGCGATTATACCGGCGGATTCGGCGCTGACCTCTGCATCGAAGCTGCTGGCAGGCCGGAAACAGCCTTGAACTGCTTTGCAGCGGTCAAAACCGGCGGCCAGGTGATTTTCAATGGCGAGCAGGGAACCGCCAACCTGTCCATCAGCGAGCAATTCATCCGCCGCGACATCACTGCCACCGGCTCATGGTTCTATCACTTCGCTGAATTTCACGATATGCTCCGGCTGTTCCGGAGCGGACTGCCAGTCTCGTCATTGATTACAGACGTCTATCCCCTGGACGACGTCAACACCGCCTTTGCTGACTTCGCCGCCGGCAAGACCGGCAAAGCCGTCATCAGCTACGGGTTAGCATGAAGTCGCCCGAAAAGCCAATGCCTATTATTCCTATTTTTTCTTCTCACAGGTCGTTTTTTCGCCCCGGGCATGATGATAGGCTTTACAGGCTTTGCAGTCTCCGTGTCGCGGGCACCCCGGCCAAGTGCAGGGGCAATCAGCCTTGATCTTCTTCTCGCTCATTTCAGGTCTCCTCTTCTAAGTTAAGTTCGCTGCACAGCCAAAACCCCAAGGAGGCAGCGCGAACCAACAGCAAAAGTACTCTAACTGTCATTAATCTGCTTTTCAAGTTCATGCCAAGATATTACACGGAAATAATCTGCCAAGCGGCGGTTCGCCGTCTCAATGCGTCACTGGCAGTCTGCTCGTGTCTATCCAAGGAGAAATTCTGATGAAACATTCCAGCCACTACCTCGGCCTGTTAGCCTTGAGTACCCTGTCACTCTATGCTCAACCCGCAAAACCGACCGCAACTGCGCCAGCAATCCCGCCACGCCTGTTGATCAGCGCGGAAAAAGCTGAGCAATGGCAAGGCGGCAACCAGGACCGCGAAATCGTCGCGGAGGGCGAAACAGCGTCCATCCGCTGGGCTCATGGCGATAGCAACACCTTAGAGTACAGGGACTGCCCGAGCGACTGGACAGGCGAGCAGAACGTACTGGACTTCTGGTTGCACAGCGAAAAGGCCACTGACAGCAGATTCATCATCTACATCGGCTCAGAGAATCCCGAATTGCCAGGCATGGACTACTACAGCACCAGCATTAGGCTGAATTTCACTGGTTGGCGCCATTATCAGCTGCCATTAAAGGAGTTGAGTGTATCCCGCACTCCCCTGGGCTTTGACAAGATCACCAGCTTCCGCATGCACGCTTCTGGCTGGAACAACACGCCCCACCCTGAGGCCGTGGTCCGCGTCGGCGACATCCGGCTCGTGTACATGCCGCCGGTCAAGGGACCGCGCCTGAGTGACGAGGACTTCTTCGCAGCGCTGGACCTGGACCGTCCTGGCCTGGAAACGGTCAAGACGGCTGTCGCCGCCGCCGACTTCGCGGCCGCACGCGGTGCGCTGCTGCGCTACTACGTGGAGCGACAAAACCCGCGCTACTACCGCAGCTGGGCCGACCGACCGCCCGAAGAGCAGCGCCCAGCCTCCTACGACACCCGCGCCGCTGACAGGGTCGTCGCCCACTTGCTCCGCAGCTGCGGCGTGGACCATCAATTTGGCGAGCGCATTGACTGGTCCATCAATCCGACCAAAATCCAGTACAAGGAATGGACCTGGCAGCTCAGCCGCCATCCCTTCTGGCGCACGCTGGTGGATGCGTACTGGCAGACCGGCAAGGAAATTTACGGCAAGGAATTCGTCGACCAGATGACGGCATGGGTCGAAGACAATCCAGTGCCTCTGAACAGCTCAGGGAACACTGCCGGTTCACGCTGGCGGACGATTGAGGCCGGCATCCGCACCGGCGGCGTCTGGCAGGACTGCTTCTTCCGCATGTTGGGTTCGCCGGTCTTCACTGCCGATGCGGTCACCACCATGCTCAAATCCTTCTGCGAACACGCACGACACCTCCGCGCCCACCCGACCAGCAACAACTGGCTGGCCATGGAAATGAACGGCCTCTTCCACATCAGCGCACTCTTCCCCGAATTCCGCGAAGCCGCCGAATGGCAGAGTTATTCGGCAGGGCGACTCTACGAGGAAATGGAAGTGCAAGTCTATCCCGACGGCGCACAAGTCGAGCTGGCAACCGGCTACCACGGCGTCAGCCTCATCAACTTCCTGGGCGCCTATAACATCGCCAAGCACAACAACATCGAGCTGCCAGGCGACTACATGCAGCGCATGGAACGCCAGTACGCCTACTACATGTACATCATGATGCCGGACGGCCGCATGCCAGCTCTCAACGACGCAGGCTGGGGCAATGTCCGGAGGTCCCTGGCCACTGGCTTCACTCACTTCCCTGAACGCACGGACTTCCAGTACCTGGCCACTAATGGCAGCGAAGGCACCAAGCCGACTTTCACCTCATGCTGGATGCTCTACGCCGGCTGGGCTATCATGCGCAGCGGCTGGGAAGCCGAGGACCTCTACATGATCTTTGAAGTCGGCCCCTTTGGCGCTGGTCACCAGCACGAGGACAAGTTGTCCATGATTGTCT
>Ga0209723_1001088_pt1 | contig 44912 bp, 59 predicted proteins | sample BiotimSIPDNA_2_FD_185750 | JGI IMG/M metagenome (GOLD analysis project Ga0209723, IMG submission 185750) | Anaerobic biogas reactor microbial communites from Washington, USA - Biogas_R2 time_0 SIP DNA (SPAdes) (version 2) | ecosystem: Engineered > Bioreactor > Anaerobic > Unclassified | place... | reverse complement strand
GTGCGAGCCCCCGAGGCATCACTAGCCCCCGTTCCACCGTTAAGCACAGATAGATCCGTTCCGGACCAGTTACCATTATTGACAGTCGAAAGGGTCGAGAGCCCCCCTAGCCCTAAATTTGTGCGAGCACCCGAAGCCGTAGCTGAGCCCGTCCCACCGTCAGCAACAGCGAGAGGCGAAGTTAGGCCGGAAATTTCACCACCTGTAACAACTACATCATCCAGGGTAACGGTTCCCGTAAACGTAGGGTCCCCGCCAAACTCCACTTCATCACTGGCGTTAAGCTTAACAAGATCGACATCGGCGCTATCATTAGCGTTCCTAGCCCGAAGAGCCTGATTATTGTCGAGGCGTATTTTGTCGCCATCGACAGCATTGTTCTGAAGCGAGTCAGTTGAGAGCTGCACCCCACTACCTGAGCCAGTATGATTGTGCCCAGAAATAGGCTCTGCAAATTGGGTAACAAAAAGATCGCCCCAGTTCTGCTGCCCAAGCGAGGGAAGGGTGAGATCTATGCCTTTATTTATAGACTCGTCAGCAAGAAGAATCGGAGTAACTGCAAGAATAAGACCAACAACGTAACCCTGAAGAACATGCCTGAATTTCATAATACCTCTATATGTATTCAAATTTGCCTGTGTAGGGGATGTTTCTTCTTGCCCTCACGAGGCGTCTGTAAGTGTTAATAATCGTTCCTTCGAGCGCTTTAAGCAGAGTTTCCTCAGCCTGGGCATCGTAGCTCGAGTTAACGACATCGAAAGCCCTGGCGATAAGGGCTTTGAAATAGCCCTCGCAGACCCTATCCAATTTAGAGTGGGTCGTAGTGTACCGCCCCAGGGTAATAAAATCTCCGACTGATATAGTGCCGCCAGCGGTAGGTGCGTCATTGGTATCGAAGGTGATTTTTCTACTGGATGAATCATAGTCTGAATATCCAATATTATAATAAACTACTTCTCCGTCTTTAGAGTTTACGCAAAGATACTCGTCCCCCTGAATTTTAACCGCATTGAGATAGGAGTCTTGGGCGAGAGTAAGATCGGTGTAATAGTCCCCGTCTATAGTTCTTGCTGAAATTCTCCCTACTCGAAGAGCAAGGGAATCCAACGCCCGATGATAGCAAATCTGCAAGTCGCCGTTTGGATGATCTGGTATCGGATCGACTTCGATTATCCCGTTTCTCACGCAGAAAAATCCGGGGTCCCCAGACTGATGCCCAAACTGACTATAAGAACCAATTTGAAGAGAGACATAATTATCGACCGAGCCATCACAAGAATACTTTACCGAGCTAACAGACCCCCCGAGGAAAATGTCCTCCGGGAGATCATAAGAAGCCTCATCCGTTTCGCAGTCGATGGTCGTTTTGGTGTCGAAGAAAGCCGGGGCTGTTCCTTGCACGACTTCATAGATAAGAGCCTGAAGAATTTGCTGAGCGTGATTTGCAGCCTCGATAGGAACGCTTTGAGGGATACCGTTATCGTCAGAATAATCTGTCTCCCCCTTCTTCTCTCGAACCTCAGCTATAAGTGATCCGACATATCTATTTATCAACTTCCCCCAGCTCCTTTGTCCTCTCCCTCTTTAGCTTCGCAGCCAAGAGAATAGTTTTCTTATCCGGAGAATAGTCCTTTCCATTAAGCTCCGATTCCCCAGCAGTTTTCATAAGCTCCTCAAGCTCATCCCCATCAATACCCCTCTTCTTGAGTTCGCTTCGAAGTTCCTTAAGTCCCATTATATCTGAGCCCCTCCCGGCGATAAGAGAGCCCTCTGAAGAGCGGAAATAATACCCTCGAGACTCCTTGCCTCGTCCTGTCTCCCTGCCCTAGCAAGGGCGCTCATGTTTCTATATGCATCCTGAATAAAACCCTGTCTCGCAATCTTAATCTTGGCAGCCTTCTCTGCTTTTGCGAGAGCCAGCTCCTCGAGAAACTTCTGATTTTGAAAAGCCATCGTTTGATCGTACTGCCGCTTTTCCTCCTCAAGTCTCTGTTGATTGAATTGGTTTGTCGTGTTGAGCTGATTTTGAGCCTGCTCATTCTGGTTATAGTTTCCCCAGATCTGCCCACCAACAAGAAGACCCCCGAGGACATTCTCGGGGGTATAGAACGAGTTTGATGGGCTGGGGAGAAGATCCATCAAGGAAAACATAACTACTCCACTAAGGCAAAAGCGTGTTTCACAATCACACCCAAAACACCACTAAGCATTATTGCAACAAGTCCGTAAGTTATCATTCGAACCGGATGGAATTCGCTCTTATTCACCTTTACGTCATCCAAATGATTAATCTGTTCCCGGAGAGCTGCCCGAGCAGCAATACATGGAGCCTGGTGGGTCTCCAAAGCCTTCGATATATAAGAAACCTTCTCCGCAATCGAAATTAGTAAGTCATGATCGTTCATGTCCCTAAACGCTCTTTCCATGATTAAATAGCCTTAAAAGTATAAGAGTCATCCAAACCAAAAAAACGAACAAAGCCCTCCGATTCCGATTCCGACTCAAAGGGATACTCGCCCGCAACCTGTCGCCTATCTGCGGCATCGATCTCCCCGTCAGCAACAGGGAGGACGCCGGTAACAGCCCGGCGTTTATCCTCCGAATCAATAGCCACTATTGATATTCACCTCTCGTAAACGTGGTTCCATCATCTGAAGTCGTAGAAGTTCCTACAATGGTCGAGCCGTTGTCCTGGTAGGTCTTCGCCTCCGTTGCAGTGGAAGTATGTTTGTTCCGAGAAAACTGATAAAGCCACTGAAGCATATCCCCGAAAGGAGCCCCAACAGCCGGGACAGCCGTAATTTCGGAATGGGTGTCGGTTTCTAGGACATCCACCACTTCAGCGTTCACCTCAGCGGCAGAAATATCGTTTAAACCCGAAAAACCAGAATCCATTTCTGTTTTTGTCGGAGGATCGTAGTCGGAGAGAGCTGTATCAACCTCAGCGTTGATAGCCGCTAATCCGGTGGCTCCTATCGTGGTAGCCGTCCCAATCGTGGAATTGGCTCGAGTAAGCCCAGTCCCATCATAGTCAGCTTCCAGGTTATCGGCTGCCGTAGTGTCCCCAGAAACGGAGGCCACGTTGCAGTCTGGTGTTGCCTCAAGGATATTTACGCGAAGAGAAACAGGCTGAAAGTCTGTCCCACTAGAATCCTTACAGCCAACAATGACGTAATCAACACCAGCAGCAAAAGCAGCATCCGGAACACCAAGCTGATAAACCTGGAGATTGGTATCCTCAGACCATCCCCCACTTGCGTAGGTTCCGAGAGTGCCCGAAGAATCTGTTATTGCTGAGGCTGAAGCAGCCCCCTCCCTTCGATAGTAACAAGAAACATCAGTGTAAGCCTGAGAGGCTACCCTAGCTCCGGTACTATCAACAAGAATAAGCTCAACCGTTCTGGAAGTAGTTCCAGCCCGAACAATGTCGTCAGCTCCCGCTGCCATAACAAAGACAGCCAGAAGCGCAAAGGCAGCGAAAAGCAAGCGGTTCATTATTGAAGTCCTCCACTGAGCATTTGGAAGTTCCCCGCCGACGAGGTTCTATAAGAACTTCCCGTAACATATTCATCAACACCAATATCCCAGGTTCCCGACCTGGTATCTCCCTCAATGTCATCATTGAATGGAATATCTGTATCGCTGGAGAGATCCGTTCCCTGATCGATTAAATCGGTCTCTCCGTCTATTGCGTAGTCATGAGTATCCGCAAAAGTGATAGTTAGGTTTCTTCTCCCCGCTTCCGGGCTGGTTCCATCATCGGTCGCAATATTACTCCAATCGGTTGTCGCAAAGCTGCCGGAAGTATACCAATCTTCCTGGTAAGCGTTTACGGAAACAATGTTCCGAGCACTGAAAACATCGCTGGTTCCGTTAGCGGTAACATAAATATTTTCATTCGCCTGGGAGCCATCGAGGGTTAAGTTCGCCAAATAAAGCTCAAAACCCTCAACTAGATAAACGCGGATGATGGTTGAATAAAAGCCATAAAAAATAGAATTGGTGATAATCAGCTTCCCGCCCGTATCCATATCATAAGCGAGAACACCCTTATTTGCAGAGTTTGTGCTCGTGCCAACATGAGAGAAGAGACATTTATCGAAGTAGCACTCCACCCCGCAGCCCTGAGCAATCCACATTCCCATACCGCCTTCGCCATCATGCGTCGAAATGCACTGAATATTTTTCACATGGAGTTTTGCGCCGCCTGGCCTAATGCAAGCATAATAGGCTCCGTAGATTCGATAAGCAGAAGTGTCTATCGCTGTTCCGGCAAAATCACCTTGGATAGTAAGAAAGCGAGTTGCATCGGTAGTAAACCGAGTTCCGATAGCATCAATCGGACCGTCAGCGGTAGCTCCTCGACAGTCAATAGTGAGATTAATGTCGGAGCTTACCAGGTCAGCATTCGCCGTTTCCTCCGCATAAATAGCGGCATCTAGGGTGTTATAAGCCCCAGCGCCGCCAGGTGACGCCGCACAAGACGAAGCCGTCCCGTCCCCGCTATTAGCGCAGTCTGTATTCACATAGGCAGTCTTATTCGTTACCGCGAAAGCTGAAGTAGCAAAAAAGAGAAGAACGAAAAGAATCTTTTTCATAATAACGGTAACCCCCTTATTGACGGCTCCGGCGTGGGCTCGGGGGTGGGCTCAGGTGTGGGCTCAGGTGTGGGCTCAGGATTCTCCGCTGTTACCCACCCTTCCTCATACCCCATAGCTGCACAGTTTCCGGTCTCAACTGTCTGATCACTTCCTACAGTAAAATTCTCAAAAAAGGAACCTGAGTCGTAGCCTCGAGAGGTCCACGAAGCAAAAGTTTCATCACGAAAACCATCGGTCCCATCGGCGCAGAAAAACTGACCAGTAAAGTGACCTCGAGCGTTATAGTAGCAATTATTCTGAAACAGAGCACCGTCTTTCATGGCTTGCTGCCGGGCTCCATTGTAGTAGGTCCCGATGTCAACATTCGCCCCCCAGCCGCATCCAGCCCAGTCATAATTGTCCTTGATTACGTTCCCGATTACTTTCATGACATTCCCGGCTGAGCCGGGAGTGGGAACGTAAGAATCCCCGCCCGGACCACCGCCACGGATACCCGCCTTGCCGTCAGAAAGGTTCGTAGCAAGAAAAGTATTATATTCAATCCGAAGGCCCCAGTAGTAAGGATCGTCTGCCGTGTCGTCGATATAAGCCCCTCGACCGACCATGAGGTTGTGATGGATGTAGTCGTTAGGCTGCCCAAAACCGATAGCTGGACCCAGGCAGTTTATCACCACGTTGTTGTCGGTTTCGCTGTCAGCCGCAGTGTCATCTGTTGTGTGCTTTCTCTTGATGCAATGAGTGTAGCCGTTCCTATCCCCGGTGGCGTTCACAATATTGTGGTGAATTCGGTTTCCGTCACCATTGTATGAAGTGATATGAGCAGAGTTTCCAGGAAAACCCGAGTTGCTGGCCGGGCCAGAGTCGTGAGTATAGCAGTGGTGAAGAGAGGAGTTGGTCATCGAATGCATTACGAGGCCGTCAGCGTTCGTGTTTACGTCCCCGCCGTTGTCCGAAACTTCTACGTTCCGAATTTCTACTCCGGTCTGATCGTCATTGTAACCCGTAACAGCAACATGCCATCGTTTAAACTTCAAACCCTCAACTAAAACATAGTCACTGCCACCGAGGCCGAAGCCGGTGGCAGTATAGTCGGTTCCATCGAACCAAACAGCATCCTCACCAGGATAGTTTTTGAGAAGAATTTTGTTTGCAGCGGTTCCATCAACGCCGTCCATGGTTATTTGGTAATATTCCCCGCCACCAACGTCCCAAGTATCGTCATAAGTTCCATCAAAGAAATAAATGGCATCTCCGGGAGTGAAGCCCTGCCAGGTTCCGGGCCTACTCCCCGCATCCTCAGCATGGGTGATGTTTCGAACGGTCTGCCAGGGGGAGCCATAGCTCCCATCGTTTGAGTCGCTCCCTGCCACAGCGTCGATATAGTAGCAGTTCCCCGAGCCCGTAGCTTCGCAAAGAGGAGAGGAAGGCAGGGCGTAAGTGCCATCGCTTTGACACGTTTTTAGGGTCCCGCCATCGAGGATGGTAATGCCCGGATAAACGTAGAAATTGTAGTCATCGCAATCGTCATCCGTTGAATACCCATCCCAGTCCTTATCATCACCAGGACACCAGCGATCTACCGAGCTATCCCCATTCGTATCTCGACCACAACCATAGTCGGGCTCCGTATAGGCGTAAGCCGTAAAGTTTTGTGTAACATTTGAGCCGGGGATATAGCCTTCGGCCTCCCAGGGAGTAAAAAGATAGCCGTCCAGGACCGGAGTGGGGTAGTAAGAAACCCCGTTCGTTAAGCCGGTGAATTGATAGTAACCAGAGCCGTTGGTAACGGAAGTGGTCCCGGCAGCGGAAGAATAGACAGTAACCCCAACAAGGGGGCTACCGCCTACCGTGATTGTTCCGGAAAGAGTGTAGGTTTGAGCGGCGGCGATCTCCGGAGCGCCAAGAAGGCAGAGAAAAATCAACCCCAGCGGAAACCACTTGCTCATATTACCCCCTTACCTGATGGGGGTGATTCTTAGCGAGCCCTTAGTCGGAGCGTCCCCCCTGTGCTTAATATAGATGGTACCAGCCGCAATTTTCACATTCATGGCAAAAAGGTTAAGCACTAGGGGCTCCCCCGCTGCTAAAAGAAAGTGATCTGCTGTGCCATCAAACGAGAGAGCCACCGCTTTGTCGAGGTTGTTTAGGATGATTAGTCCGTGGACATCCCTCGTAAGCTGCATCACGGAGCCATAGGCCGCTCCAACAGCTTCATAAGCAGCCTCTCCCGCTGCTTGCCATTCAACATGACCATAGCCCATAAATTACCTCTCTACCGAATCTTCCCATCCGAGAACAAGAAGATTGAAAGCAGAATCAGTATCAGTTCCATTCACCTCGGTCGTTACCGTAATTGCAGCATAGGTTTGAGCAACCTTTGCTCGAGAATCAGTGAGAAGCGTTTGGACAAAAGCCAACGGAGTTCTGCCGTAAGGCTTTTTGAAGGTAACCACGTAAACGCCAGTGGCTCCCTTCGCTACCGTGACATACTCGCTGCCCTCAAGAACGGTTCCGTCCGAGTCGACCCGAATCAACTGAGCGAAACATTCGCCCTGAGAATTCAGAACCGGACCTTTTAATCCCCAAGTCATAAAGCCTCCATAGTTTAAACTCAAAAACCCCCGGCCTAGAGAGAGGCCGGGGGACAACAACAACAGCAGCAATTATGAGGTGGTTAGCCCGTCAATCACGCCGTGGAACGGGGGCGGCATCCAAAACTGCATATCGCCACCATATCGAGCCTCGTAGTTGGTTTTCCCAACCTCACGGAGCCAAACCGTTCCGTCCTCATCGTGCCAACCAAAGCCCCTCATGTGCTTGAGAGCCATATAGTTGCGATTGAAGGCCCAGAACTCATCCCTACGGCAATACTTCGAGATCATGATATAAGCAGATCCGAAGGGACCATCATAGACGATAGCATTGAAGCCTAGGCGTCCAGCATTCGCAGCTTCCATAAGCTGCTTCTGGAATTTCGGCATATTAAACCGAGGAGCCACCTTGGTTTCGTTGAATCGTTTCAGATGGACAAGAGTGTCCTTGAGCAGTCTCCACTGGGTATAGCTCGTAATCAAAAGATCCGGAGCCTGACCGCAGCGTTGATGAATGCCAAGAATCAGTTTATCAATGAGTCTACAGGAAATGCCGACTCCGACACTCGACATATAGAAACCACGCCATCTCCGCTGCACCGGAACGTCATAGAGCGAACCAGAAGTAGCTTTGACAATAGCGCGAGCGCCATACATGTCATTGTTTTCGGAACCCTGCATGAAGATAGAATCTCCAGCAGCGGGAACGGCAGAGCCCGTTTTCCTTTGGACGGTAAGAGTTGGACTTGCGTAGTCATTCTCTTCGTCCGGATCAAGCTCCTCAATCTCAAACAGATCTGTTGAGCCAGACCCAATATTAACCAAATCCCCCTCTTCGAAGTGAGCTTCGATAAAGGTAGAAGCGGTTAAGTAGAAGGTATAGTTTCCAGATCCGTTATCGGTAATCGCGGAAGCGGCCTTAATGGTTCCCAGGACACCATCAGCATTACCCATAATCTGGCGCTCGGTGTTGTCACGGAAGAGAATAACTCCCCGCTTCACCTGCTCAGCTTGGGCGTCGACCCATGCACCCTCTCCCTTCGAGGCATACATGAGAGTCCTTTTCAGCTTAACACTGGAAAGGTGTTCGACTGACTGAAAGTAAGCCTTGTCCATCTTCCAGGGGTTTGCCGTAGGAACAGTTCCGTCCGAAGTCGTTCCTCGACCACCACCCTTGGAGAGCGGAATGTACTCCTCAAATCTCTCACCCTCGAGGGAGAAATCTTTCTTCACCTGCGAGAGAAGGGGACTTGAGAGGTCGTAAGTATTAATCGCACCAGGACCATATTTCCGCTTAAGGAGATCCTGAGCATTGTCCATGTTTAGGGCAGTCATACATCCTCCCAACAAAACAACAGTTCACATTGGGAGCGCCGGAAACCCTAACTCATCGTGAATTGAGGGTCCCATACGTGATCGCGTGGGTTGAATCCAGCGCTCGCACCGCTATTATTCTCGCTGGTTTCGGCCCTAGTATGGCGGGGGGAAGCCTTATCGCCTAAGTGGGTTGTCGCAACCTCTTTTTCTTCGCCTTCCTTCGATTTTCCCTCTCCCTCCCCAGAGTAAGCTTCCCTGATTAGGTAATCGAGATCGTCTTCAGAAGCATTCACCAACCAAGCAAAATCTACGGAGTCGTAAATCTCTTGAACGATTTTAGCCTTATCCCCGGAGGGGGTCACTCGATCAAAAGACTGCTCGACCTTTTCGCAGACTTTTTCACCAAGAGCAAAAGCCGCAGCGTGTCTGTATCGCTCTTCAGGGCTCGCAGTTTTGAGTGTTTCCACAACATTCTGCTTGAGCTGTCCCTGATTCGCCAGGGCTGCAAGTTTGTCCCAACCTGCGGAAATTTGCTCATCGGAAAGGCCGGTTTCCCCTCGAATCTTCTCTCGGGCCGCCTCTACCTTCTGATTATTCTCCGCGTGAGAGACTTTATTTTGCGCTCGGTTTATCTGAATTTCTTTTAACGCTAATTCCCGCTTTCTAGCAACAAGTTTTTTCTCATCATCTGAGAGGGAATTATACTCAAGGAAATACTGACTAAATCCTTGATGAAATTTGTTCCAAAAATCAACTGGGTCCATTCCAGCATCTATGGCGAGAAGAGTGAGGGCCGCGTCAGTGTCCCCCTTCTTCATTGCCTCAGTAACTTGCTCAGCATTTGCATACTTAGCCCCCAGCTCGCTTTGCTGCTGAGCCAGAGCCTTTTTCTGCTCACCGAGTTCGGTGAATTTCCGATTATAGGAACGCTCGCCGGACTTCAGGTTCCGAAGCTCCCGGAGAGTGAAAACCTCCTCTTTTCCATCAATCGCTACGGGGATTTTCGCATCAAGGGAATACTCAAGAGACTCATCGCCGAGCTTTACGGCAACGGTCTTACTCCCCTTTTCACCTTCTGATGAAACTTTCTTTGTTTCCGAAGCTCCATCAAGGTCACCACTATCTCCCCCACCGCGTTCACCACTACCAAGATCATCATCACTCCCAGCACTGCTACTAGGCTTGCTATTAGAATTGTTTTCAAGACCAGTATCATCTTCGACGGCCTCCAATGATTGCTCGAGAGAATCCTTCACGAAAAACTCAGAGCCGTTGTTAGAAGCGCCCTGATCGAAAAAATCGACCATGACATCGCCTACTCTTTCTTCTCGTCCTGCCATTACATCCTCACTGCATCATCGCTCCGGGAGGGACCGCCTGGGGCTGGGGTTGCTGTTGCTGTTGCTGTTGCTGAGGAGCTGGCTGCGCTGGTCCCTGAGCCACGCCCTTCGGCATATTGAAAATAAGCGGAAACTGGGGATGTCGACTGAAAACAACTTCTCTGTAGAGAGGCGACTTCTCCATCTGGAGCCAGATGAGATATTCAGTTGTTCGAACGTGATCGAGAATCTTCTCTTGGATGCTGTCCGGAAGCATATAGAAGGTAGCCGACTGGACAAGAACAAGATGCTCCTCAAGCTCGACCAAATGATTCTCTACTGGAGTTGGAGCCGGGACTTCCTTGTTCTTGATGAAGTGATCGTTTTCTCTTTGAGCCTTAATAACAGAAACCGTGGCATGATCCACAAACTCCCTCTCCGAATCAAAACCCAAAAGCTTAATAAGCTTCTGCCTGTCGAAAATTCCCTCACCTGTTTTGGGGTTGAGGGTAAGCTGATAGGTCTCGAGAATAAACTCGGCCCTGGCTGAAGGCTGCTGCGGAAGGGAGCCCGTAATCTCAAGCTCGACATCACAGTCCCTCGTGAGCACTATCGGATCGAAATCTTCGACAAAAAACTCGTTCCCATAGCCTAGGATGTCAGCCATACGGCCATCGTTCTTCTCGTAGTGCTTCATTTGCTTGAGAATGTGACGATCTATTGCCGGGAATAGCTCGTTATACTTGTTGAAAATGGCTGTAGCTCGAAGATCCTCGAGTTCCTGGAGAAGCCTAATCGCCTTCGCTGCCCGAACAGAGTTCGGAATATCGCCGGAAGAAACACCATGCAAGTCCCCAAGCCGCTGCATCCTCTCCCTGACAAGCTCCCAAAACTGGACAATCTGCGGAGAAACCGGATTAGGAGTAAGCAGCTCAGGTTTCGCTCCATTATAGAAGGTGATTCTCAGCGAATCGTCAGCCGTTTCATCAATACTAATATTCCCCTCTGCGGGAATGAGCATCTTTGTGTGACCAAGCAGCATGAGATAGTGCTTAATCATGGTTCCCATCTGATTCTCTGTATGCTGAAGGTTCTGGAGAATCTGAATCGTGGAATAACCATGAAGCCTGCCAGGAACATCAATGTCCGTAAGCCGCTCTATTCCTAAGCTGCCCCAGGGAGAAGAGGGGATGTCCTCGTTTGGATTATCCTCCGGAGGAAGCACCATTGTCGAGTCGGTGCAAATAAATCGAACGCCGTCCCGAAGCCCCTTACCACGTCTACCGATAACTTCGTAAAAACGTACATGGTTCTTTAAGGACTTGACCGTAAGGGTATCGGGATCGAACACTCGAATCTCTTTTTGAGCACGAAGCTGGTCAGCGTATTTGCTGTATTCGAAGCAAGCTTCCTCAATATGCATATAGAACGGGAATATCAGCCACTTCACCTCTTCGGGGCAAGATTTAGGATCGTAGAAAATCTCCCAAGGGAGAAGCACCCGAGAGTCGTGGTCGCCAATAAGAATAGGATCGTCATAACGGAGGAATATATCCTCCCCGTTCATCTTTACAGGAATATTGTCATTATCCCTGGAGAGATTATGCTTTTTAGCAAGCTTCTCCCAGACGGGGGAAATCTTACCTTTATCTTTGTTCCAAAAAAGCTTAATCGGAGACTCTCCGAAAATAAAAGACTCCCTCAGCATCCTCTGAGCCTGAGCAAGCTGCTTTGTCCGGACTTTCGCAGTTTCAAGGACGGGCTGCATTATTCTTGACGCAGAAAAATCCTCGTAGTCCGAAGTTCGAGGCTTCACTCTCGTCTGAGGCTTGTTTCTTGTGATTTTCGAATATCGGTTCCTCTCAATATCATAGATGTTGTTGATAATGACCTTATGAGAATCGAGGGTGACAACATCGGCATCACAATTTCGAAAATCCGCTTGGGCGTCCTGACTTCGATAATGGAGCCCCAGCCAAAGAGCCATATTCTTTATCTGCGTGTTCGAGCGCATCCTCGTGGGATCAACAAGCTCAGAAACGGCATCCGTTGTCCACTTGATGCACCTCTCATAGTCACCCTTCTTGTCGGTAAGCTTTTTCCCGGCCCATAGGGGCTCAATAGAAGCTCCCTCGTCAGTCAGCGAATCAGAAAACTGGAGAATTTCATCAACTGTAGGGTCGGTGTGGTGCGCCATTAGCTGAGTTCATCCCGAAGATTCTCGTTTGTAGGGTTCCGGAAGGCGCTAAAAAGCTCATCCGAGGTTCTTTTTGCCCGCCTATCAAGCTCATCTTCGTCTATCTCATCACTGACAAGAGGATCTTTTCGAGGCTGAATGTTCTTTATGGAGTTTAAATCATAAACCTTCCACTCTGTTTTAGAGAGAAACTTCGCCCCGAGGGCAAGGTAGAAGGCAAGGGAGAAAATAAAATTGAACAGTCCGAGGGTGATAGCCCAGATCGTAAGAAGCTGCTGCGACTGGGGAGAGAAGAAAGCCGCTGCAAAAAGAGAGAAAAGAAAGAGGATGGCTGCGCCAAACAAGCAAAAACGCAGCCACCCGTGAAGCGTGCCGAGCATAATTAAGAAGTAAGATCCGTCAGTCTCAATATTTTCGCGGAAACTCGAATCTTTCCACCCGTGAAATTGCTTCCAAGAGCAGTAAGAACGACTTCCTGGTCGGAAGTGCAATAGACCGGAGGCTTTGTGCCTACATAGTCTTTAGCCCCACTTCCCGATCCGATAGCCGTGGTGGAAGCTTTTGCGGCCCACCTATCAGCATCGGTTCCATCACCGGCATTATACCCAGTGGCTCCTGTGATGGTAGCTGTGATTATTGTTGAAATGCCCAGAAGAATATCTCCGGCAAGAATGAGCCCGGAAGTGGTTGACGTTGCGCCATCCAGCTCGACCTCCTTCTCGACTTCAATGATGCTTAAATCTGAGCCGTGATCCCCATAGAGAATAAACTTCTCATGGGTGAACACTTCACTATCCGCACCAAGATCCCCTTTGAAATGGTGGATGTCAGTGGTGTCTTCGCCATGCACAATTAAACCCATTTCCAGACTCCTTATAAGATTAGTAAACTTACTTAATTAATTAAATAGGTCAATTTTTGAGCTACCACAATAACTCATTTCTTGAAACAAGAATCGTATTCCTTTTGTGAGATAACCCCCCTACTTAGTAGGTAATCAAGCTGAGCCCTAACCTTTTTGGGGTTCTTTGGTGGAACGTAGGAGGTGACCAGCCTCCCCCGGCCCGCTACTTTCCTTTTCAGAGCCTCCGCTTTGAGCCTCATCCGGAAAAGGGTGAAATCCTCGCCTTCCTGTCTCCTTCCTGCTGCCATTAGTCGTATTCTCCATACTTATCAAGTATCCTGTGCGCCCAGTGCTGCCCCCTCATCTCTTTTAGATCTTGAGTGAGGTTCGTGTAGGCCCGCCTCCCCTTCCCTTTTCTCATATTATCAATTCTCAGCTCGAGATCCTTCCTTTTTCTCGAGAAGAACCCCACCGTCATCACGAAATAGCGCAGATTATCTATCTGGTGATCGTGGCGCTTGATGTATCGGCCATTCTTATCCTTGTAGTAGTTATCTATCTCCCAGGCAGCATTCGAGCAACGGGTGGAAAAAAGAATCTGCCGATTCTCGAACGCTTCCTCGAGATCGATGATGCCATCATCCTTTTCGTTGGGTCGCTTGTTCGCCCCCACCCAAGGAATACCGAAACGAAGATTGGACTCGTTCGCGAACATGCGCCCAGCAGGATCGTAATAGAATTTCCAGAAACGATTATCGGGGCAATACTTCTCTGTGATCTTGAGAATACGCTCAGAGATGTGAGCTACCGTGACCTTAAGGGCTTCAGTCTCATAGATTTCATCTACGCAGAGCGCGAAGGGCTTCGTTTGATCGTAAGCAATGAAGAGCACTGCAAAAGCGCCCGTGGACGTGGAGGGGTCGGCCATGCAATACCAATCCCAGCCCTCAGCTCCGAGTAATCCCATAACCCCCTTCTCCTCGGATAATCTTCGCCACCGTAAGCTCAGAGACCATGTGAGACTTGGGTTTGCTCACGTCAGGGCAGAAGGAAGGAAACACTTTCCTCGCTGAGCCAGGGACAAGCTCAGCCCCATACTCGCGAAGCCATTCATACTCTCTGCCCTTTCTGAGCAGTGTGGCCTTCTCAGTCTTAAGAAATGCCTGGATGATAGGATCTGGATTGTCCCAAGAGGGTCTGTGTATCCAGAAAGACGGCATCCCTTCACCCATCTCTTCTCTTGTTTCCTTCGCCAGCTCCACATAGTGATGCGGCGTTTCCCGGTCGAGCCAAAGCTGCTCGGGGGGAGTGCCGATGACAATCATGGGCGCGTCGAAGGTGGCGCGGTTCGGATTCATGACGGGGAGGAATTCGGGACGGAAGGAACGAAACTCATCGAGGACAAGAAAGTGCGGCGAGATACCGGCCCAAGCATCGACGTTATCGGAACCGTCCACCTTGATAAAACTTCCGTTTTTGAATGTGATTCTGAGGTTCTGATTGTCAATATGCTCGATAAATTCAGCAGGGCCGAAGCCCTGGATACGCTTTCTTCCACGACGGTCAACGGACTCCCAGACGATTTCACGGGCATGCTTGGCTTCTGGGCAAATATAGTAGCAGGATACATTCGAGTTGAGGAGCGCATAACGCCACAGGCAATAAACTATGATTTCAGTCTTTCCCCACTTTCTGCCGCACTGCACGAATATCTTTTTCGCCCCATCGACAAAGAGAGCCTGACCAACGAGGGCCTGGCCGGGGTGGGGATTCCAAGCCCTTTCGGGATCGCCCCATCCGTGGAGCGAAGCAACGACCGCATAGTAAAGCCGCTGCTCGTGGGTGAGACTAGTTAGAGGATTCTCTAGATCCGTCATACTCGAGACCCTGCTCATCCTCTACTTCCTTGTCGTAGGCTCCCAGAAGCTCGACAAGCTGATCCTTGGACTTCGAGGAGGCCCCTTTGAGCCCCACTTCCTTCGCCAGCTCGAGCAAGTCGTTGCGGGAGAGCAGGGAGAGGGAAGGCGTGTCGCTGGTGGGCTCGAGGACCTCAGCCGCCGTGATGACCGGCGGGGGCGGGGGAACGAACACCTCCTCGGGCTCCGGTTCCGGGGCGGCGGTCTCGGGCTCGGGCTGCAAGTTATAGCGCTCCCGGAAGACCAGCTTCGGAACCACCTGATAGCCAGTCTCATTCTTAATTAACCAGTCATTTACTAGGGCATAGGCCGACTTCTGCTTGGAGGCCCTACCGAAGTAAACCGAAAGCCCCTCTCCCACCTGACAGGGATTGTGCCCTATCCGGGGAGTGGTCTTCACGATTTTGGGGGTAACCTGGAGGGCGAGCACTGTATGGCTGCCGTCCTTACTGCGATGCAGTTTAAACTGGGAGTCGAAGTTCATCTCTTTTCTCCTTCAATAGCCTTTGGCTTTTCGTTAATGAGACCCGAGACAGCCTGCTTTACAGTCTCAGGCATGAAGGGGTCTTTGGATAAAGCCTCGAGGAAGCTTTCCTGATTTACAGCTTTAGCAAATATCTCAGTGGCAATCGAACCTTTATTTGCGACTATCTGCTTGCGGATACCCTTGTCCCACTTCTCTCCCTCATGAGCTTCAAGCCAACGAAGAGCTGCTTGCAGCCTCACGCTATCAGATTCGCAGTCCATCAGCTCAATGACTGTCCCCACTGCCCGCATGGTGATAAAGGGATAAAGCCTATCAATATACTCACGAAAGTCCTCATCCCCGAGATAGATGTTGATGCGCTCTCTCGTCACTGGACAGTTGGGGTCCTCGACTACAGCCTTCCAGTTGCCGCCATGCACCACGAAGAGATTCAATACTTGAGCTTTGTTATAGGCTTTCTCCCTGCGGTTATTGGGAAACATGGAAGGCAAAGCCATCCTTTCCCCATTGGCCCCAAACTCCATAGGGAATTCCCTATCCCAGATTTTCAGCCTCAGGGCCATCATCTCCGGAGACTCTTCGGCATACTGAACATCTGGGAAAGCTGCCGGGTTAATTAATTCCCTACCTGTGTTATCGGTAAAGGACCTAGCCTTTTCATCTGGATGATTCGACATAAACACTCCCTCCCGCTAATTGCTGATAAAAAAGGTAAGTAGGATTCGGAAAAACTGAAAAAGTACGGGGGAGGACTTGGGCTATCGCTCGCGAGCTGCGAGACCCCCCCCGGGGGTCGCCTAACCGCAAACCGCAATGCTTCATAGGAAACTTGCCATACTTAAGCCATACCACACCCATACTTTCAGATTCTTGACCTATTTACTAGCAAATATTTGACCGATAACTCCACATATCAGGCATTCTTTTCCTATGATATTGGTGCATCAATAGCTGCCTCGGTTTAAACCACAAAGAAACCCCGGTTTTTCCCTTTTTCCTACGAAAATAGTCCGGAGTCCGATCATGAACTAGCCGAGGCCAAAACCCCCATGCTTTCCCAGTGTATAATAAATATACACAGCATTTCCCTCACGAATGCCGCACCATATTTCCTTACCTAAATACAGTGTTTAATTATTATACACACCGATTCGTTACGCAATCAGAAAATATTCTTGACCATTCCACAGTGTATAATTATTATACACAATGATTTAGTAGGGAATCGGTCTCCATGTTTATTCTTGAGTGTTTTGGTCGAGAGAGGGAATAAAAGCCGATGGATTTGGTGGCGATATGCCAAGGCATAGATCCCGCAGCAAAAGCGTAAAAAATACTAAAAAACAATGGAGTTCAGCCGCTCTGCCTTGGGGGCAGCGGCTGAAAAACACAAAAACCAGATCCAAACTCCACCGGTAGCAGGTAAGCAGAGTTTTAATAGTTGTTAGGAAGCGAAAACCCCTGTCAAGTCTTAATTTAGGGCTACCTGTTTTCAGCTACTTAGCCCTCTTTTTGTTACAGGTGTAACAAAACTTGTTGGATTTATAACATACTATTTTAGTCATACTCAAGTGATTTAGTCGGTTTCTAGTTTTTTTCTAGTACCCTTTCTAGTATTTTTCTATAAACGTCTCAAACGGCCATATTTTCCGTGTATAGTGTTTTCTTGGAGTTAGGGCTAGAGCATTGCCTGCCAGGAGATCTCTTTACCACGGGGCAATTTGGAGTTCGAGTTTTTTCTATTCCCTACTAAATAAGTCGTGTACGGCGTGGCGTTGTGGTTTAAACCGCTAGAAAAACAGGCAATTTAACCCCCTGGATTACTTGTGGTTTTTTACGGTACATTTTTCTTGTGGACGGTCTTTGTGGATTTTGCTAGAATGCCCTTATACAATGGTTTTGTATGGTTTTTTCGATGGAGGGTCCTGATTAGGCTTTGCAAGGCGCTTCGGAGTCCGGCTAAGGAGTGAGGCCAGGGAAGCTAGAGACACAGCAAGCACAGATCTCCGGGATATATGGGTAGAAGTTTCCCTTTTCTCCCACTTGTTTACTATTAATAGTAAAGATAGGGAGAAAGCGATATGTATAATTTAAATACACAGCGAAACAGCATTAAGCCGTTGGTTGATGCCCTGCAAGAGATGTTTAGCAGGATTAACCAGCGGTTTTGTGGTCTGGAGTTGCCAGATTGCGTAATCAGTGTTGCACCTGCCGGACGCAAATCGGCTTATGCTTGGTTTTGTTTAGCCGCATGGAAAAAAGGCCAGGAAGAAAACCCGGATTACATACCGGAAATTAACTTAGCTGCAGAGCATCTTGCCCGTGGCAAGTTAGCAGCTTGTGAGTCTCTGATTCATGAGATGGTACATTACCGCAATTTCAGCGAAGGGATTCGTGATTGCTCATCAAATCAGTATCATAATATCAAGTTCCAGAAACGTTGTGAAGAATTCGGTTTAAACTGTGAATTGATGGGTAAATACGGTTACGCTGCAACTAGTCTGAGCGATTCCCTACGGGGATGGTGCGAAGAAACCTTTTCCGACATACCTGATGAGGTATTCGATCTGGCCAGGCTTCCCGAGACCATTGATCCTAAAACCGGGAAAAAGAAGGGCAAAGCTCCAACAAAAATGAAAAAATGGAGTTGCGGCTGCACGAACGTGCGGTGCGCGGTCCAGCTAGACGCTTCCTGCGATAGATGCGGCAATGCTTTTGAGCCTGCAGATCTAGCCAAAGAGGATAATTAAGCAGCTAGAGGGTCAGGAATGGCCCTCTTTGGTGTTTAAACCATGAAAAGGGAGAAAATATCATGACTACCTATTCACCCGCAAATATTGATTGGATTACTGAGCAAATTTCCAAACTGCGGTATGATGATGAGCGTTCTTTCTATTCCAGGCGAATCCCAGAAGCCATGGACGGGTTCAGTTACGACTCCGCTGGACGCATCACAAATCCCGGCAGGTTCGAGGGGGAACCCTATTTTGTGCCGTTTTTTTGGGGGTTAACCCTAGAGGGTTTGCATGATGAACAACTCGGATCTCTCTTTAAGGTCGTGATTCGGCGAGAGGATAAAATGCTTTTCCCGGAACTTAAGGAGGAATTTGATCTTTTTCTCTGGGAAGACGATAGCGGTTTCGTGCATCATTCCTTCGCTGTACCGCAAAATTAAGCAGCTAGAGGGTCAGGAATGGCCCTTTTTGGTGTTTAAACCATAACGAAAAGGGAAAAAATCATGAAATTTATTATTAGTTACAGCATGAATAAGGGTGGTTTTGGACGAGCATGCGAACACATCGAAAACGAGAAACGAGAAAAAGCGGAAATTAAACGCGAGTTACAAGCTACTTATCCCGATCATAAAATTACTAATATTAAAGTAAAGCAGTTAAGACAGAAAAGCATTAATAAAGCAGAAAAAATAGAATTTCGGATCACCTCCGGAGAGGGTGAACAAGGAACAATCGAACATCATTACTTAACTGAACGGGGCGCAAAGCGTACGCTTACGAAGGAAAGATGCAATGGAGATCGTTGGGCGTTTGCTGAATTTCGGATCGGTGATGCATGGGTACCGTTTGATTATTAACAATTCGATTAAGCAGCTAGAAGGGCTCCAAGCGGGCCCTTCTTTGGTGTTTAAACCAGAAAAGAAAAGGGAGAAAAAAGATGATAAATCAAAAATACATCTGTGAAAACGGTATTTCCCCGTGGGGAAGGATTGAAGGAATTGACCGGCTTTTTGATGGTCAGATCTGTTTCGTTTCTACAGCAAGCCACGGGGGCTATCTAGTACCAAAAGAACTAGCTGAGCAGCGCATTCCCAAGGAGATTCTCGGGGCGCTGTTTGTCCGAGACACTGAACGACTTGGGTTTTATGCCTTCGAGGAAGATTGTGATGCGGCTATTGCGGCACTGTATTTCCCGGAGATCCTAAACGAACCGGGGCGCATTAATGACGTCTGCAACTGCATCCGGGGCATGATGGAGTTTAATTGCTGGGATAAAGCTGCCCGCGAAAAACTCACAGAAAAGATGAAGGAATTAATGAATTAAGCAGCTAGAGGGTCAGGAATGGCCCTCTTTGGTGTTTAAACCATAACGAAAAGGGAGAAAAATCATGATTAAATATAGTGAATTCAGGCCAACTACTTCCGATCCCAGTGGATTAGGACTAGATGATCGTCAAGACTGGTTAGTTTTGGGCGTTTCTCAGAATAGGGATTCCGATTGTTTAGATCAAAGCAATTTCGATTGCGCCTTAAAGGAACTAGGCGGCGAGTCGGATTATGTTGAAGTACATCGCTTTAGACATTGGGGTCCCGGCTGGATTGAGATAATTCTCATTAAGCCCACGGCCAAAAAAACCATTGCCAAGGCAGAAGACATTGAACGTGCCCTAGCAGACTATCCCATACTTGATGACGAAGATTATTCCAGGCGGGAATATGACGAAGCTATTGAGATTATAGAAGACTGTTCGCCAACGCTTAGAGACGATCGTCCTGAAGACTGGGCGTCTAAAATATTTAACGAGCTAAACGAAATACCGCGAGAAAACTATAGCTGTAGCGATAAAATTGAGGAGATTTGTTGGGATTTAGGTTTTGTTGACGCTGTTGAAGCGGTTGTATATGACGACTGCGACTTAGATTTTGCAGTAGATTATTGCATAAAACATAACTACTGTGAAGATCTTGAATGCATAATGCAGCATCTTAGTGAAATAGAAGTCGATAACGAGGAAGAAAATTGTGCGGCTGTTAAGAGAGCAAACGACTACATCAACAGCCGAGTACCTGAAAACCAATTACCATTATTTTAGTAAACAGCTAGAGGGCCCTCTAGGGCCCTTTTTGGTGTTTAAACAAGAAAAGGGAGAAAACATTATGACAGAATCAAGCAAAAGAAGAATCAGTAAACTACTGAGGCACGCAAGACAAAACGTCTTTAACGACGAAGCCACCTACTTTCCAAGAATCTTAAGATGTAAAGACTTGTTAGCAGATACTAACAGAGCAAGACAAGACCGCTTAAGAAACAATTACCTAGAAAGATGGCTTGCTCTGCAATAAACAACAGACCGTCTCCAGGGGCGGTCGATTGTATTACTAACAATGCTAAGAGGAAAAAAACGGGGAGATGTTATGACTAATCAAATTGATGGTGAAACAATAGATATTCTTGAGGAACTTATGGATAAATTCGGCATTGTGGCGGTTATTGATGTCCTTGCTAGGTTATGCTTGGCAAAAGAACAACACGTTACTAGCAACTGGCAAGACAAAAATTTAGCCGAATTGTGGACTAAACGCATGATGATATTAGATATGGCTGCTACTAAACTTGACAAATTAGGAGGCTAATTATCATGACAACTTATACAATTTTAGTGCACGACTTGGGTGATACTAGAGTTTATGACAATTTTACTAATTTAGAGGAAGCAAGTAGAGCACTAGCTTTGATAGAAGAGAGAAACTACCAAGTTTATTGCGAACTATATAAAACTGATGAAAATGGTGATGAGCTAATAGAATAGTGGTGAACTGCTAGAATAGCCCACGGGCTATTCTTTGGAGTTTAAACAAGAAAAGGGAGAAAAACGACTATGGAAATTAGTGATAAACTTTATAAGGAATTAGTCTGCGAGTGTTATCAAACAATTTATTCGACTATTGATGATCTCATTCCTGACATTGAGCGAGATCGCATCCGGGGCTTGCTGGAACAGTGTTCCCTTGAACAGCTTCGGACACTAGCCAAGAAAGTGAAGCGGGGTGATAAGTTCGAGTTGCTGAACTCAAACCCGGTCGACTTTCTAGCCGTTCGGCAAGACGGTCTTTTTATAGGGATTGAACCTGACGGTTATGCTCACACTTAAATAGCTAGGGGGCCGCAAGCGGCCCCTTTTGGTGTTTAAACCATAACAGAAAAGGGAGAAAAACCATGTATAAAACATTTACACGAACTTGGTGGCGTGAAAATCCAAAGTGGCCGGGAGGTCTGGAGCCGTATCCGGGGCGCAAAACTTGGTATGGTGCTTACAAAACTGAGCAAGAGGCTTATGAGGCTTGTCAGGAATGGAACAAAGCTCACAAGCCAGGGCGCTATTCTAGGAAAATGGAATACACAAGTGATAATTAAGCAGCTAGAGGGTCAGGAATGACCCTCTTTGGTGTTTAAACTGAAAAGGGGGGAAATTATGGCAAACCTACAGGGTATTTGTATCTATAAGGCTGAATTCGACTATATCGTTGTTATTGATGACAGTGTTTTTGAGATGGATGGAAATACGCAATCAAACGGCGTCGATATGTATCTAGGTAAACGTGATGAGTTCGATCTTAGTCAACACAAGAAGGAGCACTATGCCCCGTCGGGGGTTTATAAGCAGATTATTGCTCGGCTTCGTAATGAGATGAACTACATCCGGGATGAGGCCAGGGACTTGCTCAAGAGGAGCGAGGAGGCTGAGCATACCGACGTTGGGGAGGTAAACGACTTCCTTACTATGCTGGCTAAGTTTTGAGGTTTAAACCGCAGCCCCGGCTCCCCAAGGCCGGGGCGCTGCGAAAACTCCAGAACTGGAATTTTCGGAGTGAAAGATGCGGTTGTTATAAATGATGTTTTATATAAGGAATAAGGAATACTGAAATGGAAAATCATATTAATTTGGTGAACTATGCTGTAGCTGTAATAATTACCGTCATGATTGCGCTAGGGGTTTCCGCTTGCGCAACACCAGGCGGCTACGTTGTAGGCTGGGAAAATATCCATCAGGTTGCTAAGGAACGCCGGGAACTGGAACTGCGTTACCAAGGGGCTCCGATGGATTCATATACACAAGCCGAAAAATCGGCACTAAAAAGGGAGATGTATTATGCAAAGTGAATTAAGCAAAAGCGGTCACGGGATTGTCAAAACCCTCGGGGCGCTGGGGCTGGTACTGCTCCTCATGCTCTCGGGGGTCGCTCTCTACATTCTAGGGATGCAGACCGGCAAAATTCCCCCATACAAGACGTTGAAGGTTGTTTCGAACTTTGGCCCTGGGGCCGAAGATTAAACAGCTAGAGGGCCCCTCGGGGCCCTTTTTGGTGTTTAAACTAGAAGGGAGGAAACTTATGAAGCTAACAAGAAAAGAAACGGAAGTTTGTGGACCGACTCAGTTAATAGGGCAATGAGTGACGTTTAAACCAGAAGCTTCTTGATACTAACAGCACAAGGGAGAAACGAACATGGTCGAAATGGAAAAACTGACTAAAAAAACAAGCCGGGGGCACTACGAGAAGTTCGGAGAGATGATGCTGGCTTGCATCAATCTGGAAGTTCCCTTCGAGAAGTTTGCCGGAACTGATAAAGAGAGACTGATCGATCTGTTTAGAGCCGATCCTCTCCTCAATCAATTCTCTCTGAAAGTTTTCGATCTCTCCTATCCGTTCAATCGCAGAATCAAGGGAGGGCCGAAGTGCCTGGCTGATAATTGTTGCATGTTAAAGCACTGGCTTATTTATGAGGTGATAGGGGCCGAGCCAGACTTCGAGGACGAGAATGAGGATTGAGGTTTAAACTAGTTTTTGGCGGGCGGGCCCTCCGAGGCCAGCGCCGCCAGCCCTCCGGGGTTTTCTCCCTATCTCCCCGGCGGGTTTTTTTTCTTCCTTGACTTCTCTTCCCACTTAATTTATGTTTGCGAACAAACAACAGCAGGGCTCAACAAATGGAACTCAGGATAATCAGCTCGGGCTCAGAAAAGGGAAACTCTCTACTCATTAATGGCTCAGAGGGCCGCTTTCTTTGTGATTGCGGTCTCTCCCTCCGCTCCCTCCAAACTCAACTTTCTGAACTCTGGAACAAGGAACTTGACGGATGCTTCCTTACTCATGAACACGGGGACCACGCCAAGGGGGCCGTGGCGCTCTCTCATAACTACAGAGTGCCGCTCTACGGCTCTCCCGGAACTCTCGCAGCCCTTTCCACGGACGACAAGAAGCCAATCCTTGAACCCTGGGGGCTCTCCCGGAACTGGCCGGACGCCGTGACCCCTATCCCGGTGAGTCATGACGCGGCTGAGCCCTTCGCCTACCGGGTGCGGGACGAGGCTGGGGATGTTGGTGTGATTTACGATTGCGGGATGCTCTCGGAACTTCTTTACCTAAGGCTCAAGGGGGTGCGCTGTCTGGTGATCGAGATGAACCACGAGCCCTGGTTGCTGCACCGCTCCGGACGCCCCGAGCTGGTCATCCGGCGAACTGAGGGCCCTCTCGGCCACCTCTCGAACTTTCAGGCGTGGGTGCTTATCTGCGAACTCAAGCCCGAGTTTGTTGTTGCTACCCACCTCTCTAGGATGTCGAACTCGCCGCAAATAGCGGCTTGGTATTTAAACCGCACTGGGGCTCAATGGCAAATAGCCTGGGAGCGAGAAACTACAACGGTGAACTATGTTTCTTGACTACGATTCCTCCCTCGACCGATTCATTGCTGTCTGCACCTACGAGGAAAAAGACATAGTAAAAAGCTGCGGCTTTTGGTGGGATCGGGAGAGGAAGCATTGGTTTACAAGCAGCGTCTTTGTCGCCAGGTCAATGCAAAACATGGCCACTGAGCGAGCTATGGAGCGATTGCGCTCAGCCTGGAACCAAGCTGAAAAGAACTTCGCTCAGTCTCACTCATTCACCCCAAGGGAGAAACTTTCGATTCCGAAGCCTGAGGGTTTAAACTACAAACCCTATCAGGAGCTTGGCATACTCTTTGCTCATGAGCGCCGTTGTAGTTTAAACGGTGATGACATGGGGCTCGGGAAGACCATTCAGGCAATCGGCTTGATGAATCTTCTTATCGACAAGAAAGAGTTTGCTGGTGGGGCTCTTATCGTCTGTCCGGCATCCCTGAAACGAAACTGGGAGCGCGAGCTGCGGAAATGGCTCATCGATCCGGATCTCTCCATAGGTATCTGCCACGCAGGGAAGGAAGCTCCGGAGGCTGCGGATATTGTCATCGTGAACTATGACATTCTTTATCAGCATATCCCGTGGATGACCGCAAGAGACTGGACCCTCGTGGTCGGAGATGAGGCTCATTACGTAAAGAACAAAGGAACTCGAAGGGCAGAGGCATTTTATGAACTCGATGGGGACTATAAGCTGGGGCTCACAGGAACCCCTATCGAGAATAAGCCGATTGAGATTTTCCAGTTCGCGAAGTGGCTCGATCCGAGACACTACCCGAGCGAATATATGTTTTCGCAGCGCTATTGTGGTTATGATGGGAAGGGAGCTACGAATCTAGTCGAACTGAACGCCACCCTACGCAGTACCATTCTCCTCCGTCGACTCAAGAGCGAGGTGCTTAAAGATCTCCCGCCGAAGATTCGGCAAGTGATAGAACTTCCAGCCTCCGGCTTGGAGTCTCTAGTGAAGGAAGAGAACGATATTTATGACGCTCAGCGCGGAATGTTGGACGGCCTAAGAACTGCGATGAAGCGAGCTAAGGAAGCAAACGACACCCAGGCGTATCAGCAGGCCCTCAACTCCTTTCGCCAGGCTCAGGGCGCTGTTTTTGCCCAGCTCGCTGAAACGAGAAAGAAGGTGGCGCTTGCCAAACTGCCCTATGTAATTGCTCACGTTCAAGACTGCATCGAACAGTGCGGCAAGATGGTGGTGTTTGCTCATCATCATGAGGTTCTTGATAGAATATACAAGGCATTTCCTGAGGCTATCGGCTTCGATGGGCGCACCCCGCTTGAGCGGCGGCAAAAGATTATTGATGCCTTCCAAGAGAACGATGACATCCCTCTCTTTGTTGGCGGTCTACATGCGGCTGGCGTGGGAATCACGCTTACCGCTGCAAGTCTCTGCGTCTTCGCAGAGCTTGATTACAAGCCCTCTGTCATTACTCAATGCGAAGATAGACTTCACCGTATTGGGCAAGAGGACTGCGTAACCATCCATCATCTTGTGCTTGAGGGAAGTTTGGACATGAAAATAGCGCAAGCGATGGTTGATAAGCAGGCAATTATTGATCGTAGTTTAAACGACAAAATATAGGAAAATCAAAATGGAAAGAAAAAATGAAGCATGGCAAAAATTGATTGAAACGGCTACTGACTCCCTTCGGGAACACCGGATAGCGCTGGAGAAGATAATGATAGCCACTCCGATTACCTACATGATTTCCACTAACAAAGTTTCTCATCCTCAAGACGAAAAGCTGGCCTGTCGCCTTGCTGAGGAGATGAGAGCAATGGCGGGGGTTTGTGAGAAGATGGCCGAGGTTCTGATTAACGTTGTCGAAACGATTCACGAGATAAACGAGGAAAAGGCTCAGTGAAAGATTTAGATCTTTTTATCGCTATCGGCATTGTTTTAATGGGGCTGATAGTCGCGATCTTATTAGCAACCCGGCTGGGGGTTCCAGTCGAAACAAGCAAGCCTCCCCAAAGCTATAAGGAATTGTGGCAGCAATGCGAAAGGGAAAAAGAGGCTTTTATTTATTATAATTATTAGAGGAAAAACATGGAATCGGAAGATAAAAAGGAAGTGGGGAAGCTGGTTGATTTGGTGGTTCGCGAAGTTTGTTCTCTCGTTGACGCCTATGAAAACATAAACTGCGTGGTTACTTGCTTTGTCGTTGACGAAGAGAGGCGCGTAGTTGCTGGAGTAGGCGGGAACGTCGATCTAAAAACTCAGATTTGGGCTCTTCGGAACTCACAGAATTCGCTGATAGAAAAACTGATAGGAAAAGCGATACTTGAGGGAGAGATCGAAGTCACAGGAGCGAGATTTGATGAGCCCTCTCCACATTAGTAGAACGACAACACGGGACGACTACGAGACTCCTCAGGAACTTGTAGCTCGTCTTCGTCCCTGTCCCGATGTCGATCTTTGCGCTACGGAAGCAAATCGAAAGTGCGCTAAGTATCTCGATGAGGAAGCTGATGCGCTAGATCGTGTGAAGATATGGCCCCATGGTACGGCTGCCTGGTGCAACCCTCCCTTTTCTAAGAAGTTCGAGTTTCTTGATATTATTATTGATCGAAGAAACTTTTATCATGTGACTTACGTTCTTCTCCCGAACAATATCCGGGAGACCAAACTCTGGAGGAAGCTAGTCGTGCCTTACGCTGACGAGATTTGGAACCTGACTCCTCGAGTTAATTTCCTTCTCGACGGGCAGGAAGTGAAAGGGGTGGGGTTTGCGAGCTGCCTCGTGCTTTATCGGGCTCGCTCCTTTACCCCCATTGGCCCCCAGATGCCAAGGGAAGCTTACTTCGCCTGGAAAAGACTAGACGAACGAAGCAACAGATGATAGCAACATTATTAATGTGGAAAGATGACCCAAGGTTACCATGATCCGGAGAGGGCTCGCTGCAAAGACGCAATATTCGCTCCAATGGAACGGATTCTTGCGAGCGGCCTACAGAGCGAGCCCCTCCGGATTTTCGGGTTTAAACCAAAGTTTAAACTTGGTTTTAGGAATTCTTTCCTCCCTTGTGGGGGGAGTAGTCTCAAAGTTTATGAGGCTTTGATTTACGCTAGGAGATGTTTCGATACCTCTCTCCAAGCTGCCACGCTACCCCCCCCCAGCTTTTTAAGACTATGGCACTAAGAAAAATTAACACCAGAACAATCCTCAAGAAGAGCGAAGAAGCGAAGTTCCTCCGGCTGGTCAAGGGATGGACGAAGCACTCCCCCGCCCAAGAAGAGCCCCTGGACGGTGAGCCTTGCTATCTTACTGACGTGCTTGCTGTGCTTGATTGCGATAAGTGCGATAGAATTTTTGAAATCCCTTCTCGTCAAGTCATCTGCGTCACAATGAAGAAATCTCCAGTTTGGTTTGAGGTCTCGCTGCGAAATATAGAAGAGGCCCGGCAAAAAAATCAACCGAAGCGTGATTATTTGTTTGGGGGTGAGGGGCGGTCATCATGAATAAAAAAACTCGTGATTATTATAGCTGGCTCGTCACTCAGGGCCACTATCCCAAACCTCCGCTACCAAAAGGAAGAGGTCTGCGCCTGCGGGATAAGTGGGTAAAGAGATGGCTTCAGAAGATGGGAGACTACAAGCTTGCCCAATACTATCTCAAGTATAAATACGGTCCAGCGGCGACGAACATTTATTGCCAGACCACACCCCTCCTCTCCTCTCTGTCTCCCGCTTTGGATATGGTGGGAAGAATATTTGATAAACCTGTGGAGGTATCTCGAGATGGGTAATTTTTGTGACGAGAAACGAGGATGTGGGCAGAGCAAGTGGTGGCTGAGGCCCCCGAGCGATCCCCTTCACGACATCTGCGTTCAGCATGATGAGGCTTACGACTCGGCTCAGAGCTATAAGGATGTCCTTAAAGCCGATCTCCGCTTTACTAGAAGATCTGTTTATCGAGCAGGGTTAACGCTCCTCGAAGCAGTAATCTATCCCCCAATAATTCTATTCTGGGGGCTTTTTACAAAACCGTGGAAAAGGAGAGAACAAGATGAACGAAACAGCAGCGAATCTGATTCACGCAGCGAAGGAAACGGGTAGACAGGAAGCCTGGGATGAGATCAGCAAGGGAGGCTATTACGTGGGTTAATCACGGGATAGACCCAGAGACTTTTGTAACCGAGCATTGAGGAGCACGGGGAATGAGCAAATTAACAGACAAGCTAAAAGCCCTAGGGGCCTGTTCGGCGGGGATTGAGTGGGTTCAAGACAGGACACCTCAACAGATGTGGGAGGAGTGCGAGCGGGGCGATTGGTTATTGTGGCTAGCTGTCAAGCTGAACGTAGACCGTAAGTTAATCGTTTTAGCAGCATGCAAGTGCGCGAGGGAGTCGCTGCAATACGTTGCAGATGCAGAAGATCGCCCTCGGCGGGCAATAGAGACAGCCGAGACGTGGTGTCGCGGTGATGCTAACCTCGAAGAGGTTCGGCGCGCTGCTAATGCTGCTGATGCTGCTTATGCTGATGCTGATGCTGATGCTGATGCTTATGCTGCTTTTGCTGCTGCTTTTGCTGCTTATGCTGCTGATGCTGCTTTTGCTGCTGATGCTCCTTTTGCTGCTACTTATGCTGCTGCTACGGCTGCGGCTGCGGCTGTTGCGGCTGCTAATGCTGCTTATGCTACTGCTGCTTATGCTACTGCTGATGCTGCTGCTCGTCTTCAATCACTTCGGCAGTCAGCCAGTTACGTGAGAGACATAATACCGTTTGAGATAATTGAGCAACGGACGAACTTGGAGTTTAAACCATAATATGAGCTACCTCGAAGAACGATTAAAGGAGAAGAGAGCTATGAGAATAACCAAAATCACAGTTGGTATGGAGAAGGTTGTTCAGCACCCGGATCGCTTCCGGGATCGAGAGCTGCAATACGTAAACATGAAGGCCCGAGTAGAGCTGACTGCTGAGTTCGATGAGAGCGACAATTCTCACTACCCTAGTCTGAAGCGAGAACTGTCACAAAGAGTGCAAGAGGATTTGGCGAGAGAGGTACAGGCTTGTGAGGATTTCATGGCTCGGAGCTCTCGGCTCGGGGCTAAGCAGCCCGTTCAGCCGCCTCCGATCTCCATGATGGCCGCCTCAACACCCCCTCCCCCTCAGCTTAGGAGAGTTGGCGGCTGTGATGTCGATGGCAGCGACCCCTATTATGATGAGGATTTTGTTGACGAGTATTAAATAGGACTTCTCACTATCCGCTGTCTGTCGGATAGTGAGAGTCTTTTCATTTCACTCCGAAGGATATTCGGATCAACCCCTAAATGAGAGCAGCAATCAAGAAACGAGAACGGCCCCCTCTCGTTTGAGTAAAACCATCTTCTTGCTGAAGCATACTCAATAGCAAACGCTGGAACGAGAAGATCTGTTATTGCTAACCGAACCAGCGCGACAAGCAAACGATGTTCCGGAATCCATGACGGAAAAAGCTCATCATCTGCCCTTACTTTCAATCCTCCGATTCTCATTCTTACCCCCGATAAAAGAGTTTATAGGATTCATTTCGTTTGTGGTTTAAAACAGAATTGGCATAGGCTTCCGTGAGAGGATTACCCAAGCTTCCGTTATAGAGGCGAAGGGCTCTGAATATTCGAGCTTCGTCACTCTTCCCCTCTCCCATTTTTCTTTTAAAAATAGCGCACCCGGTTCCGACATTAACGCGGATATTAAGCAGTTTTTCAATATTACCTACTTCTATCAATTTATAGTCGATAGCGGTCTGCCCCATTACTTGCATGAGACCAAAAGAGGTGCTTCTCAGAATTTCCTCTGCGGGATCTCCAAGTTCTAACGGAGAGATGTATCTAAAATAAAAATCATGCTCGTATCTCATAGCGATGACAGCTTTCTGAATGTGAGAAGCTCCCTGAACGCTTTCTTGATAGATGATTGAAGCAATCAGTTCGGGATCGAGGTTATAGAAAGCGCTGCAAAAGTTAATCGAGTCGGTAATCTCGAAACAAACATCATCAAAAAATTCATCTTTGACCATTTTCTTCTCCGGACCATGCCGCCAAAAAATCCTGAAACTCCTGATTTATGGCGTCTTGGGTTTGTCTCATTTTCCAAAAGGAAGCCGCTAGTTTTTCGATGATCGACTCCCTGTCTTCTTTTCGAAAACTTTCGATAAAACCTGCCCTGCTCGAGGAATTATGAATCCACGATCTTGCGTAGGTTTTCCATTTGGCTTGTTCTTCGTGGTTTAAACCAGAAAACTCAGAAAGGGCAGAGAAGTTAGAAGAGGTGAGAGTTGAGGAAATAGGATCTTTTTTTCTTTTCATTAGCCTCTTGTGTAGATTGGCTGTTGATGTATAATGTTTATCAGACTTGTTGATAGTAGTCAAGCACATAGGAACAACAATATGAAAATAATTCGACTAAGCGCGGCTAACGTCAAGCGCCTGAAGGCTATAGAAATCCGACCTGACGGGGAGGTGATCCTCCTTGGGGGGAAAAACAATCAAGGTAAAAGTTCTGTTATTGAGAGCATCGAGATGCTGCTCCTTGGCAAGAGGGCTCAAAGAGAGGCCACGGTAAGGAACGGCGAAGAAAAGGCTGTCATCGAGGCAGAGCTAGACGGTGATTACGTTATTCGAAAAGAGATTCGACCCAACGGCTCTGAAACCCTTTCTATCATGGATAAGAACGGGGGGAAGTATTCCGGAGGACCTCAGGGAATCATAGATAAGCTTTACAGCAAGGTGGCATTCGATCCTCTCCAGTTCTCTAGGGAGGAACCAGTAAAACAAATTGCTATCCTCAAATCCTTCGTGCCCGATTTCGACTTCGAAAAAGAAGAGCGGCAGAAGAAAGCAGCTTATGACGAGCGTACTTATACCAATAGGCAGCTCGCAGAAAGAAAAGCTCAGTTCCAGAATCTCGAATACAGGCCGGATGTAGCCGAGGAGAGCGCCGAGAATTGGGTCGAGAGAGTGCAGGATCTCAAGCAGCGAGAGTTCGGGGTTCAGCAGTGGGACGAGCGTATTGCCCTACTCAAAGAAAGAGCTGTCCAGTTCGAAGAACAGATGACGGAACTCAAGAGGGCCATAGATAAGCTTGCCGATGAAATAATCGAGGCCGAGCAAAAGAGAAGGGAGTTGTTTGTTTCCTTCTCCAAGGACGAACTAGATCTTGCTATCGAGAATCTAAACAAGAGCTTCGAGTTTCAGAAGATTCAATTAGCAAACGAGCAGTATAAGAAGCTCGAAGAGGAGATTCTCGAGTTCCAGCAAAAGAGTGATGCGCTCAGCATTACAATCGAGGCATCAGCTAAGCGGATAGCGGAAGCGGTCTCCTTGGCGAAGCTCCCGGCTGGGCTCACCTTCAGCGATGAGGGCGTGTTCTTCGAGGGGCTCCCGCTTTCTGATTTAAACTTCCAAACCAAGCTTCGAATTGGAGCTGAGCTTGGCTTCATGCTGCATCCCGAGCTAAAGGTTCTTCTCGTGAAGGATGGTCCTTATATCGACGAAGAGAATTTAGCCATGCTGGGAGAGCTTGCTGCCCGACATGGGGGACAAGTCTGGTATGAGAAGGGCGGCGAGGAAGGCGCTACGGTCATTATCGAGGATGGGATGGTGAAGCCATGAGTGAACCAACTACCATCATAGTTCGAAACGTCGATCTTTCTATCAAGGTTCGCTTGAGCAAAAAGGTAGAGGGATGTCCGGAGGTAGTGAAGGAATTGGCTGAAGCGTTCGGCCAGGGGCTCACCGTGGAGAAATTTCTTCAGGTGGTCTCTGGCGAGATCGTAGAGGTGGACATTGCGCCCGCTGGGGGGCGGGCGCTGTCCGTAGACGTAGAAAAAGAATCAAAGCGAAATCCCCTCGCTGAATATACTATCAGCGCGGGTCCCCTGAAGGGGAAAAGCCTGTCAGAGTGCGATCCTGCTCAGATAGGATATTTTGTGGACATGGCCCCCGGAGGATTTTCCGAGGAGGATCTAAAAGCGATGAGAAGTTTTATTCACGCTAAAAGGAATATCGCTCCCTCAGTAAGCAGCAGTTATGAGGATGACGACATTCCGTTTTGAGGTTTAAACCAAAATGAAAATACCGAATAAACATATATCAATAGAGAGGGTGCATCATGATGTAATACTTGAAAAAGCAAAAGAGGCTCGGATGTCCTTCTCACGTATGGTGGAAGTGATGACGGAGAAGCTATTCGGGGACAATGACAGAATCAAAGAATACTTAAGATTGAAAGAAGAACTTGACAATTTAGGAGAAACGAAATGAGCGAAACACAAAGAAGAATCGTAGGCGGGTGGTCAGCGGCGCAGAATGGTCTGGAGCCCGGAAAGCATGTCGAGTATCAGGTTGTTGAATTCCAGAAGCCTGGTGGAGCAAGCTGGAGAATGGTGCAGTTCTTCAAGCCCTACCAGTCGACGAGGCCGGAGGATCGGGGGCAGTGGAAGCCCGGCTTCTCCTTTCCGCTAGAGAAACATGCTGAGCTGGTCGAGCGCATCAACCACATGCTGAAAACCTTCCTCGGAGTCCAGGGTGGTTATGTCTTCCAAGCAGGCCCACCACTGGCTCAGAACGTGCCCTACACTGGAGCCCCGCAACCTCCGCAGGGTTATGGACCGCAGCCCCCGCAGCAGATGCCGCTAGGGTATGGGCCTGCTCCGACTACAGGCCCGGCCCCGCAGAACTACGGCCCTCCCCAAGATGCGGGACAGCAGGGCTTTCCAGTTCCCGGCTACGGCCCAATGGGCGGCCAAGGTAGGGGATACTAACAGCAGCAATGCCCCCTCCCCCCGGAGGGGGCTTTTTCCTGGGAGAGTAAGATGCTTTTAAACGAAGAGGAAAGCGCCCCAATCAACAGAACTAATCTTGTTCAGGCCCTTATCAGAAATGATAACATGATGGCCCCGGACGATAAGCTTCTCCAACTTCACATGGCCCATAAGTGGGAATCTTATTTAAACGACAAACAGAGAAGCCGAGCTTTCTACAGTCGAGTGAAGGGGGCGGTAATCAGGAATAAAGAAGATTTCCCGCCGAACTTCGATCCCGAAAGAGTTTTTTGGATCATGGCTTTCATTTATTTCGAGGAACTTGTTGAGGCGAATATGGCTTCGGGAGACATCGACTCTCCGATGGAAGTGGGGGTTCTTCGATTGGTCTTCGTGGACTGGGCTTATGAAATGAGAAACAGGCTCACCATGAAGTTTTTTAGAAAACTCGAAAATGGACAGGGGGCACAATGAGCGAAGGAGAGCAAACTGTATTATTCGAATCGAGCAACATCAAGATAGCTAGTTATAATCCGGGGAGCGAGACGCTTTCTATTAGTTTTAAGAACGGCTCGACTTACGATTACCTAAACGTTCCTTTTGACGTTTTTAAAGGACTCATAAAAGCCGATAGCGCCGGGAAATATTTCTATCAACATATTCGCGACGAGTTCGCATTCAGGAGAGAGGAGAAGAAAGATGAAACAGAGTCCACTGAATCTTGATATTTTTTGGGATGGGGAAGAGAGTGAACGAATTTTTTGTCGGAGGACCTGGGAAGCTTTTTGCGCCCTACTGCCAGCCGGACACTACACCGATCCCTCTAGCAGAAGGGATACCCTCTCAACCATCCTCGGGATTGCTATCCAGGCAGTTGAGGCTTTTCAGTCAGAGGTTGAGGTGTATGTAGATGCGGCTAAAGCAAGACCAGCTAAGAAAGTGGATTAAGGAAGGGAGGGTCCGAGGCATCACGGACCTCCCCAAAACAAAAAAGCCTCAAGCTCCCTCTCTCGGGGAAGAAACCCTTGCTCAACAAATAAAAGCCCTTAAGCTCCCGCCCCCCGAGCGGGAGCTTCTTTTTCACCCAGAAAGAAAATGGCGCTTCGATTTTGCTTATCCCACTATCAAGATTGCAGTAGAAGTAGAGGGTTCCACCCTCTACGGTAGGAGCCGCCACTCGAAGGGAGAGGGCTTCGAAAACGATTGCCGGAAGTATAACTTTGCTACCCTTTTGGGCTGGAGAGTGTTTCGTTTTTCTACTGCTCAGGTGATTAGCGGGGAAGCCATAGAGCTTCTGGAGAAGTCGCTCCGACTAAAAGAGTGGTTAGAAGCTCCTCTGAAAAGAAAATATTCTCATGCTGCTCGCGAAGCTCAAGAAAACGCTGCGCGTGATTTGGTAGTTGATGCCCCCCTTTGTTCGCTCTCGGAATGTGACCATATAAGTTCTGCCCCAACAAATGAAGCTCCGCAGGCTGAAACCCGAGAAGATGAACAAGGGCCATCAAGCCGATAGTGGGGCAGCGGAGCCCAGTCTTCCTTACGTCATCCCATCCTAGTTTAAACAACAAAGTTTTGTGAATCTCGGCAAGCCGGAAGAGTTCCCGATGCATATGGGGAGGGAAGTGAGCCCGGTAGACAAACCATTTCGGCACAGCAAACAGCTCCGGAATGATAGAAACGCTACCATTATGGTAAACAATATCAGCTCTGTGCTTTGGGGTGTAGTGAGCGTTAAATCGAATTACTAGATCGAATTGTTCAAGTTCTTCGTCAGGGGGAGGACAGTAGGGGCCGACAAGGGCAATCTTCTTGCCCCTCACAAATTCGGCGTAGTCACTCATTTTGCTGGAGCCTTAGGCTCCGGAGGGGTCATGACGCCTTCCAGGTCCCCTATTCTGGTTCGCCCCTTGTAGGCGTAATATGAGGCTACGGTAGCCGCTCCGGCCAGGACGCTCTGAAGCACCGGAACAGCCGCAGCGTTCCAGGGAGGGGGCAGCAGGGCTGCTACAGCCTCACTGAAGGCTGGAATGAGGGGAGTGAAGGTGGCGAGAAGACTGAGCCCCCCGGCAGCGAGAGCAGCCTTCACGGTCATGCTCTGAGCCCTGGGCTTCTTTTCCAGGACTATTGAGCTTGAGGAATACTCACTTTCTGGATCGTAGGGTCTTGACTCTGGCATTGCTTTGCCTCCTCTAAATAGGTCCGAACATCAAACAGAAGTTTGTCGGGACAGTTATGGTAATGGAATTCGTTTTGAGCAGATAAAGAACCCCCTTCCCTGATACAACCGAGAAGGGGGCAACAACACAGGAAAACAACCGAAATGGACGCGGTTATAGTATTTTTCATCGTAGCAAAAAATAAACGCTCAATCTACCTTAAATATCTTACCATTGGCAGACTGTACCCTGCCAGTCCCAAATAACTCTGAAACAATCTTAGACTTGTCATTCCAGTCCAGCTTGGAGTTCTGGACAGCTGAGGAGTAGACTACCTGATCCTGGAGATCGAAGAGCCAAAGAGCTTTCCCATCGTCCACCTCCCCGTTCATCCCGGTCTTAGGCTTGGGGAAGATTTCCGGAAATTGCTTCGTGAGCTTGCTAAGCGCCATCCCGCGACCCTGGGCATCACCGAAGGTATGAGCGTCGAGGTAGGGCTGAACGGCCATCTTGGCGGCTTCTTTCATTTTCGGAAGCTCCGTTAAAACAACGTCCGGAGGAAGCTGATCTTCTGAAACGCCGCTCTTAAGCTCGGCATCACCTATCCATCCCTCTCGGTAAAGCATCTGAAGGACGAGCTTGTTCTCGATAGCCTCCGGGGGAAGCTTAGGGCTTCGACTCTCCTTTAAGCCCAGGTCGGAGCCAATGACTCCCGCCGCTCGCTGCTGACCCTGAAGGAAAATTTCCTCAGGCGTAGCTCCACCCATCTTAGCTCGTTCGGTTTTGAGGACGCCCTCTACAAACATTTCTGAGGGGGACTGCTGGTAAGTGGAATTCTTAACAATGGTTCTTGCGGTGAGGGCATCCCATCCCTGACTTCCCGGACGGAAAGCGGCAATATTTGACGGAGAGAGAGAGACCCCAGATCTCCTCATACTCTCAGGCAGCTCAGAAATTGCCGCTGAGATTCCCCGCTTCGTGGTCTGTTTCGCGTAAGAGAGTAAGTGGGAGGTTTCATTTAGATTAACAAACTTCCTCGCAAGCTCTCCTCTTCCCGCCATCTCTGCTGCGGTAGCGGCTTTATTGCCAACTGCATCACGAACCGCTCCGCTGAAATACTTGAGAGCCCGAGCTTCTGGCGCGACATCCTTTGTAGGAACAGAGAAGGCATCGTTTGCCGCGCCCTGTAGGGTTCTCTTGAAGCCTTGAACGGCTTCAAAGGAGAGCGTGGGATCGGCTGCCTCTTCCCTTAGGGCTGCGAGATAGTTTGAAATCTTTATCATGGTGTCTTGAGTTTGCTCAAGCTCAGCTTTGCTTTTAGTTATGAGATCATCATAACCAGCTATCTGATTATCGAGAGCAACGGCCTTTTTCGACTTAGAACCAGCCTTCATCGCTTCTCTCTTAACGAGAGCAGCAGCCTTTTCCTCTTCGAGTTCTTTTACCGTGGCCGAAATTTCATCCATTTTCTTAATGACGGTATCGGCGATGGGCTGCGTTTCATCTATCTTTGCTTGATAGGCAGCCTTATAGGGCTGCACAAATTTATCCAAACGCTGCGTATAGGTTCGGGCAGCAGTCTCCCCCTCGATAGAAATGATAGCATCAAGATCAGGATTGATGTCCCCTTGTTGAGAAAGAAGCTTAGCTCTGTTTAGGTCGGCAACGTCTTGAAGCTCTGAAGCTTTAAAGGAGCTTTCTGGGAGAGCCGATATTTCCTTTTCCGCTGCTCGAAGTTGATTCCCTACATAGGCTTCCTCTTTTTGAATATTAGCAGCTAGTCTTTTTGCTGAAGCCGGACCCCATCCCTTCGTTGTCTCCTCGGTAACAATGCTCCTCTTCATGATTCCAGTCTTGTTTTCAAGTTTCTGGAGATTGTCATAAAAAGTTCGAGCTACGTAAGGATCGAATTCTTGTTCGCTCACCCTCAATCCGGCTGCAATCTCGGCCCTACCCTCTCGGAGAAGCTGATCCTTAACCTCGTCTGCCATAGGGGCGGCAGCTCCCGTTCTGGTAAGAGTGTTGAGCAGCATGGAAAGACCAGACTGAGCCCCACCCTCAACAGCTCCTACCGCAACCTCGTTTGCTACCTGATTAAGATCGGTGTCCATTCCAAGAAATCGGCGGCCATAATCTTTAATAGCTCCGCTAAGAAAGCCAGCCACACCACCTTTTCCGACATTAGAGGCAACCGGCTTCCCGTAAAATTTGGCCCCCTCTAAAAGCTTTCGGGAGGCAGTAAAGGGGAGGGCCCCCGATGCGCTGCCCCATGTCCCCATCCCAGGAACGGGAGCTGTTGCCATGGCTGTAACGAGAGCGGGGGTCAACGCTCCGGAAGCAGCTTCAAGAGTGTCTGCACCAAGTTCTCCTATCTGATTAGAAAGCTTCCCCCTAACCCCCATACTTGCACTTTGAGGGGTTTCAATCTGGGGCATGTTTTGGAGCATGGGCGAGTCGGAGGGGTAAGCTCTCCCGTCCGGCCCTACTCGGTATCCAGTATCTTCCATCCCGGACCAGCCTTGAGGAGTTTTTACAACTGGATTTCCTTGATCCGAGAGCCTTGCATCAAACCCAGTTCTCCTAAGATACTCGAGGGACTTGTCTCCCATAAGAGCCTGAGTGGGCATCCTTACGTCCATCGGAACACCCTGAGCGCCAGTAGTAAATTTCCCGCCTACAGTATCAAGGACATCGCCGGGATTTACGGTCTCGTTTACAGTCGGAGACATTTGGAGAGGCATGGCCTTTAAGCTATCGAGAAGTCGAAGGCCGGGAGAGGGGGCGAGGAGTTCCTGGTTTAAACCAGAAGAATCCTTAGGCATAGGAGCCCCGGTTTGGAGAGATTGAAGAGCTTGCTCAACGATTGGCCCATCCGTAGCTAAGTCGAAGGCGGGCTGCTCAGCGGGAGCGAGAGATTGCTGCATGGCTTCAAGCTTCCCTGGCTCAGGAAGCATGTTGTACTTTCCAAGAAGCCCTAGCAGCTCATTCTGTTCTTCTGGTGTTAATGCCATTATCTTGTCGCCCCGCCAGCAATCGCCTTACTAAAAAGTTCCGCTATCCTTTGAGCATCGCTCTGCACCTCAGGAACCAAACCCCCAGCATCTTCCTCTGAAGTACCCGGTATCTTAAGATAATCCTTGGGGGTAGTTGGCTGATCCTCGCTGTTATACATAGAGAAATCATTGATCATGTCAGAAACCTCTCCCGGATCGTCCCATCCCCTTGATTTGGCGTAGCCGATAGTAGCTCTTTCAATATCATTGAAATGCTTATAAAGAAGCACTCCTCTAGCATCTATAAGAGTAAGAAGTTTTTGCTGAAGTTCGGGAGTAAGAGCTTCGCTAGTTTTTCCAGAAAGATAGAGCTTCATCCTGGAAATATCTCCCTGAAGAGTATTAGGAAGATGTCGCTTTACGTCCAGATCAGAAACTCGGACTTCACCCGAGGATCGGACAAGCTGCGAACCGATGAGACCTATATCAGCAACATTGCCGCGAACAATAGCATCCCGAAGCTCTTGAATAGATTCCTGCCTCTGAGCAAGTTTTCTTTCATTCGCTCTCTTGTAGTAAAATTTCTGAATATCGTCAGCTAATTTACTCTTCTCCTTAGCTTCTTTAGTCCCCTCAGTAAGCTGATTCTTCTCTCGAAGAATAGCATTTCTTTCGAGGGAGATAGCTCGAGTTTTCGCGTTCTCACCCTCAAGCCAGTCTCTCTGCTTTTGAGATTCAATTATATCGGATTCAAGCTTTTCTTTCTTCCATCCCAAATCCTCTAAGCTGGAGATCCGACCCTCGAGAGCTGAGGCTTTCCTGGTTTCTCCAGCGAGCCCAAGAGTGGCTTCGTTTTCGGCTCTCTTCGATTCTCGCTTAATAAGATCTTCGGTCGGCTTAACCGAAGCCTGAGCCCCCTTTCCCCCGCCAAGAACGGCAGCAATAGCCATAGGCAAGACTCCCTGCATGAGAAGAGCCCCGGCGTCAGGCTGAAGATTCCTCTGCTGCCCAAGCTGTTCCAGCACCTTTGCCTGCTCTGCTCTCAAGGCTGGAATATCTTCGCTCTTTATAAGATCTCCTATCGTAAGCGGCATACTACCCCCTTAAGCTCTCGAGATTCTGCTCATAAACCTGAGCCCTCTCCTCGTCGATTTTTCCATCGGCTATTAGTTGATCGAGCCCGCCCCTTATGTCGTCATAGCGAATCCCCAGCTTCTCAATAAGGGAAAGCGCATTATTCTTTACGTCATCTGGGGTCTTCGCGTTCTGAAGGGACGCAGCAGCGAGAATGGCCGAAGCACTAGCTCTCGCCTTCTCATCGCCCCCAGCCATCACTTCCGCTATGGGATCAAAGAAAGCTATGGCTTGACCGCCAAGAGGATTCTGAGAGAGCCGCCCTCCACCAACTACGTTTTCGTGCGGGCCGATTGTTCCAGTCCTGTGCCCTACCGTTGTGTAAGAGAGCTTATGATCGGGAATACTCTCATCGAAGAGCGGGGTGGTGCGGAAGTAATCACGAACAGTATCCCTCGACTGCTCCCAGGGGTTTCGGTTATTGCCCAAACCAAGCGTTTTGGCGAGAAGATCTCCACCAACGATAAATTGCCCGGTCATGGGATTCGAGGCCATCACTTGCCCCACGTCCGTTCCGCGAAGACCGCCCTGAGCTGCTTTCGGAATAGCGTTTGCTTGAATGCTTGCAGCGGTAATCATAGCAGTCTGCGGAAGAGCCCCCATCGAATCAAAGTTGCTCCCGACATTATTAAGCTCCCCAAGACCGAGGGGAAGCTTGGTTCCCGGCATAGGAGAGGGATAGTTGAGAGGTTGTCCAGTTGTGATGTCCGTAGCATTTGCCCCCGGAAGCGCAGCCTGGTTTAAACCAGGAAGCACCTGCCCGTTCGCTGGAGTCATATTTGGAGCTACTGGAGCTGGATTCTGGTTTAAACCCAAAGCTTCCTGAGTAGCCGGAAACTCCCTCAGGCCCCCAATTCCCTGCTGAGTAGCGTTAATCTGACCATCATTCAAAACTGACTGAGGCTGATTGCTCTCATTTAAGGGATCGAGGCTGCTCATCTGTCGATTCTGGTTCAGCCTGTTTAGGAATGTATCTCGTAGTTGCGTCATGATTCACCTACAGGTTCGGCTTGGCAAACCCAGTTGTGGAGCCCGTATTTACCGGAGTTGAAGATTCCTCACCTCCCCCAGCGCCAAAATTCTGAGCCGCCTTCAGGGCTTCTCTTGCAATGTCGTTAGACTCAAGACGGCCCTGCTGAGATTCACCAAACGAACCCGCCCCGAAGATAGAGCCAATGAGCCCGCTCTTCTCTCGTGCCATCTGGTTTAAATTAAAAATCTGGCGATTCATGAGATCGGTTCTGTAAGAATTGTAAAGATTTTGATAGCTATCCAGTCTCGCTGCCCGGTCGGCAATCTCAAACGCCTGGCGATTCTGAGCGGCTGTGCTATAGGCCCCGGCTGCATTTATGGCCAGTTGTTGCTGAGCCTGATCGAGCCCCTGCTGAGCCTGCATCACTCCCTGCTGCCCGGTAATCAAGCCCCCCTGCTGTCCAAGGAGGGAGCCCAGAAGAGATAGGGCTTGCTGGGGTCTGCTGAAGCGGTTAGTGTCGATGGTATTCGCTGTGTTTTCTAAAGCCCCCGTAGCCGCAGCCAAACGAGCATACTTAGCTGCATCTATATCCTGGGCAAGAGAGCCATAACGAGAGAGGGCCGATTGCTTAGCAGCATAGTCCTCAAGGATTAATTGTTTTTGGAGATCTCCCGATGCTTGAAGATAATTTTGTGACAAAGGTAGCGCCTGGATGTTGGATGCCGGACCCCTTGGACCACCGGCTTGCCCGGCTCTTAGATCCGCGAGAGCGGTTTGATATGATCTGTTCAATCCTTGAGTCCCAAGATCCCGCGCTGCCGCCATCTCCTGAGTGCTCAAGCCCCCCAAAGCTTGCTCATATAGGGAAAGTGTATTCTGGAGGGCGGGGTCAAGCTGAGTCGCCGTTCCAAGCTGTTCGTTTCTCAGGTTCCAAATCTGCTGCATTTCCGGACTTAGTTGTCCTGCGGTAGCAAGCTGAGCATTCGCAGCGTCAAGAGCGCCTTGCCCCTGAGAGATGAGATTCTGCCCCTGTCCATACAAAGAGCCCAGGGCTGAGGAAGTCCCAGGGAGAGCCGATTGTGCGTTCTGAGCAGCGCTTCCCAGCATATCGAGAGACTGGCGCACTTCCGGAGACATCTGATTCCCACCGAGGAAGCTCTCAGCCTTATACCTGTCGAGGAGTTCCTGAGAGCCCGGATCGAGAGTTTCGTCAATTCGACCAAGGCCGTTAGCGAAGAGCAGGGAGCCAAGCTCGCCGCCAGCCAGAAGGGAGTTCGCGACCTTTGGATCGCCGGAGGCTAGGAGGGAGAGGGCCCCGAGATAAGGTTGAAGCCAGGGGTTCGAGGACTGAAGATTTACATCTGCCATAATTTCCTACCAGAATCGTACTTTTGCCGTCACAGAGCCTCCGGCTGGATTTTTCAGATATAGCGTTGCCGCCGTCCAGCTTGAGGTTCCCCGGCATGGAGCAAATGTGGCTGTCGTTGCCTCCACATCCACCACCATCCATCTGGTAGGAATTATCCCAAGTTTTTGTTTCTGAAATGGATTTGGTATTGCTACCTCCCCACTCCCGGAGAAACTTACTTCCACCTCTTCTCCAAAAAAATTATCAGAAAATGTGAGATTTCGTAAGTCCTGCTCTACCTGCCTGAGCATCTGATTAATAGAAGTAGCAGAAACATCAGAAATGCGATAGGGGGATATTTTAGCCATCTAACTAGTCTTAATATCCTTCATTCTAATGTCATAGGGCGCTACAATTTCCAGCTCATATCCAGCAAGAATTACCTCGGAATAGATACCACTCGCCTTGAATGTCGGACGAAGAGATCCGCAACTTCCCGGCTTAAGCTTTCGGGCCTTGTTCTGAGTCGCGGCGGGAGAGCCCCAAGGGAAGAGCCCCCAGCCGGAGATTGCCCAGCCGGTGCTGCCGGAAGAGCCCACATCAACAGAGAGCCTCGAATGACTCACCCCAGAAAGAAAATCCCGCTCGGTGGTCACATCAAGAACATAAAAAGCCACCTTCTCGGGATCGGAGGTCCAAACTTTTATCGAGGGAAACTTCTTAAGAGAGCTTCTCTGATTGTCATGCACCCAGCCTGGAATATAGCTCCAAGGAATATCAGAAACATGATCGACAAAATCGTACCGCCCGCCCGTGTTGAGGCGGCGGTAAACCTGATAAGCCATGTTAGAATCGTAGGTTGAGAGTCTTCGCTCTGTCCAGTAGAGATCTTTGTCGATGAGCCCAGCCCCTCCGGCAAAATTGAGCCCCGTCCAAGGTCCATACCATTCTTTCAAACGAACATTATAGACCCACGTTTCTGAATTATCATTTGGATAGACCCTTCCATTGCTTGTTGATTCAGCGGGAAGGTAAAGCATGTAAAGCTTTCGATGCTTGTCATAAATACCGATAGCTCGGCGAAAAGAGAAATTCTTCTCATCGTCAGAATTCTTCTCCTCGAAGATGGGAGCAATAGCATCGCTAATACAAACAGGAATAGCTCCATCCACGCTCTCATACACACCACCGCTTCCAAGCCAGACAACGGAAGTTTCCACTTCCTGAATTGTGGCATGAGCCCGACAACCGATAGCCCCACCCTTGGGGGTTACGGTGTAAACCCCAATAGCCATTGTTCCCGAGAGAGTCCACGTTTTATCCTCTTTATGGATGTCGAGACTCGAGCCGGATGAGGCAATAGCAGTGATAGGCTTATTGAGGGCCCCTGTTACATAGTCCTGAAAAAGAGAGGGCCAGTATTCCGGATAGCCGCGAATTGCCCAGGCGAAATAGTTTGGTGCGTCCGGCATCCCCGCAATAACAGGGGCGTCTTGGTGCATCGTGATATAACCCGCCTTTGGGGGAAGGCCATGCTCGAGACCAAGGAGGGATGGGGAGGTGAATTCCGGGGCAGCCGAAAAATCCGCATCATTATCTTCAACATCATCTAGAAAATCTTGTGTAGCCGTAAAGGAATTGTTTGGAATTTCTGTCCATCTTCTTAGGGTAGAGCTTGCGTCAGCACTCTTTAGGATCATGATCCGAAGATTATTCGAAATCACAGCCCCGTCAGCTACGGTTACAGCATCGCCAGAAACAGTAATGCTCGTGGCATCAACTTCGATAATCTCTCTCTCTACATAGGCTCCAGAAACACTGTCGTAGAAATAGGCAGTTTGCCCGAGCTTAAGAGTGTGAGCCCCTCCACTTCCATCATCAACATCTATCGTGTTGGTAGTAGTAGCTCCACCATCACAGATTCCGCAGTCCGTATTAAATCCGGAAGTGGCGAGGACATTCGTGAGGGTCAGGGTAATATCAGTATTGCTTGCGGTGACGAGTTCGATTGAGGCCGATTCGATTCCCTCAGTTCTTCTACCAGTCGCGTCAACCTGTACAATGATCGCAGCATACTGTCGAGTCCCGGCTGAGAGAGTTCCACTCCCTGCCCCGATAGCCACCGGGTCTGTCGCTTGAGGACATCCAGCTCGAAAGCAATCGACCCCATCGTATTTTTTCTGTTCGTCATATCGACTCGCGAAGTAAACAACACCACCATCTTCGATAGCGGTTACATTCTCAAAGTCGTCCGTGTTCCTGTTATTGAAGGCCCCCTCAAAAGGATCTACTGCCCCTGTAGGTTGATTAACCTCTTCGGCGAGCGAGAAAGGAATCGAAATAAAGTTGTCAACAAGCTGCTGCCTCGGGAGAGCGTCGAGAAGCACAGCGGTCGGAGAGACGGAGGCCGAGCTAGACTCATCCCCCCGATAGAGATAGCTCATGTGACGCCTATCAACAGCACTTATGTCGTTGTCCGGCAAAGGCTCAACAAGACCAAGAAAGTTGGAAACAATGGAGCGCCTAAGATTTAAGCTCCCCACCCCGGAAATGGGTGGGGGAGCAAGAGTGGCTGAAAAGCCAGAAACCCCGCTGATAGAGGAAGCAAGACTGGTCATAGTTACCGTGGTGGCCTCATCAAAGCCTACCCCACAGTCAACAGTAAGCACTGCCGTCCCTCCCTCAAAGAGCTTGAAAATCCAAGTGGGAGAGTCAGCCGTTTCATCAACAAGAAACTCACAAAGAGCTACAGAGCTGCCGGAATAGGTGATTTCGAGAGAGTAGTTTAAAACGCGAAAAAGCTTCGAGCCGACAATAAGGATTTCAGCATCCTCCCCCTCGGGGTGTCTTATGAAGGTTCCAAAGCCGCCATTGTTGTCATCGTTTAAACAAAAAAGCTTATAGCCTGGCCTTCTATATCCGGTTTGCCCGCCATACTTAACAAAGTTCTTCGCCTCCCTTGCTAGGAAAGGGGGCATTGAGGGCTCATCTATTACTAAATCAACGCCCCCCAAACCAAAAGTCGGACGAATTACAAAGTTGGCCATTACATAAGTCCCTAATTCAGCAATCCCAAGTCAACTAAGTAAGACGCGAGACTATTGATCGCATCGGCATTACTTTGGGCGGTTGCTGAGTCTCTATCTAGGGAAGTGACCAGGTAATCCGTCCCGGCCCCGCCATTATTCCCATACCTATGCCACCACCCCCAAGTTTTTGTCGTACCAATATTATCCAGCTTCTCACTAAAGTAGATTGTTGCTGGCGAGGTTGCGGTGGTCCCAGCCCCAATATCTTGAGCCCCCGTACCGGGGCAGTACAAGGCCCCCGAGGGAGAAATAGCCCAGCGGTTAAGATTGTTTGTTTTGAATATTAGATTGTAATTGCTAGTCGTTCCAATGGAAACCTCCTGATCGTTTGTGAAACTACTACTGTTAGTGAAGGAGGTAAACGCCTGCTCCAAAGTGCCTGGGTTCACAAACGAAGGATCGGAGCCCGTCCCATTCGATTTGAGAACATAACCGGAAGTGCTGGGAGAAAGGGCGGTCACAGCCGAAGTGCCAGAGCCTAAGAGAACATAGTGATCAGTAAGCGAGCTTGTTCCGGTTCCCCCGTTAGCAACAGAAAGGTCGGCTCCGCTCCAATAAGAATTGTCTATCGTGTTTCGGGTAGCAAGAGCGCCAAGGCCCAGGTTCGTGCGAGCCCCCGAGGCATCACTAGCCCCCGTTCCACCGTTAAGCACAGATAGATCCGTTCCGGACCAGTTACCATTATTGACAGTCGAAAGGGTCGAGAGCCCCCCTAGCCCTAAATTTGTGCGAG
>Ga0209723_1001080_pt1 | contig 45150 bp, 37 predicted proteins | sample BiotimSIPDNA_2_FD_185750 | JGI IMG/M metagenome (GOLD analysis project Ga0209723, IMG submission 185750) | Anaerobic biogas reactor microbial communites from Washington, USA - Biogas_R2 time_0 SIP DNA (SPAdes) (version 2) | ecosystem: Engineered > Bioreactor > Anaerobic > Unclassified | place... | reverse complement strand
CTTTGCTAATGGCTGAACCAATTCCTTTTACCCTTGCTCCAGTGCATTAGAATTGTGATACTTTCATGAATTCACACTTTGAATTTACACCATTGACAAAGACGTAAACAGTCACCATGTTATAATTTTATTATCAGTGAAGTAAATAAATATGATTACACGAGTATTTCCTGGTGAATATAAAAGCCTTAGCGAAATCAGTGATTTTGTTGAGAAACAAGCTGTAATGGCTAATTTCAATCCAAAAGAAGTTTACTGTATTCTTACTGCTGTTGATGAAGCTTGCTCAAATATTATTGACCATGCCTACGGCGGTGAAAATTTAGGCCTAATAGAAATCTCGATTGAATTCGATGATTCTGCTATTATTATCTCAATTTTAGATGATGGTTTACCCTTTAAACCGAATGAAGTACCATATCCGGATATCACAAGTCCTTTGGACTCCAGAAAAGAAAGGGGGTTAGGTGTTTTTATAATGCGCAAGTTAATGGATGAGGTTGAGTTTGATTTTTCTTCTTCATCAAGAAACAAACTCGTGATGACAAAATACCGACCAAAAATTGAGTGAATCAACAATGGTAATTAGCAATTCAGTTTACTTTGAAAAATTGATAAACTTAATTTCCGATCTATCCCAATCACTTTCTCTTAATTCACAAATTAATACAATAAAGAAATTCATCATTCAAGAATTTTTGTCGGATTTTTACTATTGGAACCAATCAACAGCTGACGAGAAAAATATTGATGATCAAAAACCTGACGATGATTTTATTAAGTTACTTAATGAAATTATTGTCAAAAAACATGATTTTATTGGATTTCAAAATGATTATTACTGGTTCTGCCGACCTTTGCTAAAAAATGATTATGTATATGGAGCAGTAATTATTAGGAGACAATCATCTCCGTTTAGTTTTCATGAAACCCAATCCTTTCTATTAATAAGTGATTACTTATCCCTGGCTAATCAAATTGAAAACCTCAATCAGCAAAATCTTATCAACAACAAACAACTAGGATTAGTTCGAAGTGTTGTCGGGCAGTTGGTTGATGTGACAGATTTGAGTGCTTTGGCACGAAAAATTTGCCATTTAATTCAAAATACATTTAATTATTATTATGTCGCTGTATTTACCATAGAGCCAGAGAAGGATGAACTTGTTTTCCGAGCAAGCGCCGGAGCGCCTGGATCAGCCAAACCTAAATTTGAATACTCCTCCACCGATAAATTGGTGATCGGCGAGCATATTGTAGGGTACGTCGCCCAGAGTGGCAAGCGTTTGTTAGCTAATAACGTTGATGAAGAGCCGCGATACGGCTACCTTGAATCTCTCCCTGAAACAAAATCAGAGGTTGCTTTACCTCTGATAAACAATCAAAAAACAGTGGGGGTTTTAGATATCCAATCCGATAAAGTAAATAGCTTTGACCAAGATGATATCCTAATTTTGGAGGCACTATCAGATAACTTAGCCATTGCAGTACAACGCGTGCGCCTCATCCAACAGATAAATTACCAAAAAGACCAACTTTCTTTGATTAACAAGGTAAGCCAGGCAATTACAGCTATTTTTAATTTAGATGACTTATTAGAAAAAGTCGTGCAGCTGATCCACAATCAGTTTGGATACCCTTTTGTTCACATTTTCTTGCTGAATCCTCAGAACAATTCTGTCGACTTCAAAGCGGGGAGTGGATCTCGTGCTAAGAATTATGCCAAAGGAAACATTTGTTATAGTTTGGATTCTGAGAAAGGGATGATCCCCTGGGTAGCAAAAAATGGTCGTGTGATGAGAGTTGGCGATGTAACAAAAAGTCGAAAGTTTCTTCCCAACCCGATCACGCAAGACCAAACTGGTTCAGAGATTACACTTCCTCTGATATTTGGAAAAGAAATATTAGGCGTGCTCGATATCCAAACTAACCTAAATAATGCCTTTTCTGCTCAAGATGAAGCCAATTTAAAAACACTTTCAGCTAATGTAGCAACTGCAATACGCAATGCCAACCTATATCGATCTGAACAATGGCGCCGGCAAGTTGCAGAAAGCTTAAGAAACGTAGCTCTATTACTCACAGCCCATAAAAAAATTGATGAGATCTTAAAGATCATTCTTGATGAATTAGGAAAAATCCTTCCCTGTCATTTTTCTGCATTTTGGCTGCTTGAAAATGAATTAAATGATGATAATCATCAACAATCAATTCAATTAAATTTAGCTGCTTACAATTCTCAATTCAAACATCTTGAGCTGCTTTTTGCTAATGGAATCAGCATTGAGGGTTCTTGGTTGGCTGATTCCCTGAGCATGGAAGAACCGCTTATCAGGGATGATTTAAATTTGCGTGATCCAATTGCTGATCAGATAGGTCTTAAGGGCAATTATTCTGCCATTTCTGCACCGTTAATTGCGAGTGGCCGACTTTTAGGTCTTCTCACACTTCATCATGATTCTAAGGGTAGATATGGGATTGAAACAAAAAAAATAACCTCTTCTTTCGCAGGTTATTCAGCTATTGCGATTGAAAACTCACTGCTATACAAATCATCTCAAGAACAAGCTTGGGTATCAACGGTCTTATTACAGGTTGCCCAAGCAACACAATCCCTGACCACAATTCCGGAATTGGTTTCCACAGTTGTACGCCTCACGCCCCTTCTGGTTGGTGTTGAGGGTTGCGGTATATATCTTCGGGAGCACGAAACAGGTAATTATTATCTTCATGCAATATATGGTGAAGCATTTTCAATTGATGACATTGACAACCCTATACTAATAGACAACAACCAATGGTTTGAAAATCTTAATACCAATCATTTACCAGTAATTTCCTCAAACGCAATAAACGATCTAAATCTTCCGCTGGAAATTACCAATAACCTAGATCAAAAAACTTTAATTCTTTTACCTTTAATCACTCGCAATGAATTACTAGGTGCATTTTTATTAGTACAAAATTCTCCGTTATTACAAACAAATGAGAACTATTTTGACGATAAGGAAAGACTAGCAATCATCCAAGGTATTACTCAACAAACAGCAATAGCGGTAGAAAATATTCGCCTTTTGGAAGAAAAACAAGAGGAAGCATACATCTCAGCAGTTTTACTCCAAATAGCACAAGCAGTTGTTAGTTTTTCTAATCTCCAGGATACGCTGGAATCAATTATTCACACGATACCAATATTAGTCGGGATAGATTGTTGCATTATTTATTTGTACGATGAATTGCAGGACCAATTTACAGTCAATCATATTCATTGTTCAACATCATCAGAAAGTTCTTTAGAAATTAAAGAGACAAGTTACATTACATCTGAATTTCCTTTATTAGAAGCAATAAAAATTACAAATAAAGCTTTCTTACATCCCATTGAAAGAATTTTACCGCCTGAAGACTGGGACTTAATAATTCCTGATGAAACAATTCGGGATTTCACACAAATTTTAGGCAGCCCCTACAACCTCATTATGGGTTTTCCCTTATCGGTAAAAGGAGAGTTATTCGGGGTTATGTTAACTCAAGAAACATCATCAGTAAGAAATCGCAAAAGACGTTTCGAGCTACTGCAAGGTATTGCTCAACAAGCAACATTAGCAATACAAAATGATCAGTTAAATCGAGAAAGAATTGATCGTGAAAAGTTAGAAAGAGAATTTCAACTTGCAAGAGATATTCAAAAAACATTTTTGCCAGAATTCTTACCCCAAGTTGATGGCTATGAGTTTGATGTGCGCTGGCATACCGCCCGTCAAGTGGGCGGGGATTTCTATGATATTTTTAAGATAAATGAAGAACAATATGGATTAGTCATAGCAGATGTTTCAGATAAGGGTTTAGCAGCCTCACTTTACATGACCGTCGCCAGGACATTGTTACGTGCTGTTGCCCTAGAATCCGTCTCTACTTCAAAAACACTTGAACGGGTTAATGATCTTTTACTTCTTGATTCTCAAAAAGGCTTCTTTGTTACCACCTTTTATGCCATTATTAATCCGAAATCAGGCCAAATACGATACTCAAATGCCGGACACAATCAACCTTTTGTGATTTCAGAAAAGACAAAGAAACTTGAAACATTAAAAAGCAGCGGCATTGCTCTTGGGGCAATGTCTAAAATAAAATTATCTGAGTATGAAATGACTTTATCACCAGGAAATTCGCTAATTCTTTACACAGATGGTGTTACCGAAGCCACTAACAACTTAGGGCAATTCTATGGCACCAACCGATTTTTGAGTGTAATTAAAGAGAATATTGGCAACGATATAAACTCAATTATTGATAAAGTGGAAAGTGACTTGAGTGATTTCAGAAATGGCGCACCCTACAGCGACGACACTACAATACTGGCAATTAGACGAATTCCTTTATTGGCAAATTAGCGCTGGAATTTTTAGATTTCGTAGAATCGAATCAACAGATGATCCAAAAACAACTCCAAACAGAGAGGTACTGCTGTAACCACCTAATAAAAGAAAATTGGCATGAAGTGTTTCAACTGCTCTTATGACTAATCTTGTCACATCACCCTTTTCAAATAAATATTGATAATTAATCTTCATTTTATTCAAATAACTTTTCGCGTAAGAGACCTGTAATTCAATATCGGCTGAACCATCATCAATCGAAATGATCCTTAGTGTTGAACCATACCTCGCTGCAAAGTATGCCGACATAAACAAAGCTTCTTTGCTTTTTGGGCTTCCATCATATGCCAATAAAATCTTATCTAGATCAGTAACCTCTTCTCGAACCACAAGAATTGGTCGCTTACTTTTTCTTAATAGGGCTGAGAATCCAGAACTCAAACGGTCAAAAATGTTATCAGAAGGTGCATAAATAAGCTTCAATACAAGAAGATCATTTAGTAAACTATAATCGTGTACTAATTTTGTTATTTCTCCTTCAGCAATCAGTAACTTACCATACTGACCTGAATTATGAATCCTATTGTTGAATTGATTAGTTAATTCCTCTGAAAATTTGCTATCGATGCTTTCGCCATCAACCACGTGAAGACCTCTAATTTCACCTTCTTTGTTGCGATTTATCCTAATTGCTTGTTCCAATGCATCCCAACCTGATTCCAGCCCATTGAGCGCTACAAGGATATGATTAAAGAGATAATTATGCTTTGGGATTGGTAATAGTGAATTATCCGATTCATATGCTTCTAGATTTGTATCTATCAATTCCTCAATATACTGCTCACCCCTTTTATTAATATTTTGAAAGCTTTTGCCTTCCTGAAAGGCCATGTGGTCTGCTGCAAGCTCAGCACGAATTTGAATACCTAACTCTCTTTCTAATATAGATTGATGATCCAAAATCCATAGATACAAGTCTGTTACCGTTTTCTCCTTGAATTCAACCATTAGACCAGAGTCATTAATTATTTCAATAACAGGCGAGTAGATATGTTCAAACCAATGTTGAACAGCCTCTTCGTAAGGAATCTCACGTTCTTGTTCTATGCCCATATAATGCCTATGCACTCTTATATGCTCAATAAGCAGCTCATATAAACCAGGGAATGTAAGTGTAAAATTATGGTCCGGTAAAATATAGTCTAATCTTGTCTTTTCTAGAAAGTTAACATATTCTTGCTTAAGAATTAATTCTTCAGGGGACACATCTGGGGTTATTGGTACCCTTGTTTTTATCTCAGTTACGTAAGCTTCAATTTCATCCATGCCCATTTGCTTAGCAATAGAGACCCTGTGATTACCATCAAGTACAAAGTAAACCTCCCCCACTTTATAAACGCTTATTGGGGGTACACCTATACCACCAGGTTTTACCATAGCAGTTTTCACACTTGCCCATCGTGTTACATCGCTATCCCTTAAAGGTAAAAAATTTCTATCGAAGTCGTAATAACGCCCAACGCTTCCAATTATGGATTCAAGTGGAATAACTTGCAATCCTTTTTCAGTTTTTGCACTGGCATGCAATTTTTCCGAAATTTCATCAAAAGGAAGCAAATCCAAGGACTTTCCAGTTATGCTAGCCCAAAAATGCTGTAAGGCAGCTTTGGATCTTGCCCTATGAAAATCTTCTAATGCACTTTGAAATGTAGTTCTTTCATCAACCATATACTTGTGTTCTCAATATATTACGTCAATTTATAATTAAATTTTTCCATCAACAAATGCGGTATCATATTAACAATGCATTTCCAAAAAGCTCACTGTTTTATTGATATATTCTATATTATAGAAGAAAAATAACAAGAAAACTTACTGATGATATTTTTGATTCGCTATTGAAGTAATCAATAATTTCTTCCATGCTATAATTTCGGCTAGCATATGACAACAACGAACGAATTTACACCTATCGATTACTTAGTAATTGGGCATATAACAAAAGACCTCTCTGAGACAGGTTTCCGTTTAGGGGGCACCGCAACCTTTTCTAGCCTTACTGCTAAAGCTTTGGGCCATTCTGTTGGCATAATTACTAGCTGCAGCCCAAGCACGGATTTTTCGAACTATCAGAATATTCAAATTTTCAACAATCCTTCTTCTGAGAATTCTACATTCAAAAATATTCCGACGCCTCAAGGCCGCATCCAATACTTATACGAAAAAGCCAACAAAATTTCAATTTCGAAAATCCCTTTAGTATGGTCAAACACACCAATTGTTCACTTAGGCCCCATTATTGATGAGATTGATCCCCAAATTTTTCATAGTTTTCCTGACTCAAAAATTTTCTTAACTCCACAAGGGTGGTTGAGAGAAGTTGATGATAATCAACATGTATGGCCAAAAAAATGCGACCTCCCAAAGGAATTGCTGAACCGCGCGAGCGCAACCGTAATTAGCATCGAAGATGTCAATGGCGATGAAGATCAAATATCCGATTTAGCAGCGCTCTGTAAAATTCTTGTAGTCACTGAAAACAAATATGGAGCACGGGTCTATTGGCACGGAGATGTTCGGTATTTTAGCACACAAGAAGTACAAGTTAGTGAAGACACCGGTGCGGGTGATATTTTCGCAGCTTGTTTTTTCAGCCGCTTATTTTTCACAAATGACCCTTGGGAATCCGCACGTTTTGCTGTGAAACTAGCAGCTTTATCTGTAACGAGAATGTACTTGTCTAGTATTCCAACCCTCCAAGAGATCATTAAAGCAAAAACAGACTTTATTTCATAATTTGAGGCTCTTAATGGGATCGGGAAAGGTTTACACAATTGTTAATCAAAAAGGCGGTGTCGGAAAAACAACAACTGCAATTAATCTCGGTGCATACTTGGGGCACTTCGATCAGAAAGTCTTATTGATTGATCTTGACCCCCAGTCTAACGCAACTTCTTGTTTGGGTATTAATAAGAACACTGTCAAATCAGGTACGTATGAAGTTCTAATTGGTTCTCAGTTTCCCTTAGAATTGATTTTACACAATACTCGATTCAAATTATCACTTCTTCCATCATCACCAAACTTGGCCGGTGCTGAAATTGAATTAATTGATTTGGATGATCGAGAAAAGCGTTTAAAAAAAGTAATTGATCAAATTCGTTACAGGTATGACTACATTCTAATTGACTGTCCTCCGTCGCTCGGATTATTAACACTTAACGGCTTGATTGCTGCACTAGATGGTGTGATCATCCCCGTACAGTGCGAGTATTTAGCCTTGGAAGGTCTTGGGCAATTAACACACACACTTAACCGAATTAGAACCAATCTTTTTCCTCAATTAAATGTTCGGGGAGTGGTATTAACGATGTACGATGGCAGAACCAACTTATCGGCAGATGTTGCACAAGAAGTTCAAAAATTTTTTTCCGATAAAGTGTTCAATACAGTTATCCCCAGGAGTGTCCGCCTTGCAGAAACCCCATCATTTGGAATGCCCATAAACATTTATGCACCGGACTCAAGCGGGGCTAAAGCATATTCAGCTTTAGCCACGGAGTTACTTAATTCAGATGGAGTGTTGATTCCCAATTACTAGGAGAAAAAGATATGGCAAGAAGACCAGGCTTAGGAAGAGGCTTAGATGCCTTAATTCCCAGTGAAGGTACCTACTTACAATCAGAATTGGCCTCAGAGCAAGTAACCAAAATCCTTATAGAAAATATAACTGCCAACCCTCAACAGCCTCGAAAGACAATAAATCTAAACGAACTAGAGAGCTTAGCTAGTTCTATAAAAGAATATGGGGTTATTCAACCAGTCATTGTTTCAAAGTCAGAGAACGATGATCAATATACTTTGATTGCAGGTGAACGACGCTGGCGTGCTGCAAAAATTGCTGGATTACAAGAAATACCCGCACTGATTAGATCGGTTACACTTCAAGAACAATTAGAATTAGCTTTAATTGAAAACATTCAGAGAGAAGATTTAAATCCCATTGATCGAGCAACTGCTTTTCAACACCTTATTGATCAATTTTCTTATTCTCATGATGAAATAGCAAAACGAGTAGGCAAAAGCCGGGTAAGTATTACAAATAACTTAAGATTATTAAACTTACCTGCACATGTTCAAAATGCAATAAAGGAGGGCTTGATTACGGAAGGGCATGGGCGCGCCTTGCTTATGTTAGATTCTGAAGCTGTTCAGTTGAATGTTCTTGCCTCAGTCTTGACAAATGGATATTCCGTAAGAGAGACCGAAGCTTTAGTAAACAAACATTCTGCTAAGAAAAGAATGCTCCCAAGAAGAAGTGAGAAATCATTTGAAATCCAGGATTTAGAAAATCGATTACGGACCCATTTAAAAACAAAGGTAAATATCCAATCTGGAAAAGATGGCGGGAAAATTACTATTTTTTACTATTCAGCAGAGGAATTAAATAGTATTTTAGATCAGCTTTTTCAATCGGAGTAATCTTGATTACTTTCTTTAACGCAAACATTTTTGATTCTGTAACAGAATCAGCTATTGCCATCGATGGTAATAAGATAATTGCTTTAGGTTCTGATAAAACAATACTGGATAATTATGGGAAAGTCGCAGATAGTTATAATTTGAATGGCATGACTATGTGGCCAGGCTTGATAGACTCACACATCCATTTAGGTCAACTTGCTCGTAGTCTCAGGATAGTTGACTGTGAGACAAAAACATTAGCGGATTGCTTAATAAGGGTTTCAGAACATGCAGCATTGCATCCAGAATTCAATTGGATAGAAGGTCATGGATGGAATCAAAACGAATGGGAAGATGCTCACTTTGGCACAGCCCAACAACTAGATACAGTTACAGGTGATAGACCAGCTTACCTGACGGCAAAATCACTACACGCAGCCTGGGCTAATTCTAAAGCCCTTAGTTTGGCTCAAATAGATGAGAGTTCCAAAGATCCAGAAGGCGGGGTAATTATTAGGGATCCTGCCGGCAAACCAAATGGCATTTTACTTGAATCCGCAATGAACCTAGTTGAAAGAATCATCCCGAAAAGCTCACCAAATAGAATAATTGACGATCTAATGATCGTTCAACAGCATCTTTGGGAAATGGGGATTACCGGGATTCATGACTATGATGGTCCTGAAGTATTTCAAGCACTGCAGTCACTGAAAGGCAGAGATAGACTTAATTTACGCATCCAAAAAAATTTCCCAATTTCAGAATTAGAAAATCTTATTACGATTGGCCTCTACAGTGGTTTTGGAGATGACTTACTTCACACAGGATCAATAAAGTTATTCGCTGATGGGGCTCTTGGACCTCAAACTGCAGCAATGCTTGAGCCTTATGAAAATTCAGAATCAAGAGGCATTCTTTTACTTTCAAGACAAGATCTCTTTGATATTGGAGTAAAAGCTGTTAAGAATGGTTGGAGTCTAACCATTCACGCTATTGGGGATAAAGCAAATCACGACGTATTAGATGGATTGTCTGATTTGCGAAAGTTTGAAGATTCCCATAACATCCCCCATTTGCCCCATAGAATTGAACATGCACAACTTGTCCAACCTGAAGACCAAGTGCGTTTTAAGATGCTTGGAATAACTGCTTCTGTTCAACCAATCCACTGTACTTCGGATATGAATAATGTAGATAAGTACTGGGGATCTCGGGCATCAAATGCATATCCTATCCGAAATTTACTAGACCTGAAAACACATGTGGTTTTTGGCTCTGATGCTCCCGTTGAGTCTGCCAATCCTTTCTATGGCATCCATGCTGCAGTTACCCGGAGACGGCAAGATGGTACACCGAACCCTGAAGGTTGGCAGCCTTCTCAACGAATTACAATGCGCGAAGCCGTCAATGCATATACTATAAATGTTTCAACCCTTTCCGGTATGGAAAATCGGTGTGGCAAAGTACGCCCCGGTTATTATGCAGATCTCATTGTGTTGCCAGTCGATCCATTTGTCATTGCTGAACAAGATTTGTATAAGATAAAACCTGTGCTAACCATGGTTAATGGGCAGGTTGTGTACAAGAGTTCCAATTTATAACACTTTTGGAACAAGTAGTATTATATTTGCTTTGTTGTACCTAATTATGGTTTCGATAGAACCAGTCAACACTAATAATCTTCAAGAAGTTGCACTTTTTCTCAAAAAGAGTGATCTTGTTTATCGCCATTTAGATTGGCACACACCCACCGAATGGTTAGAATACCCTGCTTTTCTTGTATTACGTGAGGATTATCAATTAAGTGCATTAATTTCTTGTGCGCCTGAAATTAATGAAGCTGCATGGATAAGGGTATTTGCTTCTAAACATCATCGAGATTACGAAGAAGATTTCATTTCTCTGGTAAATAGCGCATCATTTATACTTAATGAAAAACATGTAAATGAATTAGCCTGCCTGGTTCTAAATGATTGGATCGAGCCTATTCTTATTAGTGCTGGTTTTAATTCAGAAATAGCAGTTGTGACATTAATTTGGAAGGAATTACCAATAAATAATCTATTAATTTCTAATTCTGATCTTATTATTCGAAAGATGATGCAGAGGGACTTAGAGACAGTAAACTTGTTAGACAACACGGCTTTTCCTCCTTTGTGGCAAAACTCATTACCTTCCATAAATAAGTCTTACAACCTTTCTTTTTACAACACAGTAGCACTAATTAAAGGGGAAATTGTCGGTTATCAAATTAGTACAATTTCGTTTGATGGTGCTCATATTGCAAGATTGGCAACGAGATGCGACTTTAAAAGGCAAGGAATAGCTACAACTTTACTCAGCAATCTAATCGCCCATTTTCAAGATTTGGGAATGATGAAAATTACAGTAAATACCCAATCCAATAATCTTGCCTCATTGAATTTGTACAAGAAGTTGGGGTTCTTACAAACTGGAGACAAAATAAAGGTTTACACGAAAATGCTTTAATTAGTACAAACTTTTAGAAACATTACTCTAGATATTTACACGTGTTTATGAGAAAATTCCTTTCAGCAAATAAACTCGGAGAATATTAATTACATGGCGAATTACAAGAGTCAGAGAGAACAATTACGAGAAAAAAGATTAGAGGGGCAAAAAAGACAGTTAAGAACTGTACTAATTATACTAGGTGCATTACTTCTTCTCATTGTCGGTCTAATTTTCTTACCAAGACTCCTAGTATCTAAAGAGACTTTGACGAATCAAGTTGGCTTTTCTATTGGTGATCCTAATGCACCTGTTAGTGTGGAAGAATTCTCGGATTTTCAATGCAGCCATTGCAAGACTTTTTCTCAAACACTTGAACCTGAATTTATTGAAAATTATGTTGACACGGGAAAAGTCTATCTAACTTTCAAGAATTTCCCAATATTTGGAGAAGCATCGGAAAACGCAGCTGAGGCCACTTATTGTGCTGCAGACCAAAACGCCATGTGGCAATACAAGAAAGCTTTATTTAGTTTCAGTTCATTTCAAGATGCTTTTTCAGATAACAACTTAGTAAGTTATGCCGAATCGCTAGAGTTAGACTCTGGGGAATTTCAAAATTGTTTGGAATCTGATAAGTTTGTTTCTGCAATCCAAGCTGATATGGCAAACGGAAAAAACCTAGGAATTCAGGGAACACCTTCTTTCTCGGTTAATGGAATTATCGTTTACTCCAACGATTTAGTTGCCACAGTTGAATCGCAATTACTCGATAATTAGGTATGAATGTAAGGCAAATTGGCTTAGAAATTAATCGCAAATTTCGTTAGTATCCAAACTATTATTGGCGTTGTGATTAGTGCAGGTAAAAAGCTGCCAATCCTGATTTTCTTTATTGTTAACAAACTTGAAAAAGAAATGCCAATTAGGATAATCCCCCCAACTGCGGTCATTTCAGTTATCATAGATTCTGTAAATACCTCACTCATTACACCAGCGAAAAGACTAATTCCACCTTGATAAAGTAACACAATTATCGCAGAAAATATGACACCTATCCCCATCGTTGAGGCAAAAGCCATTGATGCAAATCCATCCAATATTGCTTTTATTGCAAGCATAGAATAATCGCCTGTAAGCCCATCTTGTATTGACCCCAATATAGCCATCGGACCAACACAGAACAATAGAGAAGCTGTCACAAAACCTTCTACGAATAATTTATTTGACTCTGATTTTATAAATTTAGAGGATAGGTCCCTTACAACCTGGCCTAATTTATAAATACCTTCCTCTAAGTGCCACCATTCCCCCAAAATTACGCCAATAATCAAACCTCCTAGAGGGATGAGAGAATTATTGGATTTAGAAAATGAAATAATGCCATAACCAAGAGTAAATAAACCCAATCCACTTATGATGGTGCTTCGGACTTTTTCATTCAAACGATTACCGATAGTAGTACCGAGTATGCTACCGATAACTACGGTAATGATATTAATTATTGTTCCTATCATAATGATGTAGACTTGATTTTTGGGGATTAATTACTGTTACTCGTTTCTGAAAGCTCAATCATGAAGCACAACATAGATAATCGATTTAAGTATTTAATTAATATTTTATCCATGTTTTCGTAATGATTCGCTAGGGCTACAACCTCACGTTCTGCACGGCGAATGATTGTTCTAGCCAAAGCTAAAAAACCACTTCGCGGTGTGTCACCAGAAGTGATAAATGATTCTGGCATCAAAGTTTGAGATTCAATCGCAGAAATTTCCCTTTCTAACCATTCGACGGCTTTGTTATCTATCAATCTATTGCCTTCAGGCGCATATGTTGCGCCAGCCAATTGTGCCATTAACATGTATAAATCTTTTTGAATTTGTAGAATTGTTGCTTTGTGGTTATTTATAGTAACAAATGAACGCGCCAACCCTAAAGCTGCCCAGGCTTCATCAACTGCACCGATTGCCTTGATCCTTAAATCAGCTTTAGAAACAACACTTTCTCCAATTAGATCTGTAAAACCTTGATCGCCTTTAAAATTTGATGTCATGAATCTATCTCTCTGCCCTACTCGTTAATGCTTGTTTCTGTGGATGATGGTTCTTGTGATTCAGCTAAGATATACCAAGTATTTACTGAATTGAAACGATCACTGTAATCATATAAAGGTCCTATACTTACATTATTTATTTTTGACTTTATGGCGTAGTTGTACACCGGATAAAATAAAGGTAACGAGGGCATTTCCTGCTGGAAAATGATTTGAAAGTTCCGATACAGCCTTGTTCTGTCGGTGTAGTTAGAGTTTATCCTAGCTTGCTCTAAAAATTCACTGGCTGATCGATTGTTCCATTGTGCATAATTTTGCCCAGCCTGAGCTTGTGCCTGCCCCCAGAAAGGATAAGGGTCAGGGTCAGGAGTACCACTTAAAGCTATATCTACCAAGGCTGCTTCATAGTTACGAGATTGCAAGTCAGAGATAACCCCTTCGTAGGATTTCTCAACAATTTCTACTTGGACTCCGATTGCCGACCAATCTTTTTGTAGCATTAATGCGATTTCTTTATAAACTTCTATTTCAGGAATTAATAAATCAAAAGAGACTGCTTGACCTGTTTCGGTGATCAAACCTTCTTGTTCCTCATCCACCACCATATTAAGTGATGCTAAGATTTGCCTAGCACCTTCGTTATCAAAAGCAATTTTTTCAATCTCATCATAGTAAGCCCAATTGCCAGGCATGATGGGGCCGTGTGCAATGATTGCTTGCCCTGAAAAGAGATTATTAATGATCCTTTGCCGGTCAACAGCCATCATCAAAGCACGACGAAAGCTGGCTTCTTGAAAAAAATTCACAGCCTTGTTTTCGAGATTCAGAAAAACAATATTGAGGTTAGGTTTTCTTGCGGAGAATAAATTTACATCAGGTTCACCTAATACAGACATTAATATGTCGCTCGATACATTCCCCAAACCCTCAACTTCCCCATCTTGGTAAGCCGCCCAAGCATCCCCAATAGAATCATAATACTGAAATACGATTTCATCGAGATAAGGCCTACCCTCATAGTATTCATCAAAAGCCTTCAATACTACCCCTGTAATTTTTCCATCTTCAACTAATAAACGGTCAAATTTATATGGACCACTGCCAATTGGCGCAAGATTAAATGGATGATCTATCATCTCATCTAGACTTAAATTGCCAAGTAAATGCTCAGGAAGAATCTCTACTGCCAAGTAGTCTAAAAATGGGGAGAATGCTTCAGGTAAAGCAAATTGAATACTTGTATCTGAAAGAACATTTACTTGAATTTCTTGCCAGAAATTTCGTAAATCTTGTGGAATTAAGGCATTACCGCTTTTCAATAAGGATACTGTAAACGCCACATCATTAGTGGTAAATGTTGTTCCATCGTGCCATTTTAAATTAGGACGCAAGCTGAAAGTATAAACAGTACCATCCTTCGAAATACCCCAGGTTTCTGCTAAATCTGGTTGCGGTAGACCAGCCGCATCAAACTTCACCAAGCTGCTAAATAACAAGCTATCAACATCTCTATCAGGTTGGTTATAAATATGCAAAAAAGGATTCAAGCGCAGAAATTCGCCAATTAACGCTTCTGTATATATTCCACCACTAATGGGGTTTGGCGTAATTGATACAGGCTGGCTGAAAGAATCTTGTTGCAGCAATAATAATACACCAACAACTAATCCTGTAATTAATATGAGTAATAACTGCCATCGATATTTTTTCATATAATAAACCAAAAAGGACAACCCCCAAGGAAGCGAGTCGTCCCTAGTAATCTATTTATTATTTGTGACGATCCTTTTTAGGTTAACGAATATCACCTTACCCTGTAATTAACACTGTTATAAGTGCTAAAAGAAAGAAGAGTGAACTTAAACCAATAGTAATCCAGAATAAGATTTTTTCAACACCACGTCGTTGTGAATAAACACCGCCAGTATCGCCACCAGTGAGACCGCCAAGCCCAATGCCTTTACTCTGAAGTACAACACTGGCAATGAGTGTTATTGATGTAATGATTATTGCAATACTTAAGTAAGTTCCCATGCATACCTCCAAATTATTAAACAGAGCTGATTATACCTAATCCTCGCTATTCGTCAACATCTGTATAAATTACGCAAAATTAGCCATTATTCTTAATGATTATATTCTAAATTCTACAAAGATTGAGATGATATAATGACTGTTAACAAAAATGATAAATCGCATTTTCTTTTTTTGATTAACCAAATTTCTTTGTTTCATATTTTACAGAAAAAAAGTCAAATTTTTCAGGGTGTAATCAATGTCTGCTTTACCTATTTTCTCATACAACAAATCGGATTCGACATCAATAGTTAGGCTACCTAAATCTTTCATAATAGCGCTTTTAGCTTCATTATTTTCCATATCTTTTGTATTGTCAGATTATTGGAATATCCCCGCAAATAATAAAACTAAATTAATTATTTTATCCATAACCATAATGCTAGGTTTTTTTTGGAGTCTTAATTCAGCGGGAGACCTAACTGTAAAGATCAAACTTAAGCCATCATTAGTTATCATTGTTGTCGTTATTGTCCTTATTGCAATAAATCTAGCTGCATTGAATTCTTCTATCCCTTGGAGAGGTGATGAAGATCACCATATCAATAAAGTCCTTCACTTAATGGAGCGCGTGCCTTCGAGAATCCTTTTTGGTTTTTTTGTGATCTGGCTGATTATTTTATACTTATCACTCCACAAACCAAACCTTGCAATTATAGTTGGTTGCCTTTTCCTATTATTGCTTATTATTATTTTATTTAATAATGAACCTATTGCAAGTCTCCGTTATCCCTTCATAAATTATTGGTTCATTTTTATTCCCTCAAAAATTTTTTCTTTCTTTTTTAGCCCGAATCAGGAATTCCTTTTCAGAATCGTGCCATTAACATCAGTAATTCTTCTGTCATTATTTTTTCTTAAGAATCTACCCCTCAATAATAAGCTAATTTCATTAGTTTGGGCACTATCAATTGGCTTCATGCCAATAATTTTCTACTATTCTTCGATATTATATTTGGAATTTCCTGCAATATTACTGATGACATTTGTCTGTTTTAATATCGAAGATCTAATTCAATCAGATATAAAAATAATAAAAAAGCTTCCTAGCTGGTACGCCCTTTTATTGGTTGGATTAATAAAAGAAACTGATCTCCCATTTATTTTTTGCTTTATCCTAGTCAGATTAATTTACAGAATGTGGATTACCTCAATCGCAAATCATGCTTTAGCGGCTAAGGACAACAAACAAGGTCAGACCTTCCTCCCAATTATTAAATCTGAATTATTAGTTGCCTTTTCAACCTTAACGCCAAGTATTTTTTACCTAGTGCTAAGAAGCTCTTTCAGCTCATATCGTCAATATTCTCCTACTATTCATAACTTAGTAAATTTTCAATTATATGCAGTATATTTTCGATCGTTTATCGAGCAGTTTGGATTATTCTTTTTGTTTTTCTTGATTGGCAGTTACATCTTATTAAAAAAGAAAAAGCACAAGTCGCTAGGATTTCTCTTTCTATTAGTATTGTTTTACACGATTTTTTTCCTTTTAGATGAAAATATCTATGTCGGATACAGCCGATTTAACTTACTATTTTTACCACCGATATTAACTGCTTCGTATTACTTCATAATTTCGATTTTTAATAATCGGAAAATGAGCTTAATTTTATCAGTAACAACGATCCTTATTTCGCTGATCATCTCACCAGTCAACATTGATGGCTCAAAGGAGCCATTATGGGGCAATTACCTAACCGATACTTCAGAACATTATTTTCCTACTAATGAAGCATTGACTTGGATTAAAGAAACATATCCAGAAGACAACTTGCTTGTGGGAGGATTATATTATCCATATTACTTTGATTTTTATTTTGATAAACTACAATGGCAACCGGATGAATTCGAGACATATTACTCAGATATTGAAGAATTTAATGATGAAAAAAAAATGTCTAAGTTATTAGAACTTGCAGAGCAGCATGATTTTGATCATGTTCTTTTCTTTGCCATAAATTCTGAATTACCAGAATTTGAACACAGCTATTACAAACAAGAGGCAACATTTTCTAACCTGAGTCATAAATTGATTTATTTAAGCAAATCATCAAATGGTGAGTTAAAATAATCTCCATTAATAATTATTTCACTCTCAATTTTATGTTTAAGTGAATACATTGAATAAGGAATAACCAGTGATAGAAGAAAACTATTATTTTGATCCAGCAAAAAACGAATTTGAAAATGCTCGAATTTCACATTGGGATAAAGTAGCCAGTAATATTAATAAATGGCATAAGGCTGGAAAATACTACCATCAAAGACTGATTGAGATTTACAACAACATGGTTTATCCTGGATCAAAGATCTTGGAAATTGGATGTGGCAATGGTGATTTATTGGATAGTATTGATTCAGACAAAAAGATAGGTATTGACTTTTCACCTGCAATGGTAAATCTAGCGCAAATTAAACATCCTAAACTTACAATCATAAATGCACATGCAGATAATTTTCTATTGAATGAAGATTTTGATTATATTATCCTCTCGGATTTATTAAACGATGTTTGGGATGTTCAAGCAATATTTAATAATATAAAAAAGTACACTAAGCCTAATACAAGAATTATCATAAATACTTACAACCGTGTATGGGAAGTACCGCTTGGATTAATCCGAAAACTAGGCTTGTCAAAACCAAACTTAGAACAAAACTGGTTGACTGTACCAGATATTTCTAATTTGCTCGAACTTTCAGGCTTCGAGGTTGTTAGAACAACCCAAGAGATTCTTTTTCCTGCCAATATCCCAATACTTAGTAAATTTCTAAACCGATTTGTTGTTCGCCTTTGGCCATTTAACCACTTTGCGTTAACCAATATTATTATTGCTCGGTTAAAGCCAAATATCTTTGAAATTAAATCTCAATCTAAGGTAAGTGTTATAGTTCCCGCAAGAAATGAAGAAGGAAATATTGAAGAAATTATCAGGCGCACACCTGACATGGGCACAAGCACAGAAATTGTTTTTGTTGAAGGTCATTCAACAGATAATACTTTAGAAGCAATAAATCAATCCATTACTAAATATCCAAATAAAAATATCTCGGTTTTTACGCAGTTGGGGAAAGGCAAAGGGGATGCTGTTCGATTAGGTTTTTCGAAAGCCAGTGGTGATGTATTAATGATTCTCGATGCTGATTTAACAGTTCCACCAGAGGATTTACCCAAGTTCTACGATGCATTAAATAACGGTACCGGCGAGTTTATAAACGGTGTTCGTCTAATTTACCCAATGGAAGATGAAGCAATGCGGTTTTTTAATCTTCTTGGTAATAAATTTTTTAGTTATGCTTTTAGTTGGCTTTTAGGTCAGCCAATTAAGGACACACTTTGTGGCACAAAGGTATTATGGAAAAAAGATTATGAGAGAATTGCAGTAAATCGACTTGTATTTGGCGATTTTGATCCTTTTGGAGACTTCGACTTGATTTTTGGGGCTGCTAGGCTGAATTATAAAATAGTCGATTTACCGATTCATTACCGAGCGCGAAAATATGGGTCTACTAACATTCAACGATGGAGACATGGCTTCTTATTGCTCAAGATGGTGGCATTTGCTGCAAGAAAATTAAAATTCATTTAGAAATACTTTACTAAAAATATAAGTAAATATTTTTAGAATCTGATTAATTGCTAGGTAAAGTAATTATTCGCTTCATTGGATAGAATTGACTAATTAATCAAGGATTTGCCTTAACGACTAAACATGGAAGAATTAAAAATCGGCTTACATATTCATACTTCATATTCAGACGGTACTGGAAGTATCGAATGTGTTTCTCGCTCAGCCTTAATAGCAGGCCTAGATGTAATCATCATCACTGACCATAATTTATGGGTACAAGATATCGAAAACTACTTACAGAAAGGTCGAAGAAAGCTGCTAATTTTATCTGGGGAAGAAGTGCATGATAATACGCTCAGCGATGAGAAAAATCACCTTTTGATCTTCGGACAAGACCGCGAGCTAAGCCCCTTTGCCAATGATCCGCAACGATTAATTGATCAAGTAAAAAGTTCAGGTGGTTTATCATTTCTTGCCCATCCCATTGAAGATAAACTGCAAAGATTCGGTGAGAAGGAATTTTCATGGAAAGATTGGCAGGTTAGAGGATATTCTGGGATTGAATTATGGAATTATATGAGCGAATTTAAAACGCGTTCTCAGACTGTCCCAAAGGCTTTGCTTCATGCCCTCATACCACACTTCATGGCGGTAGCTCCTCTTAACGAAGCATTGAGACTTTGGGATAATCTCTTATTATCACAAACCAATCCTGTTATAGCAATTGGAGGTGTTGATGCCCATGGTCTACAAAAGCACTTAGGTCCAATAAGAATAACCCTTTATCCTTATGAATTTCTTTTTAAAACTGTCACAACACACCTTTTGACAAATAACAAGTTAACTGGATCAATAAATGAAGATAAAAGAATGGTATATGGTGCCTTAACACAAGGGCATGCTTTTATCGCTTATGACTTAATATCTCCTGCCAGTGGCTTCCGATTTTCTGTTTATAACAAAGAAGGCCAATTCTGGATGGGCGACAGAGTTCAAGCAAACGGTGGGTTAACTTTTCAAATTCGTCTTCCTCGCAAAGCCCACGCTCGCCTACTCAAAGATGGTAAGGTTATAAAAGAACATTTCGACAGAGAGGTCCTTACCCACATCACATCTGAACCAGGGATCTACCGATCTGAAGTCTACTTAAATTATTTAGGGAAAGAACGCGGTTGGATCTTCAGCAATCCAATTTATGCTATCTAAATCAGCCTTTAATGACAATCAATGGTCTCAGTGAAGCTACCTTCCTCGCTAATCCTGCAGCTACCACACTTTCAATAACAAGTGATACATCCTTATAAGCATTTGGGGCCTCTTCAGCTAAACCAGACAAAGATCCAGCCTCAACGTAAATGCCATCATCAAGCAATTGATTTCTTAAAGTTTGCCCATGAATACTCTTTTTTGCCTGTGTTCTGCTCATTTTTCGACCCGCACCATGAGCACAAGAAGCAAAAGCAATTTCATTGTTCTTATCGGGTCCCATCAGTACCCAAGATTGTGTCCCCATGCTTCCTGGAATCAGAACCGGTTGACCAATCTTTTGATATTCTTTGCTCAAGCCCGGAGAATTAGGGGCAAAAGCACGGGTCGCACCTTTCCGATGAACGCAAACTTCTCTTTGAACCCCGTCAATTTTATGTGATTCCACTTTGCCTATATTGTGTGCAATATCATAAACCTGTTTCAGGTAACCATTATCAGAGTCCGAATAAAATATTTCAGCAAAAGCTTCTCTCACCCGCTGAGCTATAACCTGCCTGTTTACGAAAGCATAATTCGCTGCAGCCCTCATTGCAGCTAAGTATGCTTGGCCTTCTTTTGATTGAATTGGTGCACAGACAAGTTCCCTATCCGGAATTTTTATTTTGTACTTCTGGGACAAATTTTGTAGGTCTCGGACATAATCTGTACAAACCTGGTGCCCAAACCCCCTTGAACCTGAATGGATTTGAACAACCAAGCAATCCTCAAATAACCCCATCAAGTCTGCCACCTTTTTATCAAAAACCCTCATAACATAATCTACTTCAATAAAGTGATTACCAGAACCTAATGTCCCTAATTGGGATTTCCCTCTTTCACGAGCACGAGCACTGACAAAAGAAATATCAGCATACCTAATGAACCCCATGTCTTCGGTTCTATCTATGTCTAATGGATCTGCAAGACCATTTTTTAACGCCCACCTTGCTCCTAGACTACAAATAGCTTCCAGGTCAAACTCAGATACAACGACTCCTTGCTTATTCCCTAATCCGCTTGGACAAATTCGATTGATTGTTCTTGCAAGGGAGCTCAGCTGATTTTGGGCATGGTTTTTTTTAATTTTTGAGGCAAGCAAACGTACGCCACAGTTAATATCATACCCGATTCCCCCTGGCGAAATTACGCCGTTCTCCATACAAGCAGCTCCCACCCCACCAATAGGGAAACCATAACCTTGGTGCACATCAGGCATCACTGCGATTTGTCCTAACATACCCGGCAAAGATGCCGCATTGATGGCTTGGTCGATGGCTTTGTCTATTAATGCTAATGTAAGAAGCTCTTTCGACGCAAATATGTGAACTGGTATTTGCATATCTTCACGATATGAAGAGGGTAATTGCCACTCAAAATCTGATATTTTCTTTAAGTCGTTAATATTTGGCATAAAAATAACCTACAAGTTAAACATCAAAAACAACTAACGCTTCGAAGTGATCACCATTCTTATGCACTTCTAATTCGCTGAAAGTCGCAGCCTTTACAAACCGATCTGTTTTGGAAATGGATTTCTCTTCACCAACAAACCTGGTACCATCATCAGTACTGGTCATGCAGTGAATTACAAACGCCTTACCTTCTTCTATCATGAATATCATCTCATTTAGGAAATCTACTAATAAGATTTCTATCTTTTCTGAAGGAAGATACAGGAGAGTCTTTTTTGTATGCGCGTTTTTATCAAATTCTATTGAGCTTAAATGATACAAACCATCAAGAGCTGCTTTGAAAAAATTATCTAAACAATCTCCCCAAATTTTTAAAGCCACATCTGCTGGATGAGCTAATTCAGAATATCCATAATTATTTGAATGATCTATCATTGGTATAATTATTATACTGGAACCAGCCATATGAACGAATTCCTAGACATTATTGAGAAACGCTTGAAGTATTTATTTGAAGATAGCTTCAACTTATTCATAAAATTTGATAAAGCACATACTTTAGCAAAAAGAATACCTTTACTCATCAAACAAAACCTAGTAAATGATCAATTTGGAAATATCATAGCGCCTGATATCATAAAAATCACTATTCGGTCTGGGGAACAAGAAAGTTGGCGTGATGCTCAAGAATTTCTAAGTAACATTGCTAAGGAAATATGCCAGGCAGGTGAAGAATTAGGTTATAAGTTCACTGCATACCCAAGAATTATTATTATTAGTTCTGAAACGATAAACCAAGACGATTATGAGTTGGAAGTTGAATTCACATCCATTACAGAAGTAATAGAACAAACCTCAGTATTTGCCATTGCAGAATTGACTCAACCCAAATCTCAAATACCACAAAATGCATTCTTAATAGTTAATGGTAAACAATCATACCCTTTGGATAAAAGTCTAATATATGTTGGTCGGCGTTCCACATCTGACATCCAAATTGAAGATCCTCAAATTTCAAGAGATCACTTGCAACTTCGCGCTCATGATGGAAGATTCATTATCTTTGATCTTGACTCAACTGGTGGCACCTTAATAAATGGAAAAAGGATCAAATCTGCCTTTCTCTTCCCCGGGGATGTAATCACAATAGGATCCTCTCACCTGATTTATACGCAAGATATGACAGATGGTTACTCATCAACAACAAAACTGGAAATCGAAAATTAATATATGACAGCCATTATTTTGCTTGTACTTAGAATATTATTAGTTATTGTTCTATTTTTATTCATTTTTTGGGCTTTTAGAGTGATTTGGTTAAGCCTAGATCTTGATAAGAAATCTACCAGGAGAATCAATAATTCTTCATTAAACCTTGAAATCTTACAATCAGAATCACCAATATCAAAAAGATTTGAGAAACAAGAGGTGTTATTAGGACGCGACCCAAATGCTGACTTTGTAATCAGTGATAATACTATTTCAGCAAAACACGCCCGTTTCACCTTTAAGCAAAATCATTGGTGGATTGAAGATCTAAATTCAACAAATGGTACTTTTCTAAATTCTATTCCTACTGAAGAACCTATGATTGTCACTGATGGCGATGAGGTCAGATGTGGCAAAATAATGATTAAGATATCGTTTTTATAACAAAAACACATTGGATCAAAGGAGTAAGAATATGTCAACAAAAATCGTGTTAGGCGTTATTGGAGGTTCAGGCCTCTATAATTTTGAGGGTCTTAAAAATCAACAATCCATAGAAATCGATACACCATTTGGAAAGCCAAGTGCACCAGTCGTTATAGGAGAATTAAATGGGAGACATGTAGCCTTTTTAGCCCGGCATGGTCTTGGCCACACTATTACTCCTAGCGAAGTAAATTACCGAGCGAATATTTATGCATTAAAGTCTCTAGGTATCCAAAAGGTGATAAGTGTCAGTGCCTGTGGCTCCTTAAGAGAGGATTATGCTCCTGGCGATATAATTATCCCAGACCAGATTTTTGACTTCACTCACAAACGCCAAAGGAGCTTCTTCGACCAAGGTATTGTTAGTCATATTAGTGTAGCAGAGCCGTTTTGTAAAAAATTAAGTGCCCAATTAAAAGATTCCCTTGGCAACGAACATGTTAAAGTACACATGGGCGGCACTTATATAGCAATCGAAGGTCCGCGATTTTCAACCAAGGCAGAATCACACTTGTACCGCGCCTGGGGAATGTCGATTATTGGTATGACCGCAGCACCAGAAGTATTTTTAGCACGAGAAGCTGAATTATGCTATGCAACAATGGCACATATTACTGACTATGATGTCTGGCATGAAACAGTAGAACCTGTTACGATAGAAATGGTTGTTAAGACTTTACTAAACAATACGGCTGTGGCACAGAAATCCATCATCAATTTGGTTGAAAGTTTAACAGAAGATGATGATTGTGAATGTCATCAAAGCCTAAAGAATTCAATAGTGACCAATCCAGCATTGATTCCAGAAAAAACCCGTGAAAACCTTGACATTTTGGTTAATAAATATTTAGGTTAAGCAGTGCACAATTTTAAGTCAATCTCCCTAGATAAAAATTTTATAATCCAGCGCAACTTACTAATGATAGCCGGATTGTTTATAATTTTTTATGCATTGATTTTATCCATTTCGCCGGCAGTAAGACTTCACGCTGGTTGGCAGGAATCTAAATGGGAACATTGGATTTCTGTATTGGTGTGGATAGTTTTACTAATTCTTTTAATACCTCAAATTAATAAGCTTTTCCCGAAACACGATCCCTTCCTTATCCCGATAGTCTTCCTTCTTGGCGGATGGGGGATGCTAATTATTTGGCGTCTTTCACCAAATTTAGGCGGCAAACAAACCATTTGGTTTTCAATAGCAAGCTTTGTATTAATCTTGGGATTAAGGATAAAACAGCTATCTGATATCTTACAACGCTATAAATATCTTTGGTTTTTTTTAGGGTTAAGCTTGTTGGTTTTAACCTTGATCATTGGCGTAAACCCTATTGGTAGTGGTCCAAGGTTGTGGCTTTCATTTGCCAATATCTATTTTCAACCATCTGAACCGTTAAAGCTGCTGTTGATAATTTATTTATCAGCTTTCTTTGCGGAACAAATACGCTTAAGAAGCCAGCTCATCCAGTCGATAATTCCAACTATAGGAATGATCTTTTTAACATCTGCCCTATTAATTTCTCAAAGAGACTTAGGCACAGCAAGCATTTTTCTTTTCTTATATCTTATTATAATTTTTGCGACAAATTATTCTAAAAAATTGGTGTGGATTATCCCCTTGAGCTTAATTCTTGCAGGAAGCATTGGGTATTATTTGTTTCCCTTGTTGAAAACGCGAATTGATTCTTGGTTAAATCCCCTAGCGAATGCAAGTGGCTCCTCTTATCAAGTTATTCAAGCATTAATTAGCATAGCCAGCGGTGGCCTTTTTGGGACCGGCCCAGGTTTAGGAAGCCCAAATTTAATCCCGGTCGCAGTTTCTGATTTCATCTTTTCTGCAGTGGCTGAGGAAATGGGCTTTTTTGGGACTACATCCATTATAATATTGTTTTTACTCCTAATATCACGTGCAATTGAAATAGCAAAAAATTCTGATACTCCATTTGAGAGATACTTAGCCTTAGGAATAGCATCATACTATGCTATTCAATCTTTCCTAATTATCGGCGGTAATATTGGCCTTTTACCATTAACAGGTGTTACCTTACCTCTTCTATCTTATGGCGGATCATCACTGTTAACTAGCTTTCTTTCCCTATTGATATTACTTGTTGTTAGTGATTATGATAAACAAGAATCGAGCAAACATTTTTCGAATAAAGCAATAGTTAATATTGGTAAGTTATTTGTCGTATTTTCAACCTTACTAATAATAGCCAATGGCTTCATCGTCTTATTTAAAGACAAAGAACTGATCTCCAGAATAGATAACCCACGTTGGGTAATAAACGATCGTTATTCACCTCGAGGATATATCCTAGCCTTGGATGGATCTCCTATTAGTTCAAATATTGGACAACCTGGTAGTTACCAAAGGCAATCAAATTATCCCCCCCTCGGTTCCATTATTGGATACACAAATGCGTTATATGGACAAGTCGGCTTAGAAGAAGCGCTTTACCCCTATTTAAGAGGTTCAGTTGGTATCCCATTTCAAGATCAATGGATACATCAAATCCTGTATAACCAACCTCCAGAAGGTTTAGACATAAAACTAAACATCAATTTACCATTACAAAAAATTGCAGATGAACTGATGAAGGATGAGAAAGGAGCTATTGTTCTCTTGAATGCAATAACGGGTGAGATCAATGTAATGGCTTCACATCCTTATTACAATCCAGAAATAATTATTGAAGATTGGTCAAATTTAACTAATGATCCAAATTCACCGCTGATTAATCGAGTGACACAAGGTGCATACCCTTTAGGGTCTGCAGGAAATATCATATTACTTTCCTCCCTTCTTAGCGATCCAGGAAAATCTATTTCTGGTTTCACTCTTACGAATCAAATGGACTCATTCTGCTATGAAGGCATAAAGGCGGCTAATTCAGAAATCAATACAATCAAATTTGGATGCCAAAAATCTTATCAAGAATTAGCAGGGTTACTATCCCCAAAAAATTTGATATCGACAATGGATTCAATGCAATTATTCTCTGCACCGGCTTTTATACTACCTGTTCCGCAACCTCCAGAAAAACCGGATATGATCAATGATATACCTAAGTTTCTCAATGGAGATACAGGTTTTTATGTCAGCCCAATCCAAATGGCACTTATTACCGCTTCATTTACAAATGATGGCATAATTCCCAAACCAGTTTTAGTTAATAGTTACTTGGACGTAAACGGAAATTGGCTAGCTTTTCCCCATGATTTAAAATCAGTACAAACCGTACCAGATTATGCAAGCAATCAAATTATCGATTTTCTTGCAGATGAAAGTAAACCAATCTGGTTCAGCATTGGTCATGTGCTTAATGATAATGAAGAAGGCATAACATGGTACTTGGGCGGCACTCTGCCCGATTGGCAGGGCTCGCCACTGTCAGTAGCCATAGTATTGGAATCAAATAATCCCGCCTTAGTCCAAAAAATCGGATCCCAATTACTAACAGCAAACACAATAGCTGATAATTAACCTTTTAAAACTCTTAAAAACTTTCTCTTACCAACTTGGATTAGCCCTTTAGCATTCACCTCTGCGTTGAAATCAGCTACTATTACACCATTAAATTTAATGCCGTTTTGTTCTATAAGTCGCCTTCCCTGGTTTTTGCTATCGATTAATCCAACATCTACCAAAATATCTAAGAGCAATTTTGGCTGATCTAATTCATAGGTCGGAATATTTTCAGGAATGTCCCCTTTTTGAAACAGGGTAATAAAATGCATCTTAGCTTCTTCTGATCCTTTTTGGCTATAGAAAATTGAAACGATTTCAAATGCTAATTTCATCTTTGCATCACGGGGATGAATTGATCCCTTATTAAGAGCTTCACAAAATTCATTGACTGTATCTGTCTGCCAACTTGTTGCAAGTTTCGCATACTTTGGCATAGCTTTATCAGGGATACTCATTACTTTGCCGAACATATCCTCTGGTGTTGTGTTTAAGGGAATGTGGTTACCAAGTGATTTGCTCATCTTCACTTCGCCATCAGTACCAGGCAGTATATCTAAGATGATACCGATGTTTGGTTTTTGCCCATAATAACTCATGATTTTTCTCGAAGCAGTCATAATGTTGAATAACTGGTCTGTACCCCCTACCTGGACATCTGTTTCTAAAACATGTGCATCATAACCCTGCATTAATGAATAGAATAATTCATGCAAATGGATTGGCTCGTTATTATCCCAGCGAATACGGAAATTTTCTCTTGTTAAAAATTGTTGAATTGTAAAATTTGAGGCTAGTTTAATTAAATCGGCAAAGGATAATTGGGAAAGCCATTCTGCGTTGTATCTAATAATGGTCTTTTCCCGATCTAATACCCGGTAAGCTTGCTCTGCGTATGTTCGTGCATTTTCTAGAACCTCATCAGGGGTCAATTGCGGGCGCAACTTATCTTTATCGGAGGGATCACCAATCAGGGAAGTGTAGGTGCCAATTACAAATGTGACTTCATGACCTAACTCTTGGAATTGTCTTAATTTACGCATTGTCACCGTATGACCAATGTGAAGGTCTGTAGTCCGGGGGTCATATCCGCAATAAATTTTCAATGGCCGTCCTGACTGCTCTGCTTCGATTAGTCGATCCTTTAACTCTATAGCCATTGCATGTGCCATGTGCTGATCGCCATATTCAGTTCCCTGCATCAAGTATTTTACTTTTTCATCAATATTCATTTGATACCTCCAACCAAAACGTCCTGCTTTATATTAAAAAAGTGCCTGAAAATCTCAGGCGCATTATCTACTCCTGATTTATTGACCAATTACTGAAAATATTATTAATAAAATTTCATATTAAATAAATTATACCAAGAATGAATAATCTCAAATTAAGAAAAAATTCTATTTCTTGTCACATGTTCATAAAATAGTTTCCTTGAATTTTCCATCATCAGATTCTGATATAATCCGATTTGGTGATCTCATGAACACAAAGGTTCTGGTTTTAAATGCGAATTTCGAACCAATTAATGTAACCTCAATACATCGTGCAATAAATCTCATGTTTTGTGAAAAAGCGACGTTAATTCTGAACGGACGCGGGGTAATTAAGACCATAAATAAAGAGTTCCCAATTCCTTCAGTAATCCGGTTGAAAAATCAGATATCAAGACCTCGACCACAAGTTCACCTCACCAACCGTGAAGTCTTTCGAAGGGATAACTATACCTGTCAATATTGTGGAAAATCAGAAGTACAACTTACAATTGATCATGTAATCCCGAAGCATCTTGGTGGGAAACATGTTTGGGAAAATGTTGTGACAGCCTGTCAACATTGTAATCATCGAAAAGGCGGCAAGACGCCAGAAATTGCTAACATGTTTCCAATTCAACCGCCTTCAATGCCTCCTGCTTCAGCCCGTTTCCTATTTGGAAAATATTTACCAGTAAATAAAACCTGGGAAACCTTTATTGATAAATGGTGAAAAAAGCAGGAGGGTAATGACCTCCTGCTTTATTAATTCAGATTTGAGCTTCTTGTTATTCTTGTTCCTCATCAAGGCTGTCATATCCTTGATCTTTTGATAATTCATCAACATCGACTTCTAATTCTTGATTAAGTACGGCTGTTTCAACTTCTTCTTCAGATATCTGCAAGTCCATCTTTTCTTCTGTTTGTTCCTCAACAAATTTTACCTGAGAGGTAGCTATCTTTTCTGCCCAAATAGTATGGCGCAAGATCAGTAAGACTGATGCTGCTATAACTACTACGGCCATGAAAGTTTGGTTAATATTTAACCCTGCTACTGGGGATGGGTCCAATCTTAAAAATTCTAAGCCAAACCGAATAAGAGGATATAAAACGAGGTACAAGAAAAATATGTCTCCCTTAAATAATTTATTTTTATATTTCCTGCCAACTAATAACAAAATACCTGCAACAAGTATATTTAGTAACGATTCATATAAAAACAAGGGGTGGTAAGTTTCAACAGTTTCAAAACCAGGTAAACGATGCAAGGGGTCAATTTTAATCGCCCAAGGCAAGTCTGAAGGTGACCCATAAACTTCCTGGTTAACAAAATTACCCCAACGGCCTATCGCTTGGGCTAATGCCAAACCAGGTGCGACAATATCAGCCCATTCTAAGAAGCTATCATTGTGCTTTCGTGTATAGATCCACAAGGCTAAAGCGCCACCAATAACGGCACCAGGTATTCCTAGCCCGCCTTTCCAAATAGCTAACATTTCTAACGGGTGAGTAAAATAATAATTGGTCGTCAAGCCCATCTCTACCATTGAAGCAGGCGGGGTTAAGATATGCCAGATTCTCGCGCCTAATATGCCACCAATTACTATCCAAGGCAGCATATCCCAAATCATTTCGCCATCTTTTTCACGGCGTTTTGCTTCCACTGTTGACAACCAGGCTGCTACAATGACACCTGCCATAATAATTAATGCATAATAACGAATAATAATTGGACCAATTTGAATTCCTTCTCTCATGTAATAAACCTCCAGTTATTGGATACTATCTTTTAGGGCTTGTTTTCTAACGAAATAAAACCGCTGTATAGCCGTAATATTACCAAGTAATGCTATGATTGCTAATGAAATCATTGGCTTACCTAAAATAATGCCGGGAATAAGGATCAGGTACCTCTCCACCCGGGTGAGAATACCTACTTTTGCTGAATAACCAAGGGCTTCTGCTTTTGCACGCACATATGAGACCATCACTGATCCTACGGCGGCAAAATAAACCAAAACGCAGCCTATCCACTCATCAACCATAATGAAATGAACTAGCAATCCTGCAAGTAAAACTAATTCGTCATAACGATCTGTAACAGAATCGATAAAGCTACCATATTTTGATGGTTCATTTTTCAACCTTGCCATTGCCCCATCCAGCGCATCAAAAGGACCTACTAGCATTGCCAACACACCGCCCCAAAATAGTTGACCCGAACCGATTAGTATCGCTGCAATGATATTACCAATTAGGCCTGAAATTGTAATAATATTTGGCTTAAGACCAAGATTAATGAGAAAGCCAGCAATCTTATCTAAGATGCTTTTGAATGTTTTTCTTAAGAATAATTCGATTGAAAAATTACTTTTTTCCGTTTCTGACACAAGCTCATCCTGTTATTAAGTGTTATATATGCTAATCGTAATTAATTTCTACGTCAAGCAGGCACAAACAATCTAGTCTACATAATCATTTTTTATATGTTTCTCAAGAGACATACGTTTAGCACTGATTAATAGCTAAGTAGATTCATCATGATCAATAAGGATCTCTCGGTCTTTTCCTCCGCTTTGAGCAGGTCCTAAAATGCCCATTTCCTCCAATTGATCAATTAATCTTGCTGCGCGAGGATAACCAATTCTTAATTGGCGCTGCAGGTAAGAGGCACTAGCACGCTTATCTTTTCTCAATATCTCTACGGCTTTATTAATCAGGTCATCTTCACCATTATCATCGCCATTATTTCTAAGATCCTCCTCCCAAGGTGAAGCATCTTCAACATCAAGTGGTTTTTCTGTCATTACGATCGCCTGGTCTTGTTTACTTTCCTGCCACCATTTTATGACTCTATCGAGTTCTCGATCGGTTACCATAACCCCTTGAGAGCGCTGAGGCATGCCGACTTCAGGATGTAAAAAGAGCATGTCTCCCCTGCCCAATAAGGTCTCAGCGCCATTGGTATCCAAGATAACGCGTGAGTCTACAGATGAGGCTACAGTAAAAGCAATTCGCGTAGGGAAGTTAGCCTTAATCACACCCGTTACCACATCAGTGCTAGGTCTTTGTGTAGCCACCACAAGGTGCATGCCGACTGCCCGCGATTTTTGCGCCAACCGTACGAGTGCATGCTCAGTTTGGTCAGGTGCGCTCATCATCAGATCAGCTAATTCGTCAATCATGATAACAATCCTAGGAAGAGTAGCTTGCCCTGATCTACCCATTTTTACGTTATATGAATCCAAGTTTCTTGCATGTACTTTTTCCAGTAATTTATAACGGTAATCCATTTCTGATGTTGCCCACCGCAACACACCCATAATGCGTTCGATATCTGTTTCAACCTGTCCAAGGAGGTGTGGCAGGCCATTAAATCGGTTTAACTCAACCATCTTAGGGTCAATCATGACTAATTTCAACTCTTCAGGTTGGTTATTCATAACCAAGCAAGTTGTCAAAGAGGCAATACAAACAGATTTACCTGAGTTCGTAGTCCCGGCTATCAGCAAATGCGGCATTGTTGCAAGGTCAGATACGACTGGTTGGCCAGATACGTCACGTCCTAAAGGGATAGCTAAAGGAGAATTAACTCTAAAAAAAGCTTCAGATTCCAAGATAGGTTTAAGCCGAACAATAACGTGCTTATTATTGGGGACTTCCACACCAACATAGGACTTGCCTGGAACAGGTGCTTCAATACGTAATCTTTCAGCTTTTAATGCCAATGCTAGGTCTTTAGCCAATCCGGATATTTGTGAGATACGAATTTTGTGACGATCTTCTGTTCCAGTTTTCTCAATATAGCCTGGTTCAACAGCGTATTGGGTAACAGTCGGTCCAACCCGATAGCCAACCACTTTAGCAGGTATACCAAACTCAGCTAAGGTTTTTTCGATCAATCCTGCGGTCATATTTATGGTTGACTGGTCTGGGCTATAAGATTTTTCTTCATCAAGCAAGGCCAATGGCGGTAGAGATACTGCTCTTTCTGTTTGAGGCACTTCTTTATCGACTTCTTTATTTTTCTCTACCTTAAAAGACTTTCTAAATTCAGGCGGTATATAGGGTTTTTCTACCTTTCTTGCAGTCTTGCTATTTATAGCCGTTTTTTCACCAATAACGAGGGGAGATGGATCTTCTCCAATGACATGGTTCTGAATGCTTATGGATTCCGTATGACCAATTTGATGATTTAAGTGAGTTTCTAATCGATTAATTATGTTAAATCCGATGCCTATTAATATAAGCAGGATTACAGTCAATAAGATAAATCCTCCTAACTTACCAATAAGGGAGCTAAAAACTTCAGCAATCCCCCAACCCACAATACCACCTAAACTCAATCCGCTTTCAATATCAGTAATAGTAGGATTATTAATTAATGATATTAAACCCAAGAAAACAAAAACGGCAAATTCTATAGCTACAATTCGGCCAAGTGCGATCTTCTTTGCCGGGTATTTCCTCCACCGGACAACAATCCCCCCAACGATCATACATACCAATGCAAGCAAGTACCGACCAATGCCGAACCATCTTGCCAAGTTATAAACAACTTGATCTATCATTACCCCTTTTGTAATTCGCAGTGATCCTAATAATAAGATTAACCCTAATGCAATCAAAAGCAATCCAAGCAGATCCCAGCCATATCGCATCAATCTCGATATAGCTGAAATGATCTTTTCTTGTTGTCGAAATCCAGTCTTAAGTAAGTTTGGTTCAGAATAATCCTGGTTCGTATTCATTTTTTCAGGTAGTTTTGCCATAGCTAATTAGTTCCATTACACAAGCTAAATTTTAATCTTTATTAATCAGTTTCTATACGCTAAATCTTAACTCTTACCTGTTGTCCTTTCCTCAATAATTTCCTAAAAGAAATTTCATTGATATCTTTTATCGAAGAGATTCCTTCAATTCCACTTTCTAACTGAGTAAATGCACCTTAACTTTTCACACTAGTAATTACTGCAGGAACAACATCGCCTTTTGATAAGATTTGCTGTTTATTATGCCATGGATTTTCTTGTGTTTTCTTATGACTTAAAGAAATTTCTCGATCAGCTTCATTGACCTGGTAAAACGACAGCTAAAATTTTTTGACCCATGTTAACAATCTCTCCTGGTTGGTCTTCCCTAGCCCAAGATAGTTCTGAGATATAAATAATTCTTTCCAAATCACATAAGTCCTCAAAAACACCAAAATTCATGATATTTGTTACTACACCTTCAATAATATTGTTTTGTGTTAATACCCGTAATGGATTCTTACACTTTTCCTCTCCAGCTAATGCAGCTTTTTCAGAATATCCAATTAGGTGCGATAAAGGTACAAAACCCTCAATGCCTTGAGAGCTTACTATTACACCCTTTTTGATATGACCTTTTTCGGTCAAGCGAAATACTCAGTCATTATCTTTTGCTTTAGTGATGTAACAACAAATTAAAGGTGTATTTTCATTACTTTCTTTCAAGGAAAAATTACTAGAAGATTCTTTGCAATCATCATTGATTTTCTAGACATCAGTTAACACTGTTTTGTCCCAATTTCCATTAAGAATAAATCGCATTTATCCCCAGTCTTTATCCAACTCGCGTAAGCAAGTCATTTTCTGATTTTTCCCTCACTAAACTGAAAAGTTATCAATAACAAGCAACCTCAAACTTATCCTATTTCTGAACTTTCATTTTGACTATTTAGTTCTAATTCAATGATTACCTTAGCAACAGCTTCAATGGCTATGCGCTGCTTTCTATACAAATCCGCTTCTGACATTGCTAACCGGGAAGCAATTTCTCGCACCTTTTTGCCTTCTATAAATTTTAATTCCAAAATATTATACAAAATCCACTCACCGGTGAACTTTCTATCCCCTTCTGGTTTCAATTGATCAATTGCGTTTCTTAATATTCCCCTGAGTGCGTTGGCATAATTACCATCATATTCTTTTAGGGCATTTTTCACTAATTTCATCTCCATCAGAGGACTCTCGGTCAATTTCGGCCCGCCCCAAAAATGAACCAAAGCATCTTTCACCCAAACTGTAAAATCCTCGACTGGTAAATCTTCCTGTTCAGTAAAAATCTTCATCCGGTCATAGCGAGAAACAGCCCTTAATTGCTGAATGAAATTGACTTGGGGTTGTAATTCTTTTAAGGAATTTAGAACCTGCTGCTGTGTTTTCCGGTCTCTCAAAGCTAATGAAGCACGCTCCACAAGTAAATGCACAGCATCTATCTGCTCTTCATCCATATCAATATCAGGACCCCACATAAAACCACATAAGCCCAACAGCGTATCCCCATTTTGATGGTTTCCATTAATTAAAGGCAAGAGTATGAATTCTCCCCATCTAAAATAAGAATGCTCAGTTGTATTTTCATATTGCTTTGTTACAATTGCAACTTCATTCCATTCTATTAGATCGAAAACCTTTGAGTCTCCAGCCTTAATAACATAATCAACCTCATCATTATTAAAAACAGCAATAAATGATCCTGGTACTTGCATACGATCGCAAATTGTTGCTGTTACAACTTCCAAGAACTGATCCAAATCCTTCCTGGTTAATAAGTGATCCTCTAATGACCTTATCAAGGAAAGGTCCTCTTTATCGGACCCATAAAACAACCACTTTTCAAAAAAAGGCACTAAGATTGTGAGCAGGTACTCTAAAATTAAGATTGTAGCAACCATAATTAAAGGCACATATGCAACATAAGGATCACCAAAGAACTCTCCAATTCTCCTGACAATGGTCGTCATTCCCAAAGTGACTGAAGCGACAAAAGGTCCACGAAGTAACCATTTAAATAAGCGACTCTTAACCACACGGTCAGTCCAGGTGACGCCAAAAAAGGCAACCGAATAAGCCATAACAACTAAAAACGATGCAACAATAACAGCACCAAGGGTCGCTAGACCCCAAAATAAAGCGGGATATTGGTTAAATATGCCAGTTCCATGAAATAAAAATAGATATGAAGCCATAGCGGGTGCAGTAGCACCGGCAAAAAGGTAAATTAATCTCCGTCTTGATGTGGTTGTTATACTCCGCTTTACAGCCCTGGCAAGATTGTAAGCAGCCATCAACATCACCCCAGCATAGTAAAGGGCAAATAGGTTTGTATAAAGCGTTCGCTCAAGGAATGGACTTGGTCCGGTTCCAATAATCAAATCTCCAATCAAAATTCTAAATGGAATTAAGATGAGCAACAAAAATGATAAAAGGTAAATGAACTTTACCGCAAATCTTCGTTTACCTTTGCTAAGTTTTCCGGTTAGAGTGAGTAAGGCATCTGAAAAATGCAAATAAGTCGCTGGTAAAAAGACCAGTCCCAACCATTTTAAACGCAACCAATATTCAATTACCGCCCCTGAAGTGGAAACTACTGCAAGTGTCTCTGCTGTATAAATAAACACTGCACAGGCTAAGATTAAGGCAAATGACCGCGCAACGCGGTCTGACAAATTAAACGCTAAGGCATAAAACAATAAAGAAACAGCTGTTATTGCAACACCAGCAGTTGCAATTTGGCTGATTGTCCTGATGATAGCTGTCCAACCTATTTCAGTAAGGATCATTAGTTAGCTTATTTATTAATGTAGATATTTACTATAAAATAGCGCCATATCCTTATTAGGGAAATATTGATCTTGATATCCACAGAATTGATAACCTAATTTGGTAGCCATTTTTATCGCTGGATCATTTTTAGTTTGGAGTTCCATAATAATGGCTTGGTTGTTACGCCTAACAGCCCATTCTTCACTTGCCAGCAAAATACCGCTGGCAATCCCCAATCTCCTTTTGTCTAATTTTACAACTAGGTCGCGCACCCTTACTATGCCACTGGCGTTCATTTCTTCTAAGGTTACATAGGATATTATTTCCTCACCAATAAAACCGATAAACATAGCATTTGCTTTTTGCCAAGACAAAATTAGATCATCTCCAATTCTTGGATAGGCTACATTCATCGGACGAGGAAGTCTAACTTTCCTGAAATTCACCGAAAATAAGTTAGTCTCTTGGGTCATATCCATCTGCAATACATACTGGCTAACGTAATTATGGTTGAGAACAATTAAGTTTTCTAAGTCTTCCTGTTTTGCAGGTCTAATTTCAATTTCAGGCATTTGAAAAACCTCTTTTCCTATTTTTTACTGACTTGGCACTACACGCAAATTGATTACGCAAGCCTGTTGTTCAATACCCTGGTTATCCAGCGCAACAAGTTTTAGTAAGTAATCACCAGGTATCAGGGAGTTAGTATACCAAAAGCCAATACTTTCATCTTTACGCAAATCACTCCCAGCTGCGACTGTAATCCAGTTTATCTCACCAATCGGCGAATACTCATATTTATAGGAACCGAAATTTGGTGTGTTTACAGTGCCAATTATTTCTACCACACCGCTTACTTCTTCACCTTGAACTGGGAAACTGAATGCCAAGATTTCTGCTTCACAATTGCTCTCAACACCTTCAATATTTGCTTGAGGGTAAGGTGTGGGTGTATTTGTTGAATCAGTTGGAATAACACTGGGCAAGGTTGCAGTATTCGTCGATAATACCTCAATTGTACTTGTTGCATAGGTAGCTTGTTGGGGTAATTCTGTTACTAAGAATGTTGAAACTACAAATTCGGATAGAAGCAAAAGCCCCATAAAAGCCAATATCCCTACAATCTTAATGATCTTACGCTGAGCAATTTCTCTTTCCAAACCAAAAACTGAGTTGCGAAATTCAGTTATTGCAAGAATAAGTCTTCTGACATAAAGTATGGTTATAAAACCCAGCCCAAAATAGACGAGCAGCTCTATATCAGAAAGAAATTGTATGATGCGTTGCATATGTGTATTACAGTTACTTCCTAACTTAATCCATCTTTAACTGAATATTCTTTTCTCATAGCTTGGCTAAGACAGCATTAAGTAAGGTTATCAATTTTGGAACAATGGTCTTTCCAGCAGCTAAAACTTCTTCATGACTGGCCATGTTTGTTCCGTCTGGATCCACTTTATTAGTAATACCAGAAATACCTAACACTCTTAAGCCACCATGAGAGGCAACAATCGCTTCTGGGACGGTAGACATTCCTACTGCATCAGCACCAATTGCCCTCAAAAACCGAATTTCCGCAGCTGTTTCAAACGATGGACCAGAAAGCCACACGTATACACCATTTTGACAGCCGAGTCTATTTTCATCACTTATTTGTTGTGCCAAGGCTATTAGTTCAGGTGTATATGTTTTGCTCATATCTGGAAAACGTGGCCCAAATTCATCAAGGTTCGGGCCCACCAATGGGTTAGATCCAGTCATTCCTGCAAGGGCAATGTGATCAGTGAGAATCATTAAATCACCTGCAGAAAAATTCGAATTGATACCGCCCGCAGCATTAGTTAAGATCAAAGTTTGTATACCTAATCTTTGCATCACCCTAATAGGAAAACCAATTCGTGAAATACTATGGCCTTCATAAAAATGTGTTCGACCTTGTAAAACAATCACAGGTTTCTGTTTTATCATGCCAATAACCAAGTGACCTTTATGACCCGCCACGGTAGATACCGGCCAGTGAGGAATTTCATTGGTTGGAATAATCACTGGGTTTTCAACTGAGTTCGCGAAATCACCTAACCCTGATCCTAAAACAATACCGATTTCTGGCTTTAGAGCAGTCTGCAAATTAATGGCATCCCTAGCTTCATCAATTTCTTGCATAGTAATATATTCAGACATGTTTTACCTTTCTGGTTTTTATCAAGATATGGTTTTTTTATTATATCATTTGGGGTCGTTATACGTTGGATAGGCAAAACAATTAGTTAGTGTAACATTGTTTCTGTAAAATCTTGAACCTTAACAAAAGTAGTGAGTCAGAAGTATCCTAATAAGATCACAACATCTGAAAAGGAGAACTAAATGACTCACCAAAAAAATTATAACCTTTCATCAAGCTTAATTGAAGAACTAACACAAAATGGACTTAAGGTGATTCCTGAACTTGTCCGGGTTATACTCAACAGTGTGATGCAAGCAGAGCGATCACAATATCTGCAAGCAAAGGCCTACGAACGAACGGAAGAACGAAAAGGGCATGCCAATGGATACAAGCCTAAAACGGTCAGGAGCAAGCTTGGGGATATCACCTTTGCTATTCCACAAGTACGGGAAGGAGGCTTTTACCCTTCGGCGCTAGAAAAAGGCATGATAAGCGAACGAGGTCTGTTGATAGCATTAGCAGAAATGTACGTCCAGGGCGTGTCAACGAGAAGGGTTAAAGCCATAACAGAAGAACTGTGTGGTGTTGAGATTTCAGCTATGCAAGTTAGTCGGGCAGCTCAACAGCTAGACGAAATCTTGCAGGAATGGCGAGAACGGCCACTTGGAGAGATTCAATACCTGTATGCCGATGCTAGTTACGAAAAGGTCAGAGAAGCTGGACAGGTACGCGATGCCGCTGTTTTGGTGGCCTCCGGGATCACTCCAGAGGGTGAAAGGCAGGTTTTAGGGGTCTCTGTGTCCTTGAGTGAACATGAATCGCACTGGAAGGCATTTTTGAAAGGGTTAAAGGATCGTGGTATGCATGGTGTGAAATTAGTGATCAGTGATAATCATGAAGGCCTGAAGGCAGCCAAAAGGGCTGTTTTGGGAAGCGTACCATGGCAGAGGTGTCAGTTTCATCTGCAGCAGAATGCACAAAGCTATGTTCCAAGACAATCCATGAGAATGGAAGTAGCAGCAGATATACGAGCAATATTCAATGCTCCAGACCGAAAAACGGCTGAGGAACATCTTGATGTAGCGATCATAAAATATGCACAAATTGCGCCACGATTAGCAGCTTGGATGGAAGAGAACCTAGCAGAAGGTTTCACGGTCTTTGACTTTCCGCTTGAACATCGCAGGTCTATAAGGACCACAAATAGCTTGGAAAGAATCAACAAGGAGACTCGCAGAAGAACCAGAGTGGTTGGCGTCTTTCCTAACGAAACTTCTTGTTTGAGACTTATATCAGCAAGATTGATGGAGATCAGTGAAGAATGGCAAATAGGCAAACGTTATTGCGCTGGTAAGTCATTCGATTGTTAAAGTACAATGGGTCTTTCTGACTCAAATTTACAGAAAAAAGGTTGCATAATCAACAACTAGAAAAAAAGTATAAAGGATCAACAAAGAGAAAACTATAAAGATAATATTCCCTTTCATATGTTATTAGTAATTTCATTAAATACCAAGCTAAAAGTAAATTTGCTTAATCTTTGTTACAATTATTATCAGCTCATAAAAATTCATTATTGAAACAGATCATAAATCTCCTAGGTATTCATAAAACTGAGTAGTGAATTAAAAAGGGATTTTGCACATCAGTTAAAAAATTTTACCTATTTGGTGATAACAGAAAGTCAAATAATTAAGTACAAAATCAGGAGAAATTTTGAAATGTCAAAAATCGCATGGATCGGAACAGGTGTCATGGGAGCGTCCATGGCAAAAAATTTACTCAAGCATGGACACGAAGTCTACCTTTTTAACAAGACTCTTACAAAAGCAGAAAGGGTGAAAAATGAGGCTGGGGGTGTCGTCTGTACCACGATTAAGGAAACAGTGCAAGATGTAGATTATATCTTCACTATTGTTGGTTATCCTAACGATGTTGAAGAAGTTTATATTGCTGAGAATGGCATTCTAAAAAACGCTAAGAGAGGCGCTTTGGCAATAGACATGACCACATCAAAACCCTCGTTAGCAAAAACAATTTATAACGAAGGCAAGAAGCTTGGTGTCCGTATCATGGATGCCCCTGTATCAGGCGGTGATACGGGCGCCAGGAACGCGACCCTCTCAATAATGGTTGGCGGAGACCAGCAAGACTTTGATGAAGTGAAACCACTTTTAGATTGCATGGGAAAAAATGTCGTTTACCTTGGCCCCGCAGGAAATGGCCAACACACCAAGGCAGCTAACCAAATTGCAGTTGCTGGCGCAACTGCAGCAATGACCGAAGCAATTGTGTATGCGATTAATGTCGGATTAGACCCACAAAAAATGTTGGAAGCAATCGGCGCTGGCGCTGCAGGCAGCTGGCAGATAGCCAACATGGCACCACGTGTATTAAGGGATGATTTAGGCCCAGGTTTCTTTATCAAACACTTCATTAAAGACATGAAAATCATCAAAGATGAGATGTCAGAGCGCGGAATCTCCCTTGAAATGCTAAATACTGTCTTAGGTCAATACGAACAAATGGCCCAAATGGGTTTTCAAGATGATGGAACCCAGGCGTTAATCAAGCTGTATAAATAAAATAATGTTAGCCATCGATTGATACCTCAGGCTAGCATAATTGAATGATTAAGTTTAATACTTTTACTGCACCGTACTATTTAGCACATTGTTAATGCCATAACAGCTTTTTGTGCATGCAGTCGATTTTCTGCCTGGTCATAAACAACTGAGTTTTCTCCAGTTATGACGCCATCTGTTACTTCAATATTGCGGTCAGCAGGCAATGGATGCATATAAATTGCATCAGGTTTTGCCAGCTTCATTCTTCGTTCGTCCATAATCCAATCAACATAAGAATCTTGCAGCGCTTTACCTTCTTTTGGGTCAGCGGTTGTAAGCAATGGACCCCATGACTTTGCATACACAACATCAGCCTCACGACAGCCTTCGTCCATATCATGGACAATTTCAAAACCTGTATTGAATTTTTTAGCTTGGGCTTTTGCTTCGTCTACTATGTCAGGCATGAGACTGAATTCTTTAGGGTAAGACAAAACAACATCCATGCCAAAGCGCGGTAACTGCAGAATGAGTGATTGCGGCACGGAAATGGGTTTTAAGTATGAAGATGCATAAGCCCAAGAAACAACTACCTTCTTTTTTCGCAAGTCGCGGCCTTTTTTTTCAAAAATGGTCATGAGATCAGCCAGGCATTGAAATGGGTGGAATATATCACACTGCATGTTTAAGACGGGTGCTCGAGAACTTTTCGCAACTTCATTAAGGTAAGTGTTACCAAGTTGCCAATCGCAGTGGCGAATAGCAATAGCATCGAAATATCGTCCGTATATTTCACCAATTTCCATCGCTGTATCGCCATGAGCTATTTGGGTAGTCTTGTTTTCAATAAAGGCTGCATGGCCGCCTAATTGAGCCATACCTGCTTCAAATGAGCCACGGGTGCGGGTTGAAGTAAAGAAAAATAACATGGCTAATACTTTATCCCTTAATAAGGGATGAGGAATATTGAGCGCACGCTGCCGCTTAAGGTCAAACGCAACCTCCATAACAGTTTCTACTTCTTCTTTGCTAAAATCAAGATCTCCTATCAGGTCTCTACCGCGTAAATTCGTAATCATTTTTTCTCCTTAATATTTTAAAGTGCAATTTTTTGCCTTAAGATCGCTGAAATTAACGCATAAAATTCCGTTGCTTTCACAACATCATCAAGTTTAACCGAATCGTGGGTGGTGTGAGCAGTAACTTCATCACCTGGGCCAAAACCAATACTTGGAATGCCTGCTTTGCCCGCCCAATATATCCCATTCGTGCTGAAATCCCACTTGCCAGAAGGAGTCTCCTGCAAACCGATCAAGGACCTGGTTTCCTGGCCAGCCTGCACCAAAGGATGGTCCTGTTCTAATGACCAAGCGGGGAAGTATTTATCTACTTTAAAAACAAATCCTGTATAGGACGGTTCATCATAAAATAATTCTTCAATTGTTATGGAGTCTTTATCTTTCTCTGGGATCAATGCCTGCACTTCACTGACTACTTTTTCTTTTGTTTCACCAAAAGTCATCCGCCGATCTATAAAAATTACAGCCTCATCAGGGACTGCATTGATACTGGGCGTTTTAACCAGCATGTCACTAACAGTTATTTTCCCATTGCCTAAAAACGCATGATTGCCTAGTTTTGGCTCTAACTCACTAATACCCTTGATAATTGGTAGCAGTTTGTAAATCGCATTATCCCCAAGATGATTACTAGCAGCGTGAGCGCTGCGTCCTTTTGCGGTCACTTTGAATTCCAGCCGGCCTTTATGACCGCGATAAACATTCATCTTTGTTGGTTCCCCAATTACGACAAAGTCCGGTCTTACTTTTGGATCAACCTCAACAAAAGAATTAGGCGCAATACCATCACACCATTCTTCCATATTACCAAAGTAATAAACTGTCCAACCCTCCAACAAACCCAAATCACGAGCAATGGCAAGACCATAAACCATGCCGGGTGTACTGCCCTTTTCATCACAGGCACCACGCCCATAGAGCACCCCGTCTTCAATCTTCCCAGTAAAAGGATCCCATTCCCAAGCATTGGGATCACCTATCCCTACTGTATCTATGTGAGAGTCAAAAATAATAGTTTTTTCTCCTGTACCAATCCGCCCAAAAATATTTCCCATTACGTCAAAGCGCACCTCATCATAGCCAAGATTTCGCATTTCCTCGGCAATGCGATTGCCAACATCACCAATTTGTGAATCCATGCTGGGAATAGCTACGATATCCAACATAAATTGGATAATCTTTCCGCGGTACTGATCTACCTTTAATTTAACTTCTTCATGTACAGACATTCTCTTACTTCGACCTCCGTAATTTTTCTCTAAAAATACATCTTTGATAACTTAATCCTAAACCAACCGCCGATCTTTAACACAAATGAATAAAAACCACGAAAAAACTATAGTGTGGCGATAACATTTTTGTCGAATGGGGTTCCAGGCACAAATTTTCCATGCGTATGCAGACCCAGGAATCTTCCCTCATCATAAATGAGCCGGCCACGGCTAAAGGTTTTTTTGACTTTACCAGTGATTTCCTTCCCTGCATATGGAGTATAAGCCCCTTCTACTGAGTGAAGCATTTGGTCTTCAAGAGTATAACTTGCCTGGGGATCAAACAAGACTAAATCAGCATCTGAACCAACTTTTATTGTACCTTTTTGTGGGTATATTCCAAAAATTTTTGCTGGATTAGTGCTCATGATTTTCATTAATCTAACAAGGTTTATCTTCTCTGGTACGACAACATGACTAAACATTGTGGGAAGTAAAGTCTCAACACCAGGTAATCCATTTGCTGCATCAATAAATGAGGTGGCCATTCTTTTCTGTTGGCGCGTGTATCCGCAATGGTCAGTACCAATCACATCTACTTTTCCCTGCAATAACAATTGGTTCATTGTTTCAACAAGTTCAATTGGACGGATTGGTGGTGAACAAACGAACTCCTCGGGATGCGCACCATCAAATACCTCATCATTTAATAAAAAATATTGTGGGCAGCTCTCAGCAATTACATCTTCACCCCTTTGACGCGCTTGAGAAATTAATTCTAGTGATTCCGGTGTTGAATTATGGACAATGTAAAGTGGGCTATTGGCCCTTGCAGCTAAGGCGATCATGCGTTTTACAGCCTCAGATTCAGCGTTCGCAGGCCGGCTTTTTCCATGATATTTAAGCAGTGTTGAGCCTTGATAAATAAGCGCAGTTCTTGCACTTTCAACAATAAAGTCATCTTCTGCATGAATTTGAACTAAGAAACCAAGTGCATTACTTAGCTTCAATATCCTTGAGATCATATTATCATCAGCATATAACATTGTTTTTCGATATGTTGTAAACAACTTCATGCTAACAATACCCATCTCAACCAATTCTTCTAATTCATTTTCTTGCCCGGAAGAAGTATCGGCAACAATGGCATGCAAACCATAATCAATATTCACATTTCCATCTGCTTGCTTTTTACGTTTAAAAATTGTTTCCAGTAATGATTCACCTGGCACTTGGGTGGCAAAATCAATAACAGTAGTAACGCCACCGCAGGCTGCAGAGCGTGTGCCAGTATTGAAATCATCTGCAGTTGTGTATGACCCTGATTCGAGGTAAAAATGTGTATGAGCATCAATCACACCAGGTAAAACCAATAAATTGGAGGCATCATAAATCTGGTCAAAATTTCCATTATCCGCAAATTCACCTATAGCATCAATTTTTTCTTCTTCAATAACAATGTCTGTTTGAATTTGACCATCTTCAAGAACGACATTCCCATTTTTGATAAGTATTGCCATCTATCCTCCATCGATCATATTGGGTGAGAAAAAATTTTCTTTACCGCAATATAGCTAATCCATAACATGTAACAACATACTGCTTCTTACCAGGTATATCAACACTCGGCTCATAATAAAAAGGTAAACATAACCAATTAACTACAATACTCCTGTATTATAATCTTCAGTCACTTTCCGTACAAAATTTTTGCATAATAAAAGTAAATAATACTTCCACGAAATTTGTTATTTTCAAATTTGGAATGAATATCGTCATTTCCTATCAACTAATGACTGGATGGTTCAAATTTTTATAGGAACAAGGTTCGTTAAAATCTAGGTTTAGAAGATCGACACCTAATTATGATATTCTTATTATTTATTCAATATGCTTATATAATAAGAGAAAATAAATTAAAGGATTAAGAGAATACAAGATGACCAGAATTGACTTGCAAATTGAAAAGGATCGTTTAGCTCGAACTGTTAAGCGTGTTCGAGAACGAAACATTATTATTCCCACTTTTGCCCAACAAAGAAATCCTGAGCTAATTCCAGAATCAATAAAGAAAGAATTAGCTGAAATTGGTTTATGGGATTTACATCCACGGAACCTTTTCAGGATTACATGGAAAAATGAAGCAAAGGAAAGCGGTGGACAATTTGGTGGATTAAATTTTATCGAGTTTCCTTCAAGCCTTACAGGCACAAACGCTAGAATAATTGGATTGGTGGGAAAGTGGTTCCCAACAGGCTGCCATAAAGTTGGCGCAGCGTTTGGATGCCTTGTACCAAGGTTGATCACTGGTCAATTTGACCCAACTACGCAAAAAGCTGTTTGGCCTTCAACAGGCAATTACTGCCGAGGTGGCGCGTACGATTCGTTTTTACTTGCCTGTGACTCGATTGCAATACTGCCAGAAGGTATGAGTAAAGAACGTTTTGAGTGGCTTT
>Ga0209723_1001078_pt1 | contig 45172 bp, 71 predicted proteins | sample BiotimSIPDNA_2_FD_185750 | JGI IMG/M metagenome (GOLD analysis project Ga0209723, IMG submission 185750) | Anaerobic biogas reactor microbial communites from Washington, USA - Biogas_R2 time_0 SIP DNA (SPAdes) (version 2) | ecosystem: Engineered > Bioreactor > Anaerobic > Unclassified | place... | reverse complement strand
TGGTATATACGTTTTCACCGACAAGCTTTTCCCTCTCGGCAACATCGGCAACATCAATAACAGCATCATGGACGAATGCTGCCTCTTATGACTCCCTGCTTATTATGAACTCACCGGAGAACACGGGCGTCGTGTACGCCGATAGCCCGACAGACGAAAGCAAATTGGTGACGGGACTCACGCCGAACACGTTGTATACATTCTTCGTCCGCGCGGATTCATCAGGCACGAAAGGTGATTCAAGCGCGGATTCTACCTACACGCTTGCGAATGCGCCGGATTCGTGGTCGTTTAGCAATGACTATTTGACGGGCAGTGTAGCTGTCGATTTTGGGGTACATTCAAATCCTGCGGGGACAGAGTTCGCGGTGCGGGATTCAACGAATCAAAAATGGGTGCAAACTGACGGGACGCTCGACACAACTGCCGATTGGGATACATACGCCACATGGTCATCAGTAACAATAACCGAAACGAACGCAGACGGCGGAGATGTATTAAAATATGGGGTTGTTGCGAGAAACGGCGATAACGTAGAAACGGTATATGTGTGGGGCGATATAATGGTATATACGTTTTCACCGACAAGCTTTTCCCTCTCGGCAACATCGGCAACATCAATAACAGCATCATGGACGAATGCTGCCTCTTATGACTCCCTGCTTATTATGAACTCACCGGAGAACACGGGTGTTGTCTATGCCGACAGCCCGACGGACGAGAGCAAGCTCATAACGGGACTGTCGATCAACACGCTGTATACCTATTTCGTTCGAGCGGATTCATCGGGTGTCAAGGGCGACTCCGGCGCGGATTCGACCTACACGCTGGCAAACCCTCCAATAACGCCGGTGATAACCGCTCCCGATACCAGTCATGCAACGTTCACCTGGGCGGCGAATAGCAATCCCGATTCGACGGAATACGCTGTCAGTGTCTATAACGCTACGGACGACAGCCTCTACTACTGGACGGGCGCGGCATTGTCGGGAGCGGCGACGTGGAAAACCAGACCGGCATGGACGCTGCCGGAAACCATAACGGGACTGCGTAAGGATAAAAACTATTACATCGGGGTCAAGGCGCGGAATGGAGACGAGGTGGAAACGTCCGCAGTGAGCGCGGGTGTCAGGACAGCGGAACGAACACAGGACTCCGATCCGATAGCGTTCACGAATTTCTACACCTCACAGGTGACATCGGCGGTGTACGATTCGGCGAGGGTGGAGCAGCACGCGGACTCGATAGCGACGGCGGCGGCTGAAAAGCTGGGGCAATCGGCGGCAAAGATGATAGCGCGAATGACGATTGATATACAGATACCGAATGTATCAATGCCATTTACCGGATTTCAACTGCATTTACGCGGCAAGGCTGACTACAGCACAACCGATTTTTTGATTCGCGGCAGTTACGGCGGGTGGGATTTAATCGGCAACGATCATTACCGATATTACACGTGGCCTGGCTATACGCAAACGATGAGCCCATACGTGCTTATCAATCAGATGTGGGAGGATTACAACACGTCGGGCTTTGTCATCGGCGACAATGTGCTTGTGGCAAACTCGACCGGTGTCGGGCTGGTGAACGCATGGAAAGGGACAACGGCCAAGCTCTATTTGATTTCCTCGCGCGATGTGTCGGCAACATCGCCATCAGGCAATGAATACGTTGAATTTTATCACGAAAGCCCCGATAGTTCATACGCCATCTACCAATACGAATATGTCGAGGCGGTGCCCTACGGGGTGACAGCGACGCCGCTCACGACAACCAGTGTTACGGTCACGTGGAACGACTCGACGCTCACGAACACGGGCTTCCTGATCGTGGACGGCTCGACGGGTGTGGCCTACTCGGATACGCTGGCGCACGACGCGGAGGCGGACACGCTGACGGGACTCACGCCGAACCTGCTATTGAGCCTCAAGGTGAAGATTGTCGGCGGCACACTGGACGGCTCCTTGTCGAGCGCGGTGTCCGTTGCGACATACCCGAATCCATTCGCGGCCGCTCCTGACACATCGGGACAGACGCAGACGACGATCACGGTGAAGCCGGACACGACCGGCTGGGGGAATCCGAGCGATACGGACATCGGGATATACTTCGTCACGACGTCGGGCGATACGCTGTGGGTTGACAGGACGGCAACGCAGGATACGCTGAAAACTGGACTTGGCATCGATGACTCGTGGGGCTGGGGAACATACGACCAGTGGGGCGGCGCAAGCGGCGTCGAGGTGACCGGGCTGGATGCGGGACGGACGTATACGGTGGGGACAATGACGAGGGGACGAGACTACTAACAAACGGGATAAACATATACATCAAGGGATGAACAATGGGAAGTGACGATTACACGAAACGGGAACTTGATATGTGCTTTGACGAGATTAACCGGAAACTCGACACTATCCATGAGCAGACGGTAAAAACAAATGGGCGTATTGGTAGCCTTGAAAAGTGGCGGTCGTTCATCACCGGCGGTCTTGCCGTGTTGACGATACTGGTTGTTCCAATTGTAGTATCAATCGTACTGACGTGGGTACAATGATAGCCGAACTCAAACGTATCGACAGCGGCGATTACGGAACGTTAGGCGTCCTCTACATGCCGGGGCTGACTGTCTGCACTATCGAATTGCCGTGGCGTGAGAACCGTGGAAACGTCTCGTGCATCCCTGTGGGTATCTACGAATGCGAGCCGCACATAAGCCCGTCTCATGGCAACGTCTACCGTCTGCTCAATGTCCCGAAACGCTCCGACATCCTGATTCACGTTGGCAACTTCGCCGGCGACACTGGCAAGGGATACAAGTCTGATTCCGAGGGGTGCATACTACCCGGATTGTACCATGACAGCCTGTCAAATCAGACCGCCGTTGTCGATTCCGGCAAGGCACTGCGACGCTTGAAAGCGGCGATAGGACAGCAAACATTCACTTTGGCGATTACGGAGGTGCGATGATATACCTGTTATGCCTTGCGATAGCCCTATGGGGCGTGTTTCGCGGGATTGACGAGGGGATCGACATGCACCAGCCGTCAAACCGTGTGCATTGGTGGTATCGGCACTACCACATGATTACCAACTTGCGCGACATATTTGCTTTCACCGTTGGCGCTGCTGCCATCCTTTCCATACATGACATACTGACACTCTCCGGACTGTTTATCATCCTTTCCGCGTTCCCGCTTGCATGGCAGATTGTCGAAAGCTCCTATGCCTACACGCGATACAGTAAGATTGTTCCGGACTACGAGAACCTTATGGGGCGCGGAATATACATCAAAGACGGAGATGTCCTCGCCCTCCACATTGCCCGATGGACTGTATTCGCCGCATGGTTCGGCATCGGGCTTCATTTGGCTTTGAGGTGACACGATGGCGAATGAGATAATTGAACCTGACAAGATACGCGCGAACTTCGGGTATGTGGTTGACTTCCCGCCTGATGCCGATACGCGATTTGAAATGACGCTTGAACCGGACGAGGACATGACGGCGCGGCTCAATGCAGAGGACGAAGAAACGCCGGAAGATGTTGCTTTATTCGACGCTGTACTCGACGAGAAACGACGTGTGTTTCTTGAGAGACGGTATCAATACGGGGCGCACACCGTGAACCATGACCGTTTCCCGATTGAACATCAGAGCGGACTATACATCAAATGCGCTCGTCTGATTCGAGACATTGAAAGAAACACGGTCAAAAAGGACACGCTGCTCGACCTGTCCAATTACTGCGACATCGAACTTGCCAACATGGAGGCTGAATGAAACTTGCCTATATCAGCGGCGCGTATCGTTCCAAAGACGGCATAAACGGTGTATTCGAGAACATCATACGGGCGCGGACAGTTGCGTTGCAATATTGGCAGAAAGGTATACCGGCGTTCTGTCCGCACATGAACACGGCATTTATGGACGGCGCGGCGCATGATAGCGTCTGGCTTGACGGCGACCTTGAAATGCTTCGGCGTTGTGACATCGTGGTAATGCTCCCGAATTGGGAACAATCAGAGGGCGCAAAAGCGGAACACGCCGAAGCCAAGCGGTGCGGACTCGAAATCCATTACGTGTGAGGTATAGATGATACGAAACGTGATAGTCATATCCGATCTGCATTGCGGCTGTCAATTCGGCTTGTGTCCAGACAAGGGTATCACACTTGACGGCGGCGGTCGATATGTACCATCTGATAATCAAAAGAAAGTGTGGCAGTGGTGGAAATTGTTTTGGGCTGAATGGGTTCCGAAAGTTACACGCGGTGAACCATTTGCCCTTATCGTAAACGGTGATACCACAGACGGGCGGCATCACAATTCAACGACACAAATAAGTCAAAACCTTTCCGATCAAAAAAACATCGCCGAAGAAGTGCTATTCCCAATCGTGGAACAAACCGACACCCTCTTTATGACACGCGGAACATCATCGCATGTGGGGGAATCCGGCGAGAACGAGGAAATGCTTGCCGAAAACCTGAAAGCCGTGCCTGACTCTGCGGGAAACAACGCCCGCAATGAATTGTTTTGTCTCGTCGGAGGTGAAACCGGATGCCTTATCCATGTGGCGCATCACATTGGAACGACCGGAAGCACTCACTACGAATCAAGCGCGGTTATGAAAGAGATGTCGGAGTCTTACGCCGAAGCAGGACGATGGAACAATCGTGCCCCTGACATTATAGTGCGGTCACACCGTCACCGGAATATCGAAGTGCGCATACCGACAGCGAACGGATACGGTACGGGGATCGTCACTCCCGGCTGGCAATTAAAGACTCCGTTCGTATATCGTATAGCGGGCGGACGCCTGACAACACCTCAATTCGGCGGCATCCTGATACGGCAAGGCGACGAAGAACATTATACCCGCTCGCGGGTGTGGAACATAACCAGACCGGAGGCTGAGATATTATGACAGAGCCGACGATAACCGAAGATGAATGGAGGGCTGAACTTGACAAACACCGGACGCCGCCACGGTTTACAAGCATGACCGATGAGCAATACCGTTTTTTGCAGAGTGCTCGTGACCCTGATGCCCCTGTGCCGTGGAAAGTGGTAATTGAATTGTGGCGAAAGTATTTCAATGAACGGGTTGCTATATCGACACTCAAAACACGCTGGTTTTACGAAACCAGTCAACGACAATCCCGTTGAATTCGACGGGTTTAATTCCCCCGATTTCGGGGGAATAAGGAGGAAGTATGAAACGCTTTATCAGCATCATCCTGATCGCCATTTTCATCCTCGCTGTTTCGGTACCTGCATACGCCGGTGTGTTCGGGAAGATCGGCAGTTGGCTCAAAGGCGAGGTGCTTCTGTATGCGCTGGCGTTCGCTTTGACCGCGTTCGCTGCTGCATCGGGTGTCCTGTTCGTCAAGATAGTGTCCACGCTCAAAGAGGGCGGCGAATTTCTGACCGTGCTCGGGAACGCCATTGAGGACAAGAAAATATCGAAAGACGAACTGCACGCCATCGTCAAGGAAGCGAAAGACGTGTTCAACCCGTGGCGCAAGACGCCCGATCAATACAAGGTTGTCGAATGAGCGATGAGCAGAAAAAAGACACGCGCCCGTGGTGGAAAAAGAAAACGAATTGGGGATTACTAACACTCGGCGCGGCTGGAACTCTGGCGGCTGTACCCGGCGCTCCTGTGTTGTTCACGCTTGGGGCGGTCGGAGTGACAACGACTGTGCTGGCAACGGCATTGCAGACTATCGGGACGATACTTGCCGGATACGGTATTGCTGACAGGGTGACGAAGAAATAAACACGGCGTCACGTCCACTAAGCCGTTGAAGGACGGGGATGGTGGATTGAGGGCGCGGCGAACAGCGGGGCAACGTGACCGCTCACTGATGCGTATGGGCGTGCTGCTCCATGTAGTACCGCACAGATAAGCCGCGCCTATAAAAGGATTCCCATGAAACCGTATAAAACATACATCTACGACAAGCAAGAGGAGTACGGATTGCCCGAAGGCTTTGAGGTTCGGGTATACAAGACGTGCAGGGCGTTTGTCGATAATGTATGGCGCGACTGCGGCGGGAATATCGGATTTGATGCGCATGGTGTTGCGGTCGAATCAAAAGAAGAATACTATCGTATGTGCCGTGCAGAGGGCGCTGGTGCAGTATGTAGCGATAGGACGTATGTCAGTCTGTGGTTCAGTAAGAATTACGGGATAAATCAAAAGGCTTATGTCATAGGACACGAAATAGGTCATGTGATGGTGAACCAAGACGACCGCGAAAAGCAAGCCGATCAATACGGATATGTCTCGCAAATGGTATACCAACTATTGGCTGTAATTAAGGTATAACGACCTGCGAAATTCGGCTCCATGCCGTGTGAACCGTTGCATACCGTGCATCAGTTGCTATACAGGTCGATACTCAATAACGTGGTGAATCTATGGCGAAGCACAGCAAAGAACGCCCACGAAAATACTGGAAGCGTCTCTATTGGAAGCGCATGAGACGCAGGGGGCGGCTCGGCTTTGTTGATAGCAGGTTACCAAGTATTAAGCACATCTACTTTTAGTAACGATTAATCGCCGATACATCCCCGTAAGTCCGCGAGATTTACGGGTCTCGCGCTATCCAGAGTGGCGCGATACTGCCCCCGGCGAAAGTAGCCACCATAGGGCGACACGAGTAACCGGGGGCTTTCCCAACACACGCGATTTTCTTGGACAAGAACGTTCGAAAACATGGCATATTCAACGGCGTTCAACACGGCAAAGCACTGGCACGTAAGCGATTATACCACTTCGAAGAAAACGCAATCCACAAGCAAACCTTGTCAGTTCAACCATTCAGGATTCCTTAACAGTTCGCCGTCACGCCCACACCATGAGGGCTGTGCATTAGGGCGCGGCTAACCATCGCGCCCCGTTCTATACACGCTCTATACACGTCCACGCCTTACACACATGCAGGAAACGTGTCCATGAAAACCATCGAAACGCCATTGACCGCGATTGCCGGAGCGATATTCGCGCCCGTAGCCTTGCCGCTCGTGTGCGCCGTGTTGCTCGCCATGCTGATAGCAAAGGTGAAAATATGCCAAAAGACATGAAGTTATTCCTAACCGCCGTCGCCGTGTGGATGTTGTGCGCCGCGATTCTGCTTTACGCCGCGCTCGACCTGAGCGGATACTTCGCCGGAACGTCCTTGTGAGGAGGACGAATATCAGACAACTTGTCACCAATAACAAACGATTATCAAACAGATTATCAAAGGAGGGTTATGCTCACTGTCGTAATCAATGGACGCGAAATTGTAGTACATGACGAGGAACGCCAACCGTGCGAGTGCTGGACACGCGTCATGGGCTATTTTCGTCCAGTATCGGACTGGAATATCGGCAAGCGCGGCGAACACGCAGAACGGAAATACCTGACCGAGTCAAATGAATTGACACGTACACCCTAAAAAGGCAAATAAAACCGAGTCACCACTACATCGACCTTGCCGCGCTCCATAACGACCTCCATCCACATCCTCGAACAGCCGGTAGAGCGCACTTATGCTCACCCGCGCTTTTTCGGCAAGGGAATATGTACTTAACCCCCGGTGCTCCATCCATTCTTTGACGTAAGATTTTTTCATAGTCAAATATTGCCGATAAATACTACGCGAGCAAGCTGTATCAGTGTGCAATATCAATAAGATACCATAAAAGTATAAATAATAAAAAAAATACTTGACAAGTCGTTATAATGGTATTATTTTGGTATCGTAAGGACACACTAAAGACGAAAGCGAGACCAAAATGAAACGTAAAGAGATATTGTCAATACTGAACCGATACCGAATTGAAAAGCGCATGACAATGTCGGCATTTGCCAAGCAGATTGGCGTGTCGCTCGAAGTTACACGAAACGCGCTTCTCAATATATGCACCCCTCACGATTACAACATGATTGCTTTTGAACGATACTACACGACGCACAAGCAAGAGATTTACAACACCATCGGCGACACCGCTCCTTGTGAGTGTTCGCAATAGAGCACCACTCTCAATGTTTTCCCCCTCCTGACGAGGCGGCGGTAGTGTCCTCATCCCAGCGTGAATCCGGTCAAACGCTGCCGCCGCCGAGTCAAAACACGAGGCGATAATGACACGGTTCTCGAAATTACAAGACAAGCCAGCCCTCACCGTTGAAGAAGTGGCATACATCCTCGGATTCACCCCCGCGACTGTTCGGGACATGCTGAAAGCGGGCAAGATACCGGGTACGCTTCTCGGTAAAGCGTGGTACATCCGCACCTCTGATTTCCTCGAAGCATTCAAGCCTACAAACGGATTTGCCCCCAACGGGACAATCATACTCACACAGAAACCGGACAACCCCGATGCAATCACTTCGGAACATGCTCGCGCTGTCCGAGAGGGAAAGGTCATACGCTATGAAAAATCATGTAGCTATTAACGTCTGTACGCAGACTCGCAATGAACTGGATTCGTGCCGTCCGCAAAACTGGATCGGCAAGCCGCCTTTCAGATTCCGGCAGCTTTTCAAGTGCGGCGCAAACGATAGCCGCCGTTATGGTGGGCTTCTGCTCGTTGTTGTCATGTGTGAAAATTAGTACGGCGGAACAAGATACACAATCCAATTCGGAGAGGGCTTAACCATGCCACAATCGAAATCACACCCGTTTCGCCGTTACATCCCGTCACAGCACGACGAGGATACCGACGACGACATTTACATCATCCAAGATTCGCAATTCCCGGAGGCTTGACATGGTTGCCACAAGTGAGAACGTCAGGATAACGGTCATGGGCAGGTGCAAGAGGGGCTTTCAATTCAGCGATACGCTTTACATCGCGCCCGACGAGAATCCGGTCACGGTCGGCATCAGGGAGGCAACGCGCATGAGCGGCGGCTTATGGGGCTACCTTGACACCGCCACAGTGTACGACGAAGGTATGAACCGGATAGCAACGATAAGGTGAGTGGTGGGGCGTGACTCATATGCGCCCCACTAAACCGCGAGCCGGTCACAAGCCCGGCAAGGAGGGAACGATGGAAATCACAATAAACGATGTAACTATGTGCGCCTCTGACACCTGTCCTGTACGGCATATATGTCTGCGTAGCCGTGAGAGCGGAACCGCACCCGGAAACCATCAGTCATACGCAGACTTTTACGGCAACCCGCATTACGCGCCGAAAGACGGCAAACAGGGATGCTCGATGTTTTGGTACGTTGGACGCAAGGGGTGAACATGAACCCTCGTGAGCAAGTCGCCGCCATCATAGCCGAAAGGAGCATGTAATGCCTTGTGAAATCTGCGGAAGAAGCAATTGTATGCGGTGCTTTCATAGCATTGAAGAGCAGGAAGAGTTTGACACGAAAACGGGGCGGTATGCGCCAGACGATGACAATGACACCGAAAAGGTAGTGGAATACGAGGGCGAACGCATGAAGAAACTATTTGCGCTGGCGGCGCGAGCAGAAGGAGCAGCAGCATGTTGACGATTGTAATATACACAAGAGAAGATGTTCAATACATCATGCAGGCGAAAGAAATAAGACACGAACGCCTATACGCTACAGATTTCGCAGACTATGAGCGACAGTTACGCGAACACGGAGACCATATTGTGTTGACCGCTCCTGATGCAAATAGTAGCGGCGGCATTCCGTTCAGACTGATGACTATTGAGGTCGAAGACGGCGTATGGCAAAGCATATTCTATTATGACTGCAGTGTTTATGTTATGAACGATAACGGCAAGACGGTCGCAACCTATCACGCATAACAAGCAGCGCCGCCAGCGCACACAAGGCAGGTAAATATGATACGTAAAACAATAATTACCATAGTTTGTTTGATCATCGGCTACCAACACCAGCCCGTCATAGCCGAGAGTCTGAAAGCACTCTCAAGCTGGAATGCTTATAAAAGTGGTCAATACGGTGGTCGAAAGGAGTAGTCAGAATGGCTGACATAACATCAAATCACACCATTGAGTGCCCATACTGTGGCGCGGAAATTGGCGACTTATGGGAGTGGGAAATTAACGTGAACGAGGTGCGCGGCGAATATAAATGTGACTGCGGCAAGACATTCATTCTCGAACGACACTTCGAGGTATGGTACACGGCGGACAAAAAAGAAGATGTCACCATCACACTACCGGAGGGATGAAACATGGAAGAAGTTGCGACATGTTCATGCGGGTGTCAAGAGTGGACAATCTACACAAATAGGGTAACTTGCAAAGAGTGCCACCAAGAATACATGCTTGACGTTCTTGATTATGTGGTGAGAAAGATCAATTGCGACACCAGCATTATACGCGCCTCTGACAAACTTCGCTAAAACCGGAAAGGAATGAATCATGGACAAGCTCAATTTCATCAAGTTGACGTGGGGTTATACGTACAGCGGGGAAGAAAAGCCGCTCGCGTTGCTGTTAAATACCGCAAGCATTGTAAGTATGGCGCGAATACCAGAGGAACACGACCGTACAAACAAGACACGGGTACAGACCAGCACCGGCATTGTATACGATGTCGCAGAGACGCCCGAAGAGGTCATGGAGATGATACGGAATGCAGAGAATGATGCATGAAGCCCTTGACATCATCGAATCCGCCGAACGCAAGAGCTACATCTGCGACGAGTGCGGACAACCGTGCGGGCTTGACTTTGGCGATCCGATAACGTACCGCGACGACGCTTGGGGCAGACCGTGTACCGAGACGGTCGTACCCGCCGTGTCAGACTGTTGTGGCGCGGGTTGGGAGGTGCGATGACGGGCGGCTCACTGTTCAGCGGATGTTTCGGAATGGAACATGGTCTTGAACGCGCCGGACTATGCGAAATAGCATGGTACGCTGAAATCGATAAGTACGCATCGGCGGTATGCAAGTATCACAAGCCGGAATTGAGGAACTATGGCGACGCAACTAAAATTGACCCTGCCGAATTGCCCGACACAGACATTATCACTTTCGGGTGGCCTTGCCAAGACAATTCGATTGCTGGAAAACGCAAGGGACTTGCAGGGGGTACACGAAGCAGTCTGCTCACTGAGGCGGTTAGAATCATTGGGGCTAAAAAGCCCAAGTATTTCATTGCTGAAAACGTCCCCGGACTTTTCTCGGTCAATGACGGTTACGACTTCTACACGGCAATTAAAATGCTCACCGACGCTGGGTATGACTGTCAATGGCAAGTTCTTAATACAATCTGGTTTCTGCCCCAAAATCGAGAGCGGATATACATTGTCGGACATCTTAGAGGACAGCGTAGACCCGAAGTATTTCCTATCGAACACATGCCCCTCAATGCAAAGAGCTTTGTTGCGCGGTTGGATGCACAACGCCACAAAAAAAGGATACGCAATGACAATAACCATCAAAGAGAGCATGAGAGCACCGTGCAATTATATAACAACACGAGATACTTAACCCCCGTTGAATGCGAACGCTTACAAGGATTTCCTGACAATTGGACGAAATACGGAATGTTCGACGCCGGCGTGAAACAAATCAGCGATACACAAAGGTACAAAATGGCAGGCAATGCCGTGAGCGTCGTCGTTGCCGAGGCGATAGGCACGATAATCAAGGGGTGGCTCGATGACAACGCAGTGGATTAAGGTTCCGGCGCACGAGGTCAAGACGGGGCATCGGATAACCACTAATCACGGCGTGGCGATTGTCAAAGAGGTTGTGTTCAACTGGTCCGCCAACAAGTGGACAAACGGCGTCGAAATCGAGGTGCTTTACAAGAACGGGCGCGAACGCATTATCGCTGTCGGATGGGATACAATGATAACCCGAAAGGTGAACGCATGAAATACGATGAATTTCTTGAAACCAAGCGCATCACAGAAAAAGAATGTGGCTTTGAATTAGACCGCAAAAACATACATGACGTACTGTACCCGTTTCAAAAGGATATAGTTTATGCTGCTTTACGAAAAGGCAAATACGCCATATTCGCCTCATGCGGACTCGGTAAGACCCTTATGCAGATTGAATGGGCGCGGCACGTCCACAAGCACACGTCGGGCGACATTCTGATAGTCGCCCCTCTTGCCGTGACCGTTCAAACCCGCGACGAAGCCAGAAAGATCGGACTCGCTGTGAACGTCTGCAGGAAGCGAGAAGACGTCAAGCCGGGCGTGAACATCACCAACTACGAGATGCTCGACCACTTCGACACATCGCGGTTTATCGCCGTTGTCCTCGATGAATCGAGCATCCTCAAATCGTATACGGGTAAGATAAAACAGAAGATATTTGACATGTTCCGGGATACCCAGTACAAGCTCTGCTGTACCGCTACGCCATCCCCGAACGACTATGAAGAAATGGGTAACCATTCTGAATTTTTAGGCTATATGTCACGAGTTGAAATGCTGTCTGTATTCTTTTACCATGATGGCGGCGAAACATCAAAATGGTCAATCAAAAGACACGGTAAAAATGACTTCTGGACGTGGGTATCTTCATGGGCGGTCAGTGTTGACAAACCATCAGATTTCGGCTACGAGGACGGCGGATTCATCCTCCCGAAACTCAATATCGTTGAACACGTCGTACCTGTCGATTTCTACAAATCGGCGGGCGACAAGCTCTTTCGCATCCCCGCGCTGTCCGCAACCGACTACCACAAGGAAAAACGACTGACAACAGAAGACCGCGCGGCCAAGACCAAGGAGATCGTTGACTGCCTTGACGGTATAGTGTGCATCTGGTGTGAAACCAACTACGAGGCCGACGCTCTCCGGGCTATTTTGCCGGATGCCGTTGAGGTGCGCGGAGATGACTCTATCGACCGTAAGGAGCAGGTAGCACTCGACTTCGCGGCTGGCAAGATTCCGTGTCTCATCTCCAAGCCGTCCATATTCGGATTCGGCCTCAATTTCCAAGCGTGTCATAACGTCGTATTCTGCGGCATGTCATACTCATTCGAGGCCTTTTATCAGGCGACACGACGCTTCTGGAGGTTCGGCCAGACGAAACCAGTGGACGTACATATTGTCATCGGCGAAACCGAGAAACACATACTTGACGTCATTCAGGAAAAGGAGCAGAAGTATACCGAACTGAAAGACAATATGCAGTCGGCAATGAATCATGTGCAGGAATTATCCGCCCGCCGTTCGTTCAGGATGGACTATGAGCGCCGTGTTGTCGAGAACAGCCATTACAAGCTTATTCTCGGAGATGCCGTCGATGAAATCAAAACCATCGACAGCGAATCTGTCCACTTCACGATATTTTCTCCGCCTTTCGCATCACTTTATACGTATTCAGACAGTATTCGTGATATGGGAAACACGAAAGGATACGATGAGTTTTTTGTGCATTTTGGATATTTGATACCGGAACTATTCCGAATCACAAAGCAAGGTAGACTGCTTTCATTTCATTGCATGGATTTGCCGATTATGAAAGAAAAAGACGGGTATGTTGGATTGCGTAATTTCTCGGGCGACTTGATTAACGCATTTATGTCACACGGATGGATATACCATTCGAAACACGTAATATGGAAAGACCCTCTTATAGAGGCCACGAGAACAAAAGCACTTGGACTACAACATAAACAACTTGTAAAAGATTCATCCATGAGCCGGGCTGGATTGCCTGATTATTTGGTGACTATGAGAAAACCCGGCATTAATGAAGAACCTATCGGGCATGGTGCCGGATTAAATCAATTTATTGGTGAAGGTGATGTTACTGCGGCAAAGTCAGAAGTAGCAAAAACCAATTCATATAGCCAACACGTATGGAGAAAATACGCATCGCCTGTTTGGATGGATATACGTCAGTCACGGACACTAAACAGAATTGACGCAAGAAGCGATGATGACGAAAAGCACATATGCCCTCTACAGATTGATGTCATTGAGCGCGCACTCGAACTCTGGACTAACCCCGGCGACGTGGTATTATCACCATTCGCAGGTATCGGTTCCGAGGGCTACGGCGCTATAAAGGCCGGACGCCGGTTTATCGGCATCGAGCTCAAAGAGAAATACTTCGAGCAGGCAGTCAAAAACCTTAATACAGCCGTTCACGACGCAAATATACCCGACTTGTTTGCGAAAGAGGAACTCGCATGTCAGGCACAAGATTAACCCGAAACGAAAGGAGAACACCATGCGCCCCGCGGCTGATTGGCACAGCACGAGAAACGGGGCTGACAACCCGCGAAAGTAGAGACGACCACACAACAGAATATCGACAGGGGGGCGTTCGGCACGTCCCCCTACATAAACCGAAAGGGGTGAATACAGTGACGGCGAAACATTCAAACGTGTTGGAACGAATCAAAAATGATCAACTGTCAATCATGAGCGCGGCTTGCGATATGGCACAGGAGAACGAGGACTTACAACTTGAAGTCTCGCGCCTGAACAACGAAGTCAACGCCCTGCTCCGCAAGCAGAAAGAGCACATTGAGACCATCGACACGCTACGGGAAAGCCACATCAAAATAACCCGCGAGAACGATGAAATGAAAGCCATACTCGGAGCGGTCGAACAGGAGGTTCCGGCATGAAAGTATACGCGGTCGCAACAATACCAGTGGGGAAAAGTCTGCTTCCTAAAGACTGTTTGTTCTCTGACAATGATGCCGTGAGAACCGTCTACGTTCCGACTGACATCAGCGTTGACAACCAGAAGCAGCTTGCCAAACTCATGCGGGATGACCCTGCACGTTTCGCCGGTTACTCGTGGGTAGCGTTCCCCGACACGAAACCCGTCAAGGTCATAAAAACCGAACAATACAGGATCGGGATATGAGATTTCGCAGACATCACAACAACAAGGGCTTGCGGCAAATCAAGCGCGGCAAAACACGGGTGCAGGTAGCGCACATCTGCAAGCGGCTACTCGGCAAGAGAAAGGTGAAGCGGGATGATAAATGACGAAATCAGACAGCGGCGGCGTAACTACCTCTGCGCGTCCGATTGGTCACAGGTCGTAGGGGTAAATCCGTTCGGCTCTGCATATGATGTGTGGGTATCGAAAGTCTACGATACGACCAACGATGAAACGGCGTCTATGCGTGACGGCAACGACAACGAGGAGTACATTGTTGCCGACATTTGCAAGCACTTCGGATTCGACCGGTCGGCGGTTATCACAGACGCTGAAAAGCTCTGGCATGAGCGAGGTATATACTCGTGTAATCTCGACGGCGACAATCCCGGTATGGAGGCGAAATATACAACCGAATCCGATGATTGGGGCGCACTTGGAAGCGAACACATCCCGGATCATTTTTTCCTCCAAGTCCAATACCAGATGCTTGTCACCGGCTATGAGCAAATACACGTCGGGGTGTGGATATGCCATTACGGTATTGACAAGCGGTTCTATACCATCAAGCGCAACGACGACCTGATTGGACGTATCGAACGGGCTGGAGCCGCATGGTGGAACAAGTACGTTGTACCCGCCAAAGAGATACTTGCCAGCGGTGGCAGTCTCGATTATTTTCCGAAACCGTCAATGGATAAACCATCACTGAAAACGTTCAAGAAGATTATACGCCGTCCCGGTAAGGTTGCGAAACTCAATGGGGCTGACTTCGACATTTGGCAACTTGCCGACGACCAAGCGAAAGCGGCGAAGAAACGCGCCGACGAGTGCAAGGCTAAATTGCTTGACCAAGTGGGCGACGCCGAAGCCGGTGAATTGCCGGATGGGTCGCTATGGAAGAAGAACGGGCGCAACGCATGGCAGCTATATGAACCCGAAAGGATAGAGGCATGAACGATAACAAAGAAAACAAGGCGGCGCTCATAGTAGCCGACAGGCACGGTGTACAACTGCAATCGCTTGACGATATGCACAAGTTTGCTCATTACGCCGTCGAGGGTGGATTCGCGCCGAAAGGCATGAACAAAATACAGGCTATGGTGGCGATGCAGTACGGGCTTGAAATCGGCATGACGCCACTGCAAGCCCTGTCCGGTATCGCTGTCATAAACGGACGCCCGTCACTGTGGGGCGACGCAATGACCGGTGTTGTGCGCGGAAGCGGTCTTATGGAATACTACCGCGACGAGGAAATTGGCAAGCCCGATACGGACAGCTACGGCTACCGCGCCATTACCAAACGCAAAGGCGAACCGACTGAAATATACCGCGACTTCACCGTTGCCGATGCCAAGAAAGCCAGACTGTGGGGCAAGGCGGGCCCGTGGACAGACTACCCGAAGCGGATGCTGATGAACCGCGCCCGTTCGTGGGTATTGCGCGACGTTTACCCTGACGCGCTGAAAGGCATCATCGCCGCCGAAGAAGCCCTTGACGTGAAGCAGGAACAGCCGCGTACCCCCGAATACACCGTCGAGGAGGCGATGGCACAAGCGGAGGTAGAGCTTGGCATTGAGCAGACGGTCACGGAAAAGATCGACGCGCTCAAAGCACGTGCCAAATCGCTCACATGGGATGATGGTACACTGTTCGAGTTTATCAAAACCGCCGCTGAAAATCCGTCGCTCAAGTCATGGGATGAAATCGCAGAGGTGGACGCGAACCGTGCGCTTGAGGCAATCGGCAATCCCGTTGAAATCGAACGCATCACCGGCGAACCACTGACACAAGGGACGCTATTCTAACCGCCGGATAGTCCGGCAACCGGGGGAAAAATGATCCCGTTTGAAGATACTGATGATGCTTGCGAAGAAAACACGGATGACGGCGATGACTGGGGTTATGAAGGCGATCCGCTGAACGATGACTGGATATATGATTGAAAAATGTAACGCCGCAGATAGCGGCAACCGGGGGCGGGTTTTTTCCTATGAATTATTTTACCGCCCCCGGAAACGAAAGGCAGAATGGAAGTTGGTGATTCATTTTTCATTGCTGTAACCGACGATAATAAAACAAACATCCGTAATAGGTTGTCTTCAGCTGTACGAAATTACAGCAGAAACAAGAGCATTTTATTTTCCGTTCGGAAAGTTTCCGGTGGCATACGGGTATAGAGGACGCAATGAGCGAGACAAGGAGGGCTGACATGGACACAGCGACGATTAATGGCATAACGTATCACCTCGTACCGGTCGAGGGGCAATCACAGCACAAGGCAGGTGAACCGTTCAACGACGAATGGGAATACGCGGGGGAACTGCGAGTGCCAGACCCCAAGGTCGACACATGGGCTTGTCATGGTATAGTGATTAATGGGAAAGCATGCGACGGGTCAAACGTGTACTTCAACAACGGTCTCCGCGAAATTCTCCGTCCACGCCAGAAGCCCGCGTTGCCCCCGCCTGATGACCCGTATTGGGTGCAACCCATTTTCGGGATAGACTCATTTCTCTCTTGGGAGGACAAGCCACGGTCTATTAATATCAGGACAGTATATAACCCTCACGGCTACGTATGGCATCGGTGCGGTAGAAGCTGGCTGGACAGGGTGATGGACAAAGGATACGACTGGCGCACGCTGCATATCGCGCCCAAGGGATACTTTGACGGCAACGAAACGGTGAACGCCGAGGAGAAGGAATCGTGAAGTGCAAAAAGTATAAAGTTCCACGGCGGGCAAAGGTAATGAGCAAAGAAGAAACTATAACAACCAACGTGTTGGTGTGTCAAAAAGCTGTATACGCATTAGGTGTTTCCAGTGTGATAACGAAGTGATACTTGAATATTAGGAGAAGTGATGAAGCTCATAGCAATCGAGACCGCGACGGGGAAACAGTTTCCGGTAAGAGAAGCGGGTGAAACGTGGATTTTGGTACAGACCGGCAAGCAGTCATACGTCTACGAGCAGGTTGGAGAACACTATACGCTCCACATCTCGACCTGCATGTTCGACCAGCACGGGCGAGAGATACTTGTAGGTGATTCGTTGCGCAATAACTCCGATAGCGTTTCGTGCCCGGTGTATTATACTGGCACTGGATTTTTAGTGCCGATGGGTTCGATGGACTTTCTATTGACCCCCGAAATCGCCGCGACAATGGAGGTAACAGAATGAATCGGAGAGTTGGCGTAATTATCGGAGAGAGTGACGGTGTACTAAAGGTTCTCGGTAACGGTGAATATGTCGGTGACGAAGTACCGATTGAAGCTGTTGGCATGTTCGCTGATATGATGCGGAAAATCAACCACCCGAACCCAAAGATAGTATTGGACAACGGGGATGTCGTCTATGGTTGTGAATGCTGGTTCGGATCAATCGAAAAAATGGACAGGATAATAGCCAGCCACAAGAATGTTGTCACGGTAAACATTGGTGACATAAGGAGAGAGTACAGGGAGCAGGAGGAAGCGAATGAGCGCAAAGACTGACGACGCACTACAGAACATCCAGAACATAATCGCAAAGGGTATGCCGCACAAGGACGATATGTACGCCGTGCAGGGCTACTGTGATATGCTCACAAAAGAGATAGCCGAACTCGAATCGGACATAGAGACTCTGCACACTGACTTAAATACGATTGTGCCCCAGCAAGACAAGGAGATTGAGAAGCTTAACCATGACCTTGATGCCGAGCATCACCGCGCTTGCATATACGAGGAGAGCGCAAAGGCATGGAAAGCGACGGCGGAAAGGATGGCGAAATACTTTGTCATGGCATTTGGCTGCGACCGTTGCAAGCGAAGCAACTGTCACGGAATTATGGATTGCCCTGAGGTTAAAAAAATTCTTGCTCAATGCGGCGCACCGGAGGAGGAGAAATGACACGCGAAGAAAAAGACACGGTAAAACAACTGGCGGAAGACATTATTCAAGCCGCCCGCCACAACGAGTTCGCAGAGTTTAACCACCGCGTAGATGCTATGTCCGATATTGACAAGGAGCGTGACGACGCGCTCAAAGAGGTCGAACGGCTCACGGCACGGCTGGCACTGGCGAGAAAGGTGATGCGCAAGGTGGCTTTAATAGTATGCCAAGACCCAGATAGTCTACTGGCTATACACGGTTGGACAAAGGAGGACGCTAAACCATGCCGCGACGCCACGATTAGGCGCAATGCAAGACCAGTGAAGGAGGACGCTGAATGAATAACCCTATACTCATAACAATGAGCCACGACGACGCCGACCCCATTGACCCTTGCATGGTTATCGCCTGTGAGGTGTGCCCGATGCGATGTAAGCCGGAAGAGTTTCGCAAAGCTGTGCTTGCGCGGGGAATGATTGTCACGATACCAAAGGAGGACGCCGAATGACCACAGTATACGTTGATAAGTCGTTGTCAACGCCACGCATGAGACGGCGGATAGTGCCGAAATTGCTCAAGCTGATACGCCGCAAACCCGTACACGTTGACTTGATAACCGGACGAGCGGCGAGCGTAATGGCGTTCACACGTAGCGCAAGGGGGCTGTGATGATACCGCCGGATGAAAGATTTCAGCCAACATTAGCCGATGATGATTCAAACAATAATGTTATTAGCGTGGACATGGACGATTTTCAGAAAGCTCCCCGTAAGCGCGAAGAACGTAAAATTATACAACGCATTATTGACAGCGTGAAAGGATTAGGGTGGTAAGATGTCTGATAACTACTACTACGACGCGCCCGACAGATTCACGCACGACGAGACGGTAACTTTCGAGGTGGGGATGGACGCGCCGCAATTTGACGCCGAACTGGTAGGCGTTAGTAAACACGAAGCCCACTTCTACGGAACGGACAGCGTTCTATTGCCTTACCCTATTGGCGCACGAGTCGGGGTGATGGAGCCGTGGGGGATGGTTGATAATTCATCCTCAAAAATACACCAGGAATTGCATTATGTCTATCGGTGTCACTATCCCGCAGGTAGTTGTGTAACTTTTCCATGGCAACCCGCGTCCACCATGCCAGACGACGCCATCCGCCACTGGTACACCGTGACCGCCGTGGATGTCGTTAAGCGCGACGGCAAGTGGTTCGAGAGGGTCACCATGAGGAGGGATAGATAATGCCACAAACACCACAAGGAAAGGATATGCAACTGTGAAATGGTATAAGCACATGTCTGATTGTCTTGACGATCCTGTCATATTCGATGCCGTTTCACAATTCGGCGGCGATGGGTATATGGTATTTCATGGATGCCTTGAAATAATCGCCCGTGAATTTGATGAAAAATCACCGGGAATCTGCACCGTTTCTATCGCATTTTTGACGAAAAAATTTCAAGTTTCCAAGTGTAAACTTGTCAAAATCATGGCGTTTTTTGAAAAAAAAGAGAAATTATTTTATCAGATTTCGGGAGGACAAATATCTATTAACTGTCCTAATTTTATTAGACTTAAGGATAATTACACAAAGGATAAACTTGCAAGTAACTTGCAAGCCTCTTGCAAGAAACTTTCCGCACGTTATATAGAAGAAGAAGTAGAAGAAGAAAAAGATAATACCCCCCCTATACCCCCCCCGCCGAAAAAGAGTGTGTGTGATCCAGCAAAAAAATATAGGGACAGATTCACCGATGAGGGAAAGCGTCTGCATGAGGAAGCTCTCGAAGTCCTCCATTACCTGAACGAGCAAGCAGACCGACACCTGCCGGACAACTACAACGGGCTATCGGTTATCCTTGACCGTCTGCATGACGGGTACAGTGCCGAATCGCTGAAAAAGATAATCGACACGAAGCTCTGTGACCCGCACTTTCAGAAGCGGCGCAACCTATACACGCCGGAAACGCTATTCAAGGCTGAAAACATCCAACGCTACCTTTGCGAGACGCCGGAGGACTTCACAGGAGATACAGCAAAACCTGCCGGCGGGAGTAAAGTAAAATCAGACTATCCGATCGACGCCACGTTTTGAGGAGAGCAGACATGTTTGATAACGACGTTGTCAGTGAGGCCGAGGAGCACATTCGAAACACGGCCGGTAGGCCCGGAGTTAAGCGAGGATACATCAAAGATCCCCGCGGTGCTCATCCATGGGACACCGACGATTACTATGCGGTGCCGAAATGCGATTCGTGCAGACGATCGATGCGTGAAAACGCCCGTATACTTAACCGCGAGAACATCGACAGCATCCGTGCGGCAATACCGGAAATCGACGTGTACGCATGGAGGCCTGGCGATAATCTATTTTGGTGGTGGTGTGATGCAGAAAACTGCGCTTCAGAAACCGCCCGGCACTGGCGCAACCGGTCGCATGGAACAGCCACAAAACAACGCGAAAGCGACATTGAGCAAATACCAGAAACCGTTCTGCAGAAATTCGGTATCCCGATCCGGTACGCACATTGCACTCTCGGCAATTTTCATGAAAATCCGAAAGTGACTGCCAAGTTTCGAGATTACATATCTGCCCCGGAAAAAAGCCTCTTTATAACCGGCGGATGCGGGAGTGGGAAGACTCATATCGCCGTTGCCATTCTCAGGGAGTTATATCTGAAAGGCCGGACGAATCTTCACTTCGCCGTCGTGACCGATCTTCTGCTTGAAATAACCGGTCTGATACGCGATGAAAACGCAGAGGAAAGCCAGAGTGCTCTCATTGATCGCATGGCCTATTATGACATTTTGGTGCTCGACGACCTCGGCGCCGAGAAGCACACAGACTTCGCCGTTACGACTCTCTACACGCTTATCAACCGGCGGTTGAATTTTTACAAAAGGACAATTATCACCTCGAACCTCACCCTTGATGGCGTCCGTGACCGCCTGAGTGACCGCATAGCATCCCGGCTGTCGGAGTACGAAATAATCAACTTTACGATGCCGGACTGGAGGAAAAAGCGATAATCTCACATTATGTAAACCTGAAAACGCCCGTAGAGCGATTGAAACTCTCAAAACATAACAACATACCACTACGGCAAAGATAACGCAAGGGCGGGGCAAGCATCAAAGCCTACAGTGAAATTATAGACACAGGAGAACCGCGATTATGGCAAGAGACCTCGATGTTGGGAATAACGTCCCGAAAGTACGACCAGCGATAGAGCAATTTTCTATCGACTACGACATGCCGTTATCGCTTGCCGTAAAGCTCGTAGGTCGTACCGAATCCGAGACAGCGGCAAATATACAGGCAATGAAAGACTACCTGACAGCGGTCATAGCAGCCCACGACGATTACTACCGCGAAAACGGTTGGCCGATGAAAGGACAGTGGAAACCCACAGGGACAGTTCACAGGGAAAGGGGCGCGTCATGAATATACTTGCTCTCGATTGCGCGACACGTACAGGTTGGGCGACACTGATTGATGGAAATATAGAATCCGGTGTGCAGGACTTCACGAAAAAGCGCGGCGAATCAAATGGCATGATGTTCCTACGCTTCAACGGCTGGCTCGACGAATTACACGCATCACAGCTGTTCACCGCGATTTACTACGAACAGGCGCACCATCGAGGCGGCGCCGCGACTGAAATATGCGTAAACCTCACCGGGCGCGTCCAAGAGTATGCAGCACGTCGAGGCATTGAATGTTGCCCTGTCCACACCGCGACGATCAAGAAAAACGTTATCGGCTCCGGACGTGCGTCGAAAGATGAAATAATGGCTTGGTTTCAAAACATCGTAGGATACCCACCAATCGACGATAACGAGGCGGACGCCCGTGCGCTGCTCGAATATGCGATGATGGATTTACATGCGGAGGCTCGATGAAGAAACTGACGGCACGGATGTACTGCGAAAAATGCTGTCACCGCTCCACATGCGTCAAGCCGTGCGCTCCTGTTGAAGCTCTCCTGCGCTCGGTCGAGACCCGCGACGAGAACAACGGAAAATTACCACGTTCTTTCGTCGAGAAACTACAGGCCGGCGACGAGTGGCCGGAATCAGGCAAGACAAAGAAGCGGCTCATACTGGAGTTGTACTTCATTGATGGACGCGAGCAACACGAGATTGAATATATCGTCGGTACAACACAGCAGTACGTTTCGCGCGTCATTGTCGCCGAAAAACGCCGTGTCAGGTCGAAGGCGAAACCCAAATATACAATCGCAAAGTCGAAATATACAATCGACCGGTGATGTGAAATATACAATCGCAAAGTCGAAATATACAATCGGGCTTGCAATACCAAACAGGCTGCCGATGTTGCCGACAGCCTGTTTTGAGAGGGTGACGAGGAAGGCTAATTATTCAGCGCATCAAGTATCTTTTTCGCCGTTTCTTCTGGAGACTGATACGCAGCGCCATAGGGTAAATCATCATAGGTCTCGGCTGGCACGAAAGCGACAACGCTTTCCCCGCAATCCCCGTCCTCTGTACAGATGCTTATGCCTTCCGGTGTTATAACATGATAGTATTTCATCGTTTTTCCTCCTCTTTCCTGTCTACTTTTTCTGCCACCGCCAGCTCGATGTAGTGAGCCAGCGAGCGATACTTTCCTTTTGATTCCGCTATTATTCGCTCGACACGTTCCCGAAGTTCCGCGTCGAGCCTGATGTTGAACTGTTTTTTTGCTGCCATTATCCCTCCAAATTCATTTTTTCGAGTTCAGCATGGCAGTGTTCCCGGATCGCGTCATCGTCACCGGCAAGGCCGTAAACTGTGATACGTTCCGATTGCCCGCCGTCACCAGTGGAAAGGCCGTCACGCTCAAAGTGATAATGAACAGTGACGAACGAAAAGTCTTTCCCATATGGCTCGCTGATTTGGTCGATCACTACTTCGTACTTCGCTTCCATGATACCCTCCTGGTTTTATTATCTGTTCTCGATCCACCATTTAGCCGATGACTGCGTTTTGAAATCGTCGATGGTGTGTTTTTTATTCTGCTTCTTTCCATATTTCTTCATGGCTTTAGCCCGAATATCGACCGCCCACTCGACCTGCTTCGGGCTGCCGGTCAGTCTCGGAAACCCGTACATATCGACCAGCGGATCAGGCATTTCGCTTTTCGCGAGACAATCGTCGCAGACAAAAAACCGACTGACTTTGGCGCTGTATTCCGCTTCACCTGTCAGTGTGATTTCTCTACCGCACTCTTCGCATATCGCTTTCATGACTTCCTCCTGGTTGGCCTTTCCTCTCTCGCTTGGTTATAATATATATACAATGTAACCGCTTGTCAAGTCTTTTTTTCACTTTTTATCATTTTTTTCAAAAAAACACACAACATTACAGCCACCAAAATAATTTAACTACAATAAAAACAACTGTTTACGCCACAATACCCCCTTGTGTGTGATTACCTATTGTAGAGGGCATACACGACTACGAGGGTATTATGGCGGGTCTCTTTAACTTCTCAGACGGCATTCCGGCGAATCAAATCATCGGCGCTATAGCTGTCTACCCAGCCGACGACACCGGCGATCATCACGAGGTGTCCCGCACGTCCCGCGACATCGTAGACAGGTTCATCAAAACCTACTGTCGCGGACAATCCCTCAAGGCATCCCTGTACGCCGCTCTCGCTCGACGCATGACAGCCCCAACCGGCGGCGAAACGCTCCAAAATATTGACATGCTCCACATGCTAATGCGCATCAACGACGGCGAACCCATCAGGGAAACCGATCCCCTGTTTTCGGAGATGGCCGCTACTGAGCCTATAGCTACCACAGACCTACGGGTAAGTGAGTAGAGAGTATATATAAATAATAATACCTACGGGTAACGGTGATATGAAATGCCACAGCGTAGTAAGTACGAAATACACGTTAAACCACACCTTGACAAGATTACTGAGTGGATGGAAAAGGGTATTACTGAAAAGACCATCTACTCCTGTTTGGGTATTAGTCATGGAGCATGGTATACGTGGAAGAAAGAACGTCAAGAGCTTATGGATGCAATTACGCGCGGGAGAAAAGTTCAGACCGAAAAGCTCGACGACGCTGCATTCAAAGCCGCTTGTGGGTACACCGTCCTCTTGCGTAAAGACCGTGTTGGACGTGGCGGAACGGTTATCACTTGCTACGAGGAAGTACACTATCCTCCTGATCATCGCATGTACGCTCTGTTCCGGCGCAACGGCATCGGCGACTGGAAATTCCGGGACGACACAGACACCGGCGACGAACAGGGCAACAACGCTCTCGACAAACTCGCATCTGTCATACAGGCAAGCAAGGACAAACATGGAGTGGAGTGAGTTCGGCGCGAAATCGACGCGGTTTATTTGCCGTCCAATTGCCGAGGATGCCCGTATAAACATCCTGCATGGTTCGGTACGATCTGCCAAGACCGTGACAATGATACCCAAGTGGCTAAATTACGTTCGTTCGGGCCCCGCCGGTCTCCTGCTTATGACGGGTAAATCACGGGCGACGCTCAAGACCAACGTGCTCAATGACATATTCGACACCATAGGGACACGTAATTACTCGTACAACAAGCAATCGGGCGACTTGTCCCTGTTCGGGCGGCATATCAAATGCATCGGCATCAAGGACGAGGGCAGCGAGGAGTACATCAGGGGTATGACGCTTGCCGGTGCGTATATCGACGAGGCAACGACAGCCCCCGAATCCTGTTTCAAGCAGATTCTTAACCGGCTGTCTGTCGAGAACGCCAAACTGTACGGCACAACCAACCCCGACAGCCCGTATCACTACCTCTACGCTGACTACATCACCGATGCGGATAAAATAGCGTCCCGCATGGTGGATAGTATCCACTTTGAACTTGACGATAACCCGAACCTGTCAACGGAATACCTCGACTTCATCAAGGCTGCATACTCCGGACTCTGGTATCGCCGCATGATTCTCGGCCAGTGGGTACAGGCAGAGGGCGCGATATTCGACATGTACGACGATGCCCGCCATGTTATCACCGCCGAACAGGAACCGGCAACGTACAATCGGATGCTCGTCGGGGTGGACTACGGCGCGGGCAACCCAACCGTATTCGTGCTTATCGGCGTGACCTATGAGCGCGGCGACAGGCGCAAGCCAACGTTCTACGTTTTGGACGAGTATTACCACGACCCGCGTAAATCCGGTTCAAAGACCGCCGCACAGTACAAGCAGGACTTCATAGACTTCATCGGCGACAACCCCATAAACGCCATCTATCCAGACCCGTCCGCGCTGGATTTCATCAATGAGCTCAAGTCGCCGTCATGCGGACGCCGTTTTACCAATGTCGGGCGCTCCAATAACGAGGTGCTACCGGGTATCAATACGGTGTCAACGGCAATGACCGCCGGACGCTGGTATATCGTCGGTGAACGTTGCCCGAACGGCATGAAAGAGGTTGTGAGCTACATCTGGGATGAAAAAGCACAGAAGCGCGGCGAGGACAAGCCGGTCAAGGAGAACGACCATTTCTGCGACGCGATGAGATACCCGATACACACGGAATATCCGGCAACGAAACGAGGACGAGTGTATGTCAGCGCAGCCTAACGAGGGTGTCAAACAGTTTGTCGAAATCAAGAACGTCGGCAAGCGCAAACACCCGCAGTATGATAATAAAGTTGAGCTCTGGAACTTCCTGCTCGCCTCCTATCGCGGCGGCATGGGTATGCAGGGACGCGCCGGTATGACAGAGGCGGAGGTTAAGGAGTTAAAGCCCAACGGGTATTATGCCGGTCTATTCCGGTGGCCTGCCGAGAGCGCAAAGAAATATCTAATCCGCGTGGCAATGACACCTTACACACCGTATTCACGCCGTATCGTCAACACGTTTGTCAGCTACGTGACACGCGAAACGCCGGAACGCAAAGGCGATGAAGCATACCGAGACCTATACAGCGATGTGAACATGCGCGGAATGGACATGACTGCGTTTGTACGCCATTGCCTGACCATGCAGAGGGTACTCGGAGAGTTTAACGTCCTCATTGATATGCCAGCCATCAAGGCAACGCCGGTGTCGAGATATGAGGAAGTATCAAGGGGAATACGCCCGTATGCGGTAGCGCTCATGCCCCAAAACATCGTTGACTGGAGTGTAGGTGCAAACAACCGCTATGAGTGGGTATTGGTTGAAACATCATGGATGGTAAGCAGTGTCGCGCTTGAAAAACCGTACGTCCACACCCGCCGCACTTACTACGACGCCGAAGTCTGGCAGGTATACGATAAAGACCAGCGCGGGAAATGGGAACTCATAGAATCGGGACAGCATCCATGCGGCGAAGTTCCTGTCGCACGTATCACCACGAGTGATTTTGATTTCAACCCCGAAACGCCTGAGTCATGGTTCTATGACCTTGCCGACATGAACCGCGAAATTTACAACCTCGACAGCATAGACGTTGAGAATTTCCACAACCAGACACACGGTCAATTGATACTGCCAGCCGATGCCGAAATGAGCGCAGATGCACAGGGGCGTAGAGCGTCGGCATCCGAGGCATGGACAGAGACGCCGGAAGACAAGGGCATATCCCGCTACATCCAGACAACCGGCATTGAGCACACATCCATCAAGGACAAGACACAGGACAGACGCGAGGAAATGTTCCGGCTCGCTGGTCTCTATCACCGTGTGCAGACCCGGCAGGTTGAAACGGCTGACGCTAAGAAATGGGATCATGAGGAAATGAACCAGTTTTTAGCCGCGTTTGCGGAAACAGCGGAAGCCACCGAAAAGGAAATCGTACGTATCGCAGGACTGTGGCGCGGCATCAAAAATGCTACGGTGGACGTAACGTACAAAAAGGACTATTCCATCAGTGACCTTGAGAGCATGGTGGCAGCAGTGCTCGACTTGAATACAATAGGATTTGCAAGCGAAACAGGGCGAAAGGAGGCATTAAAGCGGATATATGTCGCACTCATAGGAGACCATGTTGACGACGCGACGATGAATAAAATACGCAACGAAATTGACGCATCGGAACAAGAAGACCCGCTTTTAGCGCTCGGCATGATGCAAGGAGCCAGAGATGAAAACAACGAGTAACACGATATACGCTGACCGGCGGCGAATAGCCGGGGGTGCGTACCGACCGCATACAGTCGGGGTGGTGTACCGGACACGATAAACCGGGGACGAAGCGAATAGGAGATTACCACAATGGCAGAGCCGAAACAGTACACACAGGAAGAAATCGACAAGCTCGTCGATGACGCGAAAACAGCGACAATCAGGGAACTGACAGCCGAACGCGAGAAAACCCGTGCAATGAAAGCCCGGCTGGACGAACTCGAAACGTCGCTCAAGAAATTCAGCGATGAAGCGGACAACGCCAAAAAGGCGGCTGAACGCGCCGAACTCGAAAAAAAGGGCAAATTCGACGAACTCCTCAAGAAGCATACCGACGAATACAACAATCATCTTGCCGAGAAAGACAAGGTTATCGCAGACCTTAAGGGCAAGTTGACAACGTTCCGTGTCGATAACGCAATTCTTTCGGCGTCTGACAATGCCATCAAGCCGGACGATGTCGTGACGCTCCTGAAATCCCGCTACCAGATTACGGAAACGGACGATGGCGCGGTCGAAATCAAAAAGCCGGACGGCACTCCTGTTCTCGACAAGGACGGCAAGGCGGTTGACCTGAAAGGGTTGACCACGATATTCCTTGCCGAAAACACGCAGTATGTAAAACCGACAACACCCGGAGGCGGCGCGGGGACGCAGGGCGGAACACCCGGACGAGAGGGCGGCGCGCCTGACAACTTCGTATACACAAGTACGTAATGGAGGCATTTGAAATATGTCCACACTTTTGAGCACTCGACATACACTTCTCGACCTCGCAAACCAGATTCACAACGGGAATATTCTCAAGGTCGCGGAAGTCCTGAACGAGACGAACGAAATCTTCCTCGATGCGGTATGGGTCGAAGCGAACATGGAGGGCGGTCACAAGGGCAACGTCCGCACATCGCTCCCGTCTGGAACATGGCGCAAGGTCAATGACGGCGTCGCCAAAGAGAAATCGACGACCCGCATGATCATTGAAACCATCGGCGAGCTCCAGTCAAGAAGCGAAGTTGACAAGCTCCTGTATGACCTCGCCCCGAACAAAGCGGCATATCGGACGAACGAGGACATGGCGTTTCTCGAAGGTCTCGGACAGACTTTCGCGGACACGTTCGTTTACGGTGATGTGGTTGCCAACCCCGAACAGTTCAATGGCCTCGACCTCCGTATCCAGTCGAAAACGGCAAGCAACGCCGTTGACGGTGGCGGCTCCGGATCCGATACAACGTCGATATGGGTTGTTCAGTGGGGCGTCAATAAGGTCCACTTCGTCTACCCGCGCGGCTCTCAAATCGGCATCGAAATGAGAGACCTCGGCGAGCAGAGTGTTGACGGCGAAACCTCGACCACGAAATTCCAGGCGCTTGTAACGCTGTTCACCCTCCGCGCCGGTCTGTTCGTCCACGACGACCGCTGTATTCAGCGTATCTGCAATATCGAATCGGCGGGGTCGAGCAACACGTTCGACGAAAACGACCTGATTACCGCGCTGAACAGGCTGCCGTATGGCGGCGTCGGCGCGACAATCTACTGTAACCAGACCATCAAAACACAGATGGACATCCGGGCGAAAGACAAGACCAACGTCAACTACACGCCGGGCGAGGCGTTCGGGAGGCCGGTAACGTTCTTCCGGGGCGTTCCTGTCCGCAAGGTCGATGCTATCCTCGATACCGAAACGGCCTTGAGCTAATCAGAACCAAAACGACAAACCAACGGAGTACAGATATGGCAATTCTCGACTATCAGCTTCAATTCTCGGACGCTCAGGAAGTGACCACTACAGCCCCATCCATAAACGTCATCGACACAGGTATTACGGACTCCAATCTTGGGGGCGCTGGCAATGCTTGGGTATGCGTCACGGTCAACACGACGTTTACCGGCGCAACAAGCATGACGGTAACGCTTCAAGATTCAGCGGACGACGATACATACGCGACACTGCTCGCATCGGAAGTATACCTCGAAGCCGCTCTCGTCAAGGGAGAGAAGCTCTTGTGGGTTCCGCTTCCCGCCGAACACGCCCGGTATCTCCGTATCAATTACACCGTGGACGGTGCGCACAACGGGGGAGCCGTTGACGCTTATATCACACTGGCGCCGCAGACCAAGTAACCGACGGGCGGGTGTCACAACCCGCCTTGTCATATAACGCCGGGAGGCAATAATCCATGAAACGATATTTAACACCCGTAATAACGGCGGTGCTGGTTGCGCTGATGGTTGCTATTCCGGCGTCATCCAACATCTTCTGGGACATCATCGGCGGTAACCTGCATTTCAAATCGAGCGGCCGTAAGAGTTCGGTTTATTTCGGGGTCAATGATGACGGCATGGACGTAACGATGTACGGCGCGACAACCGGTAAATACTTCATGTGGGATGAAAGCGCCGATAAAGCAATTATCTCCGGTACGCTCGACTTGAACGGAACGAACATAACCGCAACGGGCGCTGAAATCAATTACAACGCCGATGTGACGCCCGGAACGGTCACGGCAAACAAGGCCCTGGTGCTCGGCAGTGACAGGGGCGCGAACTATTTCACGGTGTCTGATTCGCTGCAGGGAGAGGGAACGGCGCTGTCGGAGGGCTTCCTGCGGGGTGTGCAGCTAAACGGCGCTGACGGGAATACCATAACGCTGACGGCTGCCATGAGCGGGAAACTCGTCGTTGTTCGAGGGGCCTCCGCAAAAGTGACGTGTAACCTTCCGACGGGTGTTGCCGGTCTTGAATATCCGTTTTTCGTACAGGACGCCGATTCGATAGTTGTTGTAGCTAACGCAGTCGCCGATTCCCTGTACTTCACCGACGGGAATGTATACAAGACAACGACGACGGTCGCCGGAACAATAATCGCGACGTGCATCGAAACAGGCAAATGGGTGATGCGAGCCGCAACCGGAACATGGACGAGTTACTAACCGACAGGGAGCGCGATATGGTACGAAAGTTTATCATCATGCTTGCCCTGCTCGGCCTCTGCTTTGCGGCACACGCCGATATTGACGGGTCGAAGATTGCCAAGAAGAACGCGGTGTATTCATTCGCCGCGTTCACGGCAACCGACACGACCGCCACTATCGACTTGGCCGGAGCCGGTGACTCATTCGCGTTCATGTTCACCGTGTCGGGTTATCTGGATTCGATTTTCATTAAGTACGAAACAAGCCTCGACGGCACGAACTGGATAGCATACGCGGAACCTGATACGATAACAGCAAACGGGACATTCCGTAATGTCGAAACATACGCCTCGACCATGAAGTATGTCCGCTTCATCGCGGAAAGCGATTCAACGTTCGGGCTTGGCCTCCACTGGAAACCGGGAGAATAACGCATGGCACTATACCGCTGTATCAGGAAATGCAGACACGACAAAGTGTACCGTGAGGGCGAGGTTGTCAATTTCGAGGGGAAACCGCCACGCCATTTTGTTAAGCACGAGCAGCCGAAAGCGAAAGAAGAAACGCCCGCGCCGGTGTCAAAAAAGAGGCGTGTGGTTGAACCTGACAAAAACGGCAACGAGGAATAACCGATGCCCGTCACTCTGACAGCCACGGCGGGGGCGCATACGGCCAATACGTATGTGTCCCTTGCCGATGCCAAGACCATACTCGGCGATTACCTTACTGATACAACGTCCGCTTGGGATGCCGCAACCGACGACGACAAGAGCCGTGCGCTTATCATGGCTACGCGGCATATCGATTCGTTACGGCTGTCCGGCGACAAGTATTACAGCGAGTACGACGAGGGCGCGGACGATTACCAACCTCTGCACTTCCCGACGGTGAACGATACCGACGAGGATGGTAATTTATTCATTCCCGCAGCGGTCGAACGCGCAACGGCTCTACAAGCGGCATTTATTCTCCGCAACGGCTCAAATGCTGTCGCCGCCTCCGATCTTGCCAGTACGGGCGTGAAATCAACGTCAATCGGGCGTTTCTCGCAGACGTACTCGATTACGGCACAGAAAACCGTATGCTCCGAAGCGCGCGCCTTACTTGCGCCGTGGATAATCCGCTCCATACCGATAGCGCGGGGATAACTGATGTACGACCCGATACCGACGACGCCCGGACGCTCCGACATCGTAGACGTGTATGCCGACACGCTGCGGCGATTGAAAGACGTGCTTGCCGGCGAGGATTTCACGAAAGCATCCAAACGTCGGGCGGCTGAAAAGATTCAGGATATTCAGCGGCTTATTAAGGAGTTACGTCGGGAAAACATCGCGTGGTGTGAGCAGTATATCCCCGATGCCTATAAGGTTGGCATGTACCAAGACGAAAAGCTCTTGAAACGCTACAAGGGCAACGAGTATTCGGCTCAATTCTCGAAACTCCACAAGGAAGCCGCGATGGTGGCAGCAGAGGGAGCGATTGCCGATTTCAACGCCATAGCGGACGGCCTCGAACAGACTTTTGTCGGCTATATTCGGAGAGCACAGTACACCGGCGCGAAACAGGCAATTGCCCGTGAAATCGCGGGCGGCATTGTCGAGGGCGCAAGCAGACAGACAGTATCGAATCGGCTTGTCGAGGAGCTTCGCAAAAAGGCGGTTAATGGCATTATCACCGTCGGGCGCGCGAACCTGAATGTGAATGCTTACGCAGACATCCTTGCGCGGACGGTCACGAGGGCGGCGAGGACAGAGGGAACGTTGAACCGGGCGAAAGAATACGGGCTTGACCTCGTAATCATCAGCAACACCGGCGCGGTCGATTTCTGCACCATCTTCGAGGATCAGATATTCAGCCTGTCCGGGCGGTCGAAACGATACCCGAAGCTCGTGCACAGGCCGCCGTATCATCCTAATTGTTATTCGGGTGATACGGAAGTCTACACCGAAAAGGGTTGGCAGCCCATCAAAGACGTTCGTCCGGGCGCGAAATGCCTGTCGCTTGACCCTGAAACAAAGGCAATCGAATACGTCGGGGTGAAATGCCACCATACGACAGTGCCAGTTGAAAAAATGGTATCGTTCACGAATCGCGCTTTTGACCTGCTCGTGACGCCGGATCATCAGATGCTTTACATGACAGACCATCATTACAAGAACGGCAAGAGCGCAATGCAATTCGTAGACGCCGAAAAACTTGTCGGGAAGTCATCGGGCGCGATATACCGCTCGTGTGAATGGAAAGGCAATGACGTTGCAACCGTAAAACTCGGCTCAAAAGATGTGACGTTCTATGAATACGTGAAATTCATGGCATGGTATCTGTCAGACGGTTCTACAACCACGGTATGTAATCAGGTGACAATTTCACAGGACGACAAAAAAAGCCCGATAACTTCCGACGAAATACACGAATTGCTTCACGTAATGGGATACGAGAACCATAGCCACGGTTACAAGGGATTCACTATTCAGGACAAGGCGTTGACCGCTCAAATGGCTGAATATGGCAAGTGTACCGAGAAATACATACCGGAAGTCATCAAAAACGCATCGCGTGAGATGATACGGCTGTTTCTCGACACCTATGCAAAAGCGGACGGCCATACAAGAACATCGAATAATTTCAAGGGCGGTAATTTCAGGCCGGAAACGTCTTACTTCACCACATCAAAACGGCTTGCCGATGACATCGGCGAAATGATTCTCAAGGCGGGAATGAGACCGTCATACACTATTCAAAAAAGTAAAGGCGTTGCCGTTGCACACAAAAACGGGACGTACACCGGAAACCATGATTTATGGGTAATCAGGGCATGTTATTCCCAATATGCCACATTACAAAAAATGAAAATCGAGTACGCAGAATACAACGACCTGACTTACTGCGTTGAACTCGAAAAACACCATACGCTGTGGGTGCGAAGAAAAGGCAAAACGTGTTGGTGCGGTAACTGCACTCACACCCTTTCCGCTTTCGTTGACGAGTTTTCCGACGAGGACGAAATGACGCTTGGGAATAAATACCGTGCGGCTGACAACGAGCTATCGACGCGCGAACTGGCTAAAAAGTATCCGGTCACGAAAGACGATAACAGGGCGCGGACGAAGAAAACGCAGAGGGCGGCATGAGCATAAACCTCCTGCTTAACCAGACATGCGACGTATACCCGAACACGATAGGCGCGGACGGGCTTCCCGATTACGGAGAAACCGCAACCTATACGAGCGTCCGTTGCCGCATGGAGCAGACGAGCCGCCAAATGCAGAACGCGGACGGGACTATCTACATGAGCGACGGTGTCCTGTTTCTCGGAAAGAGCGCGACGATAGCCAAGAATGACAAGGTTGTCGTTGACTCGCAGACGTACATCATTGACCGGATCCAAATCGAGCGCGACTTGGGCGGGAACGTCCATCACTACGAATGCCTTTGCAGGGAAACCACATGAAGCGCGGCGTAAAAGTTACCGGCATCAGACAAGAGATTATGAAAATCCGTGGCGACATCGAGGCGCACCGGCAAAAGCTGTACAAAGCCGGGCAACGTGTAGCCGCTGATTGGGAACGACAGGCGAAAGACAGAGCGCCGGTGCTGGAGGGAACGCTACGGGACAGCGGGAGCGGCAATATCAGGGATAACGGTTACGGCAACGGTTTTACGCTCTCCTGCACGTTTGATACACCGTATGCGAGGCGACGGCACGAGGGCAAATACCAAGCCCGCACACGTGACCAGTACGACAGGAAGCGGTCGAAGAAAACGGGGCGCTACTACTACAGCCTGAAAAAAGAGTATCGCGGTATGCGGACGGGATCGGGATTGATTGTTGGGAGCAAAGGCGTTCTTATCGGGCGTAAGTACATCAGTAGGGCATGGGTCGAAAACAGGCGCAAATACGAGGCATCATTACAGGCGGCGGTACGATAAATGACTCCTGATATGGTACGGTATCACATCATGGCGGTAACGGGACAGAGCGATAGCGCGGTGTTCCATTCAAACCAACCGAACACGCCAAAGGATTGCATCACCGTCTTTGCCGAACCGGAAGAGGTGAACGTCCATAACACGGTCACCCTTGCCCGTTATCAGGCGATTGTCAGGAACGAGGATCAAAACACATGTGAAACGCTCGCCCGCCTTATCCTTGAAGCTGAATACGAGGGCGCGGGGCTGGCTGTCTACTACGGCATGTATTTGGCGGAGGCGATGTTGGGAACAGGGACGAGCGCCACGTTTGCGCCGGACGATGGCAGCGGCACGAGCACGGCGGCGCGGTTTGCTGCCAATGATTACATCCTCGTCGATACGGAAGTGATGAAAGTCACCGGTGTTGTAGGGAACAACGTCACGGCTACCAGAGCGCAGCTTGGAACGACTATCGCCGTTCATGCAGACAACTCCCTTGTGCATAACATCACCAAGAATCCGATACCGGGTAAGCAGTGCGGCTCCACGTTCATGGAGATGGGCCTTGTCGACTTGGGTAATGACAGCCGTGGAGCTTATGAAATCTCGGTCAACTGGACGGTGAGGGTCAAGCGATGAGCACGGCGACGATACAAAGCGCACTGGCTGGCATCAGTTACGCGACAGCGGGAACGTATACGCAAGTCACAGCCTTTCAGCTTCACGATGTGGAGTTTGAGGACTATACCAAGTTCCCGGTTATCGTCGTTACGGACGGGCCGGAAGAAGATGAATGGATTGGGCCGAATCTCTATAATGTCCGCTACCATCCCGAAGTACACTTTTTCGCGGAAAACAAGAGCGCGTCTGACATGACAACATGGCGCGAAAGTATACGGAACGCAATCATGAGCAGTGCGACGCTTGAGGCGGCGTGTATCGAAAAGCAGATTGACGGGGTGACCGTCGAGGAACAGGACAATCGCAAACTACAGCATATAGCATTCTCCCTGACAATAACGTTTGATAAATCATACTGACGGAGGCTTGAATCATGGCATTAGAGGGTAAGGGTTATAAGGTAGACGCCGCTCTTGTTCTCGAAGATACGTTCGGGACACTTGACACTGACACGCCGGCTGCCGTGGCGTTGCCGCTGCTGACAGAAAACCTCGTCTCGCAATTTGAGAACATCGAGAACGACACGAAAGAGGGCGGGAACGAGGCGGCAAAGGCGTTCACGAAAGACCGCTATCATGTGACGGGCAATACGACTATCGCAATGGATTATCACAACATCGAGGAGCTATTACACCTCGGCGTTGGAGTTGTGTCGGGTACAGGTGCAAGCGCGACGCCGTTCGTATGGGAACCCGACGAGGAAATCACAACGTCCTATTCGCTGGTTCTCGACAAGACAAAGGAGCGATTCCAGTATACGGGCGGCATCATTGAGAGCTTTACCATCAATTCAAGCGCATCCCGCAACCGTTGCGAAATGGATATAAACTGGCTATTTCAGAAGCTCACGCGGGCGGATACGGCGATCAATGCAACAAGCCTTACCGCTTCCGAGGCGATTAAGCATTCGCAGTTGGTATTCCGAATCGGAACACAGGCGGATGCGCTCGACGCGGATGATACGCTCGCCGTCTCGGATATATCTGTCATGTGGAAAAACAACTGGAACGCGCCGGAATTTCAGAGCGGAAGCAACTTCATCGTTCAACCGATACGACAGCTTCCGCGCGAGGTGACGCTGACGTTCACGGCATCCCGCTACAACTCCGACGCCGAAATAACCGCCATACAGGACGCATTAACCAACGGCACGAAACTACAGGCCGATTTGACATGGACGGGCGGGACATCGCCGCGCAAGTTTGAAATCAAGCTCCCTGAACTAATGGTAACGGATGCGCCGAATGTACCGGTTTCCGATCATTCTCCGCTGACGTTCACCACGACCATGCGGGCGTTTGTCAATACCGCCAAGGCAACCATTATGACGGACGTTGTCTACGAAGCCCTGTTCAAACTGACTCAGACATCATAAGGAGCACACATGCCGATAGTATTCCGCGATGAAAAGATACCGCCGGTCGTAATCGACAAGGACGGGACACTGTTTTACTTCACCGTCACGCCGGGCGTGAAGAGACAGGCACGGCTCAACATGTACCTCCGCGGTGAACTCGACGCCGGAGCGTTCCACAACGACCTATTCCGTAAGGCACTCACCGGATGGGAAAACCTCGTTGACCCCGATGGTAACGAAGTACCGTTTTCGGCGCAAGTGCGGGATAGGCTTGTCAACGGATGCGACATCTTCAACGATGAAGATATTATCACCGTATTTGGGCTTGCCGTCGAAAAAAAAACGGATGCGACGGCAACGGAAACGGGAGAGGAATAGACCTTGAAAAGTGTCTCGTCGAAGCGGTTGTATGGTCGTGGGCGCCGGAGAAGTGCTTCTCGTGTGAATACAACGCCGAATGCAGGCTACCCGGCGGGCTTTGCAGACTCACCGGCGGGAATCTTGCGCCTCCCGAATGGGATAGCGATTTCATCACCGCGAATGACGTGTATCTCGAAACGGTCAGTCTGTCGGGAACGGACATAAACGGAATGCCGACGCTGGACATGTTGGATTTCGTGATGAAGTTCCGTGACTATGAAATCGACAGCAAAGACCAGTTTCTTGACTATCTCGCAGCCCTCCATTATCACCATAGAAAACTACGGGCGGAAAAGAAATAATGGCGATACGCATAGAAGTAGAACTCGATGAGCGCGGTGTTGTCAAAGATGTTCGGCGCGTCGAGCAATCGTTAAACGACCTCAATAAAGCCGGCGGCAATGCGGCGCGTGGTATTGACACGACCAATTCACGGCTGCTTAAACTGCAAGACATACTTATCGCTGGTGGTGTTATTGTAGGCCTCCAGAATATGCTTGCCGTGGCAAAGGAACTACCGGCGCAATTTATCAATACCGCCGCTTCGTTTGAACGCCTGAAAATATCCCTCGACACGATTACCAAAGGCAGAGGCGACGAGTGGTTTGAAAAGCTGAACAGTTGGGCTATAAACATGCCGATTACGACCCAAGAAGCTGTTGCCGGTTTTCAGCGGCTACGGGCTATGGGTATGCAGCCGACTATTGCCGACATGGAGATTCTCGTTGACACGACATCGGCATTGGGCGGTTCAACGGACGTGTTTAACGGCATTGTGCTTGCTCTCGGACAGATTCAAACAAAGGGCAAGCTCATGTCGCAAGAAATCAGACAGCTTGCCGAACGAGGAATACCGGCCTATGAGATTCTTCGTGAAAAGCTCGGCCTGACGGGTGAAGATTTAGAAAAGACGGGACAACAGGCCATTGACGCCGGAACCGCGATACGTGCGCTCATGGAGGGCATGGCTGACAGATTCGCGGGACAGTCAAAGCGCATGATGGATTCCGCAACCGGTCTCACGGAAATAATGAAAGAGAACTGGCAGGATTTTCAGCGGCTTATGATGGAGGGTGCGCCTTTCGATTTCGTCAAAGAGCGCATGAAAGAAATAAACGGGCTGCTGAAGTTTTTTAATCGCGGTTTACGGGCTGGCGAAAAGATTGAATCATACGAGAATTTCCTTAAAGGCATGGGGGTACGCGGCGCACGCGGTAATTGGGATATAGTCGGTAAATACGAATATACGGACGCACAACTCGGCGACGCAAGGAGAATGATGCAGGAACAAAAGCGTTTTTACTCGGAATTGAACGCCATGTATCAGCCGGTCGATGTTGCCGAAACCTCTCCGCTTTTCGACCCCACAAGCGAACGGTATCTCAAGAACAAGCGTGACCGCGAAATGGCGATGTGGCGGGCGTATGCCGAACGTGACAAGCGGCTATCGGGCGTCCAGACCCTTACCGACGAGCAGATAGAAAACCAGAAGTTTATCGCGTACCAACAGATGATTTCAGATTTCGCCGAAGAGGACGCCAAGAAGTACCGTGAAGCCCTTGATAGAGCGTATGAGGACGGTACTCGCTTTTGGGATGATCAGGAGCGCAAGGCGCAAGAGTACCGTGAAAGCATTATCGACATCGGCGCGACATGGGGCGCGATGTTTGACAATGCGCTACAGCAGGGCGGAAGTTTCGCGGAAAACCTCAAGAACCAGTTTGCGAGTATCGGAACGTCACTGCTTATCAGAGGTTCGTTCGCTGCCATAGCATCGCTTATGAGCGGCGGTACGTTCAGCGCGGGATTCGGCGCAATACTGAAATCGTCGGGACTGTTCCCCGGATTCGCAAGCGGCGGGTATACCGGTAGCACGGGCGGTTATGTTCATCCCAACGAGTACGTATCAAACAGCCGCACGGTGGATTACTTCGGGACGGGACTCTTTGAAGCACTGGCTAAAATCGCAGACGGGCGCGGCGGCAACTACAACTACCAGACCAACATCAATGTTTCTTCGCACGAAAGACAACAACTCATGGAATCAGACGACTACGCTTTCGCGGACAGGGTGAACCGCCTTGTTGCCGCTCGAATGATACGACTGCCGGAGAGCGCATAAATGGCATTCTCGTTCAAATATCCCGATACGGACAGCCCGACGACGACCATCGAATTTGACAAGGGGCGTTTCACCGGCGATGTGCCGTACTACGTCGGGAATCAAGAATCAGATGAAAGCGAATACGGTGAAATGTTCACACTCTCGTTCGGCGACAATTACCGGATATTCCCTCTCACTATCCTCGTCCCGATAGCGACGCAAGCGGGTAACGTTGCGGATGTCGGCAAGATTGAAACGTTCTTCGGGACAACCGTCGATTTCAGCCGCAGGGCGTTCTACTATACCGATCCCGACAACGTGAGCTATCAGGTTAAGCTCGTCGATAAGACGTTGAAAGCCGAACGCGACTATGTTTCATACCGTCAATACCGGTTGACCTTGCGCGAGGTGATATGAGAACGCTGTCCGCAAACGCAAGTAGCAACGTCTACCTGCTGGAAAACTCTCCTCGTCTGCTCGTGCGGGTGTGCGATGCCTATGATACGCTGATTACATCGTTCGACACGTCCATAAAGAGCAGCGGTGTAATTTCCCGGTCGATAAAGCCGTTCGGCGGCATAGAGACGGTGTCGGAACTCACGCTTGCGAACCTCGAATTGGGCGAGGATGTCCGCTTCTGTACAGAAACGACGCTGAACACATACGACGAGGGCAGCAGACGCGGCGCGGGACGTATCATCAAACAGGATACCGATTACACGACGGCACGGAACGCTCCAAGCGGCTCGTGGGCTACTCCGAGTATCACCGTAGGACAGCAGTTTAACGGCGCGGCGATGGTGTACGGAGTCTATGTCGGCTTCATGCAGGTGTACGTACCATCGGGGCTACTGACGGCTGACGAGGCGACGTTCTTCCTTAAAGGCTTGCAGAATTACTCCACGACAGACTTTGACATATACCTGCTTCAAGGCACATGGAGCGCGCTTTCTAACGAGGGCGCGATGTTCAACGATTACGTCGGTTGGGCTTCTTCCGGCGCGTATACCGTGACGGCGCTCAATGAGACCTACAACACCGGCGAATACGTGTACTACAACATGACGAAAGTGGATAACGAGGCTTATAACCTTATCCGCTTGAACCGCTCCGGTTTGGACTACCTTGAAACATGCGCCGGTGGTGTCGCCCGTTTCGCGTTCATATCAAAACGTCATGCCGATAACACGACTCCGACAGGTAATGAGTACGTCAACTTCGACGCTCCAACGGCAACGATGAAGCTCCGATACAACACGAATACCCTGAACAACAAGCGGGTGTACGTCTACCGTTACTATGACCCGTTCTCCGGTGATTACACGACCATGCAGGAAGTGTACAGGGGCGTCGTTGACCATTACACGCTTGACAACCGTGTGCTGACGCTGACGATCAAAAAGAGCGACCCGAAAACCAACATCGTCATTCCCAAGACGGTGTTGACACAAGAGGATTACCCGCTTATCCCGGAAGAAAATATCGGCAAGGCCGTCCCGATTGTTTACGGCGACTTCATGGCCGAAGAATACCACAAGGAGGGCGTCGCGTATGTCAAGAACGAGGCGACGGGCGATCAATACGCATGGCGGGATTATGTAAAGGCTTACATGTATGATTCCTATTCTACCAAAAACGCCATCATTGCCGGTCACGCCATAAAGACGCTGGACAATGTTGCCGTTAATTATATGTCGTCTGACAAGGCGTTTGCGTTTATCGCGGGGACGGTGGCAACGGTTACGGATGAAAGTAACAAGAAAGTCAAGTTATCATCGTTAACAAGCAGCACAACGTTTCCCGGAAAACTTGCTCCACAACAGATGATGATACCCATTATCTGCTATATACCATCATGGGAGTATTATGGCAATACCGAACCAATAGACAGTGACCCGACAAATTATTATCAGATAACACCATCTGGAGAAACCGTTCGCTTTAGGTTTTCATCGCTTTATCAAGGCAAGCCGCACGGTGATGTGTATACCGATAGGGTGTATGTCTGTTTCTATGTCGAAAAGGTGAGTGTAGCACCTTATGACGGCAACCTCATTTGTGCTGTAGAAAGCTACGGTATTGACGGCGGGATAGACTGGATCGGATCGGAAACTATCGACCATGACGGGTGGTATTACTACGAAATTACCAATACCGGCCACAGCAGAATACCGACAACGGGTAATTTGGCATGGGAAATATATTTCGACAGAAGCACTACGGCTGACAAAGTGAACCTCTATAATTTGTGCGTTGCCTATGCCTGCAAAACGGAAGTCAAAATAGAGTTCTACATATCCGTACAGGGTGCGTATGACGATGTTTCCGGCACTGTCACCGGTTCGGCATCCGCGCTCATTGAGAACCCGTCGCATATCGTTGAATCAATCGCCCGTTCGATTATCGGGCTGTCCTCTTCTGAAATCAATACGACCGCTTTCGACAGTTCTGCAACCACGCTGACAGGTTGGACGATGGCGTTTCAACTGCTGGAGCAGCTAAAGGTTGAACGCATCTTCAATGACATCGGGGAGCAGTGCAAGAGCGCTGTTTTCCGCGATGAGCTTGACCGGCTGTCAATGAAAACATGGCGTGGCGACGACTTCAAGTTCCCACATTCCGGCACTGACATACCGGCTAACCTTGACATATTCGCCGAAGAGTGCGACTCAACGTTTTCGGCTGGCATCGAGACAATGACCCGCAACGTCATTCTCCGTAACTCCCTTGTGCTCGACCGCGTGAAATCCTCTGAAATGTCGAACTCGTTCATATTGCGCTATAAGAAAAACTACGCGACGGGCAACTATGATGGCGTTCTCTTCATCGACAACGGCGAGGGTGATACCGACGATGCAGATACAAACCTTGTCGCCGGTGATGAAGCGTACATGGCTGACAGCCAGACGATAGCCGGACTCAAAGCGATAACGGCGGCATCCTATACCGACAACAACAATACGACCAATCAACTGGTATTCGAGGCTGACTACATCCGGTCACGGGAAACGGCTGTCAAATTCCTACAGCACCTCGTTGAATCATTCGCCCCTCGTCGCCGTGTCGTCCAGTTTGACACGAAAGAAAACGGCATGTGGGTTGAATTTGGTGACGTTATCAATATCAGGCATCGGCGGCTGTATGATGAACTTGGCCTCGTCGCGCCCGACAGAATGAAATGGTATCCGTACAGCATCCGCCACAACCTCAGCAGAGGCACGATAACGATAAAGGCAATCGAGGTATAAATGACACGTTTATTTGGTGGCGCCGGGCCTGAATTAACGATTGACCAACCGGCATATACTCCGGGTGCGCCGACGTTTGTTGAACATGATGCCTCGTCGATAACGATTGCGCTGGACGAGAACGGCAACAGCGCGGTTGTCGAGTACGCTATCTACTGTAATGAGCTGGCGAAGTACGCGGGGACGGACGGGGCTTTCGATGAAGCGGCGGCGGTATGGCAGACAGCGGCGACATGGGGCGCGGAAATAGCGACAACGGGATTCACGGCGTATACAGACTACACGTTCAAGGCGAAAGCCCGTAATGAAGCCGATGAAGAAACGGCGTTCTCGTCTGATTCTGCCAAGATGTTCCTGTTGCCAGACCTTGACGAGGGCGCGACGGCTGACAATATCGCGCTGGAGGTTACGGGCGGCAATACCAAAGTGCTCAACACCACAGCCGACGCGCCGAGGGTGTCCGGGAACGTGGCAACCTACGATGATGACGGGAATGTTGAAAGCTACTACGGCAACATATCGCTGACGTTCAAACTACAAAGCTATCGTAGCCCCGAAAACAACGGGATATTCGTCGAGTTTTCCGAGGACGGCACGAATTGGTATCCGGCGACGGCTGGTGACGGCTCATGCAATGTGACAGGACTCGGCGCATCGGCAGAGGGTGAGGAATACACTTACGTCTGGGATTCATACGATGACGCTGGTGCATCAGAGCTTGACCTTGCCGTTTACTTGCGGGTAACACCGTATGACTCTGACGGTGACGCCGGTGAAGCAGTATCGACAGACGCTTTCGGTGTGAACAATCGACCGGCGGCTATAACGTGGGAACGGTACTATGCGGACGGCGGCGATTACGAGTACGACAAGGACACGACGCCGACATTACGGGCGGTCATACCGTCACCGCGTGGAGGCGGCCCACAGTACCCGCGTATCACGTTCTACGATGCGGACGATGGCACGACCGTCGAACTTGACCTTAAGAGCTATGACAGTGTAGCGGGTTGGAAGTACGAAACTGAACCGGACGTATGGGTTGACCTTGCGGCGGCTGGCATAGCGTCGGCATACGCGGACGGTACGAACCGGATGGAGATAACCGTACCCGCCGGAAGTGCGCTGTCAGTCGCGGAATATCTGATAAGCGGACAGATGTACGAGGTGCGCGACCGTGGATAAAACACGCCTGTTCATCGCCATTGATTTAGTGTTGATAGTTATACTGGCTATCGTCCTGAAAATAGAGGGAATCTGGATATGAAACTTACCGGAAAACTGCTTGCAGCGGCATTGATACCGGCGGTAGCCGCAACAATCATCCTAACATCAGACGGCGAACAAGATGCCGTAAACACTGACATAGAGACGGTTGCCGCCGGTGTTGAACTCGTTGAATTGCGTACCGAGACAACGGAAGTCTATACGACTGACACTCCCGGCAAACGGGTGATGCGTGTTTACTCGAAGCCGATACACTATCGGGACAAGGAGACTGGCAAGCTGGAAAAGTACGACTTTGCTGAACGGGATATTGACGCATCTGTCAAGGGTGATGCTCGACGCAAGCATGATAAATACGTGCGCATCGGCAACCACGGTATGGGCTGGATGAAAGGCAAGAAGCACGACTACCGGTTCAACCATGAGTCGGGCTACTACGTACAGTACAGGCTGCTCACGGTGCAGGCGGGCATGGCGGTCGAAACCGAGACGAACAGGGACGGGGTGAAGCAAACCTATACCATGAGCGATTCGACGTGGACGGGACGGCTCCGGTGGACGCTGGAAACCGACGCCACGATGACGGTCAACGGCGCGGAGGTGGTGTATACCGATTCGACGGGGGCTTTCCTGTTCAGGACGTCCTCACCGGTGGCTTGGGATGCGGACGGCAAGGATGTGCCGTTGACGGTCACGGTGGCGGGCGACACGCTGACGTATGACGCCGATGTCAAGGGCGCAAAATGGCCGGTGGTGGTGGATCCGAGTACGACTATTGGCGAACTAACGGTAAAAACGGGCAGCGGCAGCGCCTACAGCTCGTCATACCAGACGGCTCGCTCGACGCAGACGGCCATGATAACCTACCATGACGCCATACATACGGGTCAGGTGTACGACAGCGGGAGCGGACTGTACTCGGTCTTCCGGGGATACCTGACCGTCGACACCTCCTCGCTGCCAAATACCGCCATCATCGACAGCGCGCGGGTGAAACTCACGGTCTCGCAGGATTACTCGATCGCGGACTTTTACATCTACCTCGTCGAGGGGACATTCGACGCTTCCGGCGACATGGAAGGGGACTGGTTCAACGATTTCGCCGGATGGCAGTCATCGGGCGTGTATCCGGTGACTCCGCTCGCCGGCGCGGTGGGAACCGCCGGTATCTCGCCGGGCGACACGCTGGTTTTCAACCTCAACGGGGACGGTTTCGATGCGGTGAACCGTACGGGATACACCGCCATGACGGTTCTCTCCTACCGGGATGTCGAGGGTACACAGCCGTCGGGGATCGAGCGCGTCAGATTGGAGTACAACACCTCCCGCATCGAGATATGGTACCGCGAAATCGAACCGACAAGCTTTTCCCTCTCGGCAACATCGGCAACATCAATAACAGCATCATGGACGAATGCTGCCTCTTATGACTCCCTGCTTATTATGAACTCACCGGAGAACACGGGCGTCGTGTA